>Ga0126371_10001055_pt1 | contig 23016 bp, 28 predicted proteins | sample PanSoiMetaPlot_4_FD_110145 | JGI IMG/M metagenome (GOLD analysis project Ga0126371, IMG submission 110145) | Tropical forest soil microbial communities from Panama - MetaG Plot_4 | ecosystem: Environmental > Terrestrial > Soil > Tropical forest > Bulk soil | place: Panama | collected 2016-02-17 | reverse complement strand
GAAGACGCCGCCAGCGGTACGCCCCATGGTGGCATCGTAGGTTCCGGTCTGCAGCTTCATCTCCTGGGTCGCTTCGACGGCGGGGATGATCACGGCGCGATTGGTAGAATCCGTGACCGGGACGCCGTCGATCAGATAATTGTTGCCCCGGACCGGGCCGCCTGCGATCGAGATTTGGGACGAGCCGCTCTGATCCTGGAACCTGTTGAAACGCGGGTCGCCGGCCGTTACGACGTTGGTCGAGAGCTTGGACAGGAGAAACACGTTGCGGCCGAGGTTGGGCAAGTCCGCAATCTTCTGACTGTCGATCACCTGGCCATTGGAGGCGTTGGAGGTGTCGATGAGAGCCACTTCGGCCGTAACCGTGACGCTCTCGGTGGCGGACCCGATTTCGAGCTTGAAATCGAGCGTGAGGAACTCTTGAGCGCCCACGACCACATCTTTGCGCTCGAACCGCTTGAACCCGGAGGCTTCCACCTGGAGGTTGTAACTGGCGGGTTCGAGCGCGCTGAAGACGTATTCACCCTGAGCATTGCTTAGCGCAGTGCGGGCGACGTTGGTTGCCTGGTTCACGAGTGACACCTTAGCCCCGCCGACGACCGCACCGCCGGGATCCTGAATCACGCCGCGGACGCCACCCTGATACGATTGGGGCCAGGCGGCTACTAGGAGAAGAAACGCCGCGACGCGAGCCGCGACAGCCCCTGCATATCGTTTCATGACTCACCTCCTGAGAAGGCTAGACGGCCAGGCTGGAACGGCAGAATGCGACCGACCCGGAACTGAGCGGACGGCACATCGGCCGGCATGGTCCCCTCCCGTGATGGCCGAAATTGGATGAACTGTAACAGACCCGGCCGGCGAGTGTCAAACGGACGCTTACCGGTTTACATGGTCTGTAACGTATGAAGGTAATGTGAAGCCGAGCAACTCAGACGCGACACAATGAATGGCGGCTTTGCCCTGACTGCCGGCCAAAGACTCGAAATACAGGGAAGTCGGGCCCCTCGCGCTCCTGGATGGAGGAGGCAAGCAGGAGGATCCTTCGCCGGATCTTCGCGCCTCGCTAGGGACGAGGAGGGCGCATGCAAAGGCAACGATTGGTCGCGTGGTTTTGTTCGTGGCATGGAGCTGCGCAAAGCCGGTTGGGGCGAACTCATCGCGGATGCCCAGCAGCGCGAAGAAATCATCATGCAGATGGCAGCGGAGATCGTGCAGGCGTACCGGTATTTTCGGTCAGGGCTACCAGCAAGAGCCGAGCGGTTTGAGGCTCAATCCTCTCCAGGCAAGATCGGTAGGAACGACCCGTGTCCGTGCGGTTCAGGGAAAAAGTACATGCGTTGCTGTGGCGCTGCGACGATTAACTGACAACGATTCGCATTAGTTGCGCGGTGCTGCTGCCGCGGGTCAAGGACGAACAAAGTTAGACACGTAGTCCCCGGACACCGACTTGCGATCATCCCGGATAGTGTGAAATAGAATCGGCCCGCGCTGGTGGGCGAGGGCCGATGACCTTAAATCGTCCCAAGAAACACAGAGCGTAACGTTTCTTTCGTCTAATTCGCAGCCCGTGCGCTATAAATCACTCGTGCATCACTGGCCGTTCTGTCCGTTGCCGAAATCGCTATCGTCGGTAAAGACCAATACACCTATGTTGCTAACCGGCACGAAGCTATGGTTGTAAACGCTGTCGGCAGCTATCGAGTGACTGAACTGCGCGGGCGCGGGCGTAAAGTGGCCCGTCCACGGTAGTGTAGCAATCACACTGTAGAACGGAGCGCTAGCGGTAGCTACTCCGTTGACCACGGGGCTGCCGAAAATACCGCCAAAATAGACGCGTTCATCTCCTGGGTTGTACCAGATCTCATCTGCGGGACCGATGCCTGTAACGGTCGTGACGAGGGTAAAACTGCTGATGTTGACTACGTCACCGCAGCTCGTAATCAGCCGCTGGCCTGGAATAAGGGCCAATCCCGCCGGGCTACACGTGGTTGCGAATGAGCGCGTAATCATCCGTGTTGTGGGGTCGATCTCATCGATTTCCCCGTTTGGACGCGTCGATGTACCAGGAATGGTGAGATAGAACTTCCCCGTGAGCCCATCCCACACCGGCTGCTCGATACCGGTGGCTTCGGGCCCGTCTCCTGCCTTGCCGTCATAAATAATCTTGCCCAAAACGATGGGCGTTACAGTCGCTGTTGAGATAAACGTGATAAACGGAACACCTGGGGTGGGCTTCGCCGCTGCTTCGTCAGGATTCGCGATCAAAATGATCTGATGTTTGGGGTCGTATGCCAGTTCGTCAGCGCGTGCCTTTCCGCCGGTGCTCACCGCGATAGGCACGGAGAAAGGGCGGGACAGATCGACAAAATACGTATTGCTGTCTGTTCCGCCCACCACCAGCGTTCCGAGGCCGTTATTATCGCCTTGGCCATTATCATCGCCTTGGTTGTCGTCATCGCCAGATTTGTGAAACACGAGGACTCCATTCGTGCCGCCGGAGTTGGGCAGCGGGATCTCAAACAGAAATTTAGGATGCTTCGTGCTGAACACATCAACGCCGGGCGGCACCGGCGGGCTGACCGTCTTGTTTCCCCGGTCGGCGATGTAAATCCTATTGGTGCTGGAATCGGCCCAGACGATATCGAAACCGCCACCGGGAAAAACGAAGCCGCTTGGTACGTTAACCGTTGCGATTTGTTGGTAGGGACTGAGTTTGTCCTGGCTGTCCGCATAAGCGGCATAATTGGCTGCAAACAGGGCAAATACGGTTAGTGCCAACATTAGCATTAAACGCTTCTTGAGCTTCATGGTTAAACCTCCATAGACAAGTAGTTTCGGAATCCGGCCTCTGAACTGACCGGGCTTACAAGGCACTGACGAGCATCACCACTTTTCAAACGGAACAGCGTGTCGCCTAGACGTATTGAGTTCTTCGGGCGTGTTGAGATTACTCGCCAGCTCAAAGCGGGAAAAGTATATCCTCACGTTCGCTGATACGCAAGAGAATTTTCATTCTAAAACTGCTAGCCCGGGCTTCTCCATTACAATTTCGTGAGGTTTTGAAGCGTCGTCTCATAAATCCAGAATGCTGGCAAAATAGCCAAGTCTACGCCGCCTTCTTCCGATACGCCGCCCACCGTTTCTTCTGGGCAGCGGCAATGCGTCTCCTAGCAAGAAGAAAGCAGGCGAAGTGTTGGGATTCGACACAATCATCGTACGCAGCTTGGAGCTAAACCGAGGGGTCGACCAGTTTGAAGTATCGACCCCGTTGCGGCCTCAGCTAAATCTGCAATCCGGCTATCGTTGCACTGTTACACTCTTACAACGAACGAAGGAAGTTGAGAATGTCCTGTTTCTGCTGCGTCGTCAGCAGGAAGTCAAAGCCATCGATTACGAGGTTTGCCTCCGATCCCGAGCCGCGATGCGCGTGAATGGCCTGAAGCAGATCCTGAGTTCGCCCGTCGTGTAGGAAGAACGCGCGCTTTCCGACACCCCACAGGGGCGCGGTACGGAATTCGTCGGGCCCCGCGGATCCCTGCATGACACCGTCGGCCAGCCCCGAGCTCATGCGGTGCACAGCCAGATCCGAGAACAGATTTGCCGCCTTGTGGTCCAACGCCGAGGTGGCCGAAGAGCCTGTTTGAAGGCTCGGCGTGTGACATAGGGCGCAACCGATCAGGCTGAAGGCAGTCCTCCCTTCATTCACGGAATCGCAGGTAGGTTCTCCGGTTCCTCCACAAGCCGGCTGAGGCTGGTCGAGAAATTTCATGAACCCCATGAATGAGACAATGTCGGCGGGATCTGTACTCCCGACGTTGAAGCCGGAATGGTTCTCAGGAGTGCCGCTTTTGGCACAGTTCGGATTCTCCTCGCGCTCGTTAGGGAAGTTCTCGTTGGTGACACCCATCTCCACGTTGTAGGCCTCGCCCGCAAAGATCAGAAGCGACTTGTTCTGCGCCTTCCAGCCGAAGCGTGTCACCGTGCCATCGTTTCCGTTGGTGTTGACGTGACCGCGAATCCCCAACAGGGCTTTCAACCCGAACGGATCGGAGGCGAGGTTGGTTCTGATCGTCGTGCCGGTGATGGCCTCGATCAGACCTGCGCCGAAGGTGGGAGTTGGAATCCGGAAAATGATGTTGGCCGTATTGGAGAAGTCGGGTTGAGAAATGGCGCAGCCGACCGGCGTATCGCTCCGGCCGGCGATCGTGAAGATGTCGTGCACGCCGCCATCAGGAGAGCCGTCGGGGTTTTTCACGAACCGCACTTCCCGGACGGGTCCGTCCAACGTTAAGTAGGACGGCACCGTGTTGCCAGGCGCCATCGTGCTGGCACGAGTGACCTGCGGATTGTTGTGAGGGGGACTCGATCCTCCCATCGCAGGATGGATATGGCAGCCGCCGCACGAGTCAAGATTGAACCGAGGGCCGAGCCCGTCGGCCACTGCCTCGACTTGCCCGAATTGAGGCACGCCATGATTGTTGAAGAAGTCGAGTTCCCCCGCGGTCAGGCCCGCGATGGCTTGACCTGCACCCGCGGGTCCCCCTCGGATTCCCGGGTCCGTTTGCGCGCCCAGGCGCATGCCTGAAACGAGCATCAGACTGAGTAAGCTTAAGCCGGCTGCCACTTGGCTGGAGCCGGCAAAACCACACACTTGTCCGTTCTTGCGCACAGAGATCTCCTCTTTTGTGGGTCGACCTTGCAGCCGCTGCCGCAAGGTTTACAAGTTATCGTGGGTAGGCGGGGTGACTTGGGAGGAAGGCGGCGTTAAAATCCAAGAGTGTTAGCCACACACTTGGATGTTCCCTACAGAGCATTCCAGGTCACTCGGCCCCCTCCCACAAGCGGGGGCCGATTTTTCCGCTGCAAGCGGTCCCCATCGACGAGTTTTGTATCTTGTTACGACCTGTTCAAGTCTTTTCCTATATTCCGGGTTTCAGATCTGCGCTAGGAAGTTTCGCCTTCTAGAACCTGAGGATTACCAGATCGAACGTAGGAAAAGTAACACGGGATTTCGCTGGATTCAATACAGAAATCTCCCAGATGAGATGTAGCAGTGCGTCGCAGCACACTGCATCTTCGTCGATGTAGAACATAACTCAGACTCAACTGAAGCTATGTGAAAGTGTTCAGCGTTGCTGGAACGGCCAGGGGCCTAAACAACCATCGCAGAAAGCCCCGGGCTTTCGCGCCTTAAGAAAGTCGCAATCCTCTCCGGCAGCGACATGCCGCAATCGTAGCTGAATGCCTCGACGTTCGCCACATAAGTAGATCAAGAAGTCGCGGAGGCGGAACTCGCCGATAGAATGCCGCGACCAGGCGCGCAAAACCTTTCTCGCCGATCACCGAATATAGGTTCAGTTCATCGATCAGATTTCACAGGCAGGCTCACCATTTCCGGGATTCTGGAGTTGCACGATCGCCGCTTCCAATATCTGGCGAATCCATAGGTGTCTAGGTGGGGAACCGTCTACTGAACCAGCCAACAATTTGCGGTAGTGCCCGACCTTCAACCACAAGGTTTGGCCAGGACGTGATCGTGAAACGATGCTTTTGAGCGTGACCCGAAAACACGAGAACTCAGTTTCGGACCGCGTTCCCTATCGATAGACAGGCCGATCATCGTTACATACCCTTGCCCGGACCACAAATCTGGTTCTGTCGCGAGTTTATCAGCCAATCACAGACGCGTTCCTTCGAGCGAGCCGATTTCCCTTCGGTAACCCCTTCCAGATACAACACCTTATGTGATCAGGGCTATCGAATGACAAGGCTGACGCGCGGATCGCTGTCGGTGTACTCTACGACCGGAAAGTTCTGCTTGTAGGAAATCGCTCGGAGCCAATCATGAAACTGAGGACAGCTTTTGTTTCGATTACCGGGCTGGCGGCACTTGCGGTCTTCGCAGGACCGACACTGTGCTTCGCGCAAAGCACACCGGGTATGATCAACACCGACGCCGGCAACGGAGGCCTCGGCTTCTCAGGGGACGGGGGGATGGCCACCAGCGCCAAGCTCTCCTCACCGAACGGGCTCGTGGTAGACAACCAGGGAAACCTGTATATTGTCGATGCCGGTAACACGCGAATCCGCAAAGTAACCCCGGCGGGCGTTATCAGCACGGTGGCTGGGAACGGGAGCCACGGGTTTTCCGGCGATGGCGGCCCTGCAACCGCGGCCTCATTCTCCTGGGGATTCAATGGGCACCTTGGAATCGCGGTCGACAGCAGCGGGAACCTCTACATTCCGGATACATCAAACCAGCGAGTGCGTAAGGTGGATACGTCGGGAAACATCAGCACGGTGGCGGGCAGTGGCGCGCGGGACAATTCTGGAGATGGCGGTGCAGCCACCAGCGCCGGACTTGTCGACCCGATTGCGGTAGTTGTCGATCCGAGTGGCAACCTGTATATCGCCGAGTTTGCCGGCAATCGCGTGCGCAAGGTGAGCCCTTCAGGAATCATCACGACGGCAGCGGGCGGCGGGCCTTTGGGATCATCGAACGGTGATGGAGGACCGGCAACGAACGCGGTGCTGAATGCCCCGTTCGCGGTGGCGCTCGATCCGTTCGGAAATCTGTACATCGGCGATACAACCGCCAGGCGTGTGCGGAAGGTAGATACCAACGGAATCATCACGACAGTTGCGGGCAACGGCTCCACGAGTGACACCGGCGATGGAGGCCTGGCCACGCTTGCTGGATTCTCTCTCACGGGCTTGGCCGCCGATGCCGCTGGAAACATTTTTATTTCGGAGATGAGCAATCGGGTTCGCGAGGTCAACACGGCGGGTATGATCAACACGATAGCCGGCAACGGCACGGGAGGTTACTCCGGCGATGGAGGCCCGGCAGTCAGCGCTACGCTTTCGGAACCAGGTGATGTGGCAGTGGATGGCGGTGGTAATCTTTACATTGCCGATTCGCTGAACATGCGTATCCGCAAGATGCTGCCGCTGGGCTTGATCAAAGGCGGTACACCGACGATCGCTGAAGTCGATAATGCGTTCAGCAATCTTCCAAATTCGCCGATCCAATCGGGGACGTGGGTCGCCATCAAGGGTACGAATCTCGCGAATACGAATCCGGGACGAGGCTGGAACCCCAATGAGAGTTTCCCGACGGCTATGGATGGCACGAGCGTAACCATTAATGGGAAGACCGCTTTCGCGTACTTCGTCAGCCCAGGGCAGGTGAACGTGCAGGCGCCGACCGATAGCGCGCTCGGGCCGGTGAGCGTAGTGGTCACGAACAACGGGGTAAGCAGCGCAGCATATACGGCCACCTACCAGAGCAATTCTCCGGCGCTACTGCAATGGGGCGGAGGGCAGTATCCATACGCGCTGATCACGAATGGCAGCAGGTTCGTGGGGAATCCGGCCGTGATACCGAACACCGTTTCGGCACACGCGGGGGATTCCCTGACACTCTGGGTGACTGGCCTCGGACCGACCACTCCGGCGCTACCCGCGGGGCAGCAGCCGACCACATTTCCAGCGATTGCAACGATGCCTACCATCACCGCGGGCGGCCAGACTGTAACCGTCCTCGGCGGCGTGTTGCGCTACGCCGGACTGTATCAAGTCAATGTTCAGCTTCCGGGATCGCTGCCGAGCGGAGATCTTCCGCTGAAGATCATCCAGGGCAGCTTTCAGTCGCCGGACGGCGTGATGATCAACGTTCAGTAAGCAGCCGCTCCCCCTTGGAGAACAACATGAACGCGATGCGATGTATCGTGGCGGCAGTCTATATGGTTCTGCTATATGGGTGTGGCTCCGGCAATCAGAGCCTCCTCTTGGGTAAGTGGGAGGTGAAAAACGCTCCCACTAAAATGACTGCTGAATTCAGAAGCGATGGCACAGCGACGGTCAACATACTGGGGCAAACCGTCAACGGTACGTACAAATTGAACGGAGGAGACGAATTGGAGTGGTCAATGAACGGGATGAGCACCAAGGCGAAGATAAAGGTAACTCCAACCGAACTGGAACTCACCGACGATCAGAATCGAACCATCAAATACAAGAGAAAGTGAACCGACCCGTGTACCTATGCCTCGCTTCGGTATGGGTCTTGTGATTAGCGGCCGTAGCCGGGGTCGGGTTCGAACCGTCGCTGCCCAACCGACTGAAGCGTCGCTGGAGCATCCAACACATATCGTAATGCCCCCACCGAAGCTCATTAATCGCTCTGTCATCGAGGCTTCGGATATTCTCTATCCGCTCTTCTCCGCCAGTAAAACCACGAATATGGAGATTTTCGCAGACTTTCGAGTGCCTCCCCGAATAGCGTCGGGGCCCCTCGCGCTCCTGGGCGCAGGAGGCAAGCAGGAGGATCGCAGGCTTTCTGTCTGGGAGTAAGCATGACCTGGTCTGGGCTGCGAACTGCCGTATCTGTTTCCTGTCGCCAATTGCGGCGGGTCGGAGCCCGTACTTCGTCGAAGGCTCGCCAAAAAACTTGCGTATTCCGACCGAAGCTGATTGAACGCGCGCGTCTGTGCTTCCGTGTACATCAGGACGCCCATTGTCGCATCATATCGGTTGGTCTTGAACTGATCGACCGTCGCAAGGCGTGCGGTGCTGGAAGACGAACTGCCGAGGAGATCAAGGACGATGAGCGCTGCCCGGTGCAGATAGTCGGCTGTCAAGTCTGGACCGAGATAGGCGCCGTGTCCGAAAATGCCGCCGCGATTGTATTAGAACGCTGATTGCCCGCCAGGCAGAAGCGCGTTGAGAACCGGCCGGCGTAGGGCGGCGAACGCTGCCGATATTCTCAGACATCGTGCCGAGCCTAAATCCGCAGATGCGGGAGGAACTCAGCCGGCGATACCCACTGGGTGCTTAAGACGGAAGAGCAGATGGATGCCCCCCCTCAGGCACTGGCATCAGCCGATTCGGCTCCAATAGACCGGGGCGATGGGATATTCGTGTCGCACGTCGGGCACGCCCGAGCGCTGTGTCAGCACGGCTTCTCGTTCTTTCGGCTGACCTCAAGCAAAATCGGCACGTCTTGCTGTATACCTCGCCGCTTGCCCCTTTGTACTTCGGATAACGTGACGGCAGGAGTTCCCAAGTCTCGTGACAACGCACGCATCTTCTGTTGGGGAAATTTCGGTGTTCGCGCAGAAATGCGTCACGCTCACATCTGGCATGGCTGATCTGCGTGACAGCGACGTGGCGATCGTACGCCGCCATGCGCCGTAATCGTCTCTCTTCCGCAGTTTCAGTAGGGGCGGCATGGCTACAGAGCCTGCAGGTCTTCAGAAAATATTTCCCGCCACACCCCGCGTTGTGGAAGAATTCTTCAGTCAACGGCCAGGTTTCGAGGCATACTTGACACTGCCGTCTCAAAGAATCGGCTTGGCTTGCGTAAACCTGTGTCCGTCGGCCCCTGAAAGCCTGGCGTCGGATTTTCCGCTCTTTTGCGCGGCGGGCTCTCTGGGAGGCGCACTGTTTTCTTCGGTATGACTCAAACTGTGCGCACTCGTTTTTGGTTGGTTGCACGTCCAGCTTCCGCCGGCATCGGAAGACCCGGTCGCTGTTGACGGCCGGCCAGCCTTTGATCGCAGCCTCGCGGTTCCACGCATCACGGATATCGGACGACGTGTGACCCGACCGACGTGAGTAGAGAAAATCCTGGAATGCCGTTCTTTGTTCGGCCGTAAATTTCTCAACCGATTTCATCGTCTGGGAACGCGCTGGGTCTACCCAGCCTCGCGCGCGGAGGGCGCCCTGAATACCTGCGGGCGTCCGCCCCAATCTCGTCGCGATCACGGGAATCGAGAACCCCTCGGCCCGCATTCTAGATAGAAGCTGGATCTCGTCGTTGCTGTAAGGTCTACCTGCCATACAAACGCCTGCAACTCCCCGCGCTTGACGGGAAACACATACGTACCGTTTTGACTAGAGAGGCTCCTCGCAAGGGAGCTGCGTCACTCCGGAGTGACGTGCGCTGAATAATCGAACAAGCTAGCGCCTCTCTGCGTTTACATCCAATTGTTTAAGACCGCTTTGCGAGACTGATTGAGTTAAATCCTAACCCCGACGGAGATCAAAAACAATAGCGAAGGAGTTAAATAGACGCCTCGGCGATCCACAAGTCTGGGGAAGGGTTTCTCGAGCAATCCGCGGCGTGAACGGAGTAAGCTCCGCTACGTTCCAGCCGAGGGATTGTCGGCCCAGAATAATCCTCGTTCGCGGCGTACCGTTTGCTTTCGGGAATCACAATCAGCGCGGTTTTCCCAATGCTGGAAGGGTCACTGCGTTAAAACGAAATGATCGGCATAGGGGCGGCGCCCACCTGCCGGCTCCTGCCACACCACCGTGCCTACGGGTCCGTACTAGGCGGCTAGAGTCGGTTACACCGACACCTCCTCGAACAGTGACGGAAGTCCGAGCGATTCTGTGGGGTGAAGCAGTTTCGAGTTCACCCCTACGATATTGCCTTCATCGTGGGAATTGAGGAAAATTCTTTACACTCTCGACTGGGTTAGGGGGATCCGTTTGGGTCGGTCTTGACGAGAGCCGCTTCTCCAATAGTAGAACTGATTGTTGACGAGGAAGCGGCGAATGAGGGCGACAGAGTACGGGTTGTGTGCCGGGGCGCACACGTGGGAGTAGTGGATTGAAAACTATATTACTGGTTGATGACGAGCCGATCATTCGGAACATCTTACGATGCCAACTTTCGGGTCGTTATGGCGTTTTCGAGGCGGCTTCACCAATAGAGGCCTTCGACATTTGTCAGAGTCATCGGGATATCGATCTGCTCATCTGCGATGCGGAATTGGGGTTGGTTTCTGGTATGGAACTGGCTTCGCTGCTCCGCGCGTGGAACTCTAAACTACATACAATCCTTACCACTGATCTGGCATGTGATCACTGGACTCAACAGCAAGAGATGGAATTGGCAGAGCTACCAGCGGATGACGTACTCATCCTTGAGAGACCTTTTGCTCTATCGCAACTCATGGAAGCAATCGCAAACTTGTTGCCGACCGAGGAGGCCTGAACGGTGGGCGATGTTGTCCTACAGTTGAATGATCCCGCGGCGGGCGGCGATCGCCACCGATTGCGTGGGATCGGTGACTCCGAGTTCTATGATTAGCTTGAGAGTGGACCTTGACCATCTCTCCGCGATGAACAGCACGTCGATGAAACCAACGTGAAGCACGATCGTTCATTGTCCGTTCATGATCGATCAGCGATAATCGAGTCGGGGACGTTGATACGACAACATACAGATTGTCGATTATTTTGGTCTGCGCTCTAAGCCTAGTCGCGGCTGAGAAGCGGATCCAAAGAAGAGATCTGCCACCACCAGTCGAGCGGGCAGTTCAGGCGCAGAGTGCCGGTGCTAGGATCCGCGGCTTCACGCAGGAATCGATCCACGGCAAGACTATCTACGAAGCGGAACTGACGGTGAGCGGCCATAGTAAGGACGTCAGCTTCGATGCCGCTGGGAACGTAGTCGGAATCGAGGAGGAAGTGTCGCTCAACAGTATTCCCGCTGCAGCGCGGGAGGCCATCGAGAAGGCGGCAGCTGGCGACCAAATCCGCAAAGTCGAAAGGGTAACCGAGGGAAGCGCTACCAGCTACGAGGTCGCGTATACAAAGGCGGGCAGATCCCGCGAGTACTCTGTGAACGCTGACGGGTCACCAACAAAGCGTGATTGATGGCAGAGCGATCAGTAGCCTAAAACGTGGACGAACAGTGCTTGAACCCTAGCGATATTGCGGCTAAACGCCTAGTTTCCAAGCCTGTTTTCCTGCCATTCATTCGGACCACATCCGCGCATAGCTCGTTACCTCAACTTGACTACCGTGCACCGACTTCCGAGCTTTGCGGAATCCATATACCTACCACACGGGCAGGTCCACCCTGCGCGGCATCGCGGTGGGTCGATCCGCGCTTAAACAGCTCCTGATCGCTTAAACAGCTCCTAATAATGCTTTCAGGGAGGCCTCCCCTCTGGTGACCTCGCGCCCAAGATCCTCTCTACCTGCTCACAATGTCCAGCTTCATGCCGAGCCATGCGCTCTGCATAGCTGAGAACGGTCTCCTCGCGGCGCTTCTTGGCCGCTTTGACGCTGGCGCCACGCAACCAATCGTCATCGGACAGAGTCCGAAGCACTTTCAAGAGATCTTTCCGCTGGTTTGCATATGCCCGAAACGACACACCAAACTCCAGATCGGCGTAGTTCGTTTTCTTGATCCAGGTACGGGGAGATACATAACGCAAAGTGGGGCGATCCTGCGTTAGCATCGCCATAATGCTGCTTCCCCATACATCGGCGCAAGCGCGCAAATGAGCCAAGACTTCGTTGGCGGACCAGGAGTCCGCTGCGGGCTTGCGTCTCAATTGGTCCTTATTCATGTTTTTGCTAGCTCCGGCAATGCGGAGGGGTGTCGCCATGAGTAGTTTCAGTACAGTGGCATGGTCGATCGGAAGCATTGGTAGAGTGTATCAACGAGTTCCCACCTACTTTCATTCCGGAGGCTGGCACAAATTCATGGCCCTTCCGATGCTGGTGAGCTGCAGGCGGTCAAATGCCCGTCATCCGCAATCTTGCCGGATGGACATGTCGAGCTGGTCTTCGACTGCTCCGTTGCAACCCGGCGGCATGAACCGGGTGCGCGGAGTATGGGGTGTTCCTGCCTTGCGTTCGGGCGGGAGCGTTCCGGCGGCAAAGGCCCAAAAAGACAATTAGCCGAAGAATTGACCTCGCGTTGAATTCCCTGGTTCGGGAGTTCGCATTACTGTGAAGCTATCGTTCTAGTCCCATTCTCTTGAGGAGCGGCGTGGAAACGAGGCTCGCCGCGCAGCTTGGCGAATTCGGGGGCGACGTTCACATAGGGAATCAGAGGACTGCGTTCCTCAGCCGCTCTCTCCAGCGAACTTAGTGCTGCTGCGGTGTCGCCTAACGACAGGTAAACCTGCGCGAGATAATACCCAGAGATAGGCTGGTGTCGATTCACTTCGAGTAACTGCCGCAGGATCTCTCGCGCGCGTTCCGGTTGTCCCGACAAGCCGTAAATGCTGCCAAGTACGGCCAGGCGGGCTTCATCTTCGGTGGGGGTCGAGGAGTTCTGTAATATCTTTACCGCACCATTGAACCTTGAATTTTGGGCATAGATCTCAGCAAGGGCACGGGGGGCCAGTTCAAATTCCGGATCGAGGTCGAGCGCCGAATCGATGGCCATGAGCGCTCGCGCAGCGCCTCGCTTAAAATAATCGACCTTACCGCGATTTACCACGCTTATTCGGCCAACGCGCGCCCGATCCAATGGAAATACTCAGATCCGACTCCGCCGAATTCGCAGTAACGTTCTCTCTGCGACACGCCAACTAGGTTGGAGCTATCGTAGAGACCGGTGGTTCCTGCTTCTGGAGACTGTCGCCGGGATTAGCCTCGGGATCCTAACGGTGCTCCGTCCAGCAATGACGGCATTCGTGCTGATCTTCATCATTGCGGCTTGGGCTCGGTTACCAGAATCCTTAGGATCGTGGAAGCGCTGAATTTGGACAACTTCTCCGGCCGGGGATAGTTGGGCGTGGGTGGAGTAGCGTCGGTTATTTTCGCGTTGCTCGTCCTGTTTCGGCCGCTAACAGGGGCTTTGGCAATGGCGACCGTGACCGGAATATACGGCTTGGTCTTGGGCGGAACTGAAATCGTCTTGGCGGACCATCTGTGCGGCAGGCGGGACCTGGGACGTTCCGCAGGCCAGCAACCGGTGCATCCTCGAGCCGCCTGACGACTAAAACCCGCGCTGGCTTCTTACCGTCATTGGTGCTCGGACCGGCCCTTGAACCAGAATCGAGCGACAATGTCGGTGATGGGTAGGTTGGCTGACGCATTGCCGCGAGCTCTTGTTGAATTTCCCTTCGCTGCTTCGGGGCAGGTGAATGCTGCCCGAGGGCGATGCAGTTCGTGCCATCAGCGCCGGCGGCGGTTTGGGAGGACCACAAGTGGATCGGAGACGTGTGCGTAAGCGCCCGAACTGAGTGGAACGAATACACGCCAGCCCAGGGTAAAAAAGAGACTAAGTGACGGCACAACCAAGCCCACTTGGCAATTCTCGTTTTACCAATAGTACCAGCGGCCGCGACGGAGGCCCCGGTGGTTGTACCAGCGTCCACGATAGAAGAACCGGCCACGGTGGCCGCGAAAAGCAGGATGCGGCCTGACAGCGACAGGGCGTTGGGCTTCCGCTAGCGGAGTCATCGGCAGCAACCAACCACCCAAAAGTGCGGCTACACAAATTCGTTTCCGCATAAAATATTCCTCATTACGATTGATGCACTATCCTACTTTAGGATTGAGGACGCCATCCGCCCGGAGAGTGCGTCAGGGTGGCTTTCCGGCTTATAGCCGAAGTTGCCGTTCCCGCGGTTAGACATCCAACTTGATCCGTTCCGTGGTGATCGGCCCAACGGAACCCCCCACACCGGTGGCAAGCTCCTGAATGTAAATGGGGTTGATGACCGGAGCACAGTATGACGCTGCCACAGATGCCGATCCAATCCCTATGCCGGTGGCCGTGCAAAACGAGTGTTTGCGGTGCATGGGGTGCGGTCGCCGTGAGAACGGGTAAACCAATCTGACCGCCTTGCAGAAAGTGGACCTACTCTGGCAAGTCCGTACCGGAAACTGACCCCGGCCCTCAACTCCAGTCACTTCTCTCCGGGCCCTCGTACGGTGGGATGGGGGACGAGGGAAGGGGAACCCCCCGCAAATCCGGCCTAGGCGCTCGAACCTCGGTGCGGATGTGTGCCTGCTGGGGAGTTGACTAGCGGAGAAGGGACGCTATTGAACGCCCAGATGCCCCACTATCGCAACAGCGCCGATCCCAGCTTCTCGATCCGCTCTTGTTGTTCCTTCAACTGCTGCTCAAGCAACTTGATCTGATCATTCTGACTCAGAATCTGCGCGTGCTGGCGCTGGACCTCGTTCAAGAGCATTGAGTCGAGCAACTGATACTTCACGCTCTCGATCCGGCCATCAGCGGAGTGCGCCACGAGGTCTGGGTATACTTCCTCGACTTCCTCAGCGATTAGGCCGTATTGGATCGGCTTCGAGCCGTCGGCGAATGGTTTCTGATATCGGAACGTGACCGGGCGCAGGCGCAATAAGCCGGAACTGGCGTCACCCATGTTTTGGATATCCTCTTTGAATCGACGGGAAGAACTCACCGTCCCTAACTGGCCGTTGGAGTCGATGACGACTGCGATGGCGTCGTTATTGCCGGTGGTGACGCCACGGATCCCAGCTGCAAAGAAGGAGGTCTGTGGTGGACACGCTGGGTTGCATCCGGGAAACCCTACAGGAGTCCCAATTCTGATGGTGGCATTGTCGCTGGTCGAGCCCTGGCTTCCAATTTGGATGTTGTCACTATTGCCCATAGATAGGTTCGTCCCTGCAACGCGTCCAATGGCAATGTTGTTGGTCCCACTAACATTTGACACGAGTGCCTGATTGCCCAAAGCGGTATTAAAGTTGCCGGTAGTGTTTGACAACAGCGCAGCTGTTCCGATGGCTATATTGCCGTTCCCTGTCTTATTCGCAACGAGTGCTTGAGATCCACTCGCGACGTTATCACTCCCAGTCGTATTTCCGAACAGCGCGTTCGAGCCTGTGGCCACATTACCAGAACCGCTAATGTTGGAGAGTAGCGCAGTATACCCAACGGCTGTATTGCCACCACCTGAGGTATTGCCAGAGAGCGCACTTGCACCGATGGCGGTGTTCTGTGGACCGGCGTTGACAACGAGAGCACCAGCACCGAAGGCCGTATTGTCGGTCCCAATTGAGTTGGGAGAGGCGTAGTAGCCGTTTATGTCTAGTACAAGATCAGTGGGATTCAACGCATAAACATCTATCGAACCGCTGTTGCCGGCTGCCACAACGACGAAGTTACTGACGATCTGACCTGATACTACGTCGGTCAGCGTTGCCGCCAAAGGCAAGCTCTGCCCAGTTGGGTAGGCCGTAATGAAGCCAAGTAGCCCTGGTGGAACCACGGTGACATTCATAGAATACGCCAGCGCCGTCGAAGGAATCGAGCAAGCCGTACTCGACTGGATGGGAAACGTGCGGCTGGTATTTGCATTGAGGCTCGGCGGTCCAAATGCACCCGAGAACCCTTGACCCGCTCGTGTATCGACAATGCGACACGGCGTCATACCAACGAAGACCAGGGGAGACGTGGGCAGTTGCGCAGTCGTGGCCTCTGGCCTCAATGCAATAGCCTCTGCCTCCCGCTGCGAAGGTTGCCAGTACAACGGCGCGGCCCACGGCTTGAGCAGCACACGATCACGTTCACGGGTTATCTGAGCACTCAGTACAACAGGCACAAGAGCCAGAACCAAAACGACAGGACGAAGTCCACGGGAAATCATCGACAGCACTCCTTCGAAAAGAATTCCAAGAGTATACAACATGAGATATGGAACATCAGAAATGTGGCGTGTCAAATTGCACTCTTCTTGGGCAAGGCCGGACCTAAGACGAATGAATGCAGCATCGGGAGGCAAACTGCCAGTTTCGCGCCAAGCCACTTGTAGCCGCTTACAACGTCGAACCGCTCCCCGAACCAGGCCGCAGCATCCCTTCGGCCATCTTCGATGCCGAAGGGATACGAAAAATGGGATGCAGAACAGGCGACAAAGTTGCTCCCACCCGATTGTGTTCGATATATCGGCGAACGCGCGAGGTGATCCTCGATTGCCTGCAGCTGAACGGCGTCGCTTGCTTCCGGTCACGACGAGCCAGAAGTCAAGTTGGCGTCGGAAGACTCCTTCGATCGAGGCACGGTCGCACTCGCGGGGCTCTTCGCCGGCAAAGGCAGTTGACGATGGCAACAAGGAGTTCGGCCAGGGTGCGGCGGGATTCGGCCGTTATATCGGCACTGCCTATGGCGATCTCGTGATTGGAAATTATATGTCAGAAGCCGTCTTTCCCACGCTTCTCCCCTGAGGACCCACGGTGTTTCCGGCGCGGCACGGGGAGCGGCTTATCCCGGCACGGCGACGCCGTTAAGCAGATCATTTGGACTCATCGCGATTCTGGCGGAACCCTGGTTGATGCTCCCTTTCCGGCACCCGTCTGCGCCGTCACTGATTTCTTGGACGGCAAATACGCCGTTCAAACACTGCTGCTCAAAAGCGCCAAAACGTCACATGATCATTTCGATGAACTCATCCGCTGACGTTTTGCCGGTCTCTGCCACTACCTGCTAACCGCGGCTTGATCTTTCAGGTAGGTCTTGGCGGAAATGCGCGCGGTTGGCCGCCTTGGCAGCCCGTGGTGGCACCAACCCGCGACAAGGCACGGTACGCCTGAGAAAGGGCAGGCCCAAACGCAAATCCGTTTCACGGTTGGGGCTTCGCGGAGTTAAAGCAAAAAAACGCGATGCCGCCCGCTGACGGGCGGCATCGTAGTCATTGCTTCTCGCGTTGCACGCGATGCCTCTCCCTCCTCCTGTACCTCAGGTCGGTGGCCAGGCGGCTAATGTCGAGGCATTGAAATAGGTGAAACGAGAACGCGTGGTGGTCAAATCTCAGTGCGAACAAGCATCCCCAGCGACTCAGCAGTTATTTCTTTCTTTCTTCTCCCACCAAGACACTGAGTCTGCCCCGGGAAAAGAGTCCGATTCTAGCGCGCAGCGCTCACCATTACCAGTGGTGTACAAGGCACTCTTTGTTGTCAGCGCATTAATGTTTCCTGAGCGAGCCGCCTTGGTGCATGCGGCCTCGGTCCTGGCGCAATCACAATCGCAGGCGCCGCAAACCGTCCGGAACAGAGTATTTGTCAATCCGGAACAACTCAGCGCAGCATCTATACTTGAGCCTCCTCCATCTGCGAAATCTCGCAAGACACTCGTGGAGCTTGCGATGTTGCATCATATTCAGGAAACGCGTACTGCCAGCCAAATACGGCGAGCGAATGAAGATGAACGCGAGGAAAGCATCTTCGCTTTCGCTAGTGTAATAGGGCCGCAGTTCAATCGTGCCACGCTGCCGCTTACTACTCTGCTCTCTGATGACGTCAGGAGTAACGAACGTATTATCGTCAATTCCGCCAAAAGATTTTTCCGACGCCCTCGCCCCTATCACCTGGACCCCACGATCCGTCCGGTGTGCAGAACAACGAAAAACCAGCAAGACTATTCGTATCCCAGTGGCCACGGTACCACCGGGTATCTCGAAGGTCTTGTGCTTGCCGAAATGGTGCCCGAGAGACGTGAAAAGATTCTCTCTCGGGCCGACGATTACGCCTACAGCCGGGAGGTTTGTGGCGTCCACTACCCAAGTGATGAAGTGGCCAGCCGAACTGTGGCCAATGCCATGTTCAATATCATGATAAATAATCCCTTGTTCCGGGCTGAACTTGCAGCGGCGACAGTGGAACTCCGAGCCAAAGTGGGGCTCGGGACAATATCTAGGAACCGAAGCAGTAGTGAGCGTCCCTGACATGGCGTCAGGTCTTTATCCTTTATCCCCGGGCCCTACTGGCAGGAGCGAGGTCCCGAGCGCACCGGAAACTGTAGCCGACACTCCGGTTGCTCGGTATACTAAAATCCGGGCTGGACGCGCGGACATCTGCTGGTTGGTTAAGCACGACGCTTCAGCACGCCGACGACACCTTTCCTGCTCATCTACACGCCAAGCCTATTGCCAGTTTTGATCAGTTCCCACATTTGTGCGAGCACTCGCGCCAGCCACAGCGGCTCGAGATGCAGCAGGTGACCCGCATGCTCCTAATGCCGACCACTTGTCTCGTCGCCGCCGGATGAGGAGTTCGCAGGAAACGCCGCCAAGCATCTCCGCGAGCCGCGTGCCGGTGCCGCGCAGACGAACCACGACATCGTTGGGAAGAAGTTCCTGCGACACCGAGTAGTCGAATTGGCGATCGAACCACCTGCCCACTGGGCTCATCCATTGCTCCGGTTGTTCGACTGATTCCACGACCAAACTGTCTCACATTTGCGTTCCCTGCGGGAAATTAATTTCTTCGGATCTATAGGATCTGCCACGGCGACTTCTCACGTTACCTGCGCTGTGATCGTTGGGCTCGGCGAAGATCCGAAAGGGGTTTCCCTGCACCCCGAGTCTAATGTGTTTCTCCGGTTGCCTTATCAGGCCGCAACTCTACGATGTAGTGACCTTCGCCTAGCTTGTCGGACGGCAGGTAGCGGGCAAGAACGATTCCAGCCACGCCTTCTTTGAGCGGTATGATCTCGCCGATTTCGAGCTTGGGTTCATCTGATCGGCGCGTGATGGTTCGTCGTGGCGGTCCATTCACCTGTCCATTTTGGCGCAACGCCCTAGTCTGCGTGCGCGAACCCACATCCCGATGGTCATGAACCCGGGATGGGCGTGCTCCTTATTCAGGGCGGCTGGCCGTTTGCCCACTCGCCGCGGCGCGAGCCAGAACATCCTCGGTCCGTTTCGCGGCGTCGAGAGACCCCAGAAATTGAGGCTCGAGTATTTGGGGAGCCGTCCCGAACGATGTGTCCAGGGTTTAAGGCGCAGCAGTTTAATAACTCATAAAGGGCTGTGGCTATGTGTGGCTATTCGCTCATGAATGTTCCAAACCGGCTGGCGCAAGAGGGGGAGGAGTTGGCAACCTACCGCTTCGGAACGGGCTGCTTGGGCTTGGTTTCGCAGTTGGATTTGCTCTCAGACGCCCTTCCGGCCATATCTTCACACCGGACCTTCTGGTCGATGCTCAAGGACTTCCTTGATCCGCCTGTAGCGAAGCCAATACCAGCTGTCTGCGTGCCGCCCGGTGCGCAGCTGGCACTGATGGATATCCCGAAAAGGTTACAAATCGAACATCGGATCGGCGCGGCCGAAGAGGTGACGTTCACTCAGTTGACGGTAGCCGCAAACGCTTATCGTGATGCGGTCAGGTTTTCCAACGGGCGCGGGGTCCTCTTGCAGCGACTTGATGAAGGCCAGCACTTGCGGGTCCTGGCGCTCGATCAGGCTGATGTGAGTAACTCGGCATCCGCGGAAGAGCATGTGCTCCGCACCAATTGGGAACACGGGACCGGCCACAGTACCAGCAGAGAAATTCGAAGCGCAGGTAATGTATTGAGCCTATGGCTTTAGGCTCTTGACCTTAGATGTTTCGCAAGTATAGTTCGCGCTTGGCGCAGGTGTTCAATGTCTTCCGCCGTCTTCGGCTCCGTGCTCAGACCGGTGTAATTCTTGCAGCGGGTGTACCGCTGACAGACAAACAAGGCCCCTTGCTTTCTTAATTCGGAGTAGGCAGATGAAAAATTGGAAATTTGTTATTCCTGTGCTCGTCGCAGCACTGTTCGTAATCTGGTACGCATTTCGGCCAGAACGGCTAGCAGTCAATCGATATGTCAACGAGGCTCTTCCGGCAGCGGAAGGCAGTTCCCCCGAGGCGATTGCGTCGGGAAGATTCCATAGTGGCGTGCACTCTACCGAGGGCACGGCAACCATTTACCGTCTTGGTGACGGCAGTCAAATCCTGCGCTTGACGAGCTTCAAGACGTCGAACGGCCCCGACGTTCACGTCTACTTAGTGGCTGCTGACGATGCAAAAGACAGTGCAACTGTAGAGCGCTCGGACTTCATCGATTTGGGAACCATAAAAGGGAACATCGGCGACCAAAACTACAATCTCAGGCAGGACGTGGACTTGTCGAAGTATCGCACGGTGTCTGTGTGGTGCAAACGCTTCAATGTTAACTTCGGAGCCGCGCCGTTAATGCCCGCACGGTTCGAAAATGCCTTAAACGATGTCCGGCACCTTCAATCGATAATCGAATCTCGGGGCTCGATGTACTAGTCCATGCCCGGCCGGGATGTCCGCTCTTTGAGCGCAAGCTGGTCGGGTCGATTCTAGGCCATGGCTCTGCCGTATGAGCGGCGATTGAGAGCCGCGGCTCTGCGCGAGCCAGTTCGCGGTGGGAGCGCGTTCTAACCACGCGGACTGACTCCGCCGCCGCGGGCCGGGGCGCGCGGATGCGGTCGCGGCGACGGCCCTCAGAATTGGATCCTCCCCGTTAGCTGAATGGATCGGGGACCGGCGCCCTCGGCGGATTGTAGACTTCCAATCTGTGCAAAACCCGACGTTCCCACCGTCAGGTTGCCGGGCACGTCGTAGTTGGGATGGTTGAACAGGTTGGCTGCGGGGACGCCGATCTGCGCTTTGATCCGCTCGGTGAAGGCGACACTCTTAAATAGCGACAGCGACACTGCCTGCGTGCCAGGCCCGGTGATCCGACCGGCTCGTTGCCGAAACGCCCGATGTTGTCCGGCGGCGTTACAAAAGCCGCGGGATTGATCCACCGGGAGAGCGATTGGCCGGCATACGGCGAAATTCCGGAGACCACATCGGCCCTTCCGTCTCCCACCAGTTCCGGAAAGCCGGTGCCCGAAGGGTCGTTGCCCGCAAGGACGGTCATGTAGGGTCCGGTTTGCACCACGACCACTCCGGCCACCTCCCATCCGCCGATGACTCGGTCCAACACGCCGTTCGCGTTTCGTTCGAATCGCCTGTTCTTGCCAACGGGAAGCTCATAGAGGAATGTGGCCAGGAACCGGTGCCGGTGGGAAAACGACACGTTTCCATAATCCAGCCCCGGATGGAATTGGTTGGAAATTGTGCCGCCGGCTTCGCCGGTGAAAGAGGTTGGATCGTATCCCGCGTTATTCGCAAGGTTCTTCGTAAAATATAACTCCCCTGAAATTGGAAACCACGCGAGAATCGTTTTTGCACTGCGGCCGTCACGGCCTTGTAGTTGCTTTCGCCAATCGATCGCTGATACGCGATGTAGTTCCACAGCGGCAAGGGAGCCGATGGGCCGTCGGCGGCGAACGTATACCTGGAGCAAGGTAATGACGACCGTGCAAGGCACGGGCCAGAGTGCGGTATTTGTCGGCGGTAGTGGCAACAGCAATGCCCCGAACGACCGGAGCCAGCGCTGGTCGCCGGCGGGGTTTGATCGCACTCATCGCATTGTTCTCATCTACCTGTGGAGGATTCCCAATCCGAAGAGTGGAGGTGCGCTGATCCGTCGGGCCGCCAGTAACTGGAGCGTGTCGGGAGTCGCGACGATCCAGACGGGGGTGCCTCTTACGATCACCGACTCGCGGGGTGGCTCCATCTTCGGCTTTGCGAGTACATCGCGAGCCCAACTTTGCCCAGGCGTCAGCTACGGCGATATTTCCACGTCCGGGAGTGTGGGCAGCCGCGTCAACAACTATTTCAATGCAGCGGCGTTTTGCGCCGTCCCGGTGATCGGGAATGGAACGGGCTATGGGAACTCCGGTGCCGGCATTGAGCGCGGACCGGATCAGAACAACATCGATCTATCTATTACCAAGACGTTTAAGATTGCCGAGCGTCATGCGTTCGAATTTCGGTCCGAGTTTTTCAACGCTCTGAACCACGTGCAATATTCGACTCCGGGAACGGCGTTCGGCACGGCAAGTTTTGGCGTGATCGGATCGACTTCCGTGACCGCCCGGTTGATTCAGTTCGCATTGAAGTATAACTTCTAAGTTATTAGAGTTTCTTATGAGAAATCTGAAAGGCTGTTTGCGAGCGGCGCTTTTGGCCGGCATGTTTGGCGGAAGCGGGCTGAAAGCGGCGGAATACACGGTACCGGCAACACCGTCGACGGTGGTCTGGGGGTATTATTCGGCGCAAGCAAAGCCTGTGCTGAGGGTTCATTCCGGAGACACGGTACGGATGCAAACGGCGTCGTCGTGTCCGGCGCCGGCGCGGCTGGAGGCGGCCGGCGTCCGGCCGGCGGACATTCCCCCGTATCTGCGCGATATTCACGAAAAAGTGACGGATAAAGGTCCGGGCGGGCACATTCTGACCGGGCCGGTGGCCATTGAGGAAGCGGAGCCAGGCGACGTGCTGGAGGTGCAGATCCAAGCGATCGATCTGGACGTTCCGTACTCCTGCAACAATTTCGGGCCGGGGCGCGGATTTCTTCCCAACGATTTCCCGTACGCCCGAATGAAGATT
>Ga0126371_10001054_pt1 | contig 23016 bp, 30 predicted proteins | sample PanSoiMetaPlot_4_FD_110145 | JGI IMG/M metagenome (GOLD analysis project Ga0126371, IMG submission 110145) | Tropical forest soil microbial communities from Panama - MetaG Plot_4 | ecosystem: Environmental > Terrestrial > Soil > Tropical forest > Bulk soil | place: Panama | collected 2016-02-17 | reverse complement strand
GCGAGGCCGGCGTCGAGCGCCTCGTCCAGGTTGGAAAACACGCGGAATCTGGAGGCAGAGCTCGGCGTGATGATCGTCGCGAGCCAATAGCGCTCGCAGTCGCTGAGCTCGATGCGGTATGTAGCGCCGGCCTTCACGGTTATTTCATAAGCCGGAAACGATCCCCCCTTGCCGGCATCGGCGGACGGCGTTCTAATCTCTCGACTTGTATATTCTGAGGCTGCGGCTGAAGGCCCGCCATCTCGGAGGGTTAGTGAGCCCGGCGCAAAAGACGCTGAGGGCTGACCGAACGGGGAGGAGAGTGGTCTGTCGTGCCGCGCCATAATGGTGCAGATATAAACCAGGTTGATATCTGCGGGCAACATAAATTTGCCACGGCGCTGACGGCTGACCTCAAAAAGGCGCGAAAAGCCCTACGGGTGCTGGAGCGCGAACCTATCTTCTGCGGTCGTGGCGGCGGAGATCCAGAAGTAGCGCTTCGATCGCTAGCCTTGTTGACGGCGGTAGTGCGACGAAGCTCTCAACAATGCGCTGTACTTGTGGATTGCTGAACACGTCGGCCTCGATCTCGCCGGCGGCGGGCATCAGCTCGGTCAGCGGAAGTTCCAGCGCTGCCGCCAGTTTTATCCGGCTGTTGAGCTCCGGCACGGAGAGACCGCGCTCCCAGTTAGAGATTGCCGACTGCTCGACATTGAGCCGGTAGGCGAGGTCGGTCTGGCGCAGGCCGAGGTGCGTCCGCGCGCGTGTGATCTTCCGGCCGATGGCGATGGCGTCAGGCTTTTTTGTCCTGATGCGCCGTCTCGGTTGCGCGGTGTTATGCCGCGGGTCTATATCAGAAGAATGTATTCCGCCGATTGGGGGATGTACGTCCTCCGCACCCAGTTCGGTCTCCTCAAGTGGCTGGCGCCGCGGCTGCGGCTGACCCAGCCGGCGCTGTCGATGTGGTCGCAGGTTCCCGAGAACCGGGTCCTCCGGATCGAACAATTGACGGGTATCCCTCGCCATATGCTCAGGCCCGATATGTGGACGCCGCCGTGGCAGCAGGAAGACGACCCGAACGCTCCCCCATTGGAACCCCCCCGCCGCCGACGGCGCAAAAACCGAATAAGCGCGAATGATGAGTTATCGCCATGAGACCCGCCTTATCATCGTTGCCGGTAGCTTGTCATGCATTTTATACGTTCTGCGTATCTGGCTGATTGGATGGCCGCATCCGCCTTGCGATGCACTCACTCCCCTGCCCTGGCTGCGGTGCGACACGAATAAGCTAGATTTATTAGGGAGGACCGGAAGTGATTAACAAGCCGTTAGGGGTCCTCCAACTCTCCAGAATGCGAACCAATCGCATCGGATACCCCAAGTATTTCCTGCATATCGCGCTCAGCCTGATGCTGTGGGTGCTGGTCATCGTCGCGCTTAGGTCCTGGTTATGAGGCGAAAGCCTGACTTCTCGCGCATGGTGAGCGTGGAGTGGAGCCCCAGCGAGGCGGCGGTGCTGGCGGGCGTGCTGATTGCCTTCCGGCAGCGCAGCGAGGGGCTGGACCCGAGCGAGGGACGGCTCATCGACCACACGGTCAGGCGGATCATGCTGCAGCTGCAGACGCTGCAGTGGCCGCTCGACAAGGCGAACCGGGCGCCCTACCCGGTATGAGAGCGACGGCGGCGACCCTCCCTGGAATTGCTCCCGGCAAGCGCACGCTGATCGCGCCCGTGGTGCGCGAGCCGGTGCTGCACCGCCAGATCGCCGACGTGCTGCGGCGCGAGATTGCCGCGCCGGGGCGAATCAGCGACGCGGGTGTGTGCTGGTGGAGCACGGACATGGCGGCATATGCCGGCAGGGTTCCGGGGATTCGCACCGGCCGCGGCTGCATTGCCGGCGTTGCCGATTTGACTGTGTTGTATCAAGGCCGTGCGTTCTTTATCGAGCTGAAGGCCGATGACGGTCAATTATCGCCCGACCAGGCGGCGCTGGCGGTCGAGGTGCTGTTCGCCGGCTGCCGCTACGGCGTCGCCAGGGACGCCCGCGAGTGCCTGGCGCTGTTGGACGCGTGGGGAATACCGAGGAGAGGCGCTATGAGACTGTAATCACAAAACGAACCGGCGGCAGTGGGAGCTGCCGCCGGGTCACAACTTATCAGAAGGACTTATATCGAGATGCCTTACATAGCCAGCCATCATGACAATTGCAACCTCCATTTCGTCCCTTACCGCCCGAAAGAGTGGTTAGAAGCGACGCTCGATCTCTCGTGGGAGCAGAAAGCCGTCTACCACGAGGCCTTTATGCTGATCTGCCTGCGTCGCGGGCCGATCCGGTTCGAGCTGCTGCAGAAGAGCCTCGGCATGCACTGGAGGACGCTTAAAAGCCTCCTTGGCCAGCTCTATGACAAGGGCAAACTGGTGCTCAGTGGCGACGAAATCGACCATCGGCTGGCGGCAAAAGAGGTTCAAGAAACCCTCAAGAAGGTTTCAAGATTGGTTCAAGACGGAGCGAAAGGAGGCAAAAACAAGCACTTAAGTCTAGCTAAAGGGGGGGAGACTCAGATTCAGATAATAGATACGGAAGAAGCTAGCGCTTCTTCCGGCGTCGGCGAGCCGCCGCCGCAACCGCCGCTCGACCCGATGAAAGAGTTTTGGAACCTAGGGGCGCAGATCCTCGGCAGCCGCGAGATTCTCGGCCATTTCCGCAAGGAGTACGGCGAACCAGCGTGCAAGCATGCAACCGAGCGCTGTCTGGCGGTGCATCCGAGCGAACCTGTCAAGTTCTTCAGAGGTTGTTGTAAAGACTACACTCAGCGTATCCGCTTAAAGGCGGCGCAAAGACCGCTTTCCCCCGCAACGAAAATGGCGAAAGGCTACTACGATGGCACACTCGAATACTACGGGATCAGCAAAGAAGGGCTTGGAGATATCAGCACTGATCACTGGCCTCATGTCGCTTTACTGGACGGCTGACGAGGATCCGGCGCTTCGTCGTGCGCAGATCCCGTTCTGGCTGGCGGCGCTCGAGGAGTTCGACCTTGATGTAGTTCGCCAGGTGATTCTCGAGTGGTCACAGCGACCTGGCAGCAAGCGGCCCCTGCCAGGCGATATCCGCGCGCTGTGCATCCCCGAGCACAACCGGCGCGCCCAGGAGCGCGCCCTCGCCGCGCCAGGCCAACTGAGCGACGCGGAGAAGTACGCCCGCAGCGTCGGCTGGGCGAGTAACGCCGAACGCCGCGACGCGCTCGCCCGCTCGGAAGCAAAGCTCGGCGCGAACCGTGACAACCTGGCCGACGGCAAGGCGATCGGTAACCGCTGGGCATATGAGCGGGGATATCCCTCGCTCGACGCTTATGCCCAGGCTAACGGCCTTGAGTATGCCGAGGCACGCGCAGAGGTCTGCCGCTCGATCATTGCCCAGGCCGCCGAAAAACGGCGAATGCCGCTTCATCCCCACGATAGGATGCCAGAGCGCGTCAAAGAGCGAGTGCGCGCCGAGCAGCCGTACAGCACACCCGACCGTGCGGTTCACGATGTGCTGGCTGAAATGGGCATCTCATCGGAAGCCGTTGAGTGATATGCTGGCAATGGTTCCCCAACCGTTACGATACCGTCCGGGGGGAACCATGCTCACACTCGGCGCCGCGGCCCGTCACACCGGCAGATCCAAGTCAGCCATCAGCCGAGCCATCGCCTCGGGGAAACTCAGCGCCGTGCGCAGCGGCAGGCCTAAAGGCGGCTGGGAAATCGATCCCGCGGAGCTCATGCGCGTCTACCCCCGCGACAGTTCCGGCAACCGCGAAACAGGACCGAACGCAACCCCCGGCGAAACCACTGCAGAGCTGGTTGCATTGGGCCGGTTGCTCGACGAGCGCGAGGCGACGATTCGCGACCTGCGCGCCCGGCTTGACGCGAGCGAGGCCGAACGGCGCTGCGCCCAGGAGCGCCTCACCGCGCTCATCACCGTCGAGAGGCCGCCGGCGCAAACCTCACGCCGCTGGTGGAAACGGCTGCTCGGCTGATTGCAGCGGGTTGATAAAAATATCATCCTGCGTCATATTGTCCGCGGATTACCCCTGGCGCCGGCCTCCCTCCCCAATCTCAAACAGGCCGGCGCACCCTTTCCACAGGCTCGCAGTGAGATGCCAAAGGGCAGCGCCGCAGCATCCCTCGCAAACCTCAAACCCTTCCCCAAAGGCTATCAGCCCGAAAACCGCGCGGCCAAAGGCAAGCAAAAGGCTCTTTACCTCGGCAAGCTCAATTCGCCCGAGGCCGTCGAGTTCAACCTCGAGGTCATGCGCGACCCCGAATGGCCGATCCAGCACCGGCTCAGAGCAAGCGAGAACATCCTCAAGATCGCCTTCCCCGCGCAGCGCCAGCAGCAGCTCGAAGGCAGCGAACAGCAGGCCGCACGCGAGCGCTACCTGCAGGTGATCTTCGTCCAGCCGCGCGAGCCGGAAGCCGCCAACGGCAAGGTCATCGACGCGCCCGCCAACAGCTTCGCCGTCTCCTTCGCCGGGCACGCTGATGGCGATTGACGCGCACTTCCCCATCGCCCTCGAGCCGCTCTTCAAGCCGGCGCGCTACAAGATCCTCTACGGGGGGCGTGGGGGAGGCAAATGCCTCGTGCCAGGCACGCGCGTGGTCATGGCTGATGGCTCGCTCCGTGCGATCGAGAGCGTTGCAATTGGTGATGAGGTCATGGGGCCGGACAGTAAGCCACGCCTTGTCTTTGGAACGACGACCGGGTTTGGCCCGCTTTACAAGGTCGAGCAGACCTCAGGCATGACTTACGTCGTCAACGACGCGCATATTCTGACGCTCAAGAAATCGCGCTCGGCAAAAGCTGACATCGGCGAGCTGTCGCCTGCAGGAAATGCGCGTCGACCTGCCGGTCGATATCCTTCATGGCCGGAAGTCACCGATATTCCGTTGCTCGACTATCTGCAGCAGTCGCAGCGTTGGAAAGCGCATTTCCGTGGTTTTCGGGCCGGCATGCTGCAATTGCCGTACAGCGAGGTGTCCGTCGATCCCTATTTCCTCGGCATCTGGCTTGGCGACGGCTTGTGGCGCGAGCTAATGGTCACGACTGCCGATGAGGAGATTATCGAAGCGTGCGGGGAATATGCCGAGGCCGAGGGCTGTACGCTGACGCTCTCGCGCAAATCGACTCGCAATCGTGCAACCGATGTTCGTCTGCGCCGACCAATGGGACGAAAAACAAATCCCATCTGGCAGAAAATGTTGCAGCTTGGACTTGGCACGCGGGAGAAATTCATCCCCGAATGCTATTTGTTGAACGATGAGGATACGCGCTTGCAATTGCTCGCTGGCCTCATCGACAGCGACGGTTATCGTCACAATTTGGGCTACGAGATCGTTCAGGCAAACGAGCGCCTGGCGCGGCAGATCAAGCAGCTTGTCGATGGCCTCGGGTTTCGCACGCGGATTACCGAAAGAAAAACGATCTGCGGCAACAACGCAGCTCAAGGAAAAGCCTGGCGCGTCACTTTCAGCGGCGACACTTGGCGTGTGCCGTGCCGTCTTGAGCGCAAGCGAGTGCGCCGCGAAGATCTCCGCAAAAACAAGGATTGGCTGCTCTCGGAAATCACTGTCACCCCGGACGGCCATGGTGCTTACGCTGGCATAGCGGTCAGCGGAGACAGTCGGTTTCTGCTTGAGGACGGTACTGTCACCCACAATTCCTGGGGCATCGCCAATTACCTGCTCACCGAGGCCGCCAGCCGCCCGCAGCGCGTGCTGTGCTGCCGCGAGTTCCAGGCGAGCATCCGCGAGTCGGTGCACCGCCTGCTCGCCGACCAGATCCGCAGCCACGCCCTCGCCCATCGCTTCAAGGTGCTCGACGCCTCGATCCGCGAGGTCGGCGCTGACGGCAGCGTCATCGAGGGCGGCAGCGAGTTTATATTTGAAGGATTAAGGCATAATGCCGGGAAGGTTAGATCTCTGGAAGGTATTGATAAGGTCTGGGTGGAAGAAGCTGCTAACGTTTCTAAGACGAGCTGGGAGATTTTAATACCGACGATCAGAAAGGATGGCTCCGAGATTATCGTTTCATTTAACCCGGAGCTGGAGAGCGACGAGACCTACCAGCGGTTTATCGCGCACCCGCCAAGTGACGCCGTCACGATGAAGGTGAATTACCCGGACAATCCCTGGTTTCCCGAGGTGCTGCGCAAGGAAATGGAGGACCTGCGGCAGCGCGACCCCGACGCTTACCAGCACGTGTACCTCGGCGAATGCCGCTTGACGCTCGACGGCGCAATCTACGCCGCGGAGCTGCGCGAGGCGACCGAGGAAGGCCGCATCTGCGCCATCCCCTACGACACGACGAAGCCCGTCAACGTCTATTTCGACCTCGGCTGGCAGGACCTGACCGCGGTCTGGTTCGCCCAGCACATCGCCGGCGAGGTGCGGCTCATCGACTACCTCGAGGACAGCCAGAGACCCTTCAACTCATACCTGCGGGAGTTGCAGTCGCGGGAGTACGTCTATGGCACGCTCTGGCTCCCCCACGACGCCCAGGCCAAGAGCCTGGGCACCGGACGATCCATTGAGGAGATTGCTCGCGCTGCAGGATGGCGGGTGCGTGTCGTGCCCAATCTGTCGGTCAGTGATGGCATTAACGCGGTCCGGACCCTCTTCCCCAACCTTTGGTTTGACCGAGAGCGCTGTAGTGATGGCCTGCAGGCCTTGCGGCATTACCGTTACGACCTCGACCCGAATGGACAATTCAGCCGCTCCCCTCTACACGACCAGGCGAGCCACGGGGCAGACGCGCTGAGATACGTCGCCGTCGCGATGCAGGAGGCAAGGCGGGCTAGTTACCCGACCGCGCCGCCTCCGCGCAGGCCGATCGAGCCGCGCCGCGGCGCTAACCTCGCCTGGATGCGGATATGACGCTCCTCGATCACTCGACGCTTCCTGCGGTCGAAACCGCTCGGCTGCCGATGTCTTACGAGCAGGCCCGGCAAGCGCTGGCGGAGTGCGTGCGAATGGACGAATGCAAGGAATGGTCAGACCGCGCCGAGGCGCTCGCCAGCTACGCCCGGCAATCGCAAGACGATGAGCTGCGCCGGATGTGCGACCGCATCCAGGCCCGCGCGATCCGGCGCTGCGGCGAACTGCTGCAGGAGATACCGCGGGGAACTGGGGCGAACCAAGGCGAGAGGGACGGCACCGTCCCTCTCGATCCAACGCGGAAATCTGCTGCCGATGCTGCCGGCCTATCCGAGCGTCAGCGCAAGACCGCGCTGCGCGTCGCCAACGTGTCGGATGAGGAGTTCGAGGATTTAGTTGAGAGCGACGATCCGCCGACTGTGACCAACACCCACGCATTTGACCCGTGGGGGCCAGCGATCACCTTCGCAATGGAGGCGGTGTGGCAGGACGCCGAGATGCGCTGCCTCGTCTGCGACGAGCCGCTCGGACGCTGCGCCGCCTACGCCGCGGTCGTCCTGCCGCACGATGACCTCGCCCATGTGCCGTGCCAGGCCGGCGGCGTGTGCGCTGGGTGCGGTGCAGCGAAGTCCCGCGAGCACATCTTCGACCTGGTGAAGGGACAGGCAATGCTGTCGCTCGGCGCAATGCAGGGGAACGCCTGATGTCGCCCGATCTGTTCCTCGCCTCGATCATCGACCCCGGGCTCGATATCCTCGCCGAGCTGGGCACGCCGAAACCCAGCGACGCCGCGCGGCAGATGATGCTGGCGATCGCGCTGCAGGAATCGGGGCCGCAGCTCACCGCCCGCTACCAGAACAGCCCCAGCGGCTCGCCCGGGCCGGCGCGCGGCTGGTGGCAGTTCGAACAGGGCGGCGGTGTGGCGGGAGTGATTTCGCACCCCTCGACCCGGGACCGCGCCAAGGCGAGCTGCGACAAGCTCACCGTCGTCTGCGCCAACGCCAGCGTGTGGCGGGCGCTCGAGGGCCACGACAGCCTCGCCGCGGTCTTTGCCCGGCTGCTGCTCTACAGCGACCCGGCAGCGCTACCCGGAACCGAGCAGGCCGCCTGGAACTACTACCTGCGCAACTGGCGCCCGGGGAAACCGCACCCCGATGCGTGGCCCAAGAACTGGCAGACTGCGTGCGACGCGGTCGCCCGCAACCCGCTGACGGGGGCGTGAAATGTGGGAGAACGTCTACGCGCAGCCCTACGACGTCATGGAGCGGATGGCGGTCGATGGCGGCTGGCTCTACCGCAACAAGGTCGTGGTCAACGCTTCTTCGCAGAACCCGGGCGATTTTGTCTGGGCCACATCGCTCACCTTTGTGCCCGAGCCGGCAGCGCCATAGGGGCTGAATTGTGGGTATAGCGACGGATCAGCCGCAAGTAGTTGAAAACAATCGGATTGTTGAGGATACGCCATCCTTGCGCACGCTGATCCGTAGACCACTGCGGGTGCGGCTGTGGCGTGCTTATCGCGAGTACCGCCGGATCGGACTTCCGCCACTGCAAGCAGCGCGCGGGGCATGGGACATATCCATGATCGCTGAAAAGATTGGCATGAATGAGGAGAGGACATCCCTGCCGATGCAAGGAGTTGCCGATGATTAGCGGCACCGGCCCGCAAAGCGACCCGCTATGCTGCTAGTGCGCGCCGAACTGCGGCAATCGCCGATCCAGGGCATCGGGCTCTTCGCCCTTGAGCCGCTGCGCGCCGGCATGCCGATCTGGCGCTTCCAGCCCGGTTTCGACCAACTGATCGCGCCCGAGATCGCCATGCGCTGCAATCCCTGGTGGCTCGAGCGCTACGCCCAGGAGTGCCCCTTGACCGGCTACTGGGTGCTATGCTGCGACGACGCCAGGTTCATCAACCACTCCGACACACCGAACCTCAGCCAGGTCGCGCCGCTCTTCGATGCCCGTTTCACCCACGACGCGGTCCGCGACATCGAGGCGGGCGACGAGATCACCTGCGACTACCGCATCGGCGACGCCCAGCCGTTCCAGCGATTTGAGGTTGCGGCATGATGGACGACGTGAACGAGTTTTCCCGTAGGTTTTTCGAAGAGCGAGCCGAGCAGCCGCGTGAACCCCAACGACCGCTGACTCTCGGCAGTCCGATGCCGGCAACGCTCAGCCTGGCGCAGTGGCGACGCATCGTGGATGCCCTGGGCACACGTCCTTACGTCGAAGTCAAGGACATCGTCGAGAGCATTCAGCGCCAGGCTGGCGATCTGGACGTGCAGCATCGGGAAGCGGAAGGGCGGCAGGAGGACGCGGAGCACTGGAAAACTCGCGCTAACGATTGGCAGCGCTATCACGATGAGGGCCAGCGCACGATCAAGCGGCTGCGCACGGAGATCAAGAACCTCAAGGCGAAGCTCAAGCAGCCCGAAAAAGTCGAGCAACAGCCCGAGACCGAGCCATGAGCGCGCCCTGGCCTTCCCGCGGGCTGCGTGACACCGCGAATTACCGCGACCCCTCTATCCGCAACACCCAGAACGATACCGGGCGCTTCCCCGAGCGCCCACGCTTTGGCCGCAACCCGACCGCGCGCTGGCAATGGGGCGACGGCGAGGAATCGGAGGCCGATGTCCTCGTCGAGGCGCGCGAGCGCTTCCGCCAGGTCATCGATTGGGAGGGGCAATTCCGCAGCCTCTTTAATGAAGACATCAAGTTCGTCAACGGCGACGGCGACAATCATTGGCAATGGCCGGATGCATTGTACAATGACCGCGGCGACAGGCCGTCAATGACGGTCAATAAAACCCGCCAGCATTGCTTGCAGATTATTAACGACGCCAAGCAAAATAAGCCGCAGATCAGGATTAATCCTGTCAGCGACGAGGCGACAAAGGCCAGCGCCGATGTCTACGAAGGGGTCATGCGGCACATCGAGTACATGTCGAATGCCCAGGTCGCCTACGACACCGCGACCGAGCACCAGGTGCAGGGCGGGATCGGCTGGTGGCGGGTCATCACCGAATGGGAGGACGACAACAGCCTCGAGCAGTGTCTCAGGATCCAGCGGGTGCGCGATGCGCTGACGGTCTATCTCGATCCCGACATCCAGGAGGTCGACGGAAGCGACGCGCGTTTCGGCTTTGTCGTCGATGATGTGGCGCGCGATGAATTCGAGACCAAGTACCCGGAATACCGGGATAAAATCCCGCAGGGCGGGACCGCGGGGCCGATCGTCACCGGCGGCTGGCTCGATGAGGACCACGTCCGGGTCGCCGAGTATTACCGCGTCGTCGAGTACGAGGACCGGCTGCACTTGCTTCAGGACGGCTCGATGCTGCGCGAGAGCGAGGCGCAGGACGCCGATATGGGCCTGGTGCGCCAGTTCAGCCTGCGGTCGAGGAGGGTTCTGCACAAGCAATTGGAATGGTTCAAGATCGTTGGCGGCGAAATCGTCGATTACCGCGAGGAGGTGGGGAAATACATCCCTCTGGTGCGGGCGATCGGCGAGGAAGAGATCATCGAGGGGCGCCTCGAGCGCAAGGGGCACGTCAGGAACCTGAAAGACCCGCAGCGGATCTACAACTATTGGAGTACCTCGGCGGTCGAGCAGGTCGCGCTGCAGACCAAGAGCCCCTACATCGCCGCGGCGGAGAGCATCGAGAGTTTCCAGCAATACTGGCAGCACGCGAACACGGAGAATTATCAAACACTTCCGTACAACGCGCGGGACGATCAGGGGAACCCGCTCCCGCCGCCGACCCGCCAGGAACCGCCGCAGATGGGCCAGGCCTATGTGCTCGGCATGCAGATGGCGCAGAACGAGTTAATGATGGCTTCCGGCCAGTATCAGCCGACCATGGGACAGCCGACGCCGCCGGAAGTCAGCGGCAAGGCCATAGCACTGCGTCAGAGGCAGGGCGACAATGCTACCTATCACTACATCGACAATCTGGCTATTGCCATTCGATTTACTGGTCGCATTCTGCTTGATCTTATCCCGAAGATTTACGATACCCCGCGAATACTACGAATACTTGCGCCGGATGGCACGGTTGACCGGGTCCAACTCAATCCGCAGCAGCCGCAGGCGCTGATGACGATGCCGCAGCCCAACCCCAACCAGGCGCAGAACGCCGGCGGGATCACGCCGCCGACGCCGCAGCAGGCGCTGGCGGCGAGTGTGGTGCGGATTTTCAATCCCGCGGTCGGCAAGTACGAGGTGCAGGCCGATGTCGGGCCGGCTTACGCGACGCGGCGGCAGCAGGCCTGGGATGCGTTCCTGCAGATCGTCACGACGGCGCCCTCGCTGATGCAGGTCGCCGGCGACCTCTTGATGAAATCGGCGGATTTTCCGATGAGCGAAGAGCTCGCAGAGAGGCTCCAAAGGCTCGTGCCGCCGCAGGCACTGGGGCAAGGCCCGAGCCCGCAGGAAGCCGCGCTGCAGCAGCAGCTTCAGGGCAGCCAGGCGCATGTCGCGTTGCTCAGCGAGCGCATCGCCGTCGCCGAAATGAAACTCAAGGCCAGGGACGAACGCACCGACATCGACGCTTACGAGGCGGTGACGAAGCGCATGGGGCAGCTCTTGAGCATGCGCGGCACTGACGGCCCCTACAACGAGGGCGAGGAGGTGCGCGCGCTGATCAACCAGATGATCCAGGACGCCCTCTCACAGAACGGCATGGCGCCGGTCAGCCATCTCGGGCTCATGGACACGATACAGGAAACGGCAGCCATGCAGCAGGGCGCGGGGGGAGCGCCTGGGCCGCTGCCTGGGCCGCCCGGCGCAGCAGCACCCCCTGGCGCGCCGGGCGGCATCCCTTTGTCGCCCGAGCTGGTCAACGCGCTGTCGCCGGTCCGGCCGCCGAATACCCGGCTCAGTGCTAACAACAATTTGGGCTTGGTGCGCTGATGGCGACGTGGATCGATGATGCGTTCGAGGCGGTTGCGCTGGGCGATGAAGGGCGCCTCATCGAGCTGCTCCGCGAGCACCCGAGTTCCGAAGAGCATTTTCGGCTGATGAAGGCATCTCAGTGGGCTCACGGGATGACGACGCAAGAGATGTGCGAAGCAATAGAGGACTTTACCCAGCGCTGGCTCGCAAAGCAGCCGAGGCACTGATGGCGACCGTGCTCGACGACGTCCTGGCGCTGAACGAGATCGAATTGACGGTTCTCGACAACATGCGCCTTGCGCTCTACCCGCAGGAGATCGCGCGGGCCGGTGAGCACAACAGCGCCTATTTCCGCATCGTCCAGCAGCCGCCGGGGCTCATCGGCCTGCCCTGCCGCGCCGAGATCAAGACCGCGGACGGCGAGACGTTTTACGTCGCGGTGACCGATGGCGCCTTCCTGCTCACCAGCGACATCACCGTGCATGGGACGGGGAGCCTGCAGCTCGTCTATGCCGATGGCGAGGTTGATCACCGCACCCAGATCGCGCAGTACTACGTCGCGCAGAGCCTTTTTGCCGTCGACCCCTCCGATCCCGAGTACCAGGACGCGCTGGCGCAGGTGATGGCGCAGTGCTTTGCCGATGCCAGCCTTGAAGAGGCGAGCCTGGTGTTCAGGAACATCGCCGGGATCGAGGTTGATCGGGTGCCGCTCCCCGGCAGCGTCGAGGATCTCGACCAGCTGTATCTGCGCCTCAACGGCACCAACCGGATGACCGGCTCGCTGTCGATCGAGGGCATCAACCGCGGCATCATCCTTGATTTTGGTGTCTCGCAGCCGGCGGTCTACACCAATGGGCAGCGGCTGCTCTTGCGGCGCCCTGCTAACAACGCCGAGGTGCAGATCGAGGACAATGGCGGCGACCCGGCCTCGCGCAGCGACATTCTGACTGAGCGCTCGGCTGACCTGCGCTACCTGACCGCAGCGGCGGGCGACCTGCGCTATGTGCCGGCGACCGGCGGCATCATGACCGGGCCGATCCGTACGATCGGGCTGTCTGCGCCGCAGCTCGACACCTTGGTCTGGCGTGAGTGGGTTGAGCAGCAGATCGCGGCGATCCCGCCTGGCGGCGGCGGTCTCGACGAAGCGCAGGCAAGTCTTCTGTTCCTGCGGCTCGACGGCGCCAACCGGATGTCGGGCAACCTGTTCATCAACGGCAGCGGCATCGGCCTGGTGCTCGATCCGCAGCAGGCTGCCGCCGTCGTCTATGCCGATGGCACGCTGCGGTTTCGCCGCGGCAGCGGCAACGCCGAGCCGACAATCGAGAACAACGACGGGAATCCCAGCAGTCGACAGCCGCTGATCAACCAGCAGTCGGGAGACACCCGCTACGTGCAGCGCGCGGGCGGCGCTGCCTCGTCGATGTCGGGCACCCTGCACATCAACGGCGCTCCCAACGGCGTGCAATTTGCGACGACGGCGATGATTTACGCGCCTGCCGCCGGCATCGTGCTGCGCCGCGGTCTGGTCGGCAACTACGTCTACACCGAGGCCAACAACGGCGATGTCGCGACGCGGCGGCGTTTCCTCACCGAGGACGACATCGCGCCCTCGCTCAATCTGCTGATGGTCGCCGACGTCCCGCTCACCAGCGCGTTCCAGAATATTTTCAGCGTCGCCTATCCGATCCCGCGCGGCGGCAACAGCCGGGTGCAGGTGACGATCACGGGAGGCCTGCGTGCCGCCCAGATCAGCAGTCTCGGCATGGTGCAGGTCAACTGCACGCCGGGCAGCCAAGTGCAGAATGTCTTCACCTACACGGTCGACAGCGGCGGCGGCATCCCGGCCTGCAACGGGTTTTCGATTACCTTTGACGTCGATGTCACCGGTACCAGCCCGACGATTACGGCGCAGATCCGCAACCTGACGACGACGACGCTGGTGCTGGTCGGCGGCAACAGCGATCCCGAGCGCACGCTCGTGACCATCTCGGATCTGGGGGCGCGGTGATATGTGGGACCAGCTGACGCCGCAGCAGCAGCAATACCTGATGCAGATGCTGATGAGCCAGGGCGGCATGGGGCAGCCGGTCACATCGATGCCGGGAGGCCCGCTGCAGCCGGCGATGACGCTCGGCGCCCGACCCAACATGCGGGGGCAGATGAACCCGGCGCAGATGCCGGGAATGCCGCAAGCCGGCATGCAACTCGCCAACCCGCTGATGGCCGGCGGCAACAGCGCCGTCAACCCGCAGCAGCAGGCGCAGATGATGCAGTACCTCCAGGCGCTGCAGAGCCCGCAGAGCTGGGGCGCGAGCGCCAACGGCAACCCGGCGATCTGGCAGATGCTGATGGGTCGCAGCCCCTACTACGGCACCGGGGGCGCAGTGCCATGAACGATGAACAGGTAAATGATGCAACCGTCGATAGGTTGATGAAGCACGCTGGAGAATGGGCATCCGATCGCGACGCCTTGAAATGGGCTGCGCGAGTATTGGCCAATGACGGCATTAATCCTGCGCTGTCGCCGCTCGTGAGCTTTTCGGTTGGCCAGATGATTCGCCGGCACTTGTATCTCACGCGACAGGAAGCGGGGGAAGAATGAACGGCGACCAGAGCCAGAACCCGCAGCAGAGCTACCAGCGGCAATGGCGGCAGCAGCTCGAGCAGATGGCGGCGGTGAAGCAGGCCGCCTGGCAGCAGGCGCGCGGTTTGACGATCGGCGCCAATATGCCCATCAGCCCTTTCGGCTTTGCGCCGCCGGGCGTCAGCGCTCCGATGCCGAACCCGCTGCTCGCGCGCTTCAACGCGCCGGGTCTCGGCGAGGCCGATCCCGGGAACGCGCTCGCCGGCATGTTCATGGGCAACAGCGACATCAGCAGCAACCCGCTGCTCTTGCACCAGTTGCTCGGCGGCGAGCCGGGGCTCAGCAATGTCTGAACGGCTGAGCCGCATTCGCGCAGAAAATCCAGACCATCTGCGCGGCGCGGATTGGATGAAGCCGCTGCTGCGCCTCTATTTCTTTCTGGTGCGCTGGTGATCTGCTACGCCAGCCGCTCGGGAACGCGCCGCAACCTTGAGGCATTGCGCCAGCGAGGCTGGGGATTACTTGTCTCGCGAGCGGGCGAGTGGCGCACCGAGGGTTTCAAGCGCTGGGCGGCTGACAACGGCGCATGGTCGGATCATCAAAAAGGGCGTGCCTTTGACGAGGACGAGTATGAGCGGTTTCTCAACTGGGTTGAAGCACAGGAGACTGTACCTGATTGGCTTGTCCTTCCAGATGTTGTGGCAGGCGGTACAGCCTCCCTTGAACTGTCGGCGCGTTATCGCAACCGTTGCGCGGCGGTTGCGTCGCTGGTTCTGATCGCTTTCCAGGATGGTTTGACGACCGAGGACTTAGCACCGTTTGTCGGCCCGCGCACCGGCATATTCCTTGGCGGATCGACGCCGTGGAAACTCGGGACAATGCGCTACTGGGGCGAGTTCTGTGCCGAGCGGCGCCTCCATTACCATGTCGCTCGGGTCAACACGACCAAGCGCATGTCGCTCGCCGTCTGGTCGGGAGCCGACAGCGTCGATGGGTCGAGCGCCAGCCGATATGCAGTGACCTTGCCGATGCTCGACAGCGCGTCGCGGCATCGTGATCTTTTTGCATCGAGGTTCAGCAATGTCTGAGACCCACGAGGGCATCCGCCTCAACCTCTCGAAGGAGGAAGCCTCGGTCATGCTGATGATGGTCGCGCTCGGCTCCCAGGCCTATGACGGCGATGTGCCGAACCGCCAGATCATCGAGCTGCTCGACCGCTTCCCGCCAAAGCACCTGCGCACGCTCAAAGAGAAGCTCGAGCAGGTAAGCGACCTTCTGGAGGCGGGCGATGGCTTCTAACACGCCGGTGAACGCGCTGCTGCGCCCGACCCAGGGGCCGAACCGCTTCAGCGGAGCCCCAGGAGCCTCCGTGATGAGCGGAAGGCAAATGCCGGTCTCTGCGCTGCGGATCCCCAATCCGCTCGTGGGCGCGCCTCCAGCGGCTCCGCAGGGGCCTTCTGCGATGCCGGCACTGCCCGAGCCGATCCCGGAGGAAGAGCAGATCTCGGCGCGGGTGCCGGTGCCGAAGACCGATTTTCCCGAGGACCGGCACAAAGAATTGCACGACAGTCTCGGCGAGGAGTTCGACAAGCCCGAGGCGGCGGCATGGCTGCGTCATGTCTACCCGGTCGCCCGCCGCGGCAGCCCGCACGTGGACCCGCGCCACGTGCTCGAGGCGACGCGTGACGCATATTACGCAGTGAAGCACGGTTTCGCCGACCCGGCGTCGGCGGGACGCCACGTCCGTTTCAGCGCTCGGCACCGCCAGCGCGACGAAGATTTGCGGAGGACAGCCGATGTCGAGCCGGATACGCAACGACAACCTTGATCCCGGCAGTGGTGCTGCTGCCGTTGAGAGCGAACCGCGTGAGCCGGTCGCCGAGCCTGCACCGGCGCCCGAGCCGCGGCGCGAGCCGGCAAATGACCGCAGACCGGAGCCCGCCAACGACGTCACGCCGGAGCCGGCGAACGACGAGCCGCCCCCCGAGCCGACCGAGGCCGAGCGCGGCGCCGAAGCCCGCATCCGCCGCCTCACCCGCGAGAAGTACGAGGCCGAGCAGCGCGCTCGCGAGGCCGAGGCGCGCTTCCGCCAGAGCCAGGCGCCGCAGCGTCCGCAGCCCGGCAACGACAGCGAGGAGCGCGCCTACCAGCGTTTCCAGGCGAACCAGGCCGAATACGATTTCGCGCAGCGATGCAACGGGCTCTGGGATAAGGGCGTCGGCGAATACGGCAGCGCCGATATGACCGAGGCCAAGGCCGCGCTCGACGCGGTTGGCTGGGGCACCACACCCGACGCGCTCTTCACCCTGACCGAATTGCCTGACGGGCACCGCATCTACCGCGAGCTCGCCTCCGACCTCGACAATGCCGCGCGCATCCTGCGCCTGCCCCACGACCAGCGCACGATCGCGCTCACCCGTATGTCGCAGGGCAACGGCGCCGCTCCTCCCGTGACCCAGGCCGAGCAGCTGCGCAACCTGCCGCCGCCGGTCAGCCGCGCCCCCGAGCCGCACCGCCCGGTCGGCGGCACCGCCGCGCGCCGCGAGCTCTCGCTCGACGACCCGAAACTCTCGATGGCCGAGTTCATCCGCCGCCGCGACCGCGAAGCCAGGCGCTCGAAAATCGCGCTCTGAACGGGATTTGTCGGGGGCGATATCACCCCCGACGTCACCCCTGATATCGGGGGCGACAACGCTGGACTTCGATATCACACTGTGTCATATCTGCACGCCTTCGCGTAACAACGCGATGCGCCGATCGACGCTGGCTTAACGCGTCGCGCCGGTCAGCCCTGGCTTAACGGGCTGTTTCGCCGAAAGCATAGCCGAACTCGGCAGCGGCATCTGTCCCAGCAACCTCGAATTGCTGCGCCCAGATGCGCATGTCGACACGCACTCCCTGCGCACGGGCGCCGGGAGATGTCCCTTGGCGAACGCCCTCCTTACCATCGACATGATCACGCGCGAGGCGGTAAGACTTTTCCGTAATAGTAATTGGTTTTTACGTACCATTGGGAGGCAGTTCGACGAAGAGTTTGGTCGAGCGGGAGCAAAAATCGGCCAACAGTTGCGTATCCGTTTGCCAAACGACTACGCGTTGCGAAACGGCCCGACCGCCGTTCCTCAAGGCACCAACGAGCAGAACACGACGCTGGTGCTGGCAACCCAGATGGGCGTTGATGTCTCGTTCTCGTCAGCCGAGCGGGCGCTTTCCCTGGACGATTACTCGCAGCGCATCCTGGCGCCCGCGGTCAATGTGCTGGCGGGCGGTGTGGCAACCGCGATCATGCTCAACATCGAGCAGGCCTCCAACCTCGTCCAGAACACCGACACCAGCGGCAACATGATCTCGCCCTCCGCCGGCACCTGGCTCGCCGCGGGCGCGCTCCTCGACCAGAACGGCAGCCCGCGCAACGACAGGTTCATCGTGATGGACCCGCTCACCCAGGCGCGAACCGTGACCTCGCTGATGGGACTATTCAATCCGCAAGTTAAAATATCCGACCAGTATATCCGCGGAACTATAACGGTTGACACCTTAGGATTCGACTGGGGTATGGATCAAACAGTAATAATCCATACTACAGGCGCTTACGGTGCACCGCCTACAGTTGCGGGAGCTAATCAAACTGGTAGCGCTTTAACCGTCTCCGCGCTCGCCGGGCCGCTCAATACCGGCGACATCTTTACGATCGCCGGGGTCAGCTCGGTCAACCGCGTGACCAAGACGGTCAACGGCAACCCCGCGCAGTTTGTCGTGACCGCCCCGGTCAATGCCGGCGCAACCGTCATCCCGATCTGCCCGCCGATCATCCCCTTTGGCGCGGGTGGTGTGCAGCAGCCCTTCCAGACGGTCAACGCGAGCCCGGCGAACGGCGCCGCGATCACCTTCGCGACGCACGCTTCATCGCAGTTCCGCAACAATTTCGCGTACTACTCGGAAGCCGTCACCCTGGCGACTGCCGAGCTCGAGCTGCCGCGCGGCGTGCATGAGGCGGCAAGAGAAACCTACGACGGCATCAGCCTCAGGATGATCACCGACTACGCCGTTTTGTCGGACCAGTTCATCACTCGTCTCGATATACTATTTGGGTCGTTGATGATTCGGCCCGAATGGTGCGTGAAAGTTGCGGATATCTTGTAGAATACAATCATGGCGCGCATAACCCACACATTGACCGATGAACTGAGGAAATGGTGGGAGTACAACCCTCGCACCGGTGAGTTTCTATGGAAAAACGTTCCTTCACAGACGAGGGGGAAAAGTCATGCGCGTGTGGGTGCTCAGGCCGGTTCCGTGTATCCGACCGGCTATCGCTATCTCTCTGTTAAGGGACAGTATTACCGTGCGGGACGCCTCGCCTGGTTCTTTATGACCGGCGAGGATCCGCCCGGATTTATTGACCATATTAACGGCGACAAGAGCGATGATCGCTTTGAGAATTTGCGCGTTGCTGACCACAGCCAAAATCAAGCCAATGCAAAGTGGAAGACCAACACTTCCGGAATGAAGGGCGTTAGGCTCAACAGCGGCAAGTGGATGGCGGTAATTACGATCGACGGCAGGGCGAAAAACTTAGGTCGCTTTGACACAATCGTTGAGGCCGCAATGGCCTATAAGCGAGCTGCGGTTCATCAGTGGGGCGAATTTGCCTTGGTTCCAACCGATAGCGAGATCGAGGCGCTTGGCGAGATGCTAAGCAAAGTCCCACAAACAGATGAGGCGACATGAGCGAAGCAAGACCGGGAAATGCAGGGCGAGCTGACTACCCGCGGATGCTCTATCACGCCGATGGGCGTATGATTGTGGTTGATACGCCGGAAGAGCACGACGCGCTGATGGGCAGCGGCTGGGACACCGAGCCCGCCGAGATCCACCAGCGGCAGAAGCCGACCCCGGCGCCGACCCTCTCCGGCGGCGACCCGATGGCGCAGCTCATCCGGTCGGTGATGAACGAGGTGCTCGACGAGCGCGGGCTCGGAAGCAGAAGGAGGCGATAGATGGCACGAGGCGGAAGACGCGACGAGATGGACCGCGGACGGCACGAGGGCGGCGGGCGCAGCCGCGGCTCGCTGGGCGAGCGGCACGAAGGACGGCACGAGAGCGTGCGCCGCGGCGACCATTCGACGGCGACCGGGCGCGATCCCTACACCGAACGCTGGGAGGACGAGCGCCGCGGCGGCGGGCGCTACGACGCCGGCCCGGGCCACGAAGGCATGCCCGGCGCCCGCGACCTCGACCGGCCGCCGAGCCCACAAGGCGCCTTCGAGCGCACCGGGGGCACGCGCGAGGGCTGGGACGGCGCCCAACGCCGCATCCAGGACGCCGAGCCGCATATGAGACGCCATCGCTAGAGGAGGCCTCCCGTGCTCGTCCAGGATCTCATCGGCCTGGCGATGCGCTCGGCAGGCGTTTTGGGTGTGGGGCAGGTCGCACTGCCGCAGGACCTGACCGACACCCAGAACCTGCTGCAGCTGATGGTTCAGCAGTGGCGGCAGAAGAGATGGCTCGTTTTCAGGCTTAACTGGACCATCGTGCCGCTCGAGGTCGGGAAGCAATCCTATCTCGTCGGCCCGGCGGGCTCGACCCCGGCGCCGGACTTTGTCACCGACGGCGATTTCCGCCCGGCAAATATCCAATCGTGCTTCCTGCGGCAGAATTTCGGCTCGTCGCCCTCGACCTTCCCCATCGACTTTCCAATGCGCATTTTAGGAAGCCGTCAGGAATATGACAGCATCTCCTTGAAAAGCCTGCAATCCTGGCCGATCAACGTCTACTTTGACCCGACCATCCCAAACGCCGTCCTCTATATCTGGCCGATTCCGATCCAGACGTTCTTCTCGCTCTACATCGCCTGGCAGCAGGCGATCGACTTTTCGGTCGAGGGCAGCCAGTCGCAGGAGCTCGACGCGGTGCTGCCGGCCGAGACCCAGCTGGCGTTGATGTACAACCTGGCGATGCTCACCGCGGTCAACTTCAAGCTGCCTCCGGATCCGCAGGTGCAGGCCGCGGCCCGCAGCTCATTGAACACCCTGCGACAGACCAACTTCGCCATCCAGCCGGCCAGGATGCCGAGCGCCTTGAGGGCTCGTGGTCGCCTGCGCAATCCAATGGGAGGCTTCAACTATCCGGAAATCAACGCAGGCGTGCCGGTTATCAACCTGGGGGGCTGATGTCGCACATTAACGGCTATAGCCTCAAGAGGTGGAATAAGGGCGATGGTCTGGGCGCGTCGGATTTGAACGCAAACTTTGCCGTCTGCGCCGAGATGGCCGAGCAGGCGATGCTGGCGGCACGGCTGCCGGACCCGGCCAATGTGCGCCTCGAGCAGTCCCTGCGTGTTCTAGGGGAACGAATCGCTAACCTCGAGCACCTGACGGCGATGCATGCTCGCCAGCGCAACGAACGCGAATGGGCGCCCTTAAGCCATCTCGGGAGCGTGCTCGTACTCGTAAACGAGCTTCGCGGCCAGCTTGAGGCGTCCTGCCGGCGCATCGACGAGACGCACGCCGGGCTCGGTGTCGAGCACGAGGATCTCGATCGCCGTCTGCGGCGGCTCGAGCAGCAGCCGGACGCAGCCGCGCAGGAGGATTTTGCCGTCGTCGCCGCCAACCTCGAACGGCTCGCTCAGAAAGAACATATGCTGCTCTCCCAGGTCATTGCGGTGCGCGCCGAATTGCGCGTGCTGCGCGACATGGTCACCGGCCATGCGCGCAAACGCAACGAGATCGAGTGGACGCCGCTCTCGACGACGGCGCACCTGCTCGAGCGCATCATGAAGCTGGAGAATGCGCAGCCATGATGATATGTTTATCACATGGCAAAAACAGGTCCGAAGCCCAAGGACTTAATTGGGCAGCGCTTTGGCAAATGGATAGTGATCGGATCGCAACGGCATCGTGGTCGTCATCTGATTTGGCCTTGTCGCTGCGAGTGTGGCATCGAGCGATTTGTTCTCGGATTTGTTCTTGCCAAGGGACAATCCAGAAGTTGTGGCGAGTGCGAAATAGAAGATCTGACGGGGCGCGTATTCGGCAAATGGACCGTGCTCAGCTTCGACCCCGTTCGATCGATCCGAATGCGATATTGGACCTGTCGCTGCGAATGTGGGACGCAGAAAGCGGTTGTCGGCAGCAGCTTAAAAAACGGGAGTTCGCGAGGCTGTGGTTGCGCGAAAGCCGCTTATCACAAGGCGCGCCTAACCAAACACGGCATGGCGAATACGAAGCCGCACATGGTCTGGTGCACGATGCACCAGCGCTGCAGCAATCCCAGGAACAAGGCCTATCCAAGTTATGGTGGTCGGGGCATCAAAGTTTGCGATCAATGGCAGGATTTTGCTGTCTTTTGGGCCGATATGGGCGCGACGTACGAAGAGGGTTTAAGTATCGAGCGCATGGACAACGATGGCAATTACGAGCCGAGCAATTGTATTTGGGTAAATCCATCCGAGCAATCAAAGAACAGACGAAAATCTTCGGAATGGAAACGAAATGAAACTCGAGTTACACCAAGGAGCGTACCAAGCTAGAAGCCCTATTGCTTCAGCGCAAGTGTGCTACAATTTAGTCCCAGAACAAAATCCGCCCGATGCGCCCTTCCCTGTCACCCATTACCCGGCGCCGGGCCTGCAGCTGCTCTCGGATTACAGCAGCACCTTTGGCGACGGCACCGATGCCCGGGTGCGCGGGCTCTACCAGTGCTCCAACGGCTCGGTCGTCGCCGTCGTCGGGACCCAGATCCTCTTCTGGGAGGGGCCGGGAAACACCCCGACCATCTGCGGACAGATGCCCGAGACGACCAACTTCAACGTCTCGATCTGCGACAACCAGACCGATGTCGTCATCGTCGACGGCGTCAGCGGCATGTACGCACCGATCAACGATATGACCGGCGGCTTCACCCAGATCACCGACGAGGCCTTCTTCAGCTCCTACCGCGTCGATTACATCGACACCTTTATGGTGTTCACCCAACCCGCCAGCGCCATTTTCTACACGACGACATCCAACACCCTCCTGCCCTTCGACCCGACCTACTTCGCCGCCAAGGAGGGCTGGAACGATCTCCTCGTCTGCGCCGCCTGCCTCCACGACAACATCTGGCTCCTCGGCAATACGACGGCGGAAATCTGGTTCAATGCCGGTGGTGCGACCTTCCCCTTTGCCCGGATGCCGAACAGCATTTTGCAGCAGGGCTGCATCTCCGTCTGGTCGGTCGTCGTCGCCGACAACGCGCTCTACTGGCTCTCTCAGGACCGCTGGGGGCGCAACATGATGATGCGCGGCGAGGGCTATGCCGCCCGGCGCATCTCGACCTTTGCGGTCGAGGACGAGTGGTCGAAATACCCGACCCTCGCCGACGCCATCGGCATGGTCTACCAGCTCGGCGGGCACGAAACGATCGGCATGTATTTCCCCAGCGGGCAAGCCTGGTGGGCGTACGACGCCTCGACCCAGCAATGGCACAAGCGCACCTTTAGCGACCTGTCGACCCCGTGGCTGCCTTCCTGCATGTGCGGCTATGGCGCGACCGCCTTTGTCACTGCGCAGGAAAACATGGTGCTGGCCGGCGACCGCACCGGGCCGCGCATCTACCAGGTGACGCGCAACGCCTATACCGACAACGGCACGCCGAT
>Ga0126371_10001053_pt1 | contig 23018 bp, 28 predicted proteins | sample PanSoiMetaPlot_4_FD_110145 | JGI IMG/M metagenome (GOLD analysis project Ga0126371, IMG submission 110145) | Tropical forest soil microbial communities from Panama - MetaG Plot_4 | ecosystem: Environmental > Terrestrial > Soil > Tropical forest > Bulk soil | place: Panama | collected 2016-02-17 | reverse complement strand
TTCGGGGCACACATCCGGACATGCGCATCGCCTATCGTTTCGTTGCCCTGCCGATGGGGTTGGTAGCAGGAGGCATCATCTTCGTGTTTTCGTTGGCCATAGAGATCCGGCACTATCGCCAGATGAAGACCTTGTCGGCGATCGAGAGAGTGAGTTAACGCGTGCGGCCGCGAATTGCCATACCGATGCCGCATTCCACCGATCTTGAGTACGGGCAGCTTGCGATCCCTCAGTACGAACGTGCGGTTGCGTTGTCTGGTGGGGAGCCGGTCCGCATTCCCCTGGATACGACTCCGGCAAGTCTGACCTCACTGATCGCAAGCTGCTCAGGAGTCTTGCTGCCGGGCAGCAATGCGGATGTCGATCCCGCCAGATTCCAGCAAAAAACATCACGCCACACAGTTAGCGCTGATTTGAGACGGGAGGCAGTAGACGATTTTCTCCTCGAAGACGCGTACTTGCATCGGAAGTCCGTCCTTTGCATTTGTTATGGCTTGCAGAGCCTGAACGTTTTTCGCGGAGGATCGCTCGTTCAGCATATTCCTGATTTTTTGCCGGAAGCGACTCGCGCGAAAGTGAATCATGAAGCCGGAAGGAAGGTTGCCGTCGCCCATGGCGTTGAAATCGACGCGGACTCTAGGATCGCAGGTCTCGTCACCTCTGGGGGCCGAGGTCTGAGGTCCGGGGTCCAAGGCCGGATTACGGTACTGGTGAATTCGTCGCATCATCAATCGGCCGATACAATAGGGGATGGGCTGCGAATCGTGGCCCGTTGTCCGGATGACGGCATCATTGAGGGGCTGGAAGGAACTTCGCCCGATCATTTTGTGCTCGCGGTGCAGTGGCACCCCGAGCGGTCAGTAGATGCGGATGAACCGTCGCGGGCGATCTTTCGGGCGCTAATTGAAGCCGCAAACCATCAATGAGTCTTGCCTACTTCTTGGATTTGGGCTTGGCTATCTTCTTAGGCTTTGCAGGTTGCAGCAGTACCGTCGCATGCGCGATTGCAGCATTCTCCAGATTGAGTCCCTCTGGCGTCTTCGCTTTCAAACCCACGCAATCGGCACCAATCCCTAGTAGTTCTGCGACCCGTGTGCGAATCGAGGCTGCACGCGGACCGATTTTCGGCGCAGCCAGTATCAGGCTGGAATCAACATTGGCAATCTCGTATCCGGCATCGTTCACACGCTTGAGTGCCTCGCGAAGGAAAATGACGGAATCCGCGCCCTTCCACTTCGGATCGGAGGGCGGGAAGAGAGCGCCGATGTCGGGCGCGGCGATGGCGCCGAGCAGCGCGTCGGTGATGGCGTGCAACAGCAGGTCACCATCGGAATGGCCGCCGAGGCCCTTATCGTGCGGCAGTGTGATACCGCCAATCTTCAGCGGAATGCCGGGACGAAACTCGTGAGAGTCAAAGCCGTAGCCGATGCGAACGGAAGGTTTCGAGTTTCGAGTTGCAGAATTCAAGTCCGTGACGTACGTGTTCCTATGACTTCAGATAGAACTCCGCTAGCTCCAGGTCGCCGGGATTGGTGATCTTGATGTTTTTCGGCGAGCCCATCACCACCGCCACTTCATGCCCGGAGCGTTCGGCCAGGGAGGCCTCATCTGTGCCCCTAAATCCATCGGCAGTCGCCTCATCGAAAACTTTCTTGATCACGTCGTAGCGAAAGCCTTGTGGCGTTTGGGCCAGAACGACCGCGGCACGCGGAATTGTCGCCTTAATAATCGCACCCTCTGCCGTCCGTTCGACTTGCTTCACAGTATCAATCGCGGGTAGGCCGGCGATCGCTGCGCCGTACTTCTTGGCTGCCTCAACTACGTCATTGATGATTTCCGGTGTGACGAGCGGGCGTACGGCGTCGTGCACGAGCACGACGTCATCGGGAGCAGCGGTGATGGCATTGAGGGCGTGTTCGACGGATTGCTGACGGTGTTCGCCGCCGATGACAAACTCGACTTTTTTCTTCAGTACATCGGGGGCTTCTTTTTTGAGCCTCTCGCGGAAGGCTTCGATCTCGTTCTCGCGGAGAGCAACCCAGATTTCATTGATAGAAGCTATGGCTGTGAACTTGCGCAACGTGTGAATGAGGATCGGCGTGCCCTTGAGGTCGGTGAACTGCTTCGAGGGCACTGGCTTTTTGGCGTCTTTGGCGACCGAGACGGGCGCCATGCGCGTCCCGAACCCCGCGGCCGGGATGATTACGAATACCTTCATAGCGGGCTGTCAGTATACGAGCGTAAAGGCGGCAAGTACAAATTCGCCGGCACGCTTCGGTGCGTAACTCGATCCGGCCGCGACAGCGGCGCCGAAGAACATCTCGCCTGGAACAAATGATCTCAGCAGCGCCGGGACCGAAAACTACATCCCCGGCTTGCTTTCGATCGGTCCGTTGGCAATCGGTGCCGTAGGCGTAGCAACCGGTACGGACACCGCTGTTGTCGCAGGAACGGGAGTTGCCACCCGCGCATAGCCGGCCCGTTCGTCCCATTTACCAAAGATCATTTTCCCGGCGGTCGTCTGCAGCACTGAGGTTACGGACACGTCGATGGTCTTGCCAATCATCTTTCGCGCGTTGTCGACTACAACCATCGTGCCGTCGTCAAGATAGGCGACGCCCTGGTTGTACTCCTTGCCTTCTTTCAGGATGAAGACGCGCATGGTTTCGCCGGGCAGCACGATCGGCTTGAGCGAGTTGGCCAGCTCGTTGATATTCAAGACGTCAACACCCTGCAACTGCGCCACCTTGTTTAGGTTAAAGTCGTTGGTAATGATCTTGCCCTCGTACATCTTGGCGAGTTCGATGAGCTTCAGGTCGACCTCGCGGATGGCGGGAAAGTCATCTTCCACGATCTGAATCTGCAGGGTAGCGACCTTCTGCAGGCGCTGCAGGATGTCGAGACCACGGCGGCCACGATTCCGCTTGAGAGAATCCGCCGAGTCCGCCACAAGCTGCAGCTCACGCAAAACGAACTGCGGCGTGACGATGACGCCATCGAGGAACCCGGTTTCGGCAATATCGGCGATGCGGCCGTCGATGATCACGCTGGTGTCGAGGATTTTGTAGCTCTTCTTGCCCTGCTTCTCGCCACCGAAGATCCCGCCAAGGGCTGCCAGATTCAACAGGTCGCCTTTGTTGGCTCCCACGATCAAACCGACGTAAGCCATCAGGAGCATAACCAGAATCTGCAGAAAGCTCTGCATGTGTCCGGCAGGGACACTACTCCGGATGACCAGAGCGAACAGGTAAGCACCGCAAATTCCGAGAATGCTGCCAATCGCGGCGCCGATCAACCGCTTCAGGCTGACCGTGCGCAGCTTCCACTCAAACAGAACGATGGCAGCGCCGATCAACGCGCCCGCGCCTGCATTCCCCAAGCGCGGCAGGTTAAAGGGTTCAATTGCGAAGCAGGTAAGAGCAACAACAACGACAAAAAGAAGCCGAACAAAAACAATATCCACGGTATACCTCCCCGCGGATGCAGGTTTCCCGAGCAGCTGGGTTCGTGCACCCGTGCCCTTTCAACGCCGCCCCAAGCGGAGAAGTGGCCGTTCAAATGCGGGACGCAAGAATATAGGGGAATGAAAGCGCGCCCCGTTCCGGCTTGTTTGGGGCTAAGCCGGAGCACCCTCTACATCTATACGCCAAGAGTATATACCTCGGGGCTAAGGCCGGGAAGACGTGGGTTGGACAGGTCGGATCCGCAATTGCGAACATGCCGGCTCAATTCGCCCTATGCTACAGGGCGCAGCAAAACTCTTCTCTTGTGATCCGTGTGAGCCTCTGGCCTTCGTATTGCACAAAGCAATCCTTGCTACACTTTCCCCATGAAAGCGCTGATGATCACCAGCCTTACGGGACCCGACGCCCTTCAAGTCCAAGACGTGCCCGAACCCACCTTCAAATCGCAGCAAGAGACCGTTCGTGTGAGGGCGGGTGGGCTCAATTTCGCCGACTTCATGACATCAAAAGGAGGTTATCCAGGAACACCACCACCGCCGTTTATCGCGGGCAGGGAATTTGCTGGGGTCGAGGAGGCATCCGGCCGGCGGGTCATGGGATACATGCAATGGGGAGCCTTCGCCGAGAAGGCTGCAGCGTATCCGAACTTGCTTTGGGCGATTCCGGAGAAGTGGACTGACGAACAGGCTGCCGCGTTTCCGGTGAACTACTTTACCGCTTATCTCGGATACTGGCAAGCTGGGATGACACATCCGCGACCGGATGTAGCGACACACCGAGTGCTGATTCATGCGGTCGCTGGAGGGGTCGGGACCGCAGCGGTACAGATCGGACGACTGCTAGGAGTTGAAACCTACGGCACGTCTTCTGCGGATGAGAAGTTGGCGCGCGTGAAGGAACTGGGACTCGAGCACGGCATCAACTACAAGCGCAACAATTACGAAGAAGTAGTGAAGAACCTGACGCGTGGCGAAGGGGTGGACGCCGTCTTTGAGATGCTGGGCGGCGAGCACACCGCGAGAAGCCTTCGCTGCCTGCGAGACTTCGGCAAAGTGATTCAGTACGGAACGGCAACCGGCAAGCAGCCGCAACTCGACCTGCGCGCGATGTATGCGAAGTCGGCGAGCGTACAGGGGTTGTGGCTCACCTACCTCTCCCAGAAACCGGCAATTATGGAGCCAGCATGGGAGCAGCTTTCTCAGTGGGCACGGGATGGGAAACTGATTCCACAAATCGGGCATGTCCTGCCGTTAGAAAGGGCGATCGAAGCCTACAAACTGCTTGAGGATGGGAAGAATTATGGGAAAGTGGTGCTGAAGATTGCTAATTAAACGCTACTTCCCTGGTCCTATCGAAGGGATTCGCATGCTTCCCTGATCGCCGCAGAAAGTTGATTCACAGCGCAATCGATTTGTTCCCGAGTGATCACTGCGGGTGGAGCAAGCAATAAGTGATCGCCTGAGGTTCCGTCCACACATCCTTGCATCGGATACACGAGCAGGCCACGTTTCAGGGCTGCAACTCCAATGTTCCCTGCCATGTTTTGTTCTGGTGAGAACGGACGCTTCGACGGCTTATCAGCTACGAACTCAACGCCCCAGAGGAGACCCAAACCGCGCACGTCACCTACTGCAGGCAAATCGAGCAATGTTTCTAAGCTTTTCTTAAAGTAAGCGGCAGGAGTGTCCGCGGCGCTGGAGTCAGCAGCCCCGACTAGTTTCTGCAATTGCAGCCGCCGAAGCACCGCGCGTCCTGCAGCGAGAGAAATCGGATGCGCATTGTAGGTGAAGCCATGAAGGAACGGGCCAGATCCGGCGGCGATCGTGACGACCTTCTTGCTGGCGATGACCGCGCCCAGCGGAGCGTATCCGCTCGACAGCCCTTTTGCGGTGACCAGAATGTCTGGCTTGACATCCCAGTGATCGACAGCGAAATTCCTGCCGGTTCGTCCCATGCCAGTCATGACCTCGTCGGCGATGAGGAGAACGTTATGACGCTGGCAAATTTCCACGACGGACTTCAGGTAGCCAGGAGGTGGAACCACGGCACCTAATGTCGCGCCACTCAAAGGCTCAAAAATAAAGGCGGCCGCCTCGCCTTTGCAAGCCTCGATGGCGCGCTCCAGTTCGGCTGCATATTCCTGGCCGCAGTTGCGGCAACCATCCTTGCCGTCATAGATGCAGCGATAGCAGTAGGGCATGCCAATGTGCGGAAACTCGCGAACCATTGGCAGGTAAATCTCGCGACGACGCTTGTTTCCGGAGACGGACAACGCTCCCAGCGTAGACCCGTGGTAGCTCTGGTGGCGGCTCACGATCTGATGACGGCGAGGTTGTCCGATTTCAACCTGGTACTGGCGCGCAAGCTTCAGCGCTGTTTCTATCGATTCCGATCCGCCGCAGGTGAAGTAGACCGCGCCATCGCGGAAGTGATCCCCGGCGAAAGCCAGCAATTCGCGGGCATACTCCTCGGCGACGGGAGTTGTGAACTGGCTGGTGTGAACGAACTCAAGATGCGCGGCCTGTTCGGCCATTGCAGTAGAGATCTCGCCGACACCATGCCCGATGAAATTAACGGCGGCTGAGCCGGCGAGATCAAGATAACGGCTCCCATTAGCGTCCCAAACGTAAACCCCTTCTCCGCGGACAGCAAAGGGGAACTCTTTGCGGAAGGATCGGCGGAAAACTGCGGAGCGGGCCTGGACAGCAGAAGAATCGTTCACGGCCGCATTATCGCATTTCTCGACCAGCACAATCAGCGCACTTGGCGTCTGCCGCTCTTTTACTTCTCCGGAGGTTCTCTGACTATGAGAGCCGACGTCCTAGCATCATCGTCGGCGAGAATGCCGGCTTCTTGCTAACCCATGGACGGTTGATCTCGGTCTGATCTGCGATCCGCAAGCATGGAGCGAAGGCGAAGGCTCTTCGTGACATCCGCAAGATCGTTGGCGACAAGGCGATCAATGAGATCGGTTACGCCCTCGCCTTGAGCCTTTGCGAGGACAATATCTGCCTCCTCTTTGATGGAAGGCAATGCATTCGCGACAGCTGCGCTGATGCCTGAGATGCGAAGGAGAGGCAGATCGTTCTCCGCATCTCCGACCGAGACAACATGGTGCATTGAGATACCAAACTCATCGAGGACCCATTCCAAAGCTGTACCTTTGTCGACGCCTGAAGGAAGGACCATTACGGACTCTTTGTTAAAGATCACCTGCAAATCGAGCACGAGTTCGCGTATTGCAGTTAGTACCACAGTGTCGTAAGGCCGCGATGTCGCGATGACGGCACGTCCGACGTCGAAGGGAATGTTTCTTTTCTTTAGTGCGGCGACAAGGCGCTGATCGGCTGGATCACAGAGCAGTCTTTCTTCGCGAGTATGAGGGTTGTAGAGAACGCCTCCGTTTTCGACGATCACGCGGTCGAACAAATCCAACCTGGAAAAAACTTTGGAGAGATCGAAAAGGTGGCGGCCTGTCACGAGCAGAAGCTTTCGGCCAGAAGCGCGCAGACGTTCAAGTGCGGCAAGAGTTTTCTCGTCAACCAGGCCATCATGGGCCAATGTGCCATCGTAATCAGTCGCCAGGAGTATGAAGTACATGTGTTTTGTGATGCCCGCGCGATGTTCGCAGTTGCTGACAGACCGAATGAGAAGCCGCTATTTGGGCAACACCTTTCTGCCCGTTCGCAACATCTAATAAGTAAACAAGAAGCGACCGAAAACCTTAATCCCAGCATTGCGGCCTCGGATCCTGCTTCTAAGGAGGCTTGGTGAGGAAACTTTCCTTTATTTCTTTCAGTTTGCTGACGCTGTTCGGGTACATCGTCAGCGAAAGTGCAATGGCTCAGCAGACAGCTTCAGCGGGCGGGGTTCCCTCGCACATCGTTGTGACAGTCGAGCCCAAGCGCGGTGCGGAGGTACCGACAATCCGTCAAGAAGACGTGATGGTCTATCAGGGGCACGATCGCAATACGGTGACCGGTTGGACTGCCTTGAAGGGCGATCGTGCGGGGCTGGAACTCTTTGTCTTGATCGACGATGAATTGAGTAGCATGCTTGGTTCGCAATTGGATGACATCCGAAAATTCATCACAGAGCAGCCGGCCTCAACGAAGGTTGGCGTAGCCTACATGCAGAACGGAATTGCGCGAGTCTTGCAGGACCCCACGAATGATCACGAACAAGCAGCCAAGGCGCTGCGTCTGCCCATGGGCACGGGTGGAGCGAACGCGAGTCCCTACATCTCGCTCAGCGATCTGGTCAAGGGATGGCCGCAGAGCAACGAACGGCGTGCGGTGCTAATGGTCAGCGATGGAATCGATCGCCTTTACGGCATCGGTGATCTGCAAGATCCATATTTGCAGGCAGCCATCGATGATGCTGCGAAGGCGGGCATCATCGTTTCCGCAATCTACAGCCCCGGTGCCGGGCATTTCGGACACAGCTACTGGCTGAATTATTGGGGCCAGATTTATCTGTCGGAACTGGGGGATAGAACCGGAGGCGAGGCATACTACATCGGGTTCACTGGAGCGCCGGTGACGTTCACGCCCTATCTGGATAGCCTGAACCGCCGATTGGAAAACCAATATCTGTTGGAGTTTCTCGCCCAGCCGCCGAAGAAAGCAGGATGGATACAGATCCGGCTCCGCACAGAAGTGCAGGGCGTGGACCTGATTTCAGCGGGAAGAGTGTGGGTCTCGCCATAGCCACACAAGTTTCTGGTTACCAACGCGTTGGAAGGAGCGACTCGATCAACACTGCAGAGTTGAGATTCCGATAAGATGAACCTTCGATCGGCTCTCAATGACGAACCTGCTGCGCTTCTTCCGGCCATCGCACCAGCACACCGCATTTTCGGCGACTCTGCTGCTGATCTCAGCGGTCATGGCATCGCGTGTGATTGGGTATGCGCGCGATGCCTACATCGCCTGGGCCTACGGAGCGGCTGGCGCTACAGACGCTTATGTAGCCGCTTTTACTCTTCCAGATTTTCTCAACTACGTCGTGGCCGGCGGCGCCGCGTCGATCACCTTCATTTCGATCTACACGCGTTTTCTGGCAGAGAAGCGTTACGAGGATGCGGGAAGAACCTTCTCCATCATCATCAGCGTGATGACTGTGGTGATGATTGTGGGAACAATTGTGGCGGAGATTTTCGCCCCGCAGTTTGTGCGCTGGTTCGTCCACGGCTTCACTCCTGAGAAGATAGATTTGTGCGTCCGCTTGACGCGCATTTTGCTGCCCGCCCAAATTTTCTTTTACGTCGGCGGAGTCGTTTCGGCCGTACTGCTGTCGCACCGGCTGTTCCTCTTTCCAGCATTCGGGCCGCTCCTCTACAACGTATTCATCATTCTGGGCGGCGTGGTTGCCGGTCGCCGGCTGGGAATCGCCTCGCTCGCGTATGGCGCCTTGATTGGCAGCTTTGTGGGGCCGTTCCTGGCCAGCGTGATTGGGGCAGCGAAAATGGGAACGGGTTACCGGCCTTCCTTTGATATAAGCAATCCCGCATTTCGCGAGTGGGTAAAGCTGTCGGTACCCCTGATGCTCGGATTCTCGCTCGTCACTGCAGATGATTGGATTCTGCGGCACTATGCTTCGAGCGGGGTGGGTGACATCACGCGGCTGACATTCGCAAAACGGTTGTTCGCAGTGCCCATCGCCGTGCTGGGGCAGGCTACAGGTCAGGCTTCGCTGCCGTTCTTTGCGCGTTTATTCAACGAGAAGAAGTTGAAAGAATTCTCCGATACGGTGAACGACTCAGTGTATCGAGTCTCGGCAGCATCTCTGCTGGCCACAGCCTGGATGATGGTCGCGGCGCTTCCACTGATCGATCTCGTCTACCGTCGTGGCAAGTTTTCAGTTGCGGATACGCAGTTGAGCGCGGTCTATTTCCTCTGGTTCTCGCTCTCTCTGGTCCTATGGTCTGCCCAAGGGCTGTATGCGCGAGCGTTCTACGCGGCCGGCGACACGCTCACGCCGATGACAGCCGTCACTATCATCACGGTGGCGTCCTTGCCAATTTATTCGTTCCTCTTCCACAAGTTTGGCGTGATCGGTCTGGCCTGGGCATCGGACGTTGGGATTGGTATCAACCTGATTGCCCTCGCGGGTTTGCTGAATTACAAAAAGCTAGTGCCGCTGCTCGGACTGCGATGGAAGGAATTGGGTAAGTCAGCTTTGGCGGCAATCGTGGCAGGCGCTATCAGTTTCAAAGTTGCTAAGGCAATCCCGCTGGTGGGCGGGGGAAAAGGAAGCCGAATAGCAGATGTCATGCAACTGGTGTTGGTCACGGTCACCTGGGCTGCTGCGGCTGCCGCTGCACTCTGGTTATTGAAGTCAGATCTGCCGCGGGATTTGCGAAGACGCAGAGCTTCGGCTTACCCGGCGGTGGCTCAAGGGCAGAGTCGAGAAATCCTAGATGCGGGAAGAGAACCGTAGTTGCATCGCAGCCTTTGCCACTCGCTCCTGCCACCACCATGCGAAAGCCCAACTCCTGCGCTTCAGACCAACAACGACTTCAGATTCACCATGATTTGCTAGAAGACGTGAAAAGGGACGTTGCTCAAAAGCACGCCGCGGGGTGTGTGCACCTGGACCGTGCCTGTGGTCGCTCCAGCCGGGACTTCGGCGACGATTGCCATTGCAGAAACCACCTTGTACTCTGCTGGTGTACCGTTGAAGGTCACGTTGCTCGTGCCGGTCAAATCGTTCCCTGGATGATGACCTTGCTCCCCACTTTTCGCGCGGCGCGCACAGTCTCCGCCAAGCTCATCGAGAGGCGGAAGATGGTTCCGTCGTTATAAGCCCCGCCAAATGAAGTTGTGCCGTAGAACGTCCCGTCCGTAGCTTGCAGCAGCGCCACGAGCGTGTCCACACCGTCGGGGCAATTGGCTTCCACGCAGAAGTTGTACAGCGTCGTAAGCGTGCCCTGGGGGGTGAACCTGGAAAATCGTGCCGCATCCTTGGTTGCCACAGTTAGAACTTGTTCCCCCCACCGGCGGTTACAGCATAAAAGTTCCCGTCTGTGGCTAAAACCAGTCCCCAAGGATCAGCACCATCGGTGGAGCCGTTGCTTTGAGCGCAAAAGCTGTAGAGCGTGCTGAGCTTACCCGCAGGAGTAATTTTGAAACCGTGCCCCAGGACTGACTCTGTGGGCAGTAGACTCCGCCCCCGGTTGTTGTTCCATAGAAGTTTCCATCAGGTCCTTGCACCATTGGTCCATTCGGACTAAAGCCGTCCGCACACTGGGAACCTGAAGAGCAAAAGCTATGAAGATCGGTAAATTTACCTTTTGCCGTTATCCGGAAGACGACCCCACCCCATTGCTTCCGCCGAAGGGCGCGGTTCCATAGAGGTTCCCATCAGTGCCTTCCACCAGCGCGCTCGACGGAAATGCACCATCGCTGAAGTCAAAATTGTGAAGCGTGGTCAATTTGCCCCTGCGGTCACCCTAAAAACGTTGCCACAGCCGGAGTAGGGATCTCCTACAGTCCTGGACGAGGCCACCGGCCGACGTCGTGCCATAGAAATTCCCATTGCAGGCGTGGATGAGGACCGGCGATGGATACCAACCATCCGTAACATTGAAACTGGCGGGTGTAGTCAACTTACCCGCAGCTGTAGTTCCAAATACTGTGCCATATCCGCCCGGCCCGCCCGCAGCCGATGTTCCGTAGAAGTCCCCGTCATCGGCCAGGGCGACTCCCGCCGCCGGGTTAGCATCGCAAGTACCGTGCAAACTAAGAATCCTGCCAATCCACCTTCGGTCGTGTACTCAAAAACCCCTCCGTTGGAGCTGAACTCGATACCCGCAGTAGTCCCGTACAGATTCCCATTCGTGCCTTGCGACGAAGGAGTACCCTCCAGAGACGCGGGCCAACTCGCCACAACCGGAAACGTTTGGGATTGTGCAGAAACTGCTGAGGCCATCCCAACGCCTACGATGATCAATTTGGGCCGGAAAAGAATTCGCCGCCAGGTCATGACTTTCATGACGAACCTCCCTTGGCGATCTTGACGCGAACAACGGAGCCCCGTGTGACGACAATGGTTTATGGCGGCCTTGGAATGTCAAGTGAACAGTTAATAAACGCTTACTTCAGCCGACGAATCTGCCTAGGCTATACTCTATCCCCGGACTTGATCATGATTACCACTATCAAAACGGTTTCGATTCAGAAGTTTGTGGAAGAGCTGCGAAAAATGGCCGAATCTGCCTTTGTCCCAACCGAACCATTGCGCCAGTTCCTCGAGCAGAATCGCGTGGACGGCGACTCGCTTGCTCCTTACCTCAATTGGGACCGCCAGCACTATACGCGTAACTTGATCGACCGGACTCCCATCTACGAACTGATGGCAATCTGCTGGGAAGTAGGCCAGGCAAGTTCAGTCCATAACCATCGCGATCAGAATTGCTGGATGGCTGTTCCGCTCGGCCGCTTACACGTGGAAAACTTTCACTTGGTTCATCAGGACCTTGCGGGAGGGACCTGCCGACTGGAACCGTTGAATACTGTCGAAATGAACAGCTCGCATCCGTGCACAGTGGATCCCGCCGAGCCCGTTCACCGCGTCGTGAATCCACGCGAGTTCAACCAGCGCGCGGTCAGCCTTCATGTTTACTCGCGTCCGTTCGATACCTGCGTTGTTTACTCTCCGGAGCAAGGCACCTGCGGCGAAATCGGTCTGCATTTCAATACCGAATACGGCAAACCAAAGTAACTGCCTCTTACCCGACGATAACTAGCGGCGCGATTTCTGTAGCTCTACCATGTTCCTTTTGGGAGAGTTATGAGAGGTCTGGTTAGCTTATTGGGGGGAAGCGTACTTATCTTGTTTTTCGGCTATTCCGGCTGGATGCATGTACGCCATTCCGCAGATTCCGTTGAGCTACGGGCAGAACCAATCAAGGAGCAAGTGCGAAAGGCAGCATCGGCAGCGTCGACAAGATCGACTTACCCGACGGACAACCCGCGAATCAACCCGTAACCGTGATCGGGCCGCTAGCCAATTTCATGAGTCATAAAGACTCCGACGAAGTCGAAACGATCCAGGCGAACTTTTATCGGCCGCCGGCTTCGGACCATGTGGGCGGGTCCGTGGTAGGCACCAGCCGTAATGTGCTGCATCAGACCTTCGCGGTGACTAAAACCGTGGATCTACCCTTCGAAGTGCCGGCCCACGGCCTACAGTCCCCAATTGCATGGGTCCTTCCGATCGTTCATTCAAGCCGGCGGCGCTCCAACGACAGCTCCGGGAGATGTCGAGTTTCTGCGACTGAACGACCAGCAGTATTCCGATTTGTTGGCGGGGCATCCGAGCGATGCTTTGTTCTCCGCTGATGCCGCGCACGACCAAGAGGTAAATGCGAACCTGCCCCCAACGTTGAACAACCCAGTGAAGTATCACCTCATTTTCCGCAACGCGGCACCGAGGACGGGCAAGAGAGTCGTGAAGGCAGAATTTCAGATCGATTTTTAGCCCCTCATCTGCTGCTAAACTGGGCGTGTGCCCCCGCGTAAGAAAGCAATAAACCCTGAGGCGAACACGGCTGTTTCGATCGAGAACGCGCCCACACCCAAACCGGCGTCGACCAGCGCTTCAAAAGGCCGCGCCGATCGGGCTTCCGGAGTCGTTTCGCACGGCCGCATTTTCCTGATCGATACCATGTCTTTCATTTTCCGCGCCTATCACGCCATGGCGCGACAGAGGCCGATGTCAACCAAGACCGGGCTTCCGACGGCGGCGATCTACGTTTTCGTGAACATGCTACGCAAGCTCCGCGACGATTTTTCCCCTCAGTACCTAGCAGCAGTCTTCGATGTTGCCGGACGCACATTTCGCGATGAGCAGGCTGAGACGCTGACGACGGTGCGGAAGTTCGACATCAAGACGCAGACCTTCACGGAAGTCGAATACAAAGGCTATAAGGCGAATCGCAAGCAGATGCCGGAGGACCTGGTGCAACAAGTGCCCTACATCCGGCGCGCGCTCGAGGCCTATCGCATCCCCATGATCGGGGTAACGCGCTTTGAGGCAGACGATGTGATCGGCACCCTGGCGCGCAAGGCAGCTGAGGCCTCGCATCCGGTCTACATCGTGTCGAGCGACAAGGACATGATGCAGCTGGTAAACGACAAGGTCCACATCCTGAATCCTCCGAAGGACAATCTGATCTGCGATGCCGCGAAGGTGGAGGAAATTCTGGGAGTGCCTCCGGAGCGAGTGATCGACGTCATGGCTTTGCGCGGCGATTCAATCGACAACATCCCCGGCGCGCCGGGCATCGGTGACAAAGGATCGGTGGAGATCATCAAGCGCTTCGGCACGGTCGAACAGGCGCTTGACCGCGCGGAAGAAGTTGAGCGGAAAACGTATCGCGAATCCTTGCTGAACAATCGAGAGACCATCCTGTTCAGCAAGAGTATGGCGACGATCGATACGAATGTTCCGGTGGAACTCGATGTCGAGTCGATGCGAGTGGGCGAGCCGGATGTCCAAGCGCTGCGTGCACTCTTCACAGAACTTGAGTTCACTTCGCTGCTCAAAGAGCTGTTGCCGGTCGTCGAGGTCAGTGAGACCCACTATACCGAGGCCAAGTCTACGGCGGATGTGGAAAGCGTGATTCGCGCGATCGGTGAAGGTACGCTCGCCGTGGCAGTCGAGCACCCAGAAACAGTTGCACCGCACGAAGAGGAGGAAGAAAAAGAGGAAGAGCCGCAAGAGGCTCAGCTCTCGTTAATGGGAGGCGCGCTGATGACAAAAGCAGCACCGCAACCCTTCATCGGACGCGTTGCCATTTCAGCCGCCGCGGGCTCGGCTGTCAGCGTGAGGCTCGATGCCGGTGAAGCCGCCGCGGAGCTTCGTTCGGTTCTGGCAGATAGTCGTGTGCCGAAAACCATTCACGACTACAAAGCGGCGCTCCATGCATTCCACCCCTCGGGCATTACCGTCGAGGGATTGCGGCACGACTCGATGCTCTACTCCTACCTGCTGGATCCCACGTATTCGTCGCACGCCTTGGCCGATGTCGCGCTAAGGCGCTTCAACCTGAAGCTTGGCTGCCAACTACCGGAATCGGCAGACATCGCAGGCAGGCTGACGAGCGCGCTGCGCAGCGAAGTGGAGCACTCCGGGCTGGCGAAGCTGTATGACGAGATCGATCTGCCGCTCGTTCCCGTGCTCGCTCGCATGGAAGATGCTGGAGTGAAGATTGACACGGACGCACTCTCGCAGATGTCGTCTGAACTGGAGCACGAGATCGCAGCAAAAGCCGCTGAAATTTACAACGCTGCGGGAATGGAATTCAACGTAGGTTCACCGCGACAGTTGGGAGACGTCCTCTTCAACCGCATGAGTTTGCCGAAGCCAGTCAAGTACGGCAAGGGGCGGATGATCTCTACCGCGGTCGATGTGCTCGAAGAGCTGGCAGAGAATCATCCGATTGCGCGCATGGTGCTCGACTACAGGCAGCTCACAAAGCTGAAGTCGACCTACGTCGACGCATTGCCTGCACTCATTAGACCTTCCACCGGGCGATTGCACACGACGTTCGGCCAGACCGGAACGGCGACGGGACGACTCTCGTCAGCAAATCCGAACCTACAGAACATTCCAATCCGCACCGAGCTTGGCCGCGGCATTCGGGCCGCATTCATCGCCGATCCGGGACACGTGCTGCTGACCGCTGATTACTCGCAGATCGAATTGCGGCTGCTCGCACACTTCTCGGGCGACCGGCTGCTGGTAGAGGCCTACCGCCGCGGAGACGATATCCACACCCTGACTGCCTCGCAAGTTTTTGGCGTTCCTCCCTTGATGGTCACTGCCGATCACCGCCGGCAGGCGAAAGTCGTGAACTTTGGCATCGTGTACGGCCTGTCGCCCTTTGGGTTGTCGCAGAATCTCGGGATCGAAACGAGCGAGGCCAAACAATTCATCACGAACTATTTTGAAAAATACGAGGGTGTTCGAAAATTCATCGACAGCACCCTGGAAGAGGCGCGCCGTGAGTTGAAGGTCAGAACTCTATTCGGACGCATCCGGCCGATACCCGACATCAACAGCAAGAATTCGAATCAGCGAGGGTTCGCAGAAAGAACAGCGGTAAACACACCCTTGCAGGGCAGCGCGGCCGATCTCATCAAGATCGCGATGATCCGTATCGATGCGCATCTGCGGCAGCGCGGCCTCAAGTCCCGCATGACGCTGCAGGTGCACGACGAGCTAGTTTTCGAAGTACCAGAGAACGAGATCGACGTGATGAAGCCGCTAGTTCGCGAACACATGGAGAAGGTGCACGATCTGGCCGTCCCACTGCAGGTCGAAATGGGCGCAGGTGCGAACTGGCGAGACTTGGAGTAGAGACGTAGCTTGCTACCTCTCCGCCGACAGCTTCGGTGAATACAAGGGTCGAGATGCCCGACAGAGACGTTGCCAGCAACGCCTCTACGATTGTGGTGTAAAATTGCTTCGAACCCCTTCTGCTGGAGATTCCCGGAAAACGGGCGGTCGCCGGCGGAATCCTTCCAAGTCGGGACGTGGCTCAGCCTGGTAGAGCACTCGCTTGGGGTGCGAGGGGTCGGCAGTTCAAATCTGCCCGTCCCGACCATTTCTGAATCAGGTGCCTACGCGGTTTCCACTCTAGCGCGGAATCCTAATCGTGACCCTGTTACGAATTCCGAACACAGAAGCCAACCTGCTTGTGAGGTGGTTCGTCTCGGTGTACGGTGTTCGCAACCACTCGCCACTTCGCAAGCTGGAGAACAATCATGAGCCAGTTCTTGCTATTCGTGATCGCAGTTCTTCTGGTTGCGGTCTTCTGGGAGCTATGCAAGATCAACGGTCAGCTCAAAAGGCGTCTTCCCAGCAGCCCGCGAATCTTAGGAGGAGGACAAGCCAATGAAGCCGATATTGCTAAAACTCTTGGCTGACGATGAAGGTCAAGACATTGCTGAGTACGCGGTGATGTTAGCAGTGATACTCGTTATCGTGGTGGGAACGATTCGGCTCGTTGGCTCGAATGCGAATAATGCTTTCTCCAGCGTGTCGAGTTCGCTTCAATAGCAATTACCCGCGTTGACGGTGAGACATTCGACAGGAATTGACGTACGCGGGTGAACTGCTCGAAACGCGGTAGCATGCGTCCGCCAACGTGAGTACTCAGATTTGGAGAGAAAACAACGTAAACTATTGAAATCACTCGGGACGTGGCTCAGCCGGGTCGAGCACTCGCTTGGGGTGCGAGGGGTCGGCAGTTCAAATCTGCACATCCCGGCCAATCTTTTTGGGCCGTTCTACTCAGCCTCTCGACAGAGATACCCATATGTTCGTTTCGAACTCTCTCCAATTTTGACCCGCAGCCTAACTGAATGAAAGCACTCTATGGCCAGCCCCTCTGGGGTTGCAATAATACCCCTGATGCAGCGGCCCCCAAACATCCCAACCAAACAACTGCTTCTCGTTGCACTGTTGCCCGAGGAAATCGAAGCGCTGATCGCTCGGGACTGTGGGCGCTTTGGGGCGCTGACCGGTTTCAGATTTCCATCTGACCATCCCGACATAGGCGACCTGGCTTGGCATCTTGCAGCACTACAGGCTGACGAGCGACACCTACCGTGGCGCATACGTGTCATTGTCCAGCGTTCCTCCAAAACGGTCGTGGGATCGATTAACCTCAAGGGACCGCCCAACGCCGCCGGAGACGTTGAGATCGGATGGGGATTGCTCGAGGACTTTCGCGGAAGGGGATACGCTACTGAAGCTTCGGCAGCAGTGATCAAGTGGGCCCAGCAACAGCCAGGCGTCAGTTCCATCAGCGCCACCATATCGGACGATAATTATCCTTCCCGGCGCTTGGCGAAAAGGCTAGGACTGACCCGCACCAATGAGATGCGTCGAGACTTGCCTCTCTGGAAACTTCACCGAAACCCGGTTGCGGACGTCGCGCGCTAATCTGACTACTCCAAATCAATCATGGTCGGAGATGTTCAACAATCGTCCTGCAACTGGGTCCCACGGCCCCAAACAGAGAACCTCTGCACCAGACAGGATCATGCGGCAATCGCGGGTACGGATGCAAAGAACCTCCTCTCCATTCCGGTGAAATAATGCGCAAGGACGCTGGGCCGACAGGCCGTTTGCATCCCCTCGAACTCCATCGCCCTGCAAAACGTGAGCCGGAGACAGAGTACCGAGCGAAAAATGCGGCAACCGCCCGAGCCAGAGCCACAACGCGATTTGTTCGATGATCCAGTCGTTGGTCGAGGGATAAGTAAGAGCGGTAACTCTATCCCGGTCGGTAGTGGCGTTCATCACTGCCTTCCACACTTGTGGATCACAGACTTTCTCGCCCGGCTTACTCATCTCCCGCCCGCACAGCAGACGCCATGCCAAACTCGGATATGCGCCGCTCAGCCGATTAAGACTATGCCAGATGCCATGATTTAATACGCAGACCCGGGGATTGAAGCGGGGATATAGCGCAGTCCTTCACGATGGGCGATCGATTCAAGCAATTCCTAAGTCACATCTACGTGGGTCAGGGTCATATCCGAGGGCGGCTTCGGCGCGACATGAATTCCTCGCGCGCGTACCAGTCCTGGCCTCCATGCAGATCGAAAACGAGATCGATGTCGTCGAAGAAAAACGTGTCGCCGTCGCGATAAGGAACCTGCGTTGCGGTCTGAAGAGGAAGATGCGGCAGGACAAGGAACTTGTGAGAGGTGGGGTCAGAGACCGAGAACGGCGCCCCGGGGATGGGCTTTCTGCAGAAACTAGCTCTGCCGATCAGCTGCACTGCTCACGAACGGCCAATGCCGGGTTCGGCGCCTGGTCATTCCCAGTGCACAGAATCTTGCGCTGCGTCTGGAAACGTCTTCACCTCACCGTCCAGAAAGGCTGTCTGGCCGCCACGAATTCTACTGGCACATCCTTCACGAATCCTTTGAGCCAGCGTGCGCATTCTTCCATGCCCGGTTGCTCGCTGGGCACATGTCCGATGACGATGAGGGCTTTTTGTCGTCCTTCACTCACCGCATCGGCCGCGTACTCCACGGTCTCCCACTCGCGTGTTTCGCCGACCATCAGCACCTGGACATCGTCCTGTGCGAGCGCATGGATCTCGGGCTGAGACCCTGCCGCACCCGGACTGAATCCCACTTTCGTGACCTTCATCTCCGGATTCCCCACAACGCGCACCACCGACGAGTTCAGTTTCTTCGCCACTTCGGCCGCCAATGCCCGCACAGTCGTCTCGGGCAGAACGAAAAGGTACTGATTATCTGGACGCTGAAACTTCTCCCAGCCAAGCGCATGCATATTTCCCGCCTCGATTCCGTCGGGCTTGCGCATGTGCCAATGATCATGGAACCGCCACACGACCAATCCGTGCTTTTCAATAAACGCACGCTTCTCGGCCCACACGGGATCGTCTTGGGGAACTCCTTCGGGCGTGTCAAGATGAGCGTAGAAGGTGGGTTCGTGCGTGATGATGAAGTTCAATCCCTTGACAGACGCACGCTGCAGGACGTCCATTGTCGCCATCATCGTCACAGCAACTCCGGTCACGGGAGTGTCAGGATTTCCGGCCTTGAACGTATCGACCGTGTCCTTCTGCCACTCCACGCCGACTTGCTTCTGGATTTCCGCGACAAGTTGGCGGGCAGTGATCTGGCTCGTTTGAGATGAGACTTCCACAGTGCAGACGAGCAGCACGATGGCGGGGAGCAATACTCGAAGTGTTTTCACATGAGTTCCGTTTTTCTGCGATGTAGTCAAAATGGCTAAAGTCTTTCCATTTTCTCGGCCATCGCCAGCATCTTGGTCACGCTGTTCCAGTTGCGCGCGGTTCCCGTTACCTTCAGCAGTTTTTCCACGGACGACCATGGCAACTTTGATCGCCCGGCGCCATTGGGAAAGTAGATATACATTTCGCGTCCTTTGAGGTGCAATTCTTCGGGATAGTCTTTGAACTTCGCGAGATTGGCTTCGGCCTCTTGTGTCGGCTTGCCTGCAAGGAACGTCACAAGAATCTTCCCTGGCTCGAGATCAGGTCGGTCGGCGAACGGAGTGGCATCGATCGCTTTCTTCAACTCGGCAGTCGTACGAAGGATCACATCCGGACGGCATTTGAACTTCTTCTCAATCGCATCCTGAATCTTGCCGGCAAGTCTGGCAAGATCTTTCTCTTTCGTCCGAAAGATAATATTGCCGCTCTGGACATAGGTGCGCGGCTCTTCGAGCTTGAGCGACTCGTAGACAGCGCGCAGGGCATCCATCTTGATGCGATTGTGAGGGCCGAGGTTAACGCCCCGAAGCATTGAGATCAAAACGGGCATCGGGCTACTTCGGGCTCCTGCGCAATGTAATGCGGCGGTAAAGAGTTTTGCCGTCAACGACTAGCCGTCCGGCCATGGTGTCGCCCATCACGTGAAATTCCCAATCATCCTTCTCTCGGTTGCTGGAGGTACAACTGAGCGCGCCTGCCTTCGATGCGTAGTGACAAGTCAGAGTGCCCATGAATTCCGGTGATCCATCGATCATCTTGTAGGCATCGAGATTCAGCTGGAATGGATCCTTCTTGTCTTCTGAAACCTGAAGAAGCACATGTTCGTCATGGCACGGGGAGTTGGGGACGGTGCACTTAGAGTCTCCCTCCCAGGAGCCGATCACCGCCTTGTCGGAGGCCGGGGTGGCCAAGCCTGTCACGCAAGAAAAAACAATGATGGTCAGGGCTCGTCGCATCGAAGATTCTCAGCCGGAATGATACTGCACCCCGCGGTTTCTGGCCTACTGTGTCATTCGGAACCAAGAGAATCACTTTAATCTGACTCCCTAGGCTTCCAGAATCAGGGCAAGCGTTCAGCCCACTTTGTCGCATGGAAGCAAACGATCTTTCCGGCCTCACGCTCGCTGGCTGGGCATCCCAGGGGGAAGTGTATATGTCGGGACAAGTGGTTCTTTACTTCGAAGATCAAGCAGACGCCCTGCGGTTTGCGCTAGCCGCGGGTTCGGTAATGGCGGGCGAAAGCGGAAAGTTCTCAAGCGACCTCTTACAGGAGACCGCGCGGGTGACACGCATTCGGCTCGATGCTGTGAACGCCGGCCGCCTGAAGAAACCGAATTCGAACCGCGCCGCTTAGGGAACTCGCGCCTAGGCGGACCCGGCGTTGGTAAAGGCCTCGATCGCGTCGGAGAGAGTCGGGAACATCAGGAAGATCTGCTCGACTTTCGTGATCTCGAAAACTTTCAGCACGCGCTTGTTCACGCCCGTGAGCGCCATGCGGCGTCCGGCCTTGGCGCACGATGTACACGCGCTAACCAGGGAACCCAACCCGGAAGAATCCAGGTAAGGAACCCCCGAGAAGTCGAGAATCATGGTGGAAGCACTCTCTCGCCGCACCGCGTTCATGAACGGCGTGACGTTCTCCATAGTGAGAGGCCCGCGGAAACTCAAAACTCCGTGGTCCAGTCGCTCGACTTCCAAAGGCTCCGATGCCATAGCGCAGCGATTCTAGGATAGAGAGTGAGCGCGGTTCAAGGTCCGGCAACCGAATTTGGGTCTTGCGGAGACATTTTCCCGATGTTTGTAATCTTTTTGTGTTATCTCGCCGCGAGAAGGTTGTCCCGCGTCGGTGCGGGGCTACGATTAGCTCAACGGCTCGTGGGGAGAAACGGATGAAGGAGAATTGCAAAACCAGACCCCCGACCATACGACCAAGCCCGGCTGTGTCGAGAGACATCCCAAAGGAACTCAAGCCCGCATTCTGCTGAGCTCAGTCTTCGGGCCATATGCGCAAGATGACGAGTTCGGCAGCCGCTCCATCAATCCGATGGAGCTTTATCACAATCAGGTCACCCGCGCACAAGGCAGCTTCTCCCTGAGAATGTTTCACCGTTCGTGGGGCATCATGCTCATTCAGGCGAACATCTCCTCCCCCTGCACGGTTCTCGACTTCCCGACCCAAGATGACTTTGCTCGCGAACTGACCAGCCATCAGTACGACATCGTGGGAATTTCGTCGATCATCATCAATGTGGGCAAGGTTCGCGAGATGTGCCGGATGGTTCGGAGACTTTCTCCCCATTCCAAAATTGTGGTCGGAGGGCATGTCACGGCCATTCCGGGGATCGAAAAACTGATCGATGCCGATCACATTGTGCGCGGTGAGGGTGTCTCCTGGATGCGGCGCTATCTCGGCGAAGATGAAACCGCGCCAATTACGCATCCACCGATCGTTTCCGGCTTGCGCACGCGGATCATGGTATTCGCCTTCCCGAGCGGAAGGGCGCAACCGCGGCAACGATCATTCCTTCGGTCGGATGCCCCATGGGATGCAACTTCTGTACGACTTCCGCCTTTTTTGGAGGCAAGGGAAAGTTCGTCAACTTCTTCGAAAGCGGCGACGAGCTGTTCGAGGTCATGCAGCAGATGGAGAACGAACTGAAAATAAATTCGTTCTTCGTGATGGACGAGAACTTCCTGTTGCACCGCGAACGGGCGATGCGCCTGCTGGAGCGCATGAAAGCAGCGAACAAGAGCTGGACGATGTCAGTGTTCGCTTCTGCGAACGCGATTCGCAAATACACCATGCAAGAGCTGGTGGAGTTGGGCGTGTCGTGGCTGTGGATGGGGCTGGAATCTCCGCGCGCCGCATACAGCAAGCTGAACGGCACCGATACAAGGGAACTCACCCGCGAACTGCGTGAGCACGGTATTCGCGTGCAGGGCTCGACGATTATCGGACTTGAACATCACACGCCCGACAACATCATTCTAGAAATCGAGCATGCGGTCTCGCACGGAACTGACTTCCATCAGTTCATGCTCTACACGCCGGTTCCGGGTACGCCACTCTATCAGCAGATGGTAGAGGAAGGGCGCATGCTGCCTGATGTGGATTACGCCGACATTCACGGCCAGTTCAAATTCAATTTCAAGCATGCCGCGATTTCGCGGGAGGATTCGAAGCGCTTCCTGGATTGGGCGTTTTGGCGCGATTTCGAGATGAACGGTCCGAGCCTTTATCGAATTTCCCGCACCTTGCTGGCAGGCTGGAAGCGCTACCAAGACTGGCCCGATGCCCGCGTGCGTGAGCGATTCGCACGCGAGATGCATCGCTTAAGCGGTATCTACAGTTCGGCCCTGTGGGCGATGGAGCATCAGTTCCGAAAGGTCAACAGCGACGGCAGCGAGCAGATTCGGGCTCTGCGTGCAGAATTCAAGCAGGAATCGGGTGTCATCTCGCGCGCAATGCCCGCAGTTCTTGGTCCAGTATTGCTATGGACGACACGGCGAGAAGAAAGACGCCTGGCGCGAGGAAAGACGTACGAACCGCCTACGATCCTTGAGCGCACGAACTGGGGGGAGGCCTGATTCCTGGGTGGAACATTAAGGGTCGAAACTGCGACTATCCGGTTCTACGAGTCGACAGCAAGTCCAAAATCTCGCGTAGTCCTTGCCGAATATGCTGGAGTTCCGGCGCCGACTGTGCTGGGAACGGGATCGCGGCCTGGCCTTTGTCGGACTTCGTTTCTGCGCGCAGCTGCTGG
>Ga0126371_10001052_pt1 | contig 23029 bp, 26 predicted proteins | sample PanSoiMetaPlot_4_FD_110145 | JGI IMG/M metagenome (GOLD analysis project Ga0126371, IMG submission 110145) | Tropical forest soil microbial communities from Panama - MetaG Plot_4 | ecosystem: Environmental > Terrestrial > Soil > Tropical forest > Bulk soil | place: Panama | collected 2016-02-17 | reverse complement strand
TGCGGGGGAAGGCGATTCACCGGCGACCAGATCACCGGCGTCATCAGACCCAGTGACAAGAGCGGCGGCGTTACTGGGGATGAGGCCTTTGGCCACCATATTCGCGAGACCAAGTCCGCCACCGGCGGCAAGCGACTGCGCGAACATTTCCTGAGCGTATTCCATGGCGGAAGAGGAAGCATCGTCCTCGTCAGTGCCCATCCATCCGCCTTCGGAATCGCGCATCGACTTCAACATCTGGCTGATGAGCAGGGCTTCGAACTGACGCGCGGCATCTTTGACCTTGGCGGGATCGTCTTTGGGAGCGGGAGTAACCGCGGCGGCGGTGTCGGCCAATCCGGGAGGAATCAGTGGCGCCATACAGTTTTGCTCCTAAATGACTTCGAGTTCGGCGTCGAGGGCGCCGGCACTCTTCAGGTTTTGCAGGATGGCGATGATGTCACGGGGGGTGCTGCCAATCGCGGTAAGGGCGCGAACCAACTCCTCGACGGTAGCGCCTTCCTTGAGGATGATGTCGCGGGCGCGGTCTTCCTTGGCCTCGACGGCGACTTCAGGAGTGACCTGCGCGGTGGCGGTGGAGAAACCAGGCGGCTGGCTGACATTCAAGGTAGTCTGGATGGCGACGGTGAGATTACCTTGCATGACGGCGACGGGGGCGATGCGGACGTCCTTGCCCATCACTATGGTTCCGGTGCGCTCATTGACGACGATGCGCGACTGGTGGTCGGTTTCGACCGTAAGAGCTTCCAACTGAGCGACGAACTCGGTGGGTGTTTTTTGGTATTGCTCAGGCAGATTGACGGAAACGAGGCCGGCGTTTTCGGCATTGGCGACGGCGCCGAATTTCTGGTTGACTACTTCGGCGACGCGTGCCGCGGTTGTGAAATCGGCCTGATGCAGTTGGAGGCGCACGGCGTTGCCAATCTTAATGGAAGGAGCGGGAAGCTCTACGATGGCGCCATCGGGGATTCTTCCCACCGTGGGGTGATTGACCACCTGAGTGGCGCCGGCTCCGCCCGCGCTGCCGCCGGCGGCATAGCCGCCTAATACGGCGGCGCCTTGAGCGACGGCATAGACTTTGCCATCAGGACCGCGAAGGCCGGTCATGACGAGGATGCCGCCCTGCAGGCTGGGGGCATCGCCCATAGCGCCAACAGTCACATCGATCCTCATGCCAGGCTGCGCATAAGGCGGCAAGGTGGCGGTGACCATGACAGCGGCCGTGTTCTTGACCTGGATCAGGATCGGGTTGACCGACACGCCCATGCGCTCCAACAGATTGGTGACGCTCTGTGCCGAAAACAGTGTCTGCCGGCGATCCCCGGTGCCGTTCAAGCCGACGACCAGGCCATAGCCGAGGAGCTGGTTATCGCGAACACCTTCGAGCGAGACGAGTTCCTTGAGGCGGCTAGCTGCCGGAGCGTGGAGCGGGAGGCCAGCCGCGAACAGCAGCGATAGCACGAGAGTCTTTCTCATAAGCAATCAGAAGGGGAGAATTCCGAGGAGCACGCGCCAGAGGATAAAGGGCCGCCGGACGGCATCGCCGACAACGCCCTTGCCGTTGATGGTGAGTTCCATTTGAGCGATCTGGTTCGAGCTGATGGTGTTGGCGGTGCTGAGGTCGGTGGGCCGGACAACGCCGCGCACCGTCACCTGCTGCTTTTCGGAATTCACGTCGACTTCCTTGTCGGCGCGAACGACGAGGTAGCCGTTCGGCAGCACCTGGGTGACACGGGCCGCCAGAGTTGCGGTAATCGTGGTGGAGCGCGTGGTGGCGCCCTGGCCGTTGAGCTGGGATTGAGTGTTGAGGCCAGCCAGATTCGCGAGGGCGCCGGTGGCTTTGGTAGCGCCGCCGGCCGCGGTGATGGTACTGTTCAACTGCGCCTGGCGCTGGGTCTTGGTGGTGCCCTGGGCGACGGCCGACGCGCTTTCGGAAACGATGATGGTGATGAGATCGTCCACCTGGCTGGCGCGGATATCGCTGCCGAGATCGGTCAGGCGGGACGTGGGCGCCCACAGGGACCCTGCGGAGACCGGGTTGGTGTTGCCCTGCCGGTCCATCGCCTGATTGACGTATTCATCGAGGGGCGTGGGTTCCGGCTCCTTGGCCGTCTTGCTCTTCTTGGCCATGACCACGGAGGCGCTCGAGAGAAGGCAGAGCAACAGGAAATAAGTTCGGGGGTACATATCAGTTTCCTTGGAATCCGGCGGCATCGACGGAGGCTTTATCCTTTCCGTCGACGCGGGCTTGAAAGATTTTGTTGCTGCGCGGATTACGGACCGCAATCAGATCGCCGACGCGGCCATCGGATTCGGATTTGGCAGTAAGGGCAAGCCGCGCGGCGCCGCTGCGCACCTCAACGGCGACGGTGTCGCCACGCTTGACGTCCTTGGGGCGATCGATCTGGTTGAGACGGATCTGGGCGCCGGCATCGATGTTCCGGATGGCGACACGTCCCGCGACCTGATCGACGCTGGTGGCGAGATCGGCCGCGGCGGGGAACCCGCGGCTGGATTCCACGCGAATCTGATTGGCGTCGATCACGCTGCCGGCCCGGATGGTTTCGGCAGCGACCAGGCGGATCAAGCGCGCGGTGACCACGACGTGCGCCCAAATGGCGAAATGCTGGTTGGCGCCGTAGACGATATTGCCGCGCCAGGCGATGGGCGCCGGAGAATCGGGCAGAGCGGGCGCTCCGAGATCCTCACGGCGAAACTCGATGCGGCCGCGCGGAACGGGGTTGAGGCTGGCTTCGACGATCTCGATGCGGGCGTCGGGATAGGGCAGCGCGGCTTGCATGGCTTTCAACACACGAGCAGGTTCAAGGGGCTCGAGGGGCAACTCGAAGCAGAGATCCTCGGTGGCGCTGAGTTCGAGGCGATGATTGCGGGCGATCGAATTCAGCTCGAGAGGCCGGAAGATGCGTCGCACCCCAGGACCGGGAGCGGCCGCGATGGGGGTCTCAGGGTCCAAGCGCGCGAAGGCCGGCAGAGCCGCGGCCAGATCGCGGGCGGTAATCGGGTCGTGCTCCGCGGGTAAGCAGGCGCTCGGCACGGCCCGCGCCACGAGCGCTGAACACAAAACCGCAGGAGGAAGCAGACGCCTCATTGCGACAGGTTGTTCACCTGCTGATACATTTCGTCGGCCGCCTTGACGACCTTGGAGTTGGCTTCATAGGCGCGCTGGGCGATGATCAGGTTGATAAATTCCTGGACGATACTGACGTTGGACTGCTCGGTGTAGCCCTGGAGGAGGCTGCCAAGGCCTTCCTGGCCGCCTGGGTTGGCGACGATGGGATCGCCCGAGGCATCGGTTGGCTGGAACAGGTTGTGTCCGATGCTGTTCAAGCCGGCCGGGTTCTGAAATTGCGCGAGCTGGATCTGGCCGGCCTGTTGAACGTTGGTCTGTCCGGGCTGCGTGTAGCTGACTGTTCCATCGGGGGCGATGGTGACGGCCTGAGCCGTAGAAGGAATCGTAATCGCCGGTTCGAGCGGATCGCCATCGGCAGTCACGAGCGTGCCGTTCTTATCGAACTGAAAGGAGCCGGAGCGTGTATAGGCAAGATCTCCGGTCGGCCGGCGAACCTGGAAGAAGCCGTTGCCCTGAATAACGACATCGAGCGGATTACCGGTCTGCGAGAAGTTACCTTGCGTGAAAATGATTTCGTTGGATGCGGCGCGCGTACCGAGTCCGAGCTGCAAGCCGACCGGAATGACGGTCTGTTGTCCGGCGGAAGCACCGGGCTGGGAGAGACTCTGGTAGAGCAGATCCTGGAACTGCGCGCGTCGCATTTTATAGCCAATGGTATTGGCATTGGCCAAGTTGTTGGCGATGTTGTCGACGTTGGTCTGCTGCGCGGTCATGCCGCTGGCGGCGCTATAGAGAGCACGAATCATAACGCGGATCCTCCGAGGTCCAGGCAAGCCTGGGGCTGAAGCAAACCGGGGAAACGGCTAAGGGAAGGAGGCCGAACGGCGGGCGGTTTGTGGTTCAAGCGGCGCGGCCGGCGCGGCAAGGCCAATCCCGCGGGGGTTGCCGAAGGCGTACCACCAGGGCCCGGTGTTTTGACCGGCAGCAGCCGGACCGAACCGCGTGGCGACGTTTTGGTGGTCATGAGTCTTCCTCTGTTTACGATGTGACGCGAGCGACTTCTTGCACTCCGGACTGGTTCATCTGCGAGTCGAGCGTGACTGCCTTCTGCAGCATTTCAAACTGGCGCATCACGCCGACCAGCCGCATGGCGGCTTCCGGGACGGCTACGTTTGCGGTTTCGAGCTTGCCTTGCTGGAGCTGGACGTTGGAAGCGGTAACAGGCAAGTTCAACGGGTCGGTGTTCTCAAAAGCGGCGCCGTTGATTTTCTTCAGAGAATCGGTGGATTTAAAGTCGACGAGTTCGATCTGGCCGAGGGCTTGGCCGTCCTGGCGGACGACGCCATCGGGGGAGATCTCGATAGCTGCCTTGCCCACGACGCGAATCGGCTTGCCGCTGGTTCCGGCGGAACGTAAAGCATAGCCCTCGCCGGTGGTCAGCTCTCCGGTGGGTGCGATCTTTAAACTGCCGTTACGGGTGTAGAGCGGGCCGGAGGCGCCGTTGACGGCGAGGAAGCCGCGGCCGGACAGACCGATGTCGAGCGAGCTGCCGGTTGCGGTCAAAGTCCCCTGGGAGAAATCTGTCCACTGCCGTTCGACGACCGGGAGCGTGGTGTCAGGACCGAGAGGGTTGAATGCTTCGCCGGACGTATAAAGGCCGTAGAATTCGTGATCGCTTTTGTATCCGCTGGTTTCCGCGTTGGCCAGGTTATTAGCGAGCAGCTCCAGGCTTTCCATGCGGGAGCGTAAGCCACTCGCGGCGGAGATGGTGATCGGATCCATAGGCGACTTCGGCGATGGGAAAAGCAAGTGTCGGTCCAAAAAAAAGAGTCGAGAAATACTGGAATTCCGCGATGAGAGAGGGGACAAGGGGTAATTTCAGTCAACATCTTGACGACCGCGGTTGACTCGTCAAAACCTCAACACCCCGGGCGGCGGGTCATCCCATTGAATTGAAGCAGCGGGCGAATTTGGCTTTCCACCTGCAGTTGTGGGCGCCATGACTTCGGCCGGTGCTCTTACTGTCTGCCCTGCGAGTTCTGTCGATTCTCCGCCGGCCTCTGCTGTAGGCTCGGGGAATACGAGCGATTCGCCAGCATTCCGGCAACAGCTCCGCGATGCGCACGAGTCCATTGGCTCTCAAAGTGACGACGACGCATCCGCGGGCAACTCGGGTCCCAAACGCGCCGCCGCGCGTGGGCCCGAGAAAAGAGGTCCAGGGGATGAAGGCGCGAAGACATCCGTCCCCGCACATGTTCCCACACAGCCGGGCCCGGTATTGCCGTTGTCGCTGGATTTCGCGCTGCGGCCGGCAACGGATGAAAGAATCAACGTCAGTACGGATTCGCTGACCGACGGCGCGCCACAAGGCGCCGGCGCAAACTCCGGCGAAGACCCGAAGACAGATATCGCGGCACCGGCCCCGCCCGACGTGTCCGCGGCCCCGCAGACCGGAGCGCTGCCAAAAGAATTGACGTTCGCGCTGAAGCTGGATCCCCACACGGATGCAGCCGGAGGACCAAGCGCCAAAGACACCGGCAAAACGGCGCAAGAAGGGATCTCCACTAAACTTCCGGCGCCTGTGAAAAGCTCAGCCACGGCCGTGAAAGCAGTGGAAGATGCACAGCGCTCGGAACAGCGGCCGGCGGATACGACGGCTTCACGCACCGACGCGTTCTCCCGGATCAGCGCGTTCCAGGCAAGCTCGCCGAATCAAACCAGCGGCGCCACCGAAACCGCTGCTGCGAGCCGACTGGAGCCTGCCAAGGCGTTGGAAGCGGCGACCATCCAGACTCCCACCGCCGATTCGACGAGCAAGGCTGGGCCGCTGAGAGAGCTATCGATCCAAGTGGGACCAACGCAACAAGATCGGGTTGAACTTCGAGTCGTGGACAGATCGGGAGAGGTGCAGGTAGCGGTGCGCGCCTCCAATCCGGATGTGGCGCAAGGGCTGCGGCAAGGACTGTCCGACCTGGTCGGCCGGCTCGAGCAGAACGGATATCGGGCTGAGGCCTGGCGGCCGGGCGGCACGGTGACCAGCGTTCAAGGCACGGGAGAATCACGGCAGAAGGAAATGCAGTTTCAGCGCGATGGCTCGGAGTCGCAGTCCGGCGGGTCGCAGCAAGGCCGGCAGCAAGATTCGCAGAACCAAAGTTACCGTCCGAGGTGGGTGCAGGAGCTGGAAGGCAGCATTTCGGGCGGGAGCAACACCAATACAGGAGATTCGTATGGCCTCACCAGTTAGCTCAATTTTCGGCGCCGCGCCCAGCACGCCCGGCACAACCACGACCACGACGACGGGCACGGCTCCCAACGAGCAGATGTTTCTGCAGTTGCTGGTATCACAAATTCAGAACCAGGATCCGACGAACCCGGTCGATGGGACGCAGTTTGTGTCGCAGCTGGCCCAGTTCAGTGAACTGGAGCAGCTCATTGCGATCCGAGGCGACCTGGACGGCCAAGCCACCGCAGCGAGCAGCAATGGAAACGGGACGACCAACACAAATCTACCCGGCAGTACGAGCGGGCCGACGGCGGGCGGATCAACTGGGACACCACCCCCGAGCTCCACGACAAACCAGAACTGATACGGAGGAACCATAAATGTTTGATGCATTCACAACGGCACTCTCGGCCTTGAACGCGGACGTGACGGCTATCGATATCGTTGGGAACAACCTGGCGAACCTGAACACGGTTGGATACAAATCGGACACGGTTCAGTTCTACGATCTGATCAGCGAACAGCTCGGTGGGACAAGCTCAGCGAACTCCGTCGGCACCGGAGTAAGCCCGGCGCAGGCATTGAAGCAGTTTGTACAAGGGTCAATCCAAACCAGTAACGGTCCCCTGGACGCGGCCATCAGCGGCGACGGCTTTTTTGTTGTCAAAGACAACATCGGACGGACGCTCTATACGCGAGCGGGCGACTTCAAGCTAGCGGCTGACGGCAGTCTGCTGACGGCGACCGGCGAGAACGTACAGGGCTGGATGGCAACCGGGGGGCGGATCAACTTAAGCGCTCCTATGGGCAACATCCTTGTGCCCGTAAACGGAGTGGTTCCCGCGACCCCGACGGCGAACCTCTCGCTGCAAGCGAACCTGGATGCACGGCCGGCAGTGGGGGCGAGCGGTGCGTCGTTCTCTTCGCCGGTGCAGATTGTCGACTCCCAGGGCGCCACCCATATCCTCACCTTCTCATTTACTAAAACTGGCGTTAATGCATGGAGCTATGCCGTAACCATCCCGGCGGCCGATCTGACAGGCGGAAGCAACCAAATTGCCACGGGCAATCTCACGTTCGACGCCACCGGGCAACTGTTGACGCCGAATCAGGCCAACGGAAGCGTGCCCCTCAAGATCGCCGGACTGGCGGATGGTGCTAGCGACATGACCGTCAATTGGAACCTCTACAACGGAACAACTCCGCTGCTGACTCAGTTCGCCCAGAATTCGGGCGTATCGGGAACGCAGCAGGACGGCTTCCAGGCAGGTCAGATTGCGAAGATCTCAATGGGCACCGACGGAATCATCATCGCCACCTACTCGAACGGCCAGACGGCTCCCATCGCGCAGTTGGCGCTGGCCTCAATTCGAAACCCGGACAGCATGATCTCAGTGGGGAACAACAACTATCAGCCGACGATCGAAACCGCGTCGCCGGCGGTCGGCGCGGCAAACAGCGGCGGGCGCGGCACGGTCCAGGGCGGAGCGCTGGAAACCTCGACGGTCGACGTGGCGGCGCAGTTCACGCAGCTGATGTCGTTCCAGCGGAGCTACGAGGCGGCGTCCAAGGCGATCACCACGACCGATCAAATGCTGCAGACGCTCATCGGATTGAAGCAGTAAGCGGCGGGGAGCCTGGGGCCGACATGGAATCGATGCAGCAGGCGCTCAGCGTACTTCTAGTTCTGGGATTGCTGGGCGGCGCTCTATGGTGGCTGCGCAGCAGAGGGATGGCGCAGTCCGCCTTCAAAACAGCGGGACGCGGGAAAGGCCGATCGATCCAGGTGATCGAACGGATGAGCCTGACGCCCCAACACTCGCTACACCTGGTACGGGTGGAAGACCGGACTATGTTGATCGCGGCGTCTCCTTCGGGCTGCTCGATTCTGGAAGGATTTGCCGAACCGGCACGGGAGAAAGTAGAAATCCGATGAAGGGCGCCCGGCGCGGTTTGCTCATGCTGCTGGCGTCGCCTTTGTGGGCGGCTCCGGGAGAGCCGGCTGCCCTTTTTGGAATCAATTTAAACAAGAGCGGCGGCGACGCGCTCAGCGTGCCGATGCAGATCATCATCCTGCTCACGCTGATGACGCTGCTGCCGGCGATCGTGATGACCATAACGCCGTTTCTACGGATCACGATCGTGCTGCACTTTCTACGGCAGGCGCTGGGGACGCAATCGACGCCCTCGAACCAGGTGCTGATCGGAATCGCGCTGTTCCTGACAATTCTAGTGATCCAGCCGGTGGCGCTGGACATGTATCACCAGGGATGGGAGCCCCTACAGAAAAACCAGATCACCTCCGAGCAGGCGTTCGATGTGGGAACGAAGCCGCTCAAGACGTTTCTACTGCGCTTTGCGCGCGAGAAGGACGTAAAGCTGTTCGTGGAGATGTCGCACACGCCGCAGCCGCGCAACGCGGACGATCTCAGCTTACGGATTCTGATCCCGGCATATATCACATCGGAGCTGAAGGCCGGCTTTCAGATTGGGGCGGTGCTGTTTCTGCCGTTTCTGATCATCGACCTGGTGGTGGCATCGGTGACGCTGTCGATCGGCATGGTGCAATTGCCGCCGGTGATGATTTCGGCGCCCTTTAAGATTCTGCTGTTCGTGTTGGCGGACGGGTGGAACCTGGTGCTGGGCTCGCTGATGAAAGGGTTCTACGCATGACGCCGGAATTCGTGATTCAGATTCTGCGGCAATGCCTGATGACAGCATTCTGGCTGGCGGCGCCGCTCTTGATCATTGGGTTCGTGGCAGGAATCATCGTGAGCCTCATCCAGATTGTAACTTCGATTCAAGACACGGGATTCAGCACGATTCCGCGCCTGGTGGCATTCTTGGGGGCATTTCTGCTGGCCCTTCCATGGATGCTGGCAAAGATGACGACGTACACGGTATCGATCCTGGGGGACCTGGGCCGCTATGCGCGGTGAGCTGGTACTGTCGACCTCGACGCTGTTGGGGTTCTTGATGACGCTGGCGCGCGTGGCCGGCGTATTCATATTTGTCCCGCTGCCCGGAATCGGTTCGCGATCGAACCAGGCGCGGGTAATTCTGTCGCTGAGCATCGCGATGGCCTTGTTTCCGTATTGGCCGCAGCCGGCGGCGGATTTATCGGGAGGGCAGTTCGCCGGGTGGCTGATCACGGAAGCGACATTGGGGGTTGGCATAGGCCTTACGGTCGGGTTTGTGCTGGAAGGATTCTACGTGGCGGCGCAGATCATGGGCCTGCAGGCCGGATACGCATATGCTTCGACGATCGACCCGAACAGCCAGGCGGATTCGAGCGTGCTGGTGATCTTCGCCGAGCTGGCGGTCGGCCTGCTGTTCTTCGCGATGGGCCTGGACCGCGAAGTGATCCGCATTTTCGCCCGCAGCATGGAAATTGCACCGGCAGGCTCGTTTGTGCTGGCGCGCGGCGTTGCGGCGCAGGTACTGTTCTTGGGCGGGATGATCTTCTCTACGGGAGTGCGGCTGGCTCTGCCCATTGTGGCCGTGCTCCTGCTGATTGACATCTCATTGGCGCTGTTGGGGCGGGTGAACGCGCAGCTGCAACTGCTGACCATCGCCTTTCCCGTAAAGATGATGGTGGCACTGACAATTTTCGGGTGGCTGCTCTTGCTGATGCCGGTCATCTTACGAAGCGGAGCGAATGAGGCGTTTGCGGCCGCGCGGGCGTTGATCGCCCGGTAACATGGCAGACCAGGGACAAAAGACCGAACAACCGACACAGCGACGCGTCAAGAAGGCGCGCGAGGAAGGAAATTTTCCTTCTGCGCGAATCTTTGTGAACGCGCTGCAATTCCTGGCGTTCGTGGCGATGGTGCACTCCTGGGGGCCGGTGTGGGTGACGGCGCTCCATCGCAACCTGTCGATGCTGCTGAATCACGCGTCGACGGCGCGCATGGATCCCAAGTTCATCGTGTACATCAGCCTCGATCTGGCGCGCGAAATGTTGCTGCCGCTGGCGATTCTGGGCGGCGTGCTGATGGTGGTGACGCTGGCGGCCCAATTCTTCGTGACGCGGGTTGGACTAAGCCTGAAGAAGCTGGCGCCGGATCTCAATCGGCTGAACCCGATGACGCGGATGAAGGAGCTGCCGAAGCAGAACATCCCGGCCTTCTTGCAAGCTCTGGTCATGCTGCCGGTGTTTGGCGCGGTCGTCTATTTCCTGGTGCGGGACAACTTCGATTCGCTGCTGTCGCTGCCGCTGACGAGCACGATATCGGGCGCCGCACAGGTGGGGCGGACGTTGGAATCGCTGTTGTGGAAGGCATCGGGGCTGTTTCTGGTATTCGGCCTGGTGGACCTTTTCCGGCAGAAACGGCGGTACCAGCAGGATCTACGGATGAGCAAGCAAGAGATCCGCGACGAGTTGAAGGAAGTGGAAGGCAATCCGCTGATGAAGGCGCGGGTGCGCCGAATCCGCCGGGATCTGGCGCGGCGCCGCATGATGCAGGAAGTGCCGACGGCCACGGCGGTGATCGTGAACCCGACGCACTATGCCATCGCGCTGAAATACACGATGAATTCGCCGGGGGCTCCGACGGTGGTAGCGAAAGGCAAGAACTACCTGGCGCTGCGGATCCGGCAGAAGGCGATCGACGCCGGCGTGCCACTGATCGAGAATCCTCCGCTGGCGCAGGCGCTGTACAAGTCGGTGGAGATCGGACAGGAGATCCCAGCGCAGTTCTACCGAGCGGTGGCGGAGATTCTGGCGTACGTGTACCGGCTGATGAATGGGAGGATGCCGGGGTGAACGGCCGCGGGCCGACGAGAGCGGGAAGAACCCCCGCGCTCACGCGCGGGGCTGGAATTTGGAGCGGACGGCCTGTTAGGAAATGAGCGATAGCGGATGGGCGGGAATGGCAGCGTGGAGAAGGCAAGCTAAGAGCTGAAGAGACCACATGGAACAGAAGGCAATCACGAGCGGGAAATCGGGGGGGGCCGCGGCGGTCGCGTTGAAACAGTTGCCAATGGCGGCCATGACGAACTGGCGCGACATCGCCGTTCCGCTGGCCGTACTGGGAGTGGTGATCGCGCTGATCGCGCCGGTGCCGCGGTTCCTGCTCGACATCCTCATCGTGACCGACATCATGCTGTCGGTGGTGGTGATGATGGTCGCGATGTACATTCGCAAGCCGGTCGAGTTCAGCGTGTTTCCGACTACGCTGCTGCTCCTCACGCTGTTCCGGCTGTCGCTGAACATCTCTTCGACGCGGTTGATCCTGATGAACGGGAACACGGGGACGTCGGCGGCCGGCGACGTCATTCAGGCGTTCGGAAATTTCGTAGTAGGAGGGAATTACATCATTGGCGCGGTGATCTTCCTGGTGATGATCGCCATCCAGTACGTGGTAATCAACCATGGCGCGGTGCGCATTTCGGAAGTCACGGCGCGCTTCACCCTGGATGCGCTGCCCGGCAAACAGATGTCGATCGACTCGGACCTCAGCTCGGGATTGATCGACGAGCACGAAGCGCGGCGGCGTCGGAAAGGCCTGGCGGCGGAAGCGGAGTTCTACGGTGCAATGGACGGCGCTTCGCGGTTCACGCAGCGCGACGCGGTGGCGAGCATCATCATCACAGGGATTAACATCATCGCCGGGTTTCTAATCGGCGTGCTGCAGCATGGGATGGATTTGGGCCGCGCGGCGGAGACCTACACGGTGCTGACGATCGGCGACGGTCTGGTGACGGTGATTCCGGCGCTGATGATCTCGATATCCGGCGGGTTGATTGTGACGCGGGCGAGCTCGGACGAGCGTCTCGGAACGGACTTCGGCACGCAGATCTTCGGCAACCCGCAACCGCTGTTCCTGGCAAGCGGCGTTCTGATCGTGCTGGCGCTGTTTCCGGGACTGCCGACGATTCCGTTCCTGGCGATGGGCGGCGGCTTGGGTGTGGCGGCCTGGGGCTTGCGCCGGAAAGAGGCGGAAACAACCAAGGCCACGGCCGCGGTAAAGCCCGCGGCGGCGGCCAAGGAGAACCTCGAAGGGTTGCTGCGCGTAGAACCGCTGTCGATCGAAATGGGATTGGGCGTGGTGAAGTATGTCGCGGGCGGCCAGGAGTCGCCCTTAATCAAGCGGATCTCGGGAATCCGGAAGCAACTTGCCAGCGAACTGGGATTCCTGCTCGGCCCGGTGCGGATCGTCGACAACATTTCGTTGAAGGCCCACGAGTACCTGATTCTGCTCAAAGGAGCCGAGGTCGGACGCTACGAGCTGGCGGCAGGCTGCGAACTGGCGATTCCGGTGGGAAAAGTGGAAGCGCCGCCAGAAGGAAAGCCGACCAAGGAGCCCGCGTTCGGAATGGCGGGCTGGTGGATCCCGTCGGACGCGGTAGAGCGGGCGCGCCGGGGCGGATTCACAGTGGTGGATCCGATCAGCGTAATCGGCACGCACCTGACGGAGATCATCCGCCAGCACTCGCCCGAGCTGCTGTCACGGCAGGACACGAAGAAGATCCTCGACCGGGTGGCGATCGAGCATCCGAAAGTGGTGGAAGATCTGGTGCCGAAGCTGCTTCCGCTATCGGCCGTGCAGCGCGTGCTGCAGAATCTGCTGCGGGAGCGAGTGTCGATCCGCGACGCGGTTTCGATCCTAGAGTCGCTGAGCGAAGCGGCAGCGACGACGCGGAATCCCGTGCTGCTGACCGAGTACGTGCGGCAAGGGCTGCGGCGTACGATTATCAAGCCGTTCTTGAGCCCGAATGGCGACCTGCCTGTGTATCTGCTCGATGTTTCCGTGGAGCAAACGGTGGAATCGGCAGTCGAGCATGGAGAGCAGAACAGCCACCTGACGCTGAATCCGACAGCACTGCGGGATGTGCTGAAGCGGATTCAAACGAAGGTGGGGAATCCGGAAACACCAGTCGCGGTGGTGGCCTCGTCGGGCGCGCGCTACTTCTTCCGCCAGATTGTGGAGTCCACCATGCGCAACGTATTTTTCATCGCGCACAGCGAAATTCCGGCCGAAACAAAAATTGTCTCGTTAGGAGTAATCCAATAACATGGCTGCGATTGACAAAAATCCCAAGTTGTTCGTCAAGTCGTACTTCACGTCTTCGATTGCGGAAGCGATCGAGCTGGCGGGAGCGGAATTGGGGCCGGACGCGCTGCTGCTAAACACACGTCCCGCGCCGCCGGAGAGCGGGCGTCGGGAGCAATACGAAGTGGTCTTCGGCTGCCCGCCAGCAGCGACCGTGGGCACGGCGGCCCAGGTGGCGCCCGATCCGGTAGAGGATTTGCGCAAGCGTATGGACGAGATTCGCGAGATGGTATCGCGGATCGGAGCACCGGGAACAGCGCCGCGGCCGAGTTCGGTGGGAAGCGCGCTGGTGAATGCGGGCATCGAGGCGCGGCTGGCGGCGGATATCGACCTCGCGGTGCAGCAACGGTTGCGAAACCGGAGCCCGCTGCAGTCGGGCCGGGTCAAATCGATCTCCGATTGGGACTCAACGGCGATCCTAAGTGAAGCCACACTGGAAATCCAAACGCGCTTCGCTGTCAAGCCCGAGATCGGACGCGTCACGGCACTGGTAGGTCCGCCGGGCGCCGGCAAGACCACGACGCTGATCAAGCTGGCGGTGACGCAAGGCATGGCGGCGCATCGGCCGGTGCGGCTGATTTCGACCGATCACTACCGAATCGCGGCGGCAGCGCAGCTGGAAACTTACGCGGATATCCTGGGAGTGCCCTTCACGTTGGCGGAGACGTCGGTCGCGTTGAAGCACGCGATTGAGGCAGCGCCATCGGACTCACTGGTGCTGATCGACACGCCGGGATTCACCGTGGCTTCGCTGGAGGAATCGGGTGGAGCCCTGGCGGCGTTTCTGAGCAGCTGTCAAGGGATTGACACCCATCTGATTTTGACAGCTACCATGCGGCCATCGGATTTGCGGCGGGTGGTGGATCTGTTCGAGGCATTCCGGCCGGCGAAGCTGCTGTTTACGCACTTGGACGAGGCGGACTCCACGGCCGGTACGTTTTCCGAGGCCGCACGCACGGGGAAACCCCTCTCGTTCTTCGCGACCGGACAGTTGGTGCCGGAGGATCTGGAAGCGGCGACGAAGGCACGGGTAACCGAATCATTGGTACTGGAATTGCCACTGCAGCCATGCGAGGCGGTCGCTTAAGACACGCATGGCCCTTAGTCCGGCTGATTATCGTAGCACTCTCGACGAAGACAGCACATTGCGGCGAGAAGCCCTGGTGCTGCAGCACCTCCCCCAAGTGCGTCTGATTGCCCGACGGATTCACGAACGGCTGCCGTCGTACATCAGCCTGGACGATTTGATTTCGGCGGGCGTGCTGGGATTGCTGGCGGCGATCGACAATTTCGACGATACGCTGAACGTTCAGCTGAAGACCTATGCGGAGCGGCGGATTCGCGGCGCGATTATGGACAGCCTGCGGGAGCTGGACTGGGCGCCTCGGGAAACGCGTAAGCGATCCAAGGTCATCGAAGCGGCTATTCACAAAAGTAAGCAGAAGCTGGGGCGCGAACCGCAGGAAGAGGAAATTGCGGCCGAGTTAAATATCACGCATGAAGAATACCAGCGCTGGCTGAGTGACATTCAAGCGATCGACCTGCAGCCGATGGAATACGCCACCAACGACGGGCGGCGGCTGGACGTGCTGCGGCTGGTGCCGGACACCGATGAAAACTGGCCATCGCGGGTAGTGGAGCGGTCGGAGCTGGAACGTATCCTGACGCTGGCGATCGAGCGGATGCCGAAGCTCGAGCGCACGGTTTTGAACCTCTACTATTTCGAAGAGCTGAGCCTGGCGGAGATCTCCAAAGTGGTGAAGCTGCACCTGTCGCGAGTGGCCCAGTTGCGCGTGCAAGCGGTCTTGCGGTTGCGGAGCCATTTGCAGCGGGTTTGGTCGCTGGATGCGAGGAGGAAAGATTGAGTCCGACATCGCCCGATGACCCAGGAAGCGGACCGTCGCCGAACGCCGCTGCAGCGATGGGCAAGGACACCATCGGTCTGCTCATGGACATGGAGATGCCGCTGCTGGTGCGGTTCGGCAGCACGCGCATGTTGATGAGCGACCTGTTGGCGCTCGGGCCGGGATCGGTGGTAGAGTTCCGGCGTTCCCCGGAAGATCCGGTGGATCTGCTGGTAAACGGGCGAGTCGTGGCACGGGCGACAGTTGTGGTTGTGCAGGGGAATTACGGCGTGCGGATTACGGAGATAGCGACGCAGCGGGAAGAGCTGGTGGGCGATTCGCAGCCAGCGGCACGCACCATACGAGGGAACTGATGAACCTGGATTGGATTTTGAGCCCGCTGATCTCGTACGCGCTGATTGCGGTGGCGCTGGCCACATGCCTCGCCATATTCATCTCGTATAAGAGCGAGGTGTACCGGCTACGGCGCGCGGCTGCCGCGTCTCAAAACGACCTGAAGCGGCAGATCGAAGAGATGCAATCCACGGTGGCGCAGATCGGGCAGCAGCGCCAAGAAACGCTGGTTGAAGCGCCGGCGATCCGCCCAGCCGTTCTTCGGCCCTCGCTCAATCTAACGCGGCGCGCACAGGCGCTGCGCATGCGGCGGCGCGGGGAATCTGTGGAGAGCATCGCCGCGGCCCTCGCCACGCCACGCAATGAAATTGAACTGCTGGTGAAAGTCTACGAGATGCTGGAGTACCGGCGGCAGTTGAAGGCGCCGGCGGAACCGGTGGCGTAAAACTTCGGCCGGCTGCAAGACCTGCGGCGTTACGCGAATGGGCGGGGTTGGGCCAGCGCCGGGTCGCCGAGACCACGCAGCTTCATGATGAGGGTGGTGCGCTTGAGACCGAGGAGCTCGGCAGCCGCGGTCTTGTTTCCGTTGGTCTTGGCCAGAGCGCTCTGCAGGATCGACCTTTCGAACTGGCTGACCGCGGCAGCGAAGTCGATCTGGCCGGGAATCAGCATAGGACTGGAGAATGCGGAATCCACGGGCAGGAGCCGGTGAGACTCAGCCAAGCCGAAGTCAGCCGGATAGAGTGTGTCCCGCAGGCCGCTGAGGGCGATCGCTTTCTCGACCGCATTTTCGAGCTGCCTGACGTTGCCGGGCCAAGGCATGGTGAGGAGTCGTTCGAATGTCTTGGGCGTGATCTTCTTCAGGGGAATACTTTCGCTCTGGCAGGTCTTGGCGATGAAGTGTTCCACCAGCAGGGGAATATCGGCCGGGCGCTTGCGCAATGGCGGCATTTCCAGCGGCACTACGTTGAGGCGATAGTAGAGGTCCTCGCGGAATTTCCCTTGGCGGACGCGGTCGAGCAGATTGACGTTGGTCGCGGCGATGACACGGACATCCACCTGGATCGTATCGGAGCTGCCCAGCCGTTGAAATTCGCGCTCTTGGAGGACGCGCAGCAGCTTGGCCTGGAGCTCGAGCGGCATGTCACTGATCTCATCGAGGAAGATGGTGCTCTTGTGGGCTTGTTCGAAGCGGCCGATGCGCTGTCCGATCGCGCCAGTGAAGGCCCCTTTGACGTGGCCGAACAATTCGGCTTCGAGCAGGGTTTCGGGCACCGCGCTGCAATTGACGGCGACCATGGGCAGACTGGCGCGCGGGCTGGCGTTGTGCAGAGCGCGGGCGGCCATCTCTTTTCCGGTTCCGGTTTCGCCCGTGATTAGTACTGTGCATTTGAACGGGCCGACGAGCCGAATGGTGTTGGCGACATCTTCCATCGCCGGACTGGTGCCCACGAGTTTGCGGCGCCAAAGCTCAAGGGCTTGCGTATCCGGATGGGCCTGTTGGCGTCGCTGCTTTTCCTGGCACGCCTGTTCAATGGATTCGAGAACCGAGCTCCAAGGGTCGCGCTCTCCCAGGCAGGTGTATGCTCCCTCGCGAACGAGCTCGATTGCTTCCCGCGCCGAGAGGTCGCGATCCCAGAAGATGACCGGGGTCTGGACGTCGGTTCCCAAAAACAGATCCAGGACCTCGCGACGGCGGTTGCCTTCGGCCTGGCCGGAGATCAGGATGCAGTCGGGCTTTTCGGAGCGGATGGCCGCAGAGGCTTCGGCTAAATCGCTGACGCGAGAGAAGCCGAGACCCGGCGGCAGCGTTTCACAGCCGGCGCCAGCAGGAGGCTCATTGCCGTTCACCAGCCATAAAACTCGTTGAAGGGGCATAGGGGGTAGTTTAATGTGTCCTCGGTACGGTGCGCACGCAACTGCCGCACTCCCATTCTGTGCGCAGCAGGCGTTCAAGTTTCTAGGCCGAATTTGGGGAGTATGTATTTCCTACCTCATGGCCAAAGTACGTCCATAACTCGCGTTATCGGCGGCATGCTTACCTATTTGCAACCTTGTTAGGCGGCCCGGGACGTGGGATGCTTATGGCCAGTAGTGTGCAATAGCGGTCCAGCGATATGAAGATTCACAGCGACGGCTTACAGGGAACGAACGCACTCGAAACCGGGCGCACACAGGGCGCGCAGCAGCCAGGCGGGGCGAGTGGTCTCCCTGGGCAGACGATTGCCGGGCATGAAGGAGATTCGGTTCAGATCTCGGGAATCTCCCAGCATCTGGCAGAATCCAACGCGCTGGACGGCAAACAGCGAGAAAGCCGCGTGGCGGAGCTGGCGGCGCTGTACAGCAAGGGCAACTACCAGGTGGATGCGGCGGCGTTGAGCCGCAAACTAGTGTCGCACAGCGTAGCCGCCGGAGAAGGCGGCGCGAAATGACGCCGGAAGCGGATTTGATCCCGTACGTTTTGCGGGCGGAGCGTCACGTGCAGCAGGCGCGCCGGAGTTGGGATCCGACAAGCCTTGCGGGATGCGAACAATGCTCCGGGCACTTGCAGAAGGCGATCGACGAGATGGCTGCCGCGCAGGGGGCGGCAGCGCTGACGCCGCCGGGGCCGGGCGTCAAAGCGCGCCTGGTTCGGCTGCGGAATGAAGTGGAAGTGTTGTCTCGGCTGGTCGATTCCGCGACGGCGTATTCGAGGGGATTGGCGCTAAGGACGGTGAGCGACGAAGCAGTTCGCTCCGAATTGAGAGGATGAGGAGCCGTGTCCAACGTAATTGCAACGCTCAACTCAGCCGGGCAGGCGCTGGGAGTGTTCCAGGACGCGCTGACCACGGTTCAGAATAACATCACTAACGCGAACACCCCTGGATACGCGAGCCAATCTGTAAATTTCGTTTCCCAGCCGTTTGATCTCCTCAGTGGGCTGGTGGGCGGCGTAGCGGCGAAGGGCCTGAACAGCGCGCGCAACGAATATGCCGAAGAGGAAGTCCGGCGGCAGGTCTCGACTCTGGGGACGTATGAGTCGCAGGCTTCAGCAACGGCTACGATCGCGAGCAACTTCGACCCGAGCGGAAACACCGGCATTCCGGCCGCGCTGAACCAATTGCTGCAATCGTTTTCAGCCTGGAGCCTCAACCCCAACGACAATAGCGCCAGGCAGCAGATCCTGGGCGATGCCAGCAGCCTGGCTACTACCGTGCACCAGATGGCGGCGTCGCTGTCTAACAACGATCAGGATCTGCAGGGACAGATCAGTGGCACGGTTCAGCAGATCAACAATCTCACGTCGCAGATTCAGCAGCTCAATGTCGCAATCGGACAGACGCACAGCCCGGGCCAGAACGTGGACCCCGGTCTCGACGCGCAACTGCACAGCGACCTGCAGCAACTCTCGGAACTGGTGGATTTCAGCCAGGTGTTCCAACCGAACGGCACTGTAACGGTAGTCTTGAGCGGTGGATCTCCGCTGGTGATCGGCGATCAACAGTTTGCGCTGACGGCCAAGGCGGCCGTACCGGCGGGATCGCCGAATCCGGGCGCTCCGCCGACAATGAGCATTCTGGACTCGAACGGGAACGACATCACCTCGCAAGTCACGGGCGGCAAGCTCAGCGGTCTGCTCGATGCGCACAATCGGGTTATGGCGTCGATCCTGGGAGACGGCCAGCAAGCAGGCTCGCTGAATATGTTCGTGAAGTCGCTGGCGGATACCATCAACGGTATTCTGCAGTCGGGCACGGTATCGGTCAACGTGGGCGCGGCCAATGGCCAAGCCTTGTTCACCTACGACAATTCCGACGCCACCCATTCTGCGGCCACTCTCGCACTAAATCCGAACATCACGACGGCGGGTCTGGCTCCGGTGGATAGCAGCGGCAACGCCAACGGAAACGCCTTGAAGCTGGCCTCGCTCGCCAATTCGACGACCAACGGCGGAGTTGGCGGGCAGACATTCGCTGCCTTTTTCTCGCAGATCGCGCAATTCGTCGGCAACGAGAACTCGACAGCCAGTACCAACCAGACCACGCAGCAGCAGATCGTGACACAAGCTGAGGCGCTCCGGGACAAAACCTCGGCCGTGTCACTCGACGAACAGGCGATTCAACTCCAGCTATTCCAGAAAAGCTACGAAGCGACGGCCAAGCTGGTGAATGTGCTGAACAGCGTCACCGAGACGACGATCAACATGATCCAGTAACGAAGGAGCCCTTATGCTGCCCTTTCTTTCCGGCCCAAACCAGCAGTTCATATCCGATCTTCAGCGGATGAACTCGGAATTGACGGACGTGACGAAGCAGTTGAGCAGCGGGCTGCGCGTCAGCAGCGTAGCCGACGATCCGGCGGCGGTCGAAAGCATCATGCTGAATCAGAGCCGGATCGCGCAGCTCACGCAGACACAAAGCAATCTCAACAACCTGAAGCCGGAACTCGAAACTGGAGACACTGTGCTGCAGCAAGCGATGCAGCAGGTGGAGAGCGCAATTTCGATCGCCAGCGAGAGCACGTCCCCGCTGCAAAACCCTGGCTCGCTGCAGCAACTGACGATACAGGTTCAAGGCATCCTGCAGAACCTGGTCAATCTCAGCGCCGCTTCGTCGGGCGGGCGTTACATTTTCAGCGGCGACCTGGACCAGCAGCCGTTATACGCCCTCGACTCAACCCAGCCGACGGGAGTGCGTCAGCTCGCGACCGCGACCAACACTCGTGGGATCACCGACGCCAATGGAGTGCAGGTTTGGCTGGGTAAGACGGCGTCGGAGATTTTCGATGCACGCGATGCCAGCAACAATCCCCTACCGGACAACGTGTTCGCAGCCGTCAATTCTCTGCTAACCGCCCTCACCAACAATGACAGCGCGGCCGCGGAGGCCAGTATTACGAACCTGAAGGCGGCGGACAGCCACCTGAACGAAGAATTGGGTTATTACGGTATCGGGCAGGCTCGAGTGAACGATACACTGACCAGCATTTCGAGCTCGCTAGTCGGTGTTCAGACCGATCAAAGTTCGCTGCGGGACGCCGATATGGCGAGCGCTGCCGTGGAATTGCAGCAGCTGACAGTTCAGCAGCAGGCGGCGCTGTCCGCCCGGGCGAAAATTGGCGGTACCAATCTGTTCGACTTCCTGGCTTAATGATCGAGGCGGCGGAGAGTTTAAGCTTCTGCGCGATTGTGAAGAACGAGGAACGCGTGCTGGCGCGATGTCTCGATTCCGTGCGCGAGCTCGCGCGGGAGATGATTGTCGTCGACACCGGATCGACGGACGCCACGCCGCGCATCGCGGCGGATTATGGTGCGAACGTGATTGCTTTCGATTTTGCGGTGGCCGATTTCGCGGCGGCGCGCAATCGGGCTCTGGCGCACGCGAGCGGGCAATGGATACTGGTTCTCGATGCCGATGAAGCCTTGGATCCACGCGACGCGCCCCTGATCCGGCAATTGATCGCGCGCGGCGAGAACGCCGGATACTACTTTCACCGGCTGAATTTTCTGGCGAACTCGAAAACCCCTGCCACCGACTATGTGGTCCGTCTGTTTCCGAACCGGCCCGACTATCGTTACCAGGGCCGGGTTCATGAAACAATTGACGCCTCGATTCTTGCGGGTGGGGGCCGTTTGGCCCGCAGCGGCATCCGCATTCACCACGATTTTGGGGCGGACCCGGAGACACGGCGGAGGAGAAACCTGTGGTACATCGGGATTCTGAACGAAGAGATCGCCGCCAACCCGGGAGACGACTCGCGCCTCGATTTTCTGGCCGCGGAATACCATCAACTGGGGCTATTCGACCAAGCAGCGGAAGTGGCGGAGCGGATTGTGGCGGCAAGGCCCCTGGATCCGCAGGCTCATCTCCACGCCGGGGTCTATCACCTGGTGTACAAAGGCGACCACCAGCGTGCGCGGGCCGACTTCATGGCGGCGCTCGGACTGCGTCCGGGCTACAGCGAAGCGCAGGCGTTCCTGCACCTAATGGACGAACAGGATCGCGCCGCGCGGAGCGAGCCTTCGCCGGTTCCCGTAGGACGCTTTACATCACCCGCGGAGAGCGCTCGTAAGCCGATGTGACTGGGCCGGGCACGGCCGGCGCCTGAGCAAGATGAGCGAGCAGGTCGAGGCAGCGGCGGACGGCTGGATCCCGGCGGCCGTGAGATACAGGATCGCCGGCGCGGAGCATCCCTTCGGAAAGGGCACGGAGCAACTCGAACTGTTCCTGCTCCAGAGCGGGAGTCGCGGCGCAGCCAAGGTTCCGGCTTCTCCGTAACTCCTGGTGGAGGAGGGGCATGTTGCCCGCCGCAAAGGCCGCGAGGATCCGCCCGGCCTGAAGGGCGGGATTCAGTTGCCGGATTTCTGTCGAAGGCATCCACAGTTCTTATCGTCAGTTCCAAGTAGAATTTCCTAGAAGTTTGGAGTCAGTCTTCGATGTGAATAAGAGGAACAGCCGATGATCTATGTCACCCGTCTGAACCACACGCCCGTGGTTCTGAATTGCGACCTGATCGAGCATATCGAAACTACTCCGGATACTGTCATTAGTTTGACGACCGGTGAAAAAATGATGGTTCTGGAGTCGGCGGACGAGGTGGTCGACCGGGTCGTGCGGTATCGGCGCTCCATATTGTCCCCGGAGAACATGGAACGAAGCCCGGAGCCGGCCGGCGCGGACGAGGCCACCTCGGCGGGGCACCATCTCCATGGCAGACGCTAAAGACGCGAAAGACGCCGCGAAGCCCAAGGCGAAGACGGGCGGTTCGCGGCCCGACCTGTTCAGCATCGGCGGCCTGGTAGTTGCTTTGGGGGGAATCCTCACGGGCCTCATCATGGACGGCGGTAGCATCAAGGATGTGCGCCAGGTGTCCGCCGGCCTGATCGTGCTGGGAGGGACGTTGGGGGCGGTGATGATCACAACCCCGATGAGCGTGCTGATGAGAGCCGTGAAGAGGAGTAGTGCGATCTTCTTTGAAAAAACGTACTCCGCGGCCGCGGTGATCGATGAGATTGTGGCCTATGCTACGCAGGCTCGCAAACAGGGCATTGTATCCCTGGAGCAGCAGGCCGATGCCATCAAGGACCCCTTCATGCGCAAGGCGTTGAACCTGGCGATCGACGGCGTGGAGATGAACCAACTCCGCAGCATCATGGAGCTCGAGATCAGCCTCATGGAACACGAAGGCGAGGCCGAGGCGAAAGTGTTCGAAGCCGCGGGTGGCTATTCCCCGACCATTGGGATCATTGGCGCGGTACTGGGGCTGATGCAGGTGATGAAGAACCTGGCAAACATCGAAGAGGTGGGGCACGGCATCGCGACGGCTTTTGTGGCGACGGTCTACGGGGTGGCGGTGGCGAATATTTTTCTGCTCCCCGCCGGCAACAAGCTCAAGGCGCGCGTCAAAGAGGAAGTCAAGATTCGCGAACTTGCGCTGGAGGGCATTTTGTCGGTGGTGGAAGGACTCAACCCGAAACTGATCC
>Ga0126371_10001050_pt1 | contig 23040 bp, 21 predicted proteins | sample PanSoiMetaPlot_4_FD_110145 | JGI IMG/M metagenome (GOLD analysis project Ga0126371, IMG submission 110145) | Tropical forest soil microbial communities from Panama - MetaG Plot_4 | ecosystem: Environmental > Terrestrial > Soil > Tropical forest > Bulk soil | place: Panama | collected 2016-02-17 | reverse complement strand
GAAGTCGGCCAGATCTCGATGTCCAGGGCGACAGGCATGCCCGGCGCGAGCGGCAGCAGCTCATCATGGGTGTGCCAGGGCCGGTAGGCGAGGCTGCGCGCAGGGTCTGTCTTGCGATGCGAAGCGCGCAGCCAGCCAAAGCCAGCACAGCCGCGCGGATCCTGGCCGCTGACGAATGTCACGTCGTGGCCAGACGGATCGAGTACTCGCAGCGTCAGGAACAAATCGGCATCGGTGGTAGACGACGCAACTCTCAGATGGGCCACTGCGGGACCGGTGATCTCGAGAGCATGGTCGAGCGGCGCGGTCCAGAATGTCAGGCCGTCTCCGAGGGCTCGGAAGGAAGCGCAGCGCTCAACGGTGTCAGGCTGCAAGGCGAGACGACCGCTGGCAACATCCAGATAGAGCTTCGTCCACCTAGTCCGGGCGAGCGGCCATTCGCTCTCGGCCCGCTGCTCGAAGCTGCCATCGACCCTGCGTACCTGCAAGAGCACCGGCGGCTGGTCTACCCAGCCGGTGTCCTCGCCTTTGAGGAAGTGCCCGAAGAATCGCTTCTGGAGGCCGACACCGTAGTCGGTATAGAACTCCACCCAGTGCTGCAGGCCGTGCACCTCGAGCCATTTCTGCTTGCTCGACGCGCGAGCGTGGCCCTCGAAGTTGCCCCTGGTATGCAGGTGGTGCGCCCAGTTCGCGGCGGACAGCACCGGCACGGTGATCTTCTCGAGCTCGGGACTCCGGTCCAGGTAGTAGCTGTCGATGAGGGTGTGTTGGAGCACCGCGCTCGGCGTATCGGCGCGGTTGCCCCGCAACTCCCCCTCGGTCATGGTTTCCGGCCCGGCGGCGAGGCCCCCGGTGGCCCGGTGCAGTGGACCGCGCTCGCCGACGCCGTGCTGAACGCCGGCGACCTGCGGTTGGTACCACTGGCGAACGAAAACGTTAAGTATTCCGCCGTGCCGGGTGAAGTCGCGGTAGAAGTCGGAGCCGCCCTCCCACGGACAGATCGCGGCTAGGTGCGGCGGCTGCAGCGCAGCCACCTGCCACTGATTGATCGCGTAGTAAGAGACGCCGAGTAGTCCGACCTTCCCGGTGCTCCATGGCTGCAGCGCCGCCCACTCGATGCACTGGTAGTAATCGCGGGTCTCGCGAGGCGAGAAAATGTCAAGATAACCGGGCGAGCGGCCGGCGCCGCGCGAGTCGACTCTGATTACCACGTAGCCATCAGGCACCCACTTCTCCGGGTCCACGGTCTCCCAGTTCATGTGCAAGCCAGATGACCCGGATAGGGCATCCGGGTGCTCCTGCTCAAGGTTGGCCCACTGGCGCGCGAAGCCATCGGAGAACGCGAGCCACTTCGCGTACGGCCCGTACGTCATGATCACCGGATAACGGCCATCGTCGTCAGGGCGGAACACGTCGGCGCGCACTACCAGGCCGTCGTCCATCCGGATGCCAACATCCCACTCGGCTCGCATATGTCGCATCCTGCCTGAGAACCCGTCATGTCGGGTATCCCGAGACTGGCCGCCGCACCCGTTGCGGTGTTTACCCGTCACGATGGCGGCAAGCGTGGGTTCAGCTCAGCCTGGCGAGCGTGAGGAGCGGACAAGAGCGTGACAGACACAGATCCGCAGGTGATCCCGTACCTGTTGTATAACGACGCCGGTGCGGCGCTCGACTGGCTGGACCGGGCTTTCGGCTTCTCGATCAGGACGCGTAGCACCCGAGCGGACGGAACAGTCAGGCACGCCGAGATGCAGCTAGACAACGGCGGAGTCATCGTGCTGGGCTCGCCAGGACCCGGCTTCGCGGGACCAGCTGCCCTCGGCGGCGTGACCCAGATGGTCCGAGTCACAGGGAGCGACCTCGCGGCTCACCGAGAGCATGCGATCGTGGCCGGCGCGCAGGTGTCAGATGCCGAGCCAGGGCCTGCTGGCTGGATCTCCTACACCGCGAGCGATCCAGAGGGCCACCAGAGGTACTTCACCCAGCCGACTAACGCCGTTGATATTGCATCCGTCGATACGACTGGTCCGTGACCGGAAGCGGCACTTACGAAGCCGGGGTCGCGCTCCCAGGTGTCACCAGGCCGCTTTCATATGCCAGCACCACGAGCTGCGCGCGATCCCGCGCATTCAGCTTGGTGAGAATGCGGCTGACATGCGTTTTGGCGGTCAGCGGGCTCAGGAAGAGCTGCGCCGCAATCTCTTCGTTGGACAGGCCGCCGGCGACCAGGCTCAGCACTTCGCGTTCCCTGTCGGTGAGCGTGCTCAGCTGGTGACCGTCTAGCTGGCGTCGCTCCGGCCGGCTGGCGAGGTCATCGATCAGGCGCTTGGTCACTCGCGGTGCGAGCAGGGCGTCCCCGCCAGCAACGACGCGCACGGCCTGGATCAGGTCAGCCGGCTCGGCGTCCTTCACCAGGAACCCGCTCGCGCCGGAGCGGATCGCCTGATAAACGTGCTCGTCAGACTCGAATGTAGTCAGGATGATCACCTTGACGCCGGCCAGGTCGTCGTCGGCGGCAATCAGGCGAGTGGCTTCGAGGCCGTCCATGCCAGGCATCCTGATGTCCATGAGCACGACGTCGGCCCGAAGCTGGCGGGCGAGATCGACTGCTTCGGCCCCGTTCCGCGCCTCGCCGACCACCTCCATGCCGTCGGCGCTGTCCAGCAAGACACGGAAACCCGCCCGGATGAGTGACTGGTCGTCAGCCAGCAGCACGCGGATCACGGCGCAACCTTCGCGTCCGGCCCTGGCAGCCGTGCCGATGAAGCGGGGTGAGCCGCAGACGCGGACTCGGACCCCGACTCGGAATCGGACCCCGGCTCGGAATCGGATTCCGGCTCGGCTTCGGACGCCGGCCCAGCCCCGGCTGGCGGCTCGGTCCCGTCCAGGGGCAACATCGCGGACACGCGGTAGCCGCCGCCAGGACCACGCCCGGTTTCGAGCGTGCCTCCGACAGACACGGCCCGTTCCCTCATTCCGATGAGTCCGTGTCCGCTACCGCCAGCAGCCGGGGACGCCAGCCCGCCGCGGCCGTTATCGGTAACGTCAATGTGCAGTGCGTCCTTGCCATAGCTGAGCCGGACCGTTGCTTGAGCCGGACCGGCGTGCTTGATCACGTTGGTGAGCGACTCCTGCACGATCCGGTAGGCGGCCAGGTCGACTTCGGGCGGCAGCGTACGCGGCTCGCCGTCGGTCACCACCGTGGTAGCCAGGCCGGCCTTCGCTGTACTCGCGATCAGAGCGTCCAGCTGCCCGAGCCCAGGCGCGGGCTGGGTCGGCTCCTCCTCATCCACCTGGCGCAGCAGATCGAGGATCGCCCGCAGCTCGCGCAGCCCGTCCTTGCTCGACTGCCTGATCGCCTGCAGTGCGTCGCCGACCGCGGCTGGGTTCTCGCCGAGCACGTGCGACGCCGCTCCCGCCTGGACGTTGATCGTGGCCATCGTGTGGGCGACGATGTCGTGCAGCTCCCTGGCGATGCGCAGGCGCTCCTCGTCGACCCGCCGCTTGGCCTCCTCGTCGGCCCTGGCCTGAATCGATTCGACGTAGGCATTCCTGTTCCTGATCGCGATCCCGCCGAACAGCGGGGCGGCAATCAGCGCGGGCAGTATCAGGGCACCACCGCCGAGCGGCCCAAAGGGGTTCGCGGCGACTGTCGCGACGCCGAGTGCGACGAAGGTGGCGGCCGCCGCAATAAGCGCCTGGCGCAACGGGACTAGCTGCGCGACCATGAACAGCGCCACCGCCGGGGCCAGCAGTACGGCACCGTTGACATAGCCAAGCGCGCTGTACACCACGACCGCGGCCGTCGAGACCCCCAGCACGGTCAGCGGATAGCGCCGCTTGGCCACGAGCACGAGGCACGCGAGGGCTACCAGCAGGAACGCGGCATCGGGCGTGTGCGGCACCGGGTGACCGCCAGGGGCCTTGTCGGACGCCTGGTTCGGGTGCGCCTCCCCGTAAGAGCCGGCCAGCAAGACGACGGTAATCACCACCGCCGACACGATGTCGTGCGCGGTCGAGTACCGCCATCGGCGCCACCAGGCCGCGATCGAGCCACCCACATGATCAGGGTACGGGCCCGCTAGCCATCGGACGTCGTCCCGGGGATGTCGGCGGCCGTACTCCTGCAGGAGTATCTGCGGTCCCGCTGCTCCTGTTGGCGTATCCGCAAGTGACTGCTCTGGGCAGACGCCCCGTCGGCCGCTGAAAGGGAGGCTGGACAGCGTGCCGAGCGGACCGACCGCCGGCCACCAGGACGCGGAGGACGTCATGCAATCCCTGACCCGCTTCGTGCTACGCCACAAGCTCGTCGTGACCCTATTCTGGCTCGCCGTAGCGGCGGCCGGGGTCATGACCATCGGCGGCACGACGCACCGGATGACTAACACCTTTGCCATGCCAGGACAGGCATACCGGGTGGACAGCCAGATCGCCCGTGAGTACGGCAACGGCGGATCTCAGACACCTTACGTGCCGGTGCTCACCGTGCCAGCTGGCGAGCGCGTCTCCAGCCCGGCTGTAGCCGCAGCTACTGGCCACGCATTCGAGGCTCTGCGGGCCAACATTCCCGGCGCCAGGATCGCGGATTACGCGACGACCAAGGATCCCGCCTTCATTACCGGGAACGGGCGCTCCACCTTCGCACTCGTCTACACGGCGGACCAGACCGGTTTCAGCGGACCGAACTACGGCCCCGCAATACAGCACACTCTGACATCGGCCGTTCCCCATGGCTGGCGAGTGGGCGTGACCGGCGAGCAGCTGCTTTCGGCCGGGGCCCCGTCCTCGGGGAAGGGCACGAGCCTCATGGTCGAGTCCATGATCGGGGCGGTGGGTGCGCTACTGATCCTGGCCTTCGTATTTGCCAGCTTCCTCGCCCTGCTGCCGTTGCTCATCGGCGGAATCTCGGTCATCGCAACGTTCCTGCTCGTCGGCGGGCTAACCGAGATCACCAGCGTCAGTCAGATCGTGGAGTTCCTGATCGCGCTGATCGGGCTCGGGGTCGCGATCGACTACTCGCTGCTGGTGGTCAGCCGCTGGCGTGAGGAGCGCGCTGGCGGGAGCGACAACACAACCGCCGTCGTGCATGCCATGAACCACGCTGGCCGGGCCGTCGTCTTCTCCGGTCTGACCGTTGCGATCGGACTGCTGTCGATGATCGTCCTGCCGGTTCCCATGCTGCGCAGCGTCGGCATCGGCGGGGTGCTCGTGCCGCTGGTGTCCGTAGCGGTGGCGATCACGCTGCTGCCGGTCATCCTGGCGACCGTCGGTCCGAGGCTGGACTGGCCGCGACTGCGGACCGAGCGGAGCGCTAGCCGCGCCTTCTCGGCCTGGGCCCGTGGTGTGTACCGGCACCGGTGGCTGGCCGCCGTCGGCGGCCTCGCAGCGCTCGCCATACTGATCATTCCGGCGCTCTCGCTGCACCTGGGCGAGCCGGGCAGCTCTGCTGAGGCGACCTCGGGACCGGCGCACGCCGCACTCGTGACGCTGACGAAGGGCGGAGTTCCGGCGGGCGTGCTCACCCCGGCGGAGGTGCTGACCTCGCACGGACCGGCGGCCGAGCGCGCCGTCTCGGTCGCGAGCAAGGTGCCAGGTATGTACACCGCGGTCGCCCCGACTACGGCTGACTACCAGCGAGACGGGACGCAGATCGTGACCGTGCTCCCGTCGGCGGAGAGCGGTGGCCCGGCCGGGCAGACCGCGATGGCCAGGCTAGAGCCAGCGCTGCTGTCCACCAAGGGCGTGATCGGCGTCGGCGGCGACGGTGCGTCGCTGATCGACTTCGACCATGCTGTGTACGGCGAGTTCCCGATCATGCTCGCGCTCATCGGAGTCGCCACGTTCCTGCTGCTGACCAGGGCATTCCGGTCGGTGCTGCTGGCCGCCAAGGCAGTCGTGTTCAACCTGATCTCACTGGCTGCTGCCTACGGCGTACTGACCTGGGTCTGGCAGGACGGGCACGGTTCGTCGGCGCTGTGGGGCACCCCGGCTACGGGCGCGATCACGATGTGGGTCCCGCTGATGGTGTTCGCCTTCCTGTTCGGCCTGTCCATGGACTACGAGGTGTTCATCCTCACCCGCGTCCGCGAGGCCTACGACCGCACTGGCGATGCCCGTCAGGCCGTGACCGAGGGCCTGGGCCGCACCGGCAGACTGGTTACCAGCGCTGCAGCGATCCTGATGCTCAGCTTCCTGTCGATGTCCACGGGTCCGCAGACCGACCTGAAGATTCTCGCTACCGGCCTCGGAGCTGGAATCCTGGTTGACGCTGTGATCATCAGGTGCCTGCTAGTCCCGGCGATGGTGGCGCTGTTCGGCCGGGCCAACTGGTGGCTGCCGACTCGACTGGCCAAGGTGCTGCGGGTACCAGCAAGCTCAGCGGGTCAGGCCCAGCCGGCGCTTGCGCCGGCGCCGGATGCGCCTGAGCTCACCGGAGCGGTGCGCTAGGTCTGCGACCAGGGGATGCCCCCTCGGCGTGCAGACAAAGAGCGGGTGGTTGCCCGATTCCAGCAGCCACCCGCTCGATGCGCCCCCTGAGCGGGTCAGTCCGTCTCCTCCATCGGGCTGACCCGCTCAGCGCGACGAACTTTCTACCTGAGCGCGGTCTCTACCAAAGCGGTAAGCAAAGTCTAGTTAATCTTTATATAGGGTAGCTATCCGCCACGAGATTCGTCAAACCACCGCGAACCGTGCGACCTCCTCTTTTCTGGCGTTCTCCTGGCGGTGAGCCCCGCGACACACGCCGGCATGCGCGCGGAAGACTGTGCTTGCCGGGTAGCCCGTCCGGCGCCCGCTTCCCCCTTCGGCCCGGAGGAGTCAGATGAGCCGCTCACTCACCTCAGTCATCGGCGGCGTGGCCGCCACCGGCGCCCCTGGTGGTCGCGTGACATCGACCAACCCGGCCCGGACGACCGACGTCATCGCCGAGGTCGCACTCGGCGGCGCAGCCACTTTCGCCGCGGCGGCGAAGGCGGCCCGCGCGGCCCAGCCGTCCTGGGCGGACGTACCGGCGCCGGTCCGCGGCCGGGCCATCGCTCATATCGGCCGGCTCGTGGAGGCGAACGCCGAGTCGCTCGCCCGGCTTGTCACCCGCGAGATCGGCAAGCCCTACGCCGAGGCGCTCGGTGAAGTACGAGAGATCGTCGACACCTGTGACTTCTTCCTGGGCGAGGGCAGGCGACTCTACGGCCAGACGGTGCCGAGCGAGATGCCAGCCAAGCAGCTGCTTACGTTCCGCAACCCGGTCGGCGTCGTTGCCGTCATTACCGCGGGCAACTTCCCAGTCGCGGTGCCGTCCTGGTATCTCATCCCAGCTCTGCTCTGCGGCAACGCCGTGGTCTGGAAGCCGGCTGACTACTCCCCCGCCTGCGGCGCTGCGCTCTTCGACTTGATCGTGCGCGGCGGTGGCCTGCCCGATGGCGTGCTTAACCTTGTGCAGGCGGACGGCGAAGCCACGTTCGCTGGGCTGGAGCAGGCACTCAGGGACGGCAACGTAGACAAGATCGGCTTCACCGGCTCCAGCCGGGTCGGCTCAAGAATCGGTGAGCTCGCGGGTCGTCACTTGCAGTCCGCGTGCCTCGAGCTCGGTGGCAAGAACCCGATGGTGATCACGCCGAGCGCCGACCTCGATCTGGCGGTCGAGGGGGCGCTGTTCGCGGGATTCGGAACGGCGGGCCAGCGCTGTACGTCGCTCGGCACAACGATCGTGCATGAGAGCGTGCACGACGACTTCCTGGCACGGTTCGACGCCGCAACCCGCAAGGCCGTGATCGGCGACCCGTCGGGCGACGTGCTCTGCGGACCGATGCTTGACCAGAAGTTCGCCGATCGGTTCGAGGAATACCTCGGCTGGATTCAGCCGTATCACCGGGTGCTCGGCTCGAGCGCCACGGGACGGATCACGTCCGCGAGCCCGCGGCCGGGATTCGCCGGGGACCCGGATGCCGGGATCTTCTATCACCCGGTCATCGTGGACGGGGTGCGGCCCGACGACGCCATCTTCCTGACAGAGACATTCGGTCCGCTCGTCGGCGTTACCTCGTACTCGAGCCTCGACGATGCGATCGCGCTGGCCAACCTGCCTGGCTACGGCCTGTCCTCCTCGATCTACACCACGCGCGCCGAGGACGCGTTCGCGTTCCGCCGCGGTATCTCGGCCGGGATGGTGAGCGTGAACAACTCCACCTCAGGCGCCGAAGCGCACCTCCCCTTCGGCGGGAACGGCAAGTCTGGCAACGGCTCCCGTCAGTCCGGGATCTGGGTACTCGATCAGTTCACCCGGTGGCAGAGCCTGAACTGGGACTACTCCGGCCGTCTCCAGAAGGCTCAGATGGACGTCGTCGAACTGGTGCCAGACGAAGCTTTCCGGCTCTCCGATTGAGCTGTCCGACGTGACAGGATGTGCGCATGAGCAGCGAGCGGTTCGAAGTTCAGCGCACGATCGAGGCGGACCCAGACGCGATCTTCGCGATACTGTCCGATCCGCAGGGCCACGTGGCCATCGACAGTTCCGGCATGCTGCAGTCGGCCGACGGAGATCCGGTCAGGGCCGTGGGCGACACCTTCGTCGTCCACATGGACCGCGAGGCCCTGAATGACTATCCGCTCGGCAAGTACGACGTGACCATCAAGATCATCGAATTCAGCCCCGGCCGGGAGATCGCCTGGACGATCGAGGGGAACATCAAGCCGCCGATCGGCCACGTCTACGGCTACCGGCTCGAGCCAGCTGACAGCGGAACGCTCGTCACCTCGTACTACGACTGGTCCAAGATCGATCAGAAGTGGCGTGAGGCCAACATCTTCCCGGTGATCCCCGAGGCGGCGTTGCGTGCCACCCTCGGCGTCCTCGCCCGGACGGTCCAGCGCCGCCCGGCAGCGCAGGGAGTCTGACTCGGGCTCAGCTCAGCCGACGAACTGGTACGAGATCGACGTCGTAGCCACGTTGCCTGGCCAGTCGCTCGTGGCGCCGACAAGCTTGATCACCTTCGGCGCGGCCGCAGGCACCGTGTACGTGGTCTTGAAGGTTCGGTTGCCGCGAGCCAGACCGCAGCCGCCTGCACCGCGCTGGAAGTGGGCCGATGTCACCCATCCGACTGGGCCGCCCACATGGATGTCGCGGATGCCGATCTGGGTGCCAAGCCGAGTGGACTCTGTCGCGTTCACGGTCAGGACGATCTTCTCGCCCGGATGGACCTGGGTGCCTGGCGGCACGCTCGCGTGCATCCTGATTGACGGCTGACTCATGTCGGCCGGTAGTCCGGCAAGGTAGGTGAAGTCGCGGGTCTCGCCGCGGTAGTACACGATTGCGCGCAGGGCCAGACGGGCGCCGGGAACGTTGGATCCGGCCGGCAGGGTGCATACGTTGAAACGGAAGTTGCCGGCGATCACGCCGCCTGGCTGCATGTGCATCGTCCCGACCAGGCGAACTCCCGCTTTGCTCATCGTGCCGAGGATGATCCCCCTGGTCACCTTGTTCTCGCCAGTCTCCGGACATACCGCGGAGACATGGACGTCTACGTCGGTCGGGCTGACCATGGGGGCGACGATTTGCGCTTTGGCACACAAGTGCGAGGCCGGCGGCGGAGGCTGCTGCGGATGGGCGACGGTCGGCCCTGCCGTCAGCTGGCCAGCCACCTGCGCTGGGCTGTGGCCCCGCGGGGCGTAGACAGCCCATTCGATGGTCCGGGTCTGCCCGCCTACCGTCGCGCTGACCTCATAGGTGCCGACCGGCAGCGTTCCGCGGGCATCGATGGTTGAATCCACGCGTCCGTAGCTCGTCGCCATCACCTGCTTGGTGAACAGCACCTGTGGGCCGGTCGGCGTCACGCGGGACCAGGTCACGCTGAGGTTCTGGGTGCCAGTGAGCTGACCGAGCAGCACCACGGCGGTCGCCGAGGATGCGGACGCCGGATAGTAGGACGTTAGCCGCAAGGGGTTGCCGAACTGGTCGACCGACTTCGCGGTAACCAGCATCTGGATGGCGCCCGTCACCGGCGTGCCAACCGGCGGGGGTGCGCTAGTCCCGTTGCAGGCGACGCAGACCAGCGCCACGACAGCGCAGCCGACAAACGTCTGCCACCGCAGCCGGGGGCGGGTGCCCGGCCGCGAGATCGTAGCCTGCCTGCAGAGAAACACGACTGTGCTATTTCCCTATCCGCGAGCTTTGTCCGCTTCGGCTTCGCGTGAATCGATCGGGCATGCCAACAGCCGAGGTGACGTAGCGGTGGAGGCCCGGCAAGTCGAGCCGGGCAGCATGTCCAGGAACTATACACGCCTCCGCGCACCTGCAGGTTGTGGCATATATGTCGCGTCTCGGGTACACCCGGTCGCTTTCCGGAGGGAACGGGGCTATCACGACAACACCCGGCGCCGGAAGTTGCTCAGGCCTATGGCGAGGAAGACCACGGCGAAGCCCGTCACCACCGGGTAGATCACATACAGGTGCAAGTGCGGCGCGGTGGTGAACGCCGCGCGCATGCCCTCGTTCACGTAGATGAGCGGGTTGATGAGCACGATCGTCTGCAGCCAGTGCCAGCCGCCTAGCGTGACCGGAGCCAGCCTGGTCCACGAGTAGTAAGTGCCGCCGAGGAACGTGATCGGCAGGATGATGAAGCCGAACATCAGGCCGATGTTTCGCGGCTCGAAGCTGGTCCCGAGCACTAGTCCGAGGCCGGCCATCGCTATGCACGCGAGCGGCACGAACGTCAGTATCAGCAGCCAGTGCAAGGTCAGGTGCGCGTTCACTCCGGGCGCGTGCACGACCGCGGCGATCGGCAGCACGATAATGGCCGACAGCACGCCCTGCGCCGCGCCAGAAAGCACCTTCGCTATGGCGACCAGCCAGATCGGGCACGGTGCCTGAACCCGATCTTCGATCTCGCGGGTGAAGCCGAACTCCTGCGCCATCGCCAGTGCGATGGACTGAACGCCCTGGAACATGACCGAAATGCCTACCACGCCAGGCACGAGCACCGTGGCGAACGCGGACTGCTGCGCCGAGCCGTGCCCGCCGATGCCTTGTCCGATCTTCGGGAACACGTACAGGAACACGAAGCACAGCAAGAACGGCTGGATGAGCGTGCGCAGCACGAACTCCCGCAGGTTCTTGCGCAGCACCACTACGTCCCGCAATAGCAGCGCGCCAAGCGCGGTCCAGCTGGCGGCCGCGACTGACCTGGTCGGGCCGCCGCCGATCGTCCGTGCTGACTCGGCGGAGACCGATGCTGCCGACGTCGTCACTCGTCCCTCAGCTCCTTGCCAGTGAGGTTGATGAAAACCGTCTCCAGGCTGGGCTCCGCCACCGACAGGTCGACCAGATTGAATCCGCCCCGCTCGGCCGCGACCACGATGCGCGGCACCAGCCGGTCCGAACCCTTGACGTGCAGCTCAAGCCCGCCCAGCACCGGCCGGGTGCGGGTCACGCCGTCGATCTCAGCTGTCAGCAGCGCTGCGAGCCTCGCGGTGTCGCCGTCGGTCCGAACCGTCACGACGGTGTCCGCGCCAATGCTCAGTTTCAGCGCCGCGGGAGTGTCCAGCGCGAGGATCTTGCCGTGGTCCATGATCGCGACGCGCTGGCACAGTCTGTCGGCTTCCTCCATGTAGTGCGTCGTGAGCAGAATCGTCTGCCCCGCCTGATGTAGTTCGCCGAGCAGATCCCACAGGGCCAGCCGACTCTGCGGATCCAGACCCGCGGTGGGCTCGTCCAGGAAGAGCACGGACGGACGATGAAAGATGGCGCGTGCCACCATCAGCCGCTGCGCCATGCCGCCGGACAATGCGTACACCGAGGCCTTTGCCCACCTCGAGAGCTGGAACTGCGCCAGCAGATCATCCGCGATCCGGCGGGATTCCTTCGCGCCGATGCCGAACAGACGGCCATGAAAGTAGAGGTTCTCCCAGACGGTCAGCTGACGGTCGAGCGTGTTCTGCTGCGAGACGATGCCGCTGAGCTGCTTGGCAAGCGCAGGATGCGCGGCCACGTCGATCCCGGCCAGCAGCGCGCGGCCCGAGGTCGGCACGACCCTGGTTGTGAGCATGCCCGCCGTCGTTGTCTTTCCGGCACCGTTGGGGCCGAGCAGGCCAAAGATCTCGCCCGCTTGCACGTCCAGGTTGAGCTTGTCCACCGCGGCGAAGTCGGTGCCCGAATAGATCTTGGTCAGGTCCTCGGTATGAATGACTGCGGTCGTCTGACCGTTGGACGGGCTAGCTGCGGCCGCCGTGGCTCGCGGACTCCGCATCGCGCTGCCTCTCGTGACTGGCTGCCCGGCCGGGGCGGGCCTGGGTCGGGCTGACCGCAGCTCCACCCAAGCCCGTCCGAGCGGGCCCTGGACGTGCTACGTGCAAGATCTTCGGTCATGCTACTGTCTCGGCACTCCGCGCAAGGTAACTGGCGATGCCGATCGACGCCGTTCAATGCTGCAGTAGGCCAGGCAATAGCCGTGACCGCCACTGCGGTCGCCTACGGTGGATCCCATGAGAGCGCCCGGCAGCAGCCAGGCCGACCCTGCTTCAACAGACGAGACTGGCACTAGCGTGCTTGTCGTCGAAGACGACGCGAGCATAGCCACGCAACTCGTCCGAGGCCTCACCAGGGGCGGCTACCTCGTTGATCACGTAATGACCGGCAACGAGGCTCTGAGCTGGGGCGATCCAGACGTCGTGCTGCTCGATCTGGAACTACCCGACACCGACGGCGTCCAGGTGTGCCGCAAGCTGAGGCAGCGCTCAAGCGCTGCGATTATCGTCGTCACCGCGCACGGCGAGGAGCCGGATCGAGTAATGGCGCTGGACGCCGGGGCCGACGACTACCTGGTCAAGCCGTTCGGCCTAGCCGAGCTTCAGGCTCGCATCCGGGCGGTGCTGCGCAGAGTCCGGCCGGGAGGCGACGTCATCAGGCACGGCCCCCTGGTCATCGACATCCGCACCCATCGCGTCACGGTGGATGGCAAGGAAGTCTCGCTCACTCCCAAGGAGTTCGACATCCTCGAGATCCTGGCTGCCGATCCGGGCCGGGTCGTGACCCGCCAGGAGATCCTTGAGTCCGCGTGGGACGCCCACTGGTACGGGCCAACAAAGGTCCTGGACGTGCACGTTGCCGCTCTGCGCCGGAAGCTGGGCGCCGAGGGGCTGATCGAGACCGTATACGGCCGCGGATTCCGGCTCGGCGGGGCGTAAATGGCCCGCCGGATCGTTCTGGCGGTCCTGGCCTTGATCGCAGCGATCCTTGGCACAGTCGCATTGCCACTCGGGCTGATAACCGCTGCCGAGGATCGCCACGTGTTTCACAACGAAACCGTCTCCACCTCCACATCCCTGGCCAATCTCGCCGAAGAGCGACTAGATGACGGCACCGGCGGCAAGGCATTGCACCGATTCGTCGCCCAGCTCGGCACGACGCACCATCGAGTCAGCGTGTTCGACCGGGCGGGCGTCAAGATCGCCGGGACAGCCCCTCCGCCCGCACTTGGTGCTGGCTGGCTGACCAGGGCACGGACCGCCACGGAGCCCGTCATCTATCCGGTGAACGGCGCCATCGTTGTGGTCACACCGGTGCGCAACGACGCCGGGACCAGCAACGTTGGAACGGTCGCGCTATCTAGGCCCACCTCGTCCGTTGACCACGAGATCGCGGTTCTCTGGGGGCTGATCGGCGCGGTCGGCGCAGCCGGCCTCGTCGCGGCGGCGCTCGTCGCCGTGGGCCTTGCCCGCTGGGTAAGCCGACCGCTGAGCAAGCTGGAGGGCGCCGCACAGCTGCTCGGTGAAGGCGACCTTGAAACTAGATCCCCCGCAGACGCCGGGCCCAGTGAGGTCCGGCGCCTGGCATCGAACTTCAACGTGATGGCAGCGAGGCTGGAATCACTAGTACACGGCCACCAGGCGACGATGGCCGACGTGTCCCATCAGCTCAGGACGCCGCTGGCGGCCCTGCGGCTTCGGCTCGATCTGCTTGCGCAGGACAGCGATGAAGCAGTCGCGGCCGAACTGGCCGACGCGCAGGAGGAGATCGCGAGACTTTCCAGGCTCGTGGACGGGCTGCTCGCCGTAGCTCGCGCAGAGAGCAGCACGGCCGCTCCCACGGTCGTGAGAGCAGACACGGTGATCGAAAGCAGGGTTGCTGCGTGGCGACCAGCCGCCGAGGAGCAGGGCGTCACCCTGAGGGCCGCATCGGACGGCCGGGTCCGAACCCGGATCGGCGATGGACAGCTCGAGCAGATCCTGGACAACCTCCTGGCCAACGCTCTGGATGCGGTGCGTGCGGGCGCGTCGATCATGATCACCGCTAAGGCGACGCCGGACTCCGCGGTGATCATCGTCGCCGATACCGGACCCGGCATGAGCGCGCAGCAGAAGCGGCACGCATTCCGCCGGTTCGCTACCAGTAGCCAGGGCGGGACCGGTCTGGGCCTAGCGATCGTGGACCGCCTGGTGGTATCCAACGGCGGCGCCGCAACACTGTCCGACACCCCTGGCGGCGGGCTGACCGTGACCATCGAGTTGCCGGCCGCTACCGAGGGCGGCCGACCGCGTCGCATCGCCGGCAGTCGACGGGTAACGCAAATGCACCATAGGCAGGACTAATGGCTGTCCCCTGCGGCACTGGCACACGCATATTCCCACCGGGCTCGGCTGAGAGGTATCACACATCCTGCGGTCTTAACTGGTTCTGAACTCTTCCTGAACTGGTCCTGCGCTGGCCTGCGGGCATGCTGGATCACGAAGGTCAGGCGGACCTTCTGCGAGGAGCTGTCTGCGTACTGACGGGCTCTCCCGCGACAGACAGCGAGCCGCAGCTCTCCCCGCTGGCCCGGCCGACCGACCCGCTTCGTCGTCCGGGCCAGCGCAGGTAATGCGGCTCGCTTGCCGGCCTTCAGCCACGAGCCAGGAAAGGGATTTCCGTATGCCACATGCAGCCCGCAGCGCGGTCGTACGCAGGGACAGCACACTGCTGCGACTTCGCAGGCTGAGCTTGTCGATCGCCGGCGCAGCAGCGGCAGCGACACTTGGCCTCGGAGTCGCGTTCGCTCATGCTCTGCCGGGCCATTCACAGGCGGTCACTACCTCGAATAGCTCGTCCAGTAGCGCTGGCCAGGGCCAGCCAGGCCCGACCGGCCAGCAGCGGTCTAGCAACCTGGGTCCCGTCCGGCACCACCGGGCGCACCACCAGCTGACTGCCCCAGCTCAGGCGCCCGCGCCTGCGCCGAGTCAAGCAGTCGTCTCCTCCGGAGGGTCTTGATCCGTGCCTCTTGCCGCCAGTCCGCCCGGCGGGCTCGGCCTGGCCGCGGAGGGCGTCCGCCATCTTGCGGCAGCGGGCCGGGCCGGCCCAAGCCCGCTCTGGTATACGACTCGCGCAACGGGAGTTATCGCGCTGCTTCTGCTGACCGCGACGGTCGCTCTTGGAGTAGCCGGGGTATCCAGGCTGTCGTCGCCGCGCTGGCCGCGGGTGATAACTGCGGGCCTACATCGCAACATCTCACTGCTCGTCATCGTGTTCGTAGTGATCCATGTGCTGACGACGGTGCTAGACACGTTTGTCGCGATAAGCCCGGCGACAATAGTTGTTCCGTTCATTTCGTCATACCGGCCGTTCTGGCTCAGCCTTGGCACCATCGCGTTCGACCTGCTGCTAGCTCTGGTAATCACGAGCCTGCTCCGCGCTCGCATCTCCCTCCGAGCCTGGCGGGGCGTGCACTGGCTGGCGTACGCCTGCTGGCCGATTGCGCTCTGGCACGGCCTCGGGACCGGTACTGACTCCAAGCTCCCCTGGCTGCTGTTCCTGGACGCACTCTGCGTGGTTGTGGTGGCCGGCGCGCTCTTGTGGCGCCTGACGCTGATTCCGCCCGGCACTGCCAGGTCTGCGGCCATGCTCGCGACCGTCGTCGTGCCGATCGCGACCGTGGTGTTCGTCGTGGTCGGGCCCCTGCAGCCGCACTGGGCTAAGAGAGCCGACGCACCAGCGGCGGCACCCAGCTCGTCGGCCATATCGAGGACGCCCGATCATGTACTTGGCAGAGCACCGGCGCACCAGAAGGCATCCCCGTGACCGGCAGGCATAAGAGCCCAGGCAGGGTAGGCGAGCAGCGAACGGGATTGCTGTCCCGCCTGACCGCCGGATGGCACGAGTCCAATCACCCGGCCACATTGCGTGAGCATGCTCGGCAGTACGGCCAGCTGCCCCCGCGTCGCCACGGACGCACGGCGAAAATCCATCTGCTCGAAGAGGTGGCGGCGGCCGGCCTAACTGGTCGCGGTGGAGCGGGCTTCCCGACGGCGGTCAAGATGCGCGCAGTCGCCGATCGTCGCGGGCCCGCCGTGCTGGTCGCCAATGGCATGGAGAGCGAGCCAGCTAGCGGGAAAGACCGGGCGCTGCTGAGCCGGGCGCCGCACCTCGTCCTGGATGGGATCGAGCTGGCGGCCGACGCAGTCGGAGCGGACGTAGCCCATCTGTGCGTGCCGCGCAATAAGGAGTGGCTTGCCGACGTCGTGCGTGCCGCGATCCACGAGCGCGAGCAGGCCGGTCTCGACGGAGTTTCTGTTGTCGTGAACGAGATGCCGCACCAGTACGTATCCAGTGAAGAGACTTCACTTGTGCACTGGCTCAACGGCGGCGACGCGCGGCCGACCATCACGCCACCGCGCCCATTCGAGCGCGGAGTGCGCAAGCGGCCGACGCTGATCGACAACGTGGAGACGCTTGCCCATGTGGCGCTCATCGCACGGTACGGGCCAACCTGGTTTCGTCAGGCCGGCACGGCGGACGCGCCAGGCACGCTGCTCGCCACGATCTCAGGGGCGGTCGCCCACCCTGGCATCTATGAATTCGCAGGCGGCACGCGCGTCGGCGACGTGCTCATGGCGGCCAGGCCGGCCGCCGGCATCGAAGCTGTGCTGATCGGGGGCTACTTCGGCACCTGGCACCCGATCAGGGATGTCGCCGGTCTGCCGTTCACCATGTCGGGCCTGCGGCGCGCTGACGGCTCTCCCGGCGCGGGTGTGCTATTTGCGTTGCCGCCGGACAGCTGCGGGCTCGTGGAAGCCGCGAGGGTCCTTTGGTATCTCGCCGATCATTCCGCCCAGCAATGCGGGCCCTGCAAATTCGGGCTCCCGTCCATAGCCGAAGACCTGGAGCAGCTCGCGGCCGGCCGACCCGACGGTGACCCGCTGGACCGGCTGCAGCGGAGGTTTGCGGTGATATCTGGCCGCGGCGCGTGCAGACATCCGGACGGCGCGGTCCGGATGGCTGCGTCCGCAGTGCGAGCCTTCGCGGCAGACGCACAAGCTCATTCACGGCGCAGGCCATGCCTGGCGGCGGGGCGCGGGCACGACCCCAGGCTGACTGCGGCCCTGCCGGCCCCGCATCCGGAAGGAGTGTGGCGATGAGCCTGCGGATGGAAATCAATCCCATCGCGTGCACGGCGCACGGGCTATGCGCCGAGCTCCTGCCTGAACTCATCCAGCTCGACGAGTGGGGTTATCCGATCCTGACGCAGGACATCCCGTATCACCTTGAGGGCCACGCCCGCCGTGCGGTCGCGGCGTGCCCAACACTGGCCCTCCGGCTCACCAGGGTGAAGGCGGCGCACGACGGCGCTGACGAGGGCACTAGGAGGGCAAGCTAGTAAGTGGCAGCAAGAACCGTGTCGCAGCACCGCCGTCCAAGCTCGTCCGGAGGACCGGAAGGCAACGAGAAGCTCACCGCGATGACCGGCGCGATACTGCTGGTCGGTTTCGCCGTCGAGGGCGTGACGATTCTTGCCCTGCACCAGCTGCTCTGGCTGCACTTCGTGGTCGGCTTCCTGCTAGTCGGCCCGGTGGCGCTGAAGATCGGCTCTACGTTTTACCGATTCGCCATGTATTACACCCGCGCGGAGCCCTACGTGCGGAGAGGCCCGCCGCAGCCGCTGTTCCGGATACTCGGTCCGCTCGTTGTGCTGACGTCGATCGCGGTCATCGGCACCGGCATCATGCTGGCAATCGTCGGACCCGGTCAGAGCGGCTGGATCTTCCTTCACAAGGCCGCGTTCGTGCTGTGGTTCGGGGTGATGACCGTGCACGTGCTGGCATATCTTCCGCAGCTGCCAAGGCTTCTGTTTGGCGTCGGCGCCGGGGATACTACAGTGCCCGGCCGATCCGTCCGTTACCTTGCGCTAGCGGCGGCGATCGGGGTTGGAGTGCTTGTCGCCGTGGTCTGCATGCAGCTATCGGGCCCGTGGCCGGGCCTGCAGCTGCACTGAGCCTAGATACTGACAACCGCGATGATGAGGAGCGCCAGGGCGGCCAGGACAAACAGCGCTGCTGCAGACCGCGCCGCCGCGCGCCGCCAGCCACGCTGCCGGCGCAGGCCGCCGAGGAGCTTGTCCGCCTGCCCAGCCTCGCCACCTGGCTGGCCGGGCGAGCGCCGCTGCCACGAGTCGCCGCCGGCCACGGGGTCGCGGCTGGGTGCAGGCCGCCGGTCGGACATTTTCCCAGTATGCGTACCGAACAGCCCGGCCATCAACGGTGCCGGGTCCTAGCATGTGGCGGGTGAGGCTCTCCGGACCGGCAACAAGCGCGGTCTTGGCCCTGGCGGCCGTCCTAACTGCTGGCTGCAGCCAGGCGGGCTCGCCGCCTGCCCAGTCCGCGCCACGAGCCTCACCAGTGGCTGGGACCTCAGGTCTGCGCAGCCCGGCACCAGCCCCGAGCCAGACCCGGACACTGTGGCCGCTGGTACTGCCAGTGCCCACCGTGCGAGCCAGCCAGCACCAGACGACTAGGCGCCCGCCCGCAGACAGCGCGGTCTTCCGGGCGGAGATGACCGACCTGTGGGCGGGCGTCGCTTCCGGCCGCCCCAGGCTCGCGATGGCATCGTTCTTTCCGCTGGTCGCTTATGAGCAGGTCAAAGCCATCGCGGACCCGGCCGCCGACTGGCACAGCCGGCTAGTCGCCGAGTTCAGGCTGGACGTGATGGCGGCACACGCGCTTCTCGGCGGTCGCGGCCGCCGCGCCAGACTGGTCCGCGTCATCGTGCCGGAGTCCGAAGCCAACTGGATCCTGCCTGGCGTGTGCGACAACGCGATCGGCTACTGGCACGTCGCAGGAGCGCGGCTTGTCTACCGCGTCCACGGCCAGACGCGGTCGTTCGGCATCTCGACCCTGATCTCCTGGCGAGGCCGCTGGTATGTCGTTCACCTCGGCGGCGAAGTGCGAACTGGCACGGGCGGCATGGTCGACCAGCCATCGCTCGGCCCGGGCGTACCTGGACCACCGGGCGGCTGCTAGCGAGCAGGCGATGACGCAGGAGAGTCGCCCGCGGGCGTATCCGCGGATGCGCTGGCCAGCTCGAACAGCTCCATCATGAGGCCGAAGAACTCCGCGGTCTGGCCAAGGTGGACCATGCCAAGGCGGCGGCAGACCGCGAGCGAGCGCACATTGTCAGGATCGACTACCGCAACAACGCGTTTCAGCCCGCGTGGTCCGAACGCCAGCTCAGCGGCGCCGCGGGCGGCCTCGGTAGCGTAGCCACGTCCCCAGAAGTCAGGGTTCAGATGCCAGCCGATTTCGACCTGCTCGCTATCCGGCAGCGGCTGCAACAGCACCGCGCCGATCAGCTCGCCAGACACAACCAGCTCAATCGGCCAGAGGCCATAGTCAGGCTCGACGGCGGCGCGTTCGGCCATCGCATCGAGGCGCACGCGCATCTGCTCCAACGACGGCACTACTACTCGCGGCTGCGGCCCCAGCCAGCGCATGACTTCCTGACGGCCATAAATCGCGAAGGCCGCTTCGGCGTCTGCCGTACGCCAGTCGCGAACAATCAGCCGATCGGTACGGAAGTGCTCCACGTGCGGCATTCTCCTCCTCCGCTGAGCACTCGCGGACCAGGTTAGGCTCAGGCCGGGAGTGATGCCTCGTGGGACATCCAGATGCGAATGGAGAGCTGGCTGGGGCCAGCCCCGTTCCCGTCATAGCAGTAGCAAGCGGCAAGGGCGGCGTGGGCAAAACTACCGTCGCCGTCAACCTTGCGCTCGGCCTGCAGGCACGAGGACTCACGGTCGGTCTGGTGGATGCCGACCTGTACGGCCCGGATGCGGCACACATGCTGGGATTGCGTCGGCGTAAGGATGCGCAGCACATCACCTTGTTCTCCGCGCGCGGTAGCGCCGGGTCGCGGCTCGATGTCGCCAGGCAGCACGGCCTTCAGCTTGCGTCCGCCGCGTTCCTCATGGGCGAGGCGCAAGGCCTAGGCGTGCATGCCGGCGTCGCGCAGCTGCTCGTCCGGCGACTCATCGCGGACGCGGCGTGGGAGGGCCTGGACTGCCTGGTCGTGGATTTGCCGCCAGGATCGGCCGACATTCAGCAGTACGTGTTTGCGCTGAACGGGTACCGGATGCATGTGCTCCTGGTGGTGACGCCACAGGTCGTCGCGCACCGAGATGCGCACCGGCTCATCGCCGAGCTCAGGCGACACGGCGCCCTGATCATCGGCGCGGTCGAGAACATGGCCAGCATGTCGTGCCCTAGCTGCGGAGAGGCAACCGAGATGTTCGTGCCCGCGCCACCGGAGGAGAGCATCTGGGCGCAGGTGCCGCGACTGGCGAGCATCCCGTTTAGCGCGCGCGGCGCGCACGACGCGGACAACGGGCTGCCGATGCTTGTCACCCGGGCCGTGCCCGAGCAGGTCAGTGCGTACGAAGGTCTCGCGGGCCGGGTTGCTGATCTGATCCGCGATGTCGGCAGCTCGCAATAATTTGGACTCATGACGCTAACTGCGCCGGACCCCCGCCAGCTGCCGCTTTCCGCACTGTTGTCCCAGGTGCTAGTGGCATTCACGATCGAGTTCGACAACGAAGCGGAGCGGCACATCCCGCACCGGACATCCGACCACGGCGGCACCGCGGGCGGCGTCTGGCTCGTGTCGATGGCGATGTGGCTGAACTGCATGCGTTATGCGGGCGAGGAGCCAATCACGGTCGCAGAGCTCGGCCGGCTGGCACGCACCCACACCAACGTTGGAGGCATGCGGCGATGGGGCTACATCACGGCGAAGGCTTCCCCGGCCGACCGCCGCGTGAACCCGCCCGAGGCTGACCTGCTGGTGCGGGCCAGGAGCAAAGGGCGAGCAGCCGCGGAAATCTGGGAGCCGCTCACCACGGTGATCGAGGAGCGCTGGCGGGATCGGTACGGGGCTGGCGAGCTAGCGCTCCTGCAGGACCGATTGCGCGCCGTGTGCAGTCAGCTCGACGGCTCGCTGCCCGACTGCCTGCCAATACTTCGATACGGCTTGTTCAGCGCCCCGAACGCACTGCCCGATAAGCGTCAGCGCACGGCTGGCTCGGGCGACGAAGTGGCCCAGCCGGCGGGTGCTGAGGCGGTCCGCGAGCTGCCGCTCCCCTGGCTCGTTGCCAAAGCCCTGCTGGCACTTGCCATCGAGTTCGAGCTGGAGGCGAAGGTCTCGCTCGCCATAGCGGCGAATGTGCTCCGGCTGGTTGACGAAGAGGGCACGCGGGTCAAGGACCTGCCTGTGCAGAGCGGGGTGTCTCCCGAAGGGCTCGCGATGGCTACCGGCTACCTGCACACGCGTGGCTTGGCCGTCTTCGAGGCCGGGCCGCCAGGACAGAGATGGAAAGTCGTCAGGCTGACACAGGCTGGGCGCCGCACCGCTGACGCTTGCACCAAACTGCTCACCGCCATCGAAGACCGCTGGCATGCTCGGTACGGCACTGCGACGATCACCGGACTGCGGGCGGCGCTGGAACCACTTATCGGCGGATCTGGCGACGGGAAGTCACCGCTGTCTGCCGCGATCGAGCCGTATCCGGACGGCTGGCGAGCCTCGGTTCGCCGACCCGAGACGCTGCCGCATTACCCGATGGTGCTGCACCGCGGCGGCTACCCGGACGGAAGCTGAGCAGTCGAGGTTCGCCCGCTGAAGAGGAGATCAGATGGGAAGGATCACGGTCACAACGGAGCGCGCGATCGGCGCGCCAGCCGAGGCCGTCTACGGTTACATCGCCGACATGCGCAACCACCATCCGCGGTTCCTGCCGGCCGCGTTCTCTGAGTTCGAGGTGGAGTCAGGCGGCATCGGCGCCGGCACAGTCATCAAGTACGCGCTGACGGCTGGTGGCCGTACCCGGCGGTTCCGTACGCTCGTGGCTGAGCCGGAGCCTGGCCGGGTGCTGACCGAGTCCGATACCAACTCGAGCGCCGTGACGACGTTCACCGTGACGCCGCACGGCCAGAGCTCAGACGTGCAGATCACCTGTAGTTGGACGGGCGCGAGTGGCGTCGGCGGATTCTTCGAGCGGGTTTTCGCGCCGCGCGCGATGCGCTCGATCTTGACCGATCAGCTTGGGCGAATGGACACCTACGCGCGGGCTCAGGGCACGGCCTGAGCAAGCTGGCTCGGGAACCTGACCTGGATGTCCAGCCCGCCTTCTGGCTGTGCTGACACCCACACACTGGCATTGTGCGCGGCCGCGATGGCCCCCACGATTGACAGCCCGAGACCCGGGCTTTCGCTGTCGCCAGTCCGCCGCCCGCCCCGGCGGCGGAACGGCTCGAACAGCCATGGCACCTCCGCCGGCTGGATTACTGGTCCGGTGTTGGCGACCGACAGCACCGCCTGGCCTGACCCGGTCATGGTCCGGACGATTACCCGGCCGCCTGCGTGGTTGTGCCGGATTGCGTTGTCGACCAGGTTGGTGATCAGGCGCTCGGCGAGCTTTGTGTTACCGAGGCACGCGGCCGGGCTGGCCGCCAGCGTGAGCTTGATGTCACGCTGGCTGGCGTCGCGCGAGCGCGATGCCGCCGTGTGGCTGGCCAGGGCAGCCAGATCTACTCGCTCGTACTCGTCGAGCCCGCGCTGGCTGCGCGCCAGCGTGAGCAGCGCCTCGATCAGCCGCTCCTGCTGCTGCCCGGCTGCGAGCACCCGTTGGCAGGCCGTCTCCAGCGTCTCGCGGCTTCTGCCCGGGTCGGCCAGCGCCACTTCGACTACGGTGCGCTGTCTGGCGAGCGGAGTGCGCAGCTCATGAGAGGCGTTGGCGACGAACTGGCGCT
>Ga0126371_10001049_pt1 | contig 23047 bp, 27 predicted proteins | sample PanSoiMetaPlot_4_FD_110145 | JGI IMG/M metagenome (GOLD analysis project Ga0126371, IMG submission 110145) | Tropical forest soil microbial communities from Panama - MetaG Plot_4 | ecosystem: Environmental > Terrestrial > Soil > Tropical forest > Bulk soil | place: Panama | collected 2016-02-17 | reverse complement strand
TGCAAGTCGGCCATGCTTACCTCTTGTTCTTCCGGTTCATCGCGGCGATGTCGACCTTCTTCGGCTGCTGCGCCTCGTGCGGGTGGCTCGTACCTTTGTAGGCGAACAAATGGCCCATCATCTTCCGGCCGAGCGGGCCGCGCGGCATCATCCGCTCCACCGCCTTGACGATGACGCGCTCGGGATGCGCGCCGGCGAGGATCGAGCCCTTGGTGAGCTCCTTCAAGCCGCCGGGATAGCCGGTGTAATGCCGGTTGAGGCTTTGCTTGCCCTTGTTGCCGGTCAACGCGACTTTCTCGGCGTTGATGACGATGACGTTGTCGCCGCAATCCATATGCGGCGTGTAGCTCGCTTTGTGCTTGCCCTTGAGCCGCAGCGCGATCAGCGACGCGAGGCGGCCAAGCACCAGCCCGTCGGCGTCGATGAGCAGCCACTTTTTGTCGAGTTCCTTGGGCTTGAGCGATGCGGTCTGGCCGGCTTGCATGGTTCTGTCCTCGCGAAGGCGCGCACCCTAGGGAAAGCACCTGTGCCGGTCAAGCATTAAGCGCCGGTGCTATAATACCGTGCTTAATGCACGCACCGTCTGGTACGCCGCGGTAGTTGGCAACGAGCGCATTCTCGAACACTCTGGCCACACATGTTCGCTCCGACTGGTTCTCTCGGTCTGCCCCGCCGCGCCGCGCGCCTGTTCTTCCGGCACCACATCGAAAACGGCTTGGCCGTTGCCATCTGCCTCGCGATCGTCGGCATCGCCACCGGCGTCCTGTTCGGTCTCGAGACGGCCGTGCTGGTTGGTACTGGCGCGCTGTGCGTCAGCGTCGTCGATCAGCCGGGGCCGTTGCCCGGCAAGCTGTCGGTGTTTCTCGCCACCATCATTGCCACCGGCGCGATCTCGCTGCTTGCCGGCTTCGCCGGCGGTTCGGTGTGGCAGTTGGCCGCGGTGATCACGATCATGAGCGCCGGTTTCGCACTGGCGACCGCCTATGGTCGCACGGCCCTGGTCTTCGGCATCGCTGGCGTCCTGTCTCTGGTGCTCGGCATGGCCGTGCCGCTCGGCAGCCCGGCCGAGGTTCTGCAGCACGGTGCGCTGTTCGTCGCCGGCGCGACCGGTTATGCGGTGCTCGCGCTGGTCGGCGCGCGGCTATTCGACGATCGAAACCGGCGCATGTTCCTCAATGAAGCGTTACTGGCGTTTGCGTGTTACCTGTACGTCCGCGCGCAACTCTACGATCCGGCGATACCGATGCCGACGGCGCTGCGCAACGTCATCGAGGCGCACGGCGCGTTGATGGAACGGCTGCAAGCCGCGCGCAACGCGATCTTTGCTGGACGCCCGAACTCGCGACGGCGCCATTGGATCGGCGGCATGCTCGCGCTGCTCGACATCTACGAGGCGGTCTTGGCGAGCGACGCCGATTGGGAAACGCTGCGGCAGGCGGCGAGTGGCGATGTGCTGGCGCATTTCGCGGCGCTAACGCGCGATCTGGCACACGACATGGAGGGATTGGCGCTCGCGCTCGTCGTGCCGACTACCGCCGTACCGAGCAATCGGCACGTTGCGGCGCTCAAGGCGCTCGACGCTGCCTTCGCCGCTAATCCGCCGACCGAGGTGCGTGCGAGCTTGCGTACGACGCGCGACGCCATCGCCGTGTCCGTACGCCATGTGCAATTACTCGCGCATATCGTTGCTGGGAACGCGGACCGGGCGACCGCCCTGCCCGACGTAAACTTGACCGCCTTCGTCCAGACGGCCGATACGCGGCTAGCGACGTTGCGCGGGCATCTCACGCCGTCGTCGCCGGTGATGCGTTATGCCATCCGGCTGACACTGGCGATGCTGGCCGGTTACGCGTTGACGGTGGCAATGCCGCGCTATGTCCATGGCGGCTGGATCCTGTTGACCATCGCGCTCATCATGCGCGCGAACTTCGCGGTCACGCGCCAGCGCCGCAATAACCGGATCGTCGGTACGCTGATCGGATGTGCTGCGGCCGCGGTGGTCGTCCCGTTCCTGCCGCCGACCGCATCGCTGGTGCTGATCATCGTCGCCGCCGGCGTCGCGCATGCTTACGCCACCGTCGATTATCGCGTCGCGTCCTTCGCCGCGTCGGTCATGGCGCTGGTGCTGATCCATCAGCTGGATCCGACCGAATTCCTGCTCACCGACCGTATCGTCGATACGTTGATCGGCGCCGGCTTGTCGGTGGCGTTCAGCTATCTCCTGCCAAGCTGGGAATGGCGCGACGTGCCGCGTCTCGTCGGCCGGCTGATCGATGCCGACCGCGTTTTTGCCGCCGAGGCGCTGTCGCCCGCACCGGTCGATCAACGCTATCGCCTGGCGCGCAAGCGCGCGCTCGATAATTTCACAATCGTTGCCACCACCACGCGGCGGCTGTCGAGCGAGCCGGGCGTGCGGCAGCGGCAACTCGCGAGCCTCAGCGCGCTGCTCGGTGCGAACTATATGCTCGCGTCGGATTTGGCCTCGGTGCAGGGCTTGCTGCGAGCCCGCGGCCGCGAAATCAAATCCGACGACGCGCGCAGCGCGCTCGAAGCGACACGCGCCCGTACGCTAGACCTGCTGACGCTCAAGCCGGAGACCTTGCCGGCGCCAGCGCGCCTCCGCCGGCGTGGCTGGACCGAGATGCCTGCAAGCCATGCCTTGGCGTTTCTTGGTCGCCGATTACGCCACATCGAACGCGCCGCGCAACGCACCGCTGCGTTGGCCACGCGCGTCGTGCAGCCAGATTAGGGACTACGCGCGCTCAGCGCACTTCGTTACCTGAGCGCAGGTTACGGTCGGCGCGAAGTGCCCGGCGTCCCTCGCTGCCCTGCCAGACGAGTAGCGCCGGAACGCCGATCACCAAATCGCGGCCGCGCTTCAGCAGCGACAGCGCCAGCGCGGTATCCGGCGGCAAGCCGAGCAGCCCGCCGAGAATGACATAGGCGCCTTCCTGCACGCCGACGGCGTTCGGCACGAAAAACGCGAAGCTGCGCAAGGCGTAAAGCAGGCTTTCGATCGCCAGCACGGCGGCGATGCCGAGCGGCACGCCCATGAGATGGAGCGCGACCCAGGCCTCGATGCCGTTGGCGAACCAGGCCGCCAAATGCAGAACAAAGCCGAGTTGCGGACCGGCCATGCGCGTATACATGGCGTGAATGTGCTGGTGGAACGAGCGCGTGTGACCGACCGCGTTAGGGATCCAACGCGGTGCAAGGCGCTCCGCCAGGCGCTCGACAACGCCCATGCCGCGCCGTTGCACGAAGACGAAAGCGAACACAGCGAACACGCCGACGATCAGGCCGCCACCGATCGGCTTCGCGATGGCTGCGCCGGGATGGAGCCAAACCAGCAATCCAAGGCCGACCGCGGCATAGACCAGCTGCGCCAGTGTTTCGAGGGTGACGTCGACGACGGTCGAAGCGAACGACAGCATGCCGCTCAAACCGGCTACGGTCGCGGCGCGCGCGCCCATGCCGAAGCCGCCAAGCTGCGACAGCGGCAGTACCTCGGAGCCGGAATCGCGCACGATACGGCCCCAGATCATCGTGCCGACGCCGACGGATCGCGGCGGCGGCAACACGGCGTACCACGCAAGCCCGAGCAAACAGAACAAAGCCAGATGATAGGCGCAGACGATCGCAAACCCGCCCCAGCGGATCGCGGCGAGCGCGTTCCACACGTCGGCGAAGCCGTAATAGCCGACGATCGCGGTGCCGACCAGCAACCCGACGATTGCCGAAACGATGCTGACGATCCGCATCAGGCGGAATTGCGGCGGAAGCTCCACAGCCGCAAGCTGGAGAGCGCAACGTCAGCGAGCTTGGGCAGGAAGCTCGGCCGTAGCAGACCTCGGTCGAACTCCTGCATGCGGCGCGCGTTTTCGGCGTAGCAGTCCTCGAGGAAACGGCGGAAGGTGAAGCCGTCGAGGAAGACGCTCGCCTGCGTGGCCGAGAACTCCTTGCCGTCGTTGACCTGCGCGCCGCGCCGTGCGGTGCCGATCAGCCGCTTGAGCGCGCGGGTGTAAAAGCGCAACGACGTCAGGCCGCGCCGCCAACCGGCCGCGCGGCCGCGCTGCGCCTCGTTATAGGCCATCCAATTGACGAAGAAGACGATGTGCCGCGTCTCCTCGTACATCAACGTGTCGAAGATCGCGAATATCGATTCCGGGAGGAAGCCCGATTGGCGCGCGATCTTGAACACGCCGAAGCCGAGGAAGGAATCGACGCACTCGCCGAAGCCGAAATCCTTGAACGCAGTGGCGATATCGGCGGGCAGCGGGTCGAGCGCGTGCTCCTGCACGTCGATGCCGTAGCGCTTGATCATCACGCGGATGAGATCGGCGTGGCGCGCCTCCTCGAAGCCTTGCAGCGCGATCGCTTCCTTAAGCACTGGATCGTCGACGGTCTCGGTGAACTGCTTGACGATCAAGCCGGCGCGCAACTCGGTGTGCAGCACTTCCTGCCAGAATGGCACGGCGCGCAAGCGGCCGAGCGCGGCCTCGTCGAGCTCGGGCCATGGCAGCTTTTCGGGCTCGTAGTGTTGGTACGTCGCCTTGAAATGCTGGCAGAAAAGATCGCGATGCGCGGTGCTGCCGAGCTCGACCGGCTTCGGCTTGCCCATGAATCGCCGGGTGAAGCGCACCAGCCGCGGCACGACCGTCGGCCGCCGCAAACGCTTATCGTAACCGGCGAGTCGGCGATCGTTCTCGGTGAGGCAGAGATCCATCATCTCGCTGGTCGAGATATCGACGCCGACTGACTTGCTGCCGGTGACCGTGAAATTGTTGTCGGCGTCGGGCGCACCACCGAGACCGCGGGCGATGCCGATGCGCTCCCAGATCAGGAATGCCCACACGGCAAGCACCTTGAGCGCGAACCACGGCCGGCGCCACCACGGCATGTTGCGTTTGTGCCAGGCGACCCAGTTGACGAAGAACAGGATGTGCCGCCCCTCTTCCTGCATCACCGGCTCGAACGTGTCGACCAGCGCCGGCGGGAAATAGCCCGAGCGCTTCGCCAGATCGAACAGACCGAAGGCGAAGAAGCTGTCGATGCATTCGCTGTAACCGGTGACCATGAAGGCCCATTCCGGATCGCGCGGCTTGATGTAAACCGGTTCTTCGGCGAGTTCGATGCCGTAGGCGCGCACCATGTTGGCGAGCACGTCCTTGTGCCGCCCCTCCTCGAAGCCGTTGAGCGCGATCGCTTCCTTGAGGAGCTTGTCGCTCACCGTTTCGCCGTAGGTCGCAACCCGGAGCTTCGCCTTGCCTTCGGTCTGCACGGCGATGTCCCAGATCGGCAGCGACACCAAGCGGTCGCGCGCATCGGGATCGAGTTCCGGCCAATCGATCACCGCCGGCTTGTAGGGATTGAACGTGTCGAGCAGCATCCGGCAGAACAGCGTCTTGTGCTGCTCGCTGCCCAGGCGGAACCGCTCCGGCCCGCCCGCCTGGCCCTGCCACACGCGCGCCGTGCGATCGGCATCCGCGACCGATGAATCCATCACGACCCCTTTCCCCCAAGTCGGCGCGGTCATATTACCCAAACATTCCATGGGACATGAGCCAAATCGCCGCGCCCTGGAGAGGCCGTCGTCTGCGGTGAATCAGTGGTTAACCGGCGTGGTACCGCCCGTCGTTGTTGCGGTCCGATCGGCGCGCAGATGCTCAAGATAGGCCACAATATCCCGGCGCGTGTTGGGCTCCAGCACCTTGATTGGCATCTTGTTGCCGGGCACCAGTGCCTGCGGATCGGCAAGCCAGTGATCGAGATTGGCGACGGTCCATGTGAGATTCGCTTGTTTGAGTGCCGGCGAATACGGGTAACCGGCGACGCTGCCGGCGGCGCGATCGAACACCGTGCCGAGCGGTGGTCCGATCTTGGCGTGATCGAGCGCATGGCATCCCGAGCAACGCTCGGCGAAGAGCCGCGCGCCGCGCACCGGATCGGGCGGTGCGTTGGGATCGAAACGCGACAGATTCTGGATGTCGTCCGGCTTGTCGGCGCGGAAGAACGTGTAGGACAGCGTGATCGTGGTCACGTTCTTGGCGTTAGGGTCTTTGTCGAGCGCCGGGTCGACGAAGAAATCGACTGGCATGATGGCGGTCTTGCCCGGCGCCAGCCGCTCGTCGCTGAAGCAGAAGCATTGGATCTTGTCGAAATAGAGTCCGATCTTGTCCGGCGTCACGTTGAAGGTCGCGTGGCCGACGATCGGCTCGTCGCCCATGTTGGTGGCCGAGAAGTAAACCAGCTTCTCTTCGCCGAGGTGAACCTGGACCGCGCGCTGCACCGGCACGAAACGCCACGGCAAATTTGGCGCGACCGACGTACTGAACTGCACGGTGACGATCCGCGGCGAGACCTTGCCCGTGTCGTCGGCGACCCGTTGCGTCGTGCCGTTGTAGCCCGTGGCGGCGCAGAACAGGCGATAAAGCGGCACCGAAAATCCGACCAGTGTCAGCATCGCAGCCAGAACGCAGGCCAGCAGGATGACTGTGCGAATTTTGTGCCCTTGGCGTGGCGTGGCCATTGCCGATTATTACAACAGCCGGTCACGACGTATCGCCTTGCGAGCGTGGCGCGGTGTCGCAGAATCACGCGGTTTTCGCATGCCGTTCATGAACAGCCTGTCATGTGGGTGCGAATGCCGCATTTCGCCTTAAAAATCGCGACGCGTGGACAGAACCCGCTATGGCCGCATACAATAGGCACGAGAAATCAATCCGAGCGGGGTTTTCCCATGCGCTACAGCTTGCTGACTTCGGTTGCATTCGCTGCATTGATCGCCGCTGCGCCAGCGTCCTTCGCGTTCGAGATTCAGCCGACCAACAACAATACGGGGCTGGGCGCCAATATCGCGAACAATCCGGACAGCCAGAGCGACGGCATGTCGGCCAATCTCTCGGGCAACAACGGCGGCAACACCCCGGTCCTACATTTCGGCAACAGCTCGCTGAGCATCAACGGCGGCAACGGCGGCTCGAACAGCTACGGCATGTCGCCGGCTTATCGCGAGCAATTCATGGGCGGCCCGGACCAAATCGGCAGCGCCGTCTCGCCGCGTTGATCGCGTTTGCCGCCGGCACTGGTCGGCGCGGCTTGATATTCGCCTGTCTCCCCCACTGAACGCCTGTCCGCGCGGCTGCGCGGCGGCTTGACTATGCTTCACCTTGCATTCGCGGTCTTGGCAGTAGCGGCGCTGATCGGCGTCGGCCTAGCCGTGCTCTATCTACGTGGGCCGGCTGTGCGGCGTCCGCCGTTGGCACTGCCGCTTGTCCACGGCTCGGTCGGGGCCACCGGATTGGCTCTCCTGATTGTCGGTCTCCGCCACGGCCTGCCGCCGGCCGACAACGGCACCGGCGGCTTCGGCCTGATCGCCGCCGGGTTCTTCGGCTTGGCACTCCTGCTCGGACTCTTGATCGCCTGGATCGCCTGGCGCGGTCGTCGCCCTGGCGGCTTGGTGGTTGCGACGCACGCCAGCATCGCCATCGCCGGGGTCGTCGTGCTGACGGCATTGGTGGCTCTCGGCTAAGCCAAAGTCACGGAGTTGCGCGATTGGAGGGCCGCATGGCCCAACCAGCGGTGCAATGAGCGCGCGATAGCAGCTATCGAAAAATTTCTTTTGGCCGCTGGCCGCTGGCGCGCTTACCGTTGTGCGGATCCTGACGGAAAGCCGCGATTATGGATGCACGCGACAAGGCGGCAGTCGACGACGCCATTCTGCTGCGACACGATGTCGATGGTATCGCCACACTGACGCTGAACCGGCCGGCGGCGCGCAATGCGCTGTCCGTCGCTTTGATGGACGCATTGCAGAGCGCACTCGATGCCGTCGGGCGCGACAATACGGTCAAGGCGGTGGTGATTGCCGCCAACGGACCTGGGTTCTGCGCCGGCCACGATTTGCGCGAGATGCGCGCCAATCCCGGCCGTCAACACTACGAGGCGGTGTTCAAGCAGTGCGCCCGGTTGATGACAACGATCGTCCGTCTGCCGAAACCGGTCATCGCTCGTGTGCACGGCATTGCCACCGCCGCCGGTTGCCAGCTGGTGGCGAGCTGTGATCTCGCGGTTGCCGCGGCCGACGCGCGCTTTGCCACGCCGGGAGTCAACATCGGCCTCTTCTGCTCGACGCCGATGGTGGCGCTATCGCGCGCGGTGCCGCGCAAGGTGGCGATGGAGATGCTTCTTACCGGCGAATTGATCGGCGCGGACGAGGCGCAGCGGCTTGGCTTGGTCAATCGCGTGGTGCCCGCGGACCGGCTCGATGAAGCCGTGCGTGCGTTGACAAACACGATCGCGGCTAAATCACCGCTGGTGCTCAAGATCGGCAAGGAAGCGTTCTATCGTCAGGCCGAGCTCGGCCTCGACGCGGCTTACGCCTATACCAGCGAAGTCATGGTCACCAACATGCTGGCGCGCGATGCCGAAGAAGGCATCGATGCCTTCCTGCAAAAACGTCCGCCGAAATGGGAAAACCGGTGAACCACGACGCTTACAGCGACGACTACCTTCGCGACATCCTGCGCAGCGTGCGCACGATCGCCTTGGTCGGCGCCAGCGAACGCTTGAGCCGGCCGTCGCACTACGTGATGGCGTTTCTCCAGTCGAAAGGGTATCGGGTCATCCCGGTCAATCCACGCGCCACCGCGCCCGAGATCCACGGCGAGAAAGTCTACCCGTCGCTCGCCGAAATTCCCGTGGCGATCGACATGGTGGATGTCTTCCGGCGCAGCGAGGAAACGCCTGCCGTCGTTGATGAGGCGATCGCGAAGCGCGCTAAGGTGGTGTGGATGCAGCTTGGCGTGCACAACGATGCCGCCGCCGCGAAGGCGGAACAAGCCGGCCTCAAAGTGGTGATGAACCACTGCCCGAAGATCGAGTATCTGCGGCTGTGCGGCGCGCCTACGCAGCGAAGCGTCGGCTAACGCGACTGGCGTACTCGATCCGCTTCATACCGAGAACGCGCGTGCCGAAACGGCACGTCGCATCGATGTCGGCGACGATCAGCGCAGCTGATCAATACGGTCGAGTTGTGGCGCTGGCATCGCTGGTCTGCCACCGCTTTGTCACGTGACGGGACCGTGACACGCGGATGAGATTGCCGCCCCTGTCAATCGAATCGGGGCCGCTCAATGCTTCGATTTGGACTGTCGTGGGTCGGTTTTCTCGACACGACAGTTATCCAATTCTTCGACCAATTTGCCGACAAGAGCGCGGCCTTTAATATCCTGGTGCGCGACGTCGGCGATTCCGACCTGCTCAAAGGTGGGTTGTTCATGGTGTTTTTCTGGTGGGCATGGTTCAGAACCAAGGGCGACGTCGGTGCTTGCCGCCGCTACATCGTGCTGTCGATTCTCTGCGCTCTAGCCGTCGTGCTCATCGCGCGCGTTCTGCAATTGAGTCTTCCGTTCCACGATCGGCCGGTTTACGCAGCGACGAATTTCGTCATGCCAATCGGCGTCACGCCGGCCAATTTGAGCCATTGGAGTTCGTTGCCGAGCGATCACGCGGCGCTCTTCTTCGCGCTGTCACTCGCGCTTTGGTACGAAGTGCGTGCGCTCGGCTATTTGGCAATGATCTGGACGTTCATCATCATCTGCCTGCCGCGCGTCTATCTCGGCTACCACTACGCCAGCGACGTCATTAGCGGTGCCATTCTCGGCTTCGTCATGATGGCGGCCTGCCAGCATTACCTGTGCGACTGGAAGCTGACCGAGCGCATCGTGGATTGGGAAACGCGGCACCGCGCGTTATTCTACGGCGTGGCGTTTTTCGTGACCTATGAAACGACGATTCTTTTTTATGATGTCCGTCAGCTCGTCGGCGACAGCATGCATCTGGTCAAGGCAGTGCTGATCGCGCTCGCCTAGCGGCCTCAGGTTTGAGCGGTTGCGGTTTCGCTGCGCACCCAGTCGAGGTACGGCACATAGCCAGCGGCGACGGGAATCGCCTCGATGCACGGAACGTCGTAGCTGTGCAGCGCCTTGAGTCGCGCAATCAGTCGTTCGACGCGTTCGGCCGTCGTCTTCAGGATCAACAGCGCCTCGTTATCCTGTTGCATCTCGCCCTGCCACCAATAGAACGAGCGTACGTGATCCATCACGTTGGCGCAGGCTGCGAGCCGCTCCTTGACCAGCGCGATGCCGATTTCCTCGGCCTGAACGCGCTCGCGCGCCGTTGCGTAGACCATCATTACGGTTGCCCCGGACATGCATCCCTCCCGCCTGTAGCTGCACGCGCCCCCCGGCATCAGGCGTCTATGCGCCCTATCCCGGAGGCGGTTACCATGGCGCGTCCGTACGACGACATCCAGGGGGTGGACCGTGTCCGAGGACTCTAAATCAATACCGCCAGCCAAACCGCCCCGGCCGCCCAGTCCGACCGCGAATCAGCGCGCTTGGCTGCAACGCGGCCTGACCGAACCGGGCGGCAAACTGCCGCTGTTCGACGCCAAAGGGCGCGAAATCGACCACCGGACCATCCAGGCGTGTCTCGACGCCGCCTGGGCCGAGCCGTGGTTCGCCAATCCGCTCAATCCGGCGATGCAGATCTGCCGGCTGACGGAAAAAGGCCGCGCTGCGGTCGAAGGACGGCGCGCCAAGGCACCGCCCAAGACGTGAGTGTCGCCTTATAAAGAATTGGATTTCACCGAGTTTTTGCTTTGCAGCGGATCGGAGAGTTGGTCGGAGCGGTGAGATTTGAACTCACGACCCTCAGCACCCCATGCTGATGCGCTACCAGGCTGCGCTACGCTCCGGCCGGACTCTCGGGGCAAATAGTAGTCTTAGCCCCGAAGCTTCTTCAATTCTTCACGCAAGGCGATGAGCTCACGGCGCAGGTCGAACAGCTCGCGGCGCAGGTCGTCGACCTTCTCGCCCTCGCGTGCCGCGACCGTGGTCGGCAGCGTCAAACGCGGAATGTCGTCGGTCTTGAGTGCCCCTTCGCGCAGCAGCTTTTGCACGCCCTTGATCGTGTAGCCCTGCTCGTACAGGCACTGGCGGATACGGCGGAGCAACGCTACGTCGTCGGGCCGGTAATAGCGCCGCCCGCCGGCGCGCTTGAGCGGCCGGACCTGCGGAAACTTCGACTCCCAGAAGCGCAGAACGTGCTGCGGCACCTCGAGATCGGTCGCAACCTCGCTGATGGTACGGAACGCGTCCGCCGACTTGCCCCTTCCCGTCGCCGGCGGCGCCGGCGCCATTTCGGGCAATCGCATGTTCATGCGGCTGTGGTCCCACTATCCGCCTTCGACAGCGTATTGTTGATTTGATCCTTGAGAACGTGCGATGCGCGGAACACCAGCACGCGCCGCGGATTGATCGGCACTTCCTTGCCGGTCTTCGGATTGCGGCCGATTCGGCGGCCTTTCTTGCGGACCGCGAAACTGCCGAAACTCGAAACCTTGACCATCTCGCCGCGCGCCAACGCTTCGGCGATCTCGTTCAGGACGGTCTCGACCAGCTGGGCCGATTCGTTACGGGAAAGGCCGACCTCCTGGTAGACAGCCTCGCTCAGTTGCGCACGCGTGACCGTTTGCCCCGCCATGCCGGTCTCCCTTGGGTGTTTCGCCCGGATTTGGAAAACCCTACCGCCAGGCCGGAAGATTTGCAAATACAGCAATTTGGGCGCTGATCTTGAGGCCTGGGGATAACGTTGAAAGGCACCGATAGTGCCTACCAGCGCAACAATCCGGCGCCCCAGGTGATACCGCCGCCCATCGCCTCGACCAGCACGAGCTGACCGGGCTGAATCCGGCCGTCGCCGGCAGCCTCGGCCAGCGCCAGCGGCACCGACGCCGCCGAGGTATTGGCGTGGCGGTCGATCGTCACAACGACTTTTTCCGCCGGCAGGCCGAGCCGGCGGCCCATGCCGTCGATGATGCGTTTGTTGGCTTGATGCGGCACCAGCCAATCGATGTCCGCCGCCGCCAATCCGTTCGCTGCCAAGGCTTCATCAACCACCGCGGCCAGGCGCTCCACCGCAAGCCGGAAAACCTCCTTGCCTTCCATGCGCAGATATCCGGCGCGGCCGTTGAGCGACGGGCCGCCGTCGACATAGAGGATGCCGTAATTGCAGCCGTCGGAGTGCAGATGGGTCGATAGCACGCCGCGGTCCAGATTCGAATGCAGGCCCATGCCGGCATGGCCGTTCGTCGCCTTCGCTTCAAGCAAAAGCGCGCCCGCGCCGTCGCCGAACAGCACGCAGGTGCCGCGGTCGCTCCAATCGAGGATGCGCGAAAACGTCTCGGCGCCGATCACCAGCGCGCGCTTCGCCTGGCCGGCGCGGAGAAAATTGTTGGCGGTTGCCAGCGCATAGATGAAACCGCTGCACACCGCCTGCACGTCGAATGCGCAGCCGCCTTTCATGCCGATCCGCGCCTGCACCTTGGTCGCAGTCGCCGGAAAAGTATTGTCGGGCGTGGCGGTTGCCACAATCAGCAGATCGATGTCGCTGCCCTTTAGATTGGCCGCCGATAAGGCGCGCTCGGCCGCCCTGACCGCCAAGTCGGACGTCAATTCACCATCGGCGGCGATATGACGCTGGCGGATTCCGGTACGCTGCCGGATCCAGGCGTCGGTCGTGTCGAGCGTCTTGGCGAGCTCGTCGTTGGTGACGACGCGCTCCGGCAGGTAGCCGCCGCAAGCGAGGACCTGCGACCGGAAATTCATCAGAGCGCCACGCTGGTCTGGTCGGGCGCAGCGACGGCGGCAAGCTGAAGCATCTCGTCGTGCACCTTGTCGAGGAACCCGTTCGTCGCCATGTCGGCGGCGACGCCGATGGCGTTGGCGAATCCCAACTCGTCGGTCGATCCGTGGCTCTTGACGCAGATACCCTGGATGCCGAGGAACACCGCACCGTTGTACCGCCGTGGGTCCATGCGCTTGCGCAGCTTGGTTAGCGGACGCCAGGCGAAAAGATAGCCGAAGCGCGCCGCCAACGAATTGGTGAACGCCGCGTGCAGGAATTCCGCGAACAACCGCGCGGTGCCTTCCGCCGTTTTGAGCGCGACGTTGCCGGTGAAGCCGTCGGTGACGACAACATCGACCGTGCCTTTACCGATATCGTCGCCCTCGATGAAGCCGTGGAAATGGATCGGCACGCCTGGACCGCGCAGTCGCAAGGCGGCGCCGCGTACCGCGTCGTTGCCCTTCTGGTCCTCGGCGCCGACATTCAACAGGCCGACGCTCGGCGCCATGGTGCCAAGCACGGTGCGGCTGAAGACGTCGCCCAGCAGCGCGAACTGGACCAGGTTTTCGGAATCGCATGACACGTTGGCGCCCAGGTCGAGCATCACGCTTTCGCCGCGCTGGGTCGGAAAGAACGATGCGATCGCCGGCCGGTCGATGCCCGGAATCATCTTGAGCGAGAACTTGGCCATCGCCATCAGCGCACCGGTGTTGCCGGCCGAGACGACGCAATCCGCTTCGCCGGCTGCCACCGCGTCGATGGCAAGCCGCATCGACGAGCGCCGGCCGCCGCGCAATGCAACCGAAGGTTTTACGTCGTCGGTGATGAATTCATCGGTGTGATGGATTATGGCGTGTGCCGCCAGCTTCGGCAGCTTGGCAAGATGCGCGCGAATGCGCTCGTCCACGCCGTAGAACAGGAATTCAGCTTGCGGAAACCGCTGCTGGGCAATCGCCGCGCCCTTGACCACCATCTCGGGGGCGCGCTCGCCACCCATCGCATCGAGCGCAATGACGATGCGTCCAGTCAAAACCCGTCTCCGGCGGTGGCGTCCGTCACGCCGTTTCCGTCCTCACCGAAATCACTTCGCGCTCATCGTAATGCCCGCATGCCAGGCAGACGTGGTGCGGACGCTTCAATTCACCGCAATTCGGGCATTCGACGTAGCTCGACGGCTTGAGCGCGTGATGGGCGCGGCGCATGTTGCGACGCGACTTCGTGGTTTTTTTCTTCGGAACAGCCATGGGATCACTCGAAAAAAAGGTGCCCCGCGAAGGGGCTTGCGCGTTTCAGTAGCCAAAAATCCGCGCTCCCGCAACCCTCCTGCCTAGTCTTTGGAATCGTTCTTATTTCTTAGCCGCGCCAGAACCTTGAACGGTGAATCGGCGCTCGCTTCGGAGCCCGCGGTGAGTTGCACCGTCGTTGCGCCAGGTGCGTGCGGAAATGGATCGAGCGCAAGCGACAGTTGCTGCGCAACCGCCTCGCCGATATCGATGACGCCGCCGACGATCGGCTCGATGGTTTCAGCCTCGCCGTCGAGCGTGACCTCCCGCGCCTCGCCGCCCTCACCGTAAAGCACGGTAAAGTTCTCGGCGACGTGGTTCTTCACCGGTTCGAGCGTGACGACGCATGTCTGGGTGACGTCGGCGGTCAGCTCGGCCTCGAGACGCACCAGGTCGCCGGCGATCCGACCGAGGCGAACCGCGGCCTCGAGCTTGTCGAGAGCCACGAGGCCAAAGCGTGCAGCGAGCGCGGCGCGCTCAGCGGCGTTGGCGTTGATGGCGAAGCGCTGTTCGCCTTGATTCAACCGCGAGAGTTCAATCGGCCGGGCGAATTCGGTTGCGAGCGGAGCGTCCATCTCAGCCCTCCTGTGCCAACGGAAATTCGCCGACGAGCAGCAAATCGACGGGCGCCGCATCGAGCGCCCGCGCTTGCCGGCGGACATAGGCGGCGGCGGCTGCGATCCGGGCGGCTTCGGGCACGACCGTGCCGTAGAGGTTGCGGCGCAGCGCGTCGTCAAGGCTATCGCTGCCGGCGAGGCCCCGCTCATAGGCGACGACCCGGCCGTAGAACGCTTTGGCCATAGTCTTGACCTGGCGGCCAACGCTCAGATCGCCGACTCCTATTTCCCGCAGATTGCGGTCGAGATCGGCGAACATGGTGTTGAACAGCGCTTGCGCGAATGCGGCGTTTTCGCCCGATTGCTTGAGCCGGCGGATCACCAGAAAGGCGTGCAAGGCGATCAACTCGAACCGGCCGTCAAGCGTGTCTGGCACGCCCCATTCGGCGTAGAACGCCGGATTGCGCGCCGCTAAGACGACCTTGCCGTAAAGCGCCTGGACGGCGGTGCGGGATTTGCGTTTGAAGAGTGCGGCGAGCGGCATGGTTCCAGGTGCCCGCCATTGAACAATCGGGCGTTTCAGGCTACAAGATTTCGTCGAGATCGACATGATTTTCAAGCTTGTTAACGCCCATTTATTGCGCGCCGCGGCGTTTGTTGCGTGCGCGACGGTTCTGGTTGCCTGTCAGCCGACCGTCGATCAACGCGGCAACACCCCTGAGGCGGACAAGTTGTCGCAAATCCACGTGGGCAAAACCGACAAGACGACGGTAACGGAGCTGCTGGGCTCGCCGTCGAGCGTGGCCGAATTCGATCCGAACGTCTGGTACTATGTCAACGCCAAGACCGAGGACGTCGCCTTCCTGAAGACCGAGACGCTCGATCAGAACGTGGTGAAGATCACGTTCGACAAGAGCAATGTCGTTCAGTCGGTTCAGAAGCTGGGCATGCAGGACGCCCAGGCGATCACGCCGAATCCGAACGCGACGCCGTCACGAGGCCGCGAGTTCTCGTGGATCGAGGAATTCCTCGGCAACTTCGGCCGCTTCGTCAGCAAGAACCGGCCGCAAGAAGGCGGCGGCGGTTACTGACGGGTAATCGCCCGCGCGCCCTCAGTGCGTCGCGGCGAGCACCGCCAGCAGCAAGATCGCCACGATGTTGGTGATCTTGATCATCGGATTGACCGCCGGACCCGTCGTGTCCTTGTAAGGATCGCCGATCGTGTCGCCGGTGACCGCCGCTTTGTGTGCGTCGGAGCCCTTGCCGCCGTGATGGCCTTCCTCGATGTATTTCTTGGCGTTGTCCCAGGCACCGCCGCCCGACGTCATCGAGATCGCGACGAAAATCCCGGTGACGATGGTGCCAAGCAGCATCGCGCCGAGTGCGCTGAAGCCGGCGCCTTTCCCGCCGATTGCCGAAACGACGAAGAATAGCACAATCGGCGCGAGGACGGGCAACAGCGACGGCACGATCATTTCCTTGATCGCGGCGCGCGTCAGGAGGTCGACGGCCTTGCCGTAATCCGGCTTCGCCTTGCCGTCCATGATGCCTTTAATCTCTTTGAACTGCCGGCGCACCTCGATCACCACCGAACCGGCGGCGCGGCCGACCGCAGTCATGCCCATCGCGCCGAACAAATACGGCAGCAGGCCGCCGATGAAGAGGCCGATCACCACGTACGGGCTTTGGAGCGTGAAGTTCACGTCGGCACTCGGGAAGTAATGCGTCAAGTCGTTGCTGTAGGCGGCGAAGAGCACCAGCGATGCAAGACCGGCTGAGCCGATCGCGTAGCCCTTGGTCACTGCCTTGGTGGTGTTGCCGACGGCGTCGAGTGCGTCGGTGATCTTGCGCACGTCCTTCGGCAGGTCGGCCATTTCGGCGATGCCGCCGGCGTTGTCGGTGACCGGTCCATAGGCGTCGAGCGCGACGATCATGCCCGCGAGGGCCAGCATCGTCGTTGCGGCGATGGCAATGCCGAACACGCCGCAATAGAGATAAGCGATGATGATACCAGCGCAGATCACGATGACCGGCAATGCCGTCGCCTCCATCGAGATCGCGAGACCCTGGATGACGTTCGTCGCATGGCCGGTGGTCGAGCTCTGCGAGATGCTGCGCACCGGACGATACGCGGTCGACGTGTAGTACTCGGTGATCCACACCAACAATCCGGTCACCGCCAGGCCGACGAAGGCACAGACCAGCAAGCCGCCGCCCGTAATGGTACCGCCGAGCAACGTGATTGGCTGGCCGTAGCCGACCGTCAGTTGGACGACGCCGGCAATGGCGATCGCCGACAGCACGCCGGCTGCGATGACGCCCTTGTACAGCGCGGTCATGATCTGACCGCCGTTGCCGAGGCGCACGAAGTAAGTGCCGATGACCGAAGCGATGATGCAGACCGCGCCGATCGTGAGCGGCAGCAGCATCATGGTGTCGCGCAAAGCGCCCTGGAAGAAGATCGCTGCCAGCAGCATGGTCGCGACCTGGGTCACGACATAGGTCTCGAACAGGTCGGCTGCCATGCCGGCGCAGTCGCCGACATTATCGCCAACGTTGTCGGCAATGACCGCGGGATTGCGCGGATCGTCCTCGGGAATTCCGGATTCAACCTTGCCGACCAGATCGGCGCCGACGTCGGCGCCCTTGGTGAAAATGCCGCCGCCGAGACGCGCGAAGATCGAAATCAGCGACGCGCCAAACGACAGGGCGACCATCGCCTCTAGAATGGGCCGCGGGTCGTCGATTGGCAACGTCGAGCGCAGGTAGATGTAATAGATCGCGACCGCGAGCTGGCCGAGACCGACGACGAGCATGCCGGTGACCGCGCCGGCGCGGAACGCGAGCTTCAATCCGGCCGCGAGACCGCCGCGCGCCGCCTGGGCCGTGCGCAGGTTGGAACGCACCGAGATGTTCATGCCGATGAACCCGGCGGCGCCCGAGAGCACCGAGCCGATCAAGAAGCCCACGGCCGAATGCCAGCCAAGTGCAAAGAAGAGCACGATGAAGATCACCACGCCGACCATGGCAATGGTGCGGTATTGGCGGCTCAGATAAGCCTGTGCGCCCTCTTGGACCGCGGCGGAAATCTCCTTCATCCGATTGGTGCCAGGATCGGACGCCAGCACCAAGCGGGCGGTAACGATGCCGTACAGCACCGCGATCAGGCCGGATGCGATGACCAGCCAATACCAGGACGTAATGCTCATGTCGGAATTCCCCTACTCGGACCTGTCGGGCTTTTAAGGCGCGCGGAACATGCCAGAACACGATGGCTGAGGCAATCGCCGCGGCATGTCGGATTCGCGCAGCATTGCAAGCGATTTGAAGCGGTCGTGCGCCTCAAGTGTGCCGATAGCCGGCGCGTGACAATCGAAGCCAACGGCCTTTCGCATCGAGCACGCGCACCGTCCGCCCTGCGACAATGTGACCGACGGCCGTGACGCGTACGCCGGCCGCGCGTGCCGCGGCGACGACGCGCCCGGCCGCACTGGGCGGCGCAGTGAAGACGATTTCATAGTCGTCGCCATGAGTCAGCGCGGCGCGAATACGCTGTGACGAGCCGGCGATAACCGAACGCGCCGCCGCCGACAGTGGCAGCCGTGCGGTCTCGATGATGGCGCCGACGCCTGATGCCGTGCAGACATGGCCGAGATCGGCGACCAAACCGTCGGAAATATCCGCTGCGGCATGTGCGATTCCTGTCAGACGCCGGCCCAAACCGAGCCGGGGCTCGGGCAACCGGTAGCGCCGTTCAAGGTGGCGCCGTGCCACGCGGCTGATCCGCGGGAGCTGTCCCTTGGCTGCCGCCAGACCGAGCGCCGCATCGCCGAGCGTGCCGGAGACATAGACGACATCGCCACGACGCGCGCCGGCGCGCAAGATCGCGCGGCCTTGTGCGATGCGGCCGATCGCGGCCAGGGATAGCATCGTCGGCCCGCGCGTCGCGACGGAATCGCCGCCGAGCAAACCGATGCGATATTTCCGTCGATCGGCAGCGAGACCACGGCTAAACGCTGCGAGCCAGCGATCGTCGCGCGATTTGGGTAAGGCCATCGTCAGCAAATAGCCAACGGGTATCGCGCCTTTGGCGGCAAGATCCGACAGATTCACGCGCAGCAGTTTGCGGGCGATGTCGGCGGGCGGATCGTCGGCAAAGAAATGAACGCCCTCGACGATGGCGTCGGTCTTGAGAACATATTGCTCGCCGCTGCGGCCGGCGATCAGAGCGACATCGTCACGCAGCTTCAGCCCGCCGGGCAGCGCGAGCGGCGCGAAGAAGCGCGCAATGCGCGCGAATTCACCAAGCGGCTTCGCCGCCACGGCTACGTCCCATTTCCTCGGGCCGAAGATCACGCGCGATCTTGTCGAGCACACCGTTGACCATGCCGGGCTCTTTGCCGGCATAGAACGCGTGCGCGATGTCGACATATTCGTTGATGGCGATTTCCGGCGGCACGTCGCGGCGATGCGCCAGCTCGTAGGTGCCGATGCGCAGAATGGCGCGTAGCACCGCTTCGAGCCGCGCCAACGGCCAATCGGGCGACAGCACGCCGGCAATCGTGTTGTCGATCGCTTCGCCGTGGGCCGCGGCGCCGCGCGCCAATTCGACGAACAAGTTCTTGTCCGCCTCGCCGAAATCGGGTTCTTCGCGTGGCGCATTGGGACTGAGGCGATGCGCCAGGAACTCTTCGACGACCGTATCCGCCGGCGGCCCGACCATCTCTATCTGATAGAGCGCCTGGACTGCGGCAAGACGCGCAGCAGTTCGCTTGCGGGCCACAGGGCGTGGTGATTTGGCGGCGGCATTCATCGCCGGGCCTTGAGCGATTGGCGCAGGGCGATCATGGCAAGGCAGGCGCGCACCGCCTCGCCGCCCTTGTTCTTTTCGTCGATGCGCGCACGTGCGAACGCCTGATCGACGTTCTCGACCGTGAGCACGCCGAACCCGATGGCATGACCGGCGAGGGCCAGATCTTGTATGCCGCGCGTGCATTCCGCGCAGACCAGATCGTAATGCGAGGTTTCGCCGCGGATGACGCAGCCGAGCGCGACATAGCCGTCATATTTCCGCGTCCGCGCCGCAAGCGCGATCGCCGCGGGAATCTCGAACGCGCCGGGAACCGTCACATGGTCGTAGCGCACGCCGGCGTCATCGAGCGCCGCTTCGGCGCCCTTGAGCAGCGCGTCCGACACGTGCGCGTAATAGCGCGCCTCGACGATGAGCACCGACAGCCGCTTCGCCATCTCAGGATTCCCGTACGATGGGGCGGCGTTCGACGACGGATAGCCCGTAGCCTTCGAGACCGACGATGGTCTGTGCCGTGTTCGACAGCAGGATCATGTCGCGCACGCCGAGATCGAGCAGAATCTGCGCGCCGATCCCGTAATCGCGCAACTGCGGTACAGTCTTGCCGGTCGCGAGGAAGCCGCGGACCCGTTCCGACAATGCCGTCGGCATCGGCTCGCGCAGCAAAACGACCACGCCCCGGCCTGCTTTGCCGATCATTTCCATCGCGCCCTGCAGCATGCCGGCGCGGCCGCTGCGCAAATTGCCGAGCGCATCGTCGAGCACGTTGACCGCGTGCATGCGGACAAGCACGGGTTCGGGCGTGCGTAGGTCGCCTTTCACCAGCGCGATGTGCTCGGCATAGGCGATCTTGTTGACATAGACGTGCATATCCCATTCGCCGCCATGCGCGCTGGTGAAATCGGCCGAGACGCGGCGCTCGACGATGCGGTCGTGGCGCCGGCGATAGGCGATGAGATCGGCGATGGTGGCGACCTTGAGGCCATGATGCTGCGCAAAGGCGATCAGGTCGGCGCGGCGCGCCATAGAGCCGTCGTCGTTCATGATTTCGCATATCACGCCGGCGGGAATGAGGCCGGCGAGCCGAGCGATGTCAACCGCCGCTTCGGTGTGGCCAGTGCGCACCAGGACGCCGCCGTCGCGCGCCATCAGTGGAAAGATGTGGCCCGGTGTGACGATATCCGGCGGCCCTTTGGTGGCGTCGATCGCGACCGCAATGGTGCGCGCGCGATCCGATGCCGAGATGCCGGTGGTGATGCCGTCGCGCGCCTCGATCGAGACCGTGAACGCCGTCTGCAATCGCGATTCGTTGTGCTGCGCCATCAGAGGCAGCTTGAGCTGCTCGACACGTTCGCGGCTCAGCGCCAGACAGACGAGGCCGCGGCCGTGCTTGGCCATGAAGTTGATCGCGTCTGGCGTCGCCATCTGTGCCGGGATAACGAGGTCGCCTTCATTCTCGCGATCCTCGTCGTCGACCAGAACGAACATCTTGCCGTTACGCGCGGCATCGATGATCTCCTCGATCGGCGAAGCGACTTCGACGAAGCTCATGCCGGCTCCCGCGCCAACAGGCGCGCGACATAGCGCGCGATCACATCGAGCTCGAGATTGACCATGTCGCCGGGCTGCAGCGCGTCGAGCGTCGTCTGCGTGCGCGTGATCGGAATAATGTTGATGCCGAAACGGCAGCCTTCGACTTCGTTCACGGTCAGCGACACGCCGTCGAGCGCAATCGATCCCTTGGGCGCAATCGACAGCTCGCAGCCGCGTGGCACTTCGACCGTCAAACGGAGCGATTCACCATCCAGCCGCCGCGCGACCAGTTCGGCCATCGCGTCGACGTGACCGAGCACGATGTGGCCACCGAGTTCGTCGCCGAGGCGCAACGGGCGTTCGAGATTGAGCCGCGTGCCGACGCGCCAGACACCGGCGGTCGAACGCGCGCGGGTCTCGGCCGAAACCTGCACGGCGAACCAATCGCTGCCCTTTTCGAGCACCGACAAGCAGACGCCGGCGCAGGCGATCGATGCGCCGAGCGCCAGGTTACCGAGGTCGAGCGCCGTCGTAATTTCGAAGACGCTGTCGGCGCCCGGCCTCACGGCGCGGATCGTGCCGCGGTCGGCAATGATTCCGGTAAACATGGCAATACCTTAGGGCGCCACCTTAAACCGCGCGTTCGAGCGTTTCCAGCATATCGTCGCCAATCGCCTCGACGCCGATGCGGACAAAACGCGGCGCCTCGCCGGGCGCCGTTACGCCGAGCGCGTCGAGCGCCGGCCGGCCGTCGCCGCCGATCAGCGACGGCGCGTGGAACCAGGCAATGTGGTCGACCAAGCCGCCGCGCACGAGCGCCGCCGCAAGCCGCGCGCCGCCTTCCACCAGGACGCGCGTGATGCCCCGGTTGGCAAGTGCAGTCAAGGTCGCGGCAAGGTCGGTTTCGCCGGTCGCGGTCGCCGGCACGTCGATCACCTCGACGCCACAGCTCGCGAGGGCCGCGCGCCGCTCACCGGAAATTCCGTGGCGTACGACGAACCATGTCGGCGTCTGCCGGGCATCGGCAACGAGGCGCGCGGTCAACGGGACCCGCATGCTGCCGTCGATGACAATACGCACGGGACTGCTGTTGCCCAAGCCCGGCAGTCGGCAGGTCAGCTCGGGATCGTCGGCAAGGACCGTGCCGCTGCCGACCATCACGGCGTCACTCGTCGCGCGCAGCAGGTGACCGCGCGCCCGTGCCGGCTCGCCGGTGATCCATCGGCTCTTGCCCGACGCCACAGCAAGGCGGCCATCCAGCGACGTCGCCAGCTTCAACGTGACCAAGGGCCGGCCGCGCATGACGGTCGACAAAAATCCGGCGTTGATGTCGCGCGCCTCGTCCGCGCATAGGCCAAGGTCGACAGCGATTCCCGCCGCGCGCAACGCCGCCACGCCTTTGCCGGAGATGCGCGGATCAGGATCTTCGACCGCGACGACCGCTCGGCGGATGCCCGCGGCGATCAGCGCGTCGGTGCACGGTGGCGTCTTGCCATGATGGCAGCACGGCTCGAGCGTGACATAGACGTCCGCACCCTTGGCGTCGCGGCCGGCGCGCGCCAGCGCCTCGGTCTCGGCATGCGGCCGCCCGCCCGGCTGCGTCCAGCCGCGGGCGACCACGCGCCCATCCTTGACGATGACGCAGCCGACCGCGGGATTCGGCCAGGTGCTGCTCAGGCCGCGCCGCGCCAGCGCGAGCGCCGCGCGCATGTGGGTGAGGTCATTCATATTTTACGCTTCCCGGCAAAAGCCGGAGCTCACTTTGCGCTGCCCGAGCAGGTTGATGAGTGGGTGCCGGCGTTCGCCGGGAAGCGGCCTGAAGGAACGCCGTCGCAGCGTCCTCAGCAATCGCCATCGGCGGCGATGCGGCCGACGAATTCGCCAAAATCCTTGGCCTCGCGGAAATTGCGATAAACCGAGGCGAAACGGATATAGGCGACCTGGTCAAGCGACGCCAACGCTTCCATGACCAGTTCGCCGACCTGGTCGCTCGGGATGTCGGTCTCGCCCGAACTTTCGAGCTGCCGCACCATCGAATTGATCATGCGCTCGACGCGCTCCGTCTCATACGGCCGCTTGCGCAGCGCGATGTAGATCGAGCGCGAGAGCTTGTCGCGGTCGAACGGCTCGCGCTGGCCGTTTTTCTTGACGACCGTCAGGTCGCGCAGCTGCAC
>Ga0126371_10001048_pt1 | contig 23057 bp, 27 predicted proteins | sample PanSoiMetaPlot_4_FD_110145 | JGI IMG/M metagenome (GOLD analysis project Ga0126371, IMG submission 110145) | Tropical forest soil microbial communities from Panama - MetaG Plot_4 | ecosystem: Environmental > Terrestrial > Soil > Tropical forest > Bulk soil | place: Panama | collected 2016-02-17 | reverse complement strand
GCCTCGACAACCCGTCGTCGCTAGAGCCCGCAAAAAGAGCGCCTAGTCGGGCAGATGTGAGAGGCACGACTTCCGTCGTGCCAAACGCAGCCCACCAAGAGTGGGGCTTCGCCCATGCTTTGTGTACTGACCGATCTTTTGGATCGGCCATCGGCATCCCCTCATTAATGCTCCGCCTCGCCGCTGTGCGCGCCGACCGTCTCATCGGGCACATCGCCTTTGCGGCCTTTTACGCGGTCGTACACGCTCACCTGGCTCACCGACCCGAGCGCCTCGTTGTAAAACGTCGGCACGCCCAACGCCGTGCGCAGTTCCTCGTTGAACCTACGCAAATTCGCCAGGTGCTCTGCCAGTGCCGGCACTTTCAATCCCTCATCGGTCAGCAGGAATTTCTGGTAGCCCGCGTCCCACAGTCGCGTGAAATGTCTCCTGAGCATGATAGTCGGCAGCACGGTCATGCGGAATCGCCCGTCCGGGTCTTGCCGGAACTCCGCCCCGCACCCGTATTTTTCCACGCGCACCACGCCGCGCGTGCTGCCCACGCCAAAGCCCAGCGCCGCCAGGCTATCCATGGCCTTCTTTTCAAACGTCTCGTTTACATTCCACATAGCCGAATCAGGGTACGATTTCACGCCCTTTCTGTAAAGGCGGGAGTCTCCTTCAGAAGGAACGCTGCGCTGCTTTCCTGTTGGATGCTTTCTGCGTAAAATGGATGAAGGGAAAACCACCATGTCTACCAAAACGCAGCCGTTGACCGGCCGAGCGCCGGCAGCGAGCCTCACCAACGAAGAAATCCTCCGCTACAGCCGCCACCTGATCATGCCCGAAGTGGGCATGGAGGGGCAGCTCAAGCTGAAAGCCGCCAAGGTGCTGCTGATCGGCACTGGCGGGCTCGGCGCGCCGCTCGGCCTCTACCTCACCGCCGCGGGCGTCGGCAAAATCGGCCTTGTGGACTTTGACGTCGTGGACTTCACCAATCTTCAGCGGCAGATTACCTTCGGCACTACCGATGTAGGCAAGCCGAAAACCGGGGCCGCGCGCGCGCGCCTGAGCAATCTGAATCCCGACATCGAAATCAACACTTACGAAACGAAGCTCACCAGTGAAAATGCTCTCGATCTTTTCAAAGACTACGACATCGTCGTCGACGGCACTGACAATTTCCCCACGCGCTATCTCGTGAACGACGCCTGCGTACTACTCGGCAAGCCCAATGTTTACGGCTCGATTTTCCGCTTTGAAGGGCAGGTAACCGTCTTCGGCATGCCTGAAGGCCCTTGCTACCGTTGCCTCTATCCCGAGCCGCCTCCGCCGGGCCTGGTTCCTTCCTGCGCCGAAGGCGGCGTGCTTGGCGTGCTGCCCGGCATCATCGGCTCGCTGCAAGCCATGGAAACGATCAAGCTGATTCTTGGCCGCGGCGATTTGCTCGAAGGCCGCCTGGTACTTTTCGACGCGTTGGCCATGAAGTTCCGCGAATTAAAGCTCCGCAAGAACCCTGATTGCCCGATGTGCGGCAAGCATTGCACCATCCACCAGCTCATCGACTACAACGAATTCTGCGGCATCCGCGGCGAAGAGGAGCCGGAAATCGACCTGCATGTTCCGGAAATCACGCCGCGCGAGCTCAAGCAGCGCCTCGACGACGGCGACGATCTCTACATTCTCGACGTGCGTGAGCCGCACGAATTCCAGATCTGCAATCTCAACGGCCACCTGATTCCGCTCGGCGAATTGCCTCGCCGCGTGCACGAGCTTGATTCCTCGCACGAAATCGTGGCCCATTGCCGCAGCGGCAAGCGCTCCGCCGAAGCGGTGGATTTCCTGCGCAAGGCGGGCTTCCGCAAGATTCATAATTTGCGCGGCGGCATCCTCGCGTGGTCCACCGAAGTAGATCCCTCGGTTCCCCGTTACTAAATCGGCTGTACAGCCACTCCTGACTGTGCAGCCGAGCCAATTTCAACTGTGCCACACAGGCCTAGGACTTGTCTTTCCGCACAGTCGCCGTTATCGTTGGTCAGGTCTTGCAAAATCCTTTAACGGAGGAATCCTTGGCAGGCACAAAGGTCACTATCTTCAGCAACGGCCCCATTCGTGTGGAAGGCGACTTCTCTATCGTCGATCAGGACGGCAAGGAGTTCGGCCTGGGGGACGCACCGCCATCACGCTTTGCCGCTGCGGCAACACGGGAAACGCGCCCTTCTGCGACGGAACCCATAAGCGGCAACCCTTCGCCTCGCCAGTTGCGGCACGCGATTTGCCTCCAAAAGCCTAAGAAAACAGGGTTCGAGGGGCCTTGAGACTGTCTCATGATGAGACTTTGCCCACTTTCGGCACGCTCGTGTTCAAAACCCTGCTAACTCTCTGGATACATTCGCGATATCGTTTGAATATTCCACTGAGACAACCCCGGCCTTGTCTCGTTCTTAGTCTCAGGCTTCTTGCCAGCCTCGAACCTGTTTTTTAATTCGCTTCTTTTCAACAGCTTGTAAACCTCTTCCCAGCCGATAAAAAGGGCCTGGACGTGCTATTTCAGGCTCTAAGCCGGGTTTCTCCGGCATTTGGAGGCTGTGTTGGGCGTTTGGGGGCAAATCTCGGCTTTCTTCGGCAAAGGGCGCAACCACCTGCACGCCATCGCCTATACGGTTTTCTGGGCGCTCTATTTTGGCGCCGTTCTCTATTCCCGCCAGGCGCATGTTTTCGGAAGCCCCACTACCTATCTTTTCCTCGAGGTCGGCGGTTCGCTACTTTGCTTCTGTTATGCGGCCAATGCGCTGGTGCGCTTCCGCGGCACGCACGACCGCATCGCGCTCATCCTCGCCTTTGGTTTCGTCCTCTCCGGGATGATCGAAACCATCGGCTACTTTGGCCTGAACGATCTTCTGCGCACAGGTGCCGTCGCTTACTCGCACGTTCCCATGGGCTGGATGGTGGGGCGCACGATGCTTGCGGTGCTGCTGCTCGCCGCCCTTGCGGTGGAGCGTTTCATCCCCACCGCTCGCCAGCCGAGCCGTGAAACCGCAGGCGCCTTGTTCGTTGTTGCCGCGGCCGCGTACATCACCAGCGCGGCTTTCATCGCCGCTCCGGCCACCCCAGTGGCCCAAGCCGGCGCCTTTTTCTCGCGTCCCTGGGAACTTCTTCCCGGCGCCTTGTTCGCGCTGGCGGCGCTTTTCTTCTATCAGCGCTACGCGAAGGAAAAGAAAAATGACAGCGACGCTTCGATGTACGACTATTCGCTCTTTCTGGTGGCCCTGCTGAACGCGGCTTGCCATGCCGCGGCGCTTTTCTCCCGCCGCTTGTTCGACGGCCCGTTCTTCTTTGCCGAGCTCAGCAAGGTCGCCAGCTACGCCATCATGCTGGGCGCCGCTCTGATTGACCAGGCCCGCTTGTTCGATCAGGTGCGCAGCATGGCCGTCAGCGATCCCCTCACCGGCCTGGCCAACTACCGCCGCCTGATCGCGGTGATCGAATCGGAGCTCGACCGCTCGCGGCGCACGCAGCGTCCCTTCAGCATTGTGCTGCTCGACATGGACGGCCTCAAGGCCATCAACGACCGCTACGGCCACCTCGTCGGCAGCCGCTCTCTCGTTCGCCTTGGAAAAATCCTGAAGAATCATTCCCGCGCCATTGATACTCCGGCGCGCTACGGCGGAGATGAATTCGCCCTGGTTCTCCCAGAAGCCCCGAAGGAAATTGCCGCGCGCGTCTCTTCGCGCATCCGTGAACGCCTTTCCATGGAAACGGAGGAGCCCGCGCTTTCCGTTAGCGCCGGCATCGCCGCGTATCCTGAAGACGGCGACTCCGCCGAAAAGCTTTTGGCCGCCGCCGACCGAGCGCTCTACCGCATGAAACACCGTGGCGGAGGCAGCGCCATGAATTCCATCACGCGCATTGCCGCGTGCCTGTGAGGACCGACGAATATGCCTCCCAGGAACATTCATCCCTTCCAGCGCCGCGAAAATCGCATCCCGATGGAGATTCCCGTCGTTCTCGACGGCCATCGGATTTTGCCCGGCACGGAAGCGACGTTTACCGAAAACGTCAGCGCCAAGGGGGCTCGCGTGGTCAGCGTGCGGCGCTGGGAAAAGGGCGCGCCCATGATTCTGGCGTCGCGCACGGGAGAGTTTCGTTCCGAGGCTCGCGTGGCTTATTGCCAGCCTCTGCGTGGCGACGGCTACGCGGTAGGCGTGGAACTGCTCGCGACCTCGGGCCGATGGGTAGTTGAATCTTAAATTGTAGCTTGACGGATTCCGGCAAGCGGACAGGAGGGAACTGCTGGATCATTCTTTTGGGAAACTTTTACTAGCGCAAAGTTTGTTTGCAGAAGCGCCGTGCAGGAGGTAAAGGACCTGTTCGGCGCTTTTGCTTTTGCCGTTTTGGGCCACCCTGCCGAATCTTGCCCGGAGCCGACTGCCTGTATACTCGTTGCTGGCCTTAGAACTTCCTTATAGGGGAGACCCGCCCTTGCGAATTCTTGTGACCGGCGCCGCCGGCTACATCGGAAGTATCTGCTCGGAAGTCCTACTGGCGCGCAGCCACCAGGTGATCGCCCTGGATAACCTAGTGGAAGGCCACCGCGCCGCCGTTCCGTCTGGCGCCTTCTTTGTGCAGGCCGACCTCGCCGATCGCACGCAAATTGAGAAAGCATTCTCCGCCCACAAAATTGAAGCGGTCATGCACTTTGCCGGCGAAACCCTGGTTCCCAAGTCCGTCCGCGAGCCAAGCACCTTCTACGCCGCTAACGTCGGCTGCGGTGTGAATTTGCTCGACGCCATGGTCCGCCACGGCGTCGGCAAATTCATTTTTTCCTCCACCGCCGCTACCTACGGAGAGCCCGAGATCGTTCCCATTCCCGAGGACCATCGCAAGGCCCCCATCAATCCTTACGGCAAATCCAAACTCCGCTTCGAGCAGATTCTTGAGGACTATCGCGGGTACACCGGCCTGAAATATGTCACGGTGCGCTATTTCAACGCCGCCGGCGCCAGCGCCGAGCGCGGCGAAAACCACCGCACTGAAACGCACTTGATTCCCCGTGTACTCGACACCGCCCTGGGCAAGTTTCCGGAGATGGAGATCTTCGGATTCGACTATCCCACGCCCGACGGAACCTGCGTGCGCGATTACATTCACGTGCTGGACATCGCCGATTCCCACCTGCTCGCGCTCGAACACATCGAACGAGTTGCCGGAGAGGCCTTCAACGTCGCCACCACCAAGGGCTATTCGAATCTTCAGGTCGTGCAAGCCGCCGAGCGCGTCACCGGCCGCAAGGTGCCGCACAAGCTTTCGCCGCGCCGCGCCGGAGATCCCGCCACGCTAGTGGCCAGCAATGAAAAGCTCCGCCGCGTGCTCGGCTGGGAACCTCGGTACTCTTCACTGGAAGAAATCATCCAGTCCGCTTGGGACTGGCGCAGGAAATATCCCCACGGCTACCCAGACTGAGCAGGGTTTCGCAACGAATTATTTTCGCGGTCCCGCTTGCTTGATCAGCGCGCCAAGCTTCGAGTACTTCAGCCACACGGTGTATGCCGCAACCCGCGCGATCACGAATCCCCGGTAGCCGTCCAGGAATCCCGCGCCCAGCACGAAGTAGTGGAACCAGGTCCACGGCGCTCCGAACCACTTTGCTGCGCGCCAATCACGGCGGCCTTTTTCAAACATGGCTTTGGCGATCAGCGTCGAATATTCTTCCGTCTTTTGAAGTTGCTCTTCCAGGTCGCGCACCGTGTAATGCAGCAAGTCTCCGTCCAAGCGCCCGACTTTGCCCTTGAATTTCAGCGATTCATGAATTGCCCCGGTAAACCGCGCCGCGCGCCGGTCGAACAAGCGCCTCTGCCAGTCGGGATACCAGCGCGAGTGGCGAACCCATCCGCTCAGGAACCATGCCCGCCGTGCCATTTCATACACGCGGAATCCCGGCTCGGCGGATTTCCATTTCAGGATCGAAGCGCGAAGTTCCTCGCTAACCTCTTCGTCCGCGTCCAGCACCAGAATCCAATCGCCGGTGGCCTGCGCCGTTGCGAAGTTTTTTTGCTCCCCGTAATTGGTAAATGCCCGCGTCACTACGCGCGTCCCTGCTGCGCGGGCAATCTCCGCGGTGCGGTCCGTGCTTCCCGAATCCACCACCACAATCTCGTCGCCCAACCCCCCTACCGACTTCAGCAGGCGCGGCAAGTCGTGCTCTTCATTCAGAGTAATGACGCAGATGCTTAACCGATTCATTTGAATTTGAGGGTATGCCCGCGCAAGTATCTCACACGTGGCACAGGCACTCCTGCCTGTCCCGAGCAAAACCGAAGGGTCTGTGCAGCGTTTTGTACTGGCTGGGGTGGACTGTACCCGGTGGCGCGATTTACTTCGGACGGAAACTCATGCGCAATTGGCTGCTGCCGATGCGAAACGCCGCGCCTTCAGGCAGCACCAGCGCGCGCGCCCGCTCACCCTCATAAAACGTGCCATTGGTGGAATCGAGGTCCTTAACGTTGATAAACAATTCGCGCGCTTCCACGATGCAATGGTGCCGCGAAACCTCGGGGTCCTCTAACGCAATATCTGCCCCTTTGCGGCCGATCACCACGCGGGGCTTGCTTAGGGTAAAACTCTTTCCGGTTTCCGGCCCGTTTTCCACCGTCAGCACAATGTCCACGCCTGCGGGAAGTTGCAGGCTCTCATCCTCGGGCAACAGGCGCAGGCGCTGCGTCGAGGCGTCGGCGCGCGCAAACGACGGCATCGGCGAAATCACCGCCGTCTGGTCCACGCTGCGCTTCACCTCCACAATGGTTGTCAGGTTGCACTTCGTGCAGCGAAAACTGACCTTCGGGTACTTGCCAACCACATCATCCTTCAACAGATGTTGTTGGCCGCAATGAATACAGGCCGCTTGCATACCTCCAAATTAGCACTTCCCTGGTGCCCCGCGGCGCCGTCAATAGGCCCTTTTGCCACAAGGGTTACTTGTCCCTTTCCTGTCCTCCATGCCAGTGCGCTCCACCGCTCCCGCTGAAAGCCCCATATTTTCAATGCCGGGGAGCCCTGCTGGACTCCTTGGCCGCACTAAGTTGGCGCGGCGCCAGGTGTGCTACGATGATGTGTTCCACACCAGCCAGGGAGAATTCCTGTGTCCGAGCACATTTCACGCAAAGAACTGAAACAAGACAAGGTCCGCGAAACCATCGAGCACGGCGCCGAAGCCGTCTTTTCGCACACCCGGCTGCTCTCGATTATCTTGCTCGTGGTTGTTGTTGTCGCCTGCGGCTACTACGGCTGGAAGATTTATAACAACCGGCAGACCGAGCAGGCCCAGGCCGCCCTCGACGATGCTATGAAGGTTTTCAACGCCGCGATCCTTATGCCCGGGCAGCCCAGCCTTCCCGGCGAGCTTACGTACACGGACCCCTCGCAGCGCTCGCAGGATGCAGAAGTGAAGCTCTCCGCGGTGGCTTCCAAATTTCCCAACACCAATCCCGGCCGCATGGCCCGCTACTATTCCGCTTTGTGTCTCATGGACCTCGACCGCCTAAACCAGGCCTCCGAGGAGCTCAACAAGCTGGATGCCGGCTCCGACAAAGAACTCGCCGCCCTGGCTAATTTTCAGCGCGCGCTTATTGCGGAGCGCACCGGCAAGACCGATCAAGCCGTCCAGCTTCTGCGCGTGCTCCTCAATTCCGGCTCCGTCCTGCTTCCCAAGCCGCTGGTGCAGTTGGAGCTAGCCGGCGTTCTCCGGCAGAGCAATCCCAAGGAAGCGGCCTCTCTCTACGAGCAGATCAAGAAAGATCATCCGAACACGGCCATTGCGGATGAAGCGGACCGCGGCTTGGGTGCCATCGCACCGCAATCCTGACCCTGTTTTTTCCTTCCAGTCCACGGAGGTTCGATCCACGAAACGCTTCCCATCTACGCACCCTGGGCCGTGGACTCGGCCGCTTCGCGCGGGCGGCGTTTTCCCGAACCCGCCCACGGCTACCGCAGTGAATACGCTCGCGACCGCGACCGCATCGTGCATTCCCGCGCCTTTCGGCGCCTTGAGGCCAAAACCCAGGTCTTTACCACGCGCTTTTCCGATCACTTTCGCAATCGCCTCACCCACACCCTCGAAGTCGCTCAGATTGCCCGCACCGTGGCCTCCGCGCTGCGCCTCAGCACGGAGCTTGTAGAGGCGCTGGCCCTGGTTCACGACATCGGCCACCCTCCCTTCGGGCATGCCGGCGAACGCAAGCTAGACGAACTGATGCGCGCCCACGGCGGCCGCTTCAACCACAATCTGCACGCGCTGCGCATCGTCGAGCATTTCGAGCAACGCTACATCGGCTTCGACGGCCTCAACCTGACCTTCGAAGTCCGCGAAGGCATCGTGAAACATTCGCGCGAATATTCCGCCACGGAATTCCCGGAGCTCGCGGAATACCTTCTGGACCAGCGGCCTCCGCTGGAATCGCAGCTCATCGACTGGGTGGACGAAATCGCGTACAACGCCGCCGATCTCGACGACGCACTTGAAGCCAATTTGCTGGACCTCGACGCTCTGCGCCACGAGGTACCTTTCTTCGCGGACTACTACGCGCAAATTGACGCGCGGCATCCCGCCGCCCGGACGCGGCTCAAGTTCAACGAGGCTCTTCGGCTGGTCATCGACCATCTGGCCAGCGATCTCATCACAAATACGGAAACGCTCGTCCGGCAGTCCGGAGCACAATCTGTCGAGGACATTCGCCGCGCGCCCGACCGCCTGGCACGTTTCAGCGAGGCCTGCCGCGCGCAAAATGGGCAGCTCAAGGCTTTCCTCTTCGCCCACGTCTACAATCTCCCTTCGATTACCGAGGACTCCCAGCGTTCGGTCGCCTGCCTGGGGGAGTTGTTTGCTTTTTACCTGCACCAGCGCGGCTCCCTACCCGATTCGCAGGAGCGCGCTGCGCAGCGTGTGCCGCGCCACTTGGTCGTTTGCGACTACATTGCCGGCATGACTGACCAGTTCCTCCTGCGGCAATATCAGGAGCACATCGGCCCGGCCACCTCCCCGGCCCCTCCTTCTCTTGCTTCGTCGTAGTGGCTAAGATAGATCTTCCCGGCTTTACGGAGCTTTCCTTATGCGTTCTCGCTGCCTGTCTGTCTTGCTTCTTTTGCTTCCGGCGCTTTTTTGCAGTCCTCCAGGATTTTCACAAATTGCCGGGCTTGGCCTTTCCCCGGCCGCTCCGGCGAACCCGGCGGCGGCCAAGCAGGAACCCGCCGTGCCGGCCGATCCTCTTGGTCGTGAAACCCCTCGCGGCGCCTTGTTGGGATTTATCAAGGCCGCGCAGGACGAGCACTACAACATCGCGGTCCAGTATTTCCAGCCTGCGGCCAGCCGCCGCCGCCGCTCCGAACAGGATGACGAGGAAATCGCCGCGCAGCTTTTGACCATCCTCAATGAAAAATTCACCGGCGCCCTGGACCTCATCAGCCGCGATCCCGCCGGCCGCCTTGATGACAGTTTGCCACCGGATCAGGAGAGCGTTCCCACAGCTTTAGGATTCAACGACAAGAGCTCCCTCCTTCTGGTTCGCCTGGAGGAAGAGCCCGGGCACAAGCTCTGGTACTTTTCGCGCTCCAGCCTCGAGCAAGTTCCCGAAATTTATGATTCACTGACTTTTCCCGAGCTCGAAAGGAAAATTCCCGAAACGCTGGTGAAGCACCGGCTGCTTTCCATGCCCCTGTGGCAGTGGATCGCCATTATTCTGTTCATTCCCATCGCGTGGCTGGCTGGGCGCCTGGTGACCCTCGCCGGCATCTACGCTATCAGTCGCTGGCGCAAGGCGCGCGACAAGACGGTTCTGCCCCTGGGAAAATTCTTTGAGGTCGGCCCAATCACCCTGGCCCTGGCGATCGTGTTGCACTACCTCTTTGTCGGATATATCGGCACTTCGCTGATTTATCGCCTCTACTACCGGCACATCGTTTGGATCTTCCTTGCGTTCGCTTTCTATTGGATTTTCACGCGCATCACGCGGGCCATCTCTTCGCAAATCGGCGTCACGCTTGCCGCACGGGGCAGGCTGGCCGAGCGTTCCATCGTCTCCCTCATCCGGCGTTTCACCGAGGTTTCGCTCTTTATCTTCGTTGACCTGCTGGTTCTGCGAAGCCTGGGCGTCGACGTCACCACTGCGCTTGCCGGAGTTGGCATCACCGGGCTAGCCATCGGCCTGGGCGCGCAGAAAACCTTCGAAAATATGTTCGGCGGCATCAGTATTCTTTTCGACAGAGTGATTCAGATTGGGGATGTCTGCCGCGTCGGCACTCAGACGGGCGTCGTCGAAGATATCGGCTTGCGCTCCACGCGCCTGCGTACCGCCGACCGAACCCTGCTTTCTATTCCCAATGGCGTGATCTCCACGGCCACACTCGAGAATTTCCGTTTTCGCGACAAATTCCTTTGCCAGCAAGTCGTTCGCCTGCGCTACGATCTTTCCCCCGACCACGTGCGTTTTGTCTTAGGTAAAATTCACGACTTGCTCATCGAAGACCCCAAAATCGAGGATTCCTCGGCACGCGTGCGCTTTGTGCGGTTTGCGGAATACGCGCTGGAGGTGGAAATTTTCTGCTACATCCTGGAGCCGGAATATTCGGAGTACCTGGCGGCGCAGGAGCACCTCTTCCTGAAAATCATGGACACCATCGAAAAGGCCGGCGCCGTTTTGGCTTTGCCCACGCAGACCACCCTGGTCACCCAGGATTCCTGGATTGATCCGCAAAAGGCCAAAGCCGCACAGGCCGCCGTGGAAAAGGCCCGTGACCCGGGCGTCCCCGGCACGGCCGCGCGGATGTCAACCGATTGATCGACTCACTGCCCGGAAAACGTGTCGCAGGCGGCAATCGAACCGCTGCTGAGGCCTTTGTTGAACCAGCTCATTCGCTGCTGCGAAGTTCCGTGCGTGAACGTTTCCGGTTGCACTCGCCCGCGGGTCATCTGCTGAATGTGGTCGTCGCCCACGGCCGCCGCGGCACGCAACGCCGATTCCACGTCGCCTTGTTCCAGCAGGCCGCGCTGCTGCGTGGAATGCGCCCAGACGCCCGCGAAGCAATCGGCCTGTAATTCCATGGAAACCGACAAACGGTTTGCCGCCTCCGGACTGCTCTCCCGTAGCCGCCATACCTTATTCTCCACGTCGATGATTTTCTGCACGTGATGCCCGATTTCATGTGCCAGCACGTACGCCTGCGCGAATTCACCCGGAGCTCCGAAGCGCTGCTTCAATTCATCGTAGAAGCTCAAATCGATATATACCTTTTCGTCTTGCGGGCAATAGAACGGTCCCGTAGAGGCTTCGGCACCGCCGCAGCCGGAATACGTCTCATTGCGAAAAAGCACCAGCTTCGCATGGCGATACGGGTGCCCGCCCTGTTCCGGCAGGAGTTCCTCCCAGGTCTTCTGCGTGTCATTGAGCACAAACGTGACGAACTGGACCAGCGGCTTCTCCGATTCGTCGCGCCCCGGATTCACGCGGTGGACGCCGGGCCGCGCCGGCGCGCTCATGCCCCCACCCAGCAAAGCGAAGAAATTCTGCCGGAAGATCAGGCTCAGCAGGAACAGCACAACCACCCCGCCGAGCCCAATGTGCATGCCACCGAAGCCGAATCCCCCTCCGCCGCTATCGTCGTCGCGGCGATCCTCAACGTCGTCACTCGAACCACCCGGCGTCCAGCGCATGGCGAAGACTCCTTTTCGCAGCAATCGGAAACGATTCCGGCAAGGAACCGTCGGTGAAAATCCTACCACCCCGCTCCCAGGTTAAATGTCCTTAATTCCGTTGAACTTTTCGATTGATTTAGCCCTGCAAAAACTGTATACAAATCGTTAACTCTCTCGCATTATAGGTGTGTCGTCCCCGTTTTTGAATTGGCAGGAACCATGCTGTGATGCTATGCCTAAGCGCATAGTAACGGGTGCCCATGCAGAATAGTGCTCTCTCGGCTTCGCCTACTACACAGGTCCAGGTGCAGAACTGGCTCACCGGCCGCTATTGCGCCGCGCTCCTGGTAGTTTTCCTGATCTATGCTCTCGCGGGGCGGGCCAATCTTTATTTGGTTACTCTGCGGCCGCCCGCCGGTTCCATCTGGGTTCCAGCCGGGTTGGCGCTTGCGGCCGTGTTGTTGTATGGACGGCGCATTGTCCCGGCGGTTTTTGGGGGCAGCATGGTGGTTGCTCTAACCTCTTCCGGGCTGCCCCTGGTGAGTTCTCTCGCGATCGGTGCCGGTAATAGCGCTGAAGTTTTGTTGGCTTGCTACTTGACGGAGAGATTCGCCGGCGGACGCAATGCTTTTTCCCGGCCTGGGTATTTCCTGCGCTTCTGTGTGTTGGCAGCAGGCCTGGCTACTTCACTTGGTGCGGCCGTCGGGTCAGCCGCATTGTATGGAACGGCAGCCGGCCACCAAGCCGGGCGCTTAAGTTGTTTCACCGCCTGGTGGGCCGGCGACGCACTCGCCGTCCTCGCGGTGACCCCATTCCTGGTCCTCATTCTGAACCGCAACCATCATCCGCTACACATGCGCGAACTGGCCGAAATCGTCGCCCTGCTCACCGGCCTCAGCCTGGTGTGCATTGTTTGCTTCGGCCCCCCCAGCGTGTACTTTTCCTCCGGCAATATCCCACTTCTTTTGTGCGTTCCTTTCCTGGTCTGGGCGGCTATCCGGTTCTGTCCCCTCGAAGCTGCCGGGGCCTGCCTCCTTCTTTGTGGGTTCGCTACCTGGGGCTCCCTGCATGGATACGGGCCGTTTGCCGCATCCACAACCCTTCCCCTGGCCGCCTACCTCTGCATGACCACCGCCATGACCCTCACAGGCGCTGCCACGGTCGCCAGCCTGCGCGGCATGTCCGAGCAACTGCTGGAGAAGTTCTACCAAATGCAGCAGTCCAAGGACTTTGAAATCTCGCGCCTTAATTCCGAAGTGGAATTTTTCCGCGACGAATTGACCCGCAGGGTCCACGCGCGTTCGCAAGCCGCGGCGCAACCACAAAGCATCCCAGCCAATCCGCATCTAACCGCGAATGATGTCCTTTGGTTTCTCGAAGCCGAAACGGAAAGCATCATTTACGTCAGCCCTTCTTATGAGAACGTCTGGGGACGTTCCCTGGCGGAACTCAAACGTGATCCTCATGCATGGCTGGATGCCGTTCATCCCGAAGATCGCCCGTACGCCATCCTTTTTGTTGGCCAGGATTTTCCCGGCGACCGCATGGAAACCACTTACCGGGTAGTGCGCCCCGATGGGTCCATCCGCTGGATTTTTGATCGCGGCTTTGTGATTCGCGAGCCTTCCGGGCGTCCCGTACGTTACCTGGGTTTGGCCAGCGATATTACCCAGCAGGTCATATCAGGTGAAGTGGTCCCCGCTCAATTCGAACATCGGCCCCCGCTCCCTCTTGCAGAGGGACAAGCTAGTAATCAGACAAGGAGAAAACAGGAATGATCGGAGAACGTCTGCGGGATATCCGCAAGGAAAAGAAACTCTCACAGGGAGATCTGGAAGAACGCACCGGGCTGTCCCGTTGCTATCTCTCCCGGATTGAGAACGGCCATACCACGCCGTCCATCGAAACCCTGGAGAAATTGGCGGGGGCGATGCAGGTGCCGCTCTACCAGTTGTTCTATCAGGGCAACGGTCCGGCCAAACCGCTCGTGATTCCGCGCAAGAAGGACTCACCCTCGGAGGAATGGGGACTCTCTGGGAAGTGGGGCGCTTTCATCAACCGCATCCGCGGCCTGCTGGGGCAAATGGAAGAAGATGATCGCAAGCTTCTTCTCGGCGTGGCCGTCAAGCTCGCCCGCAAAAAATAACTTTGAGCGCGCCGGGTCGGTCCAAAAGCTGCAACCGGCGCTTTGGCTCTCGTGAAGTGGGAAGCTTCCCCCGCGCCTCTCGCTCTCTGCGGCATATGCGGTCTTGTCTGTGTGTTCCGTGCCGGTGTTCGCCGGCACTGCGCACCGGCACACATCCCTTCCCGCAAGCGGCCTGTTGCAGGTTAGAATTCTTACTAACGCCGCTTCCATGAGCGTCCATACCGATCGTCGAACGCAGTCGCGCAAGCGTCCCCTCAGCCTTGTCTACGTCGAGCTCCCTCCTTCCAACGGCGGGATGCTACGCGATCTCAACGAATACGGCTTTTCCCTCCGTGCGATGATGCCCCTGCGTCTCCTGGAAAAACTCGCGTTTTCCATCGCGTTGGATAACGGAGTGCGCATTGATGGCGACGCCATCGTCCTCCGCCTGGAAGATAAAGGCCACATCGCCGCCCTCGAATTTGCGGGCCTTGCGGCTCATTCGCGCGACCAGATCCGGCGCTGGCTGGAAAAATTCGACGAGCCCCTTACCCGCGAAACAGGGACGCCGAAACCGCCCGACGCTCCCTCTCCCACACTCGAGGAATTGCGGCAGGAAGCGCGTAGGGCGATAGCTGGAACGCCGCGAGCCGGCGAGCCAGTTGTGCCCGCGCCGGCGCTCGAGCCGACTCCTTCTTCGCCTGAACTCCAGCAACCACCGCTTCCGGAGCCTCCGGCTCCTCCCCCTTCAGCGGTGGTCCTGCCACGATCGGAAATCGAGGCCGCGCCTGCGCCCCCTTCGCCCTCACAGGAAACAGAGGTTGTTGCCGGGCCAGGTTTGTCGCAAATGCGGCTGCCGATCGAACCCGTGCAGGAGCCGCCTGCGCCGTCGTTCGATCCTCCTCCGCAGTCGCCCATCGAAGCCGAAGAACTCCCATTGCCACAATTTCTCCGGCAACCTGAGAATGCGCCGCCACCACCTCCGGCTCCGCAACTCCCGCAGCTCCTCAAACTTTCCTCTGTTCGTCCCGGTCCGCTGCAGGAGCCTGCCCCGGAGCCGGTCATCCCCGCCGTGCATTCGCCTGTTGCTGAACCAACTCCGGCCGAACAGCCGCCCACTCCGAATCCTGTTCCGCTCTCCGAAGTCCTCATTCAACCTCCGTCGGCTGTCGCCCCGCATTCGTTGCCGCCCCACGAACCACTTTCTCCATGGGAATCCGAAAGCGAAGCAGCTTCACCCCGCTGGATGGAGAGCTTCACCCTGGGTCGCGCCATCGGCATCATGATTTTTCTCGCCCTGCTCGTTGGCACCTACGTCTATCACCGAGAAGTCGGACACGCACTCATCTGGTTAGGCCAGCAAATCGCTGGCAACGAGCCGCAGGAAACTTCTGCAATCGCTCCGCCCGTCGTTTCGCCTTCGCCCCCGCCTCCACAAGACTCTGTTGCGTCCGCGAGTGCCCCACCTGCTTCTATTTCTCCACAACAAGAGGTAGCTCCCGCCGAAAACAAGCCTGCCCCGCCGTCACCAGTGACTTCGGATGCTCCACCAGCGGAAGCCCATCCGGCTCCGGAGGCCGCTACCGCAAGGTCCTCCTCTGGCAGTGGCCAGGACGAATATCAGCGCGCCATGCAAATCCTGAAAACGCCCAGCCGCAAGGCGGAGCTCCCCGAAGCCGTAAACCTCCTGTGGCTTGCGGTACGAAAAAATCACATTGGCGCGGAGATTACTCTTGCAGAGCTGTTCCATCAGGGCCGCGGGGTGGCCAAGAGTTGCGACCAGACCCGGATTCTCTTGTCCGCCGCCGCGCGCAAGGGCAGCCCCGACGCCAAAAAGCGTCTGCAGGATTTTCAGCGCGAGATTTGCCGCGACTAGCGTGTTTTTCTCACGCCTTTTTCGCGTTTTTGTCTTACAGTTTAGAATCCCATTGCTTTGAACTGGAGGATACCCGTCGTGTACTGCTCCAAGTGTGGTGCGAACCTCGCTCCAGAAGCTGGCTTCTGCACTGCGTGCGGAACTCCCGCGGGGCGTTCCGTGGCGGCGATCTCCGCTCCGGTTCTTGCGCGCGCGGGCACGCCGGCGGCGGATGCGGATCCGGCCGGCTTGGTCGTCTCGCGCGGATTCGCGTTCGGCGGCTTCTGGCTGCGTTTTCTGGCCGCGATCATTGACGGGGTGATTGTGGGCGCCGCGCTGGGCTTGTTGTTTTTGCCGCTGCTTTTTCTCACCGGCTTTATCCATAGCCTCGAAGCGTTCGTTCGCAGCGCCGGCACAGGCCGCCCGGACCCCGCTATCATCCTCGGCTTTTTCTCCATGATCCTGGTTTTTTCGGGGCTGGCGATTATCGTTCGCTGGCTCTACTTTGCCTATCTGGAGAGCGGCGAAAAACAGGCCACCTGGGGGAAGCAGGTGCTGGGCCTTTACGTCACGGACCTTACAGGAAATCCCATCGGCTTTGGCCGTGCTTCGGGTCGCTTTTTCGCAAAGCTCATCTCCAATCTGATTCCCCTGGCGATCGGCTACATCATGGCGGGCTTCACGGAGCGCAAGCAGGCGCTGCACGACATGATCGCCGGTTGCCTGGTCCTCCGGCGCTAGCGACTCGCAAATTTTTTTGGAAGCTCTTTTCTTTTTTATTCGTATGAAGTAGCGTGCGCAAGAAGACGGCTGGCGTTTCGCAAAAATGCCACTTCGGTCGGCCACAGTACATTGTGCTTCGGGCCGCAATTAAGTTTCCGTAGTGTCGATCAACCGGTAGCCGTGTTCCGCCATGAATTGAAACGTCGCCGCAACGGTGTTTTCGAAGCAACACTGCACGGCCGCCTCCACCAGGAGGACGTGCGTTTCGCCGAGCAGGCTCACGGCTCCCGCAGAACCTTCAGGTCGAAGCCCTACGCGTCAATTTGACCATTTCCGGCACTGGAAGTTTGTATTCTGCCAATAAATCATCGAGGGCCCAAGCCTTTATGAGAACCGTGGGCAGCGATTGACCCGCGGCCTGCAAAAACGTGCTGCCGTCGTCGCGCTGTGAGAGATAAAAGGGAAGTGTTCCTGTCGTTTCTGACGCTGCGGCGTTCGAGCATGGAAAACAAAACCGCGGCGCCAAATTCCTGTCTGGGGCACTGTTCAGGGATGTAATCGCAGCCCCAAGGGACGGAGAAGAGGCTGAATCAGCTTTTTTACCAAATCGATGATAGCCAAGGAACGGCCAGTACTAGGAGACCTGAGATGACCAAACCGCTTTCCTTTTCTACCCTTTCCATCCCCGGTTTTCTTGACTTACCCCGCAACTGCCCAAATAATGGGTAGGCATGAGCGTACGCGCCGGAGGCGCTGCCGACATGTTCCTAGACGTCAAGGATCTTGCCGTCCGCAAAGTGCATATCCGGAAATCGTACGCTCCGGGCAGCATCGACTACGGCATCAGTGAAGTGAAACAAGCGGAGCCGCTGGAGGTCAACGCCACCGCGGAACTCCTCGACGGGCAGATCCGCATTGCCGGCGACCTGGAAACCAAGATCGAGATGGTATGTGCCCGCTGCCTCGACCCGGTCATCGAGGAAGTGCATAAGGATTTTGATCTCCTCTATCAGCCTCTGCGCAAGGGCACGAAGCCCGAGGAAGAGCAGCGGCTGAAAGATGACGACACCGAAATCGGATTTTTCCAAGGAGAAGGCCTGTTCCTGGCCGATGTGCTTAAGGAACAGGTGCTGCTGTCACTGCCGATGAAAGTGATTTGCCAGAGCGATTGCCGCGGTTTGTGCGCCACGTGCGGCGCGAACCTGAATCATGAAGAGTGCCGCTGCGAAACGCATGCCACGGACCCGCGTCTGGCTCCCCTCGCGCGGTTAAAGCAGGATTGGCTCAAGAAACAATAGATTTCCGGGCCAAAAGCCCATAGAATCCGGCCTTGTTCGGAGTGGCGCGGTGTGTTGCCCTGAGCAAGGCGAAAACCAGGAGTGAAGTAATGCCTAATCCAAAACGTCGACATTCCAAGATGCGCAAGAACAAGCGTCGCGCTCACGATCACTTGTTCGCGCCCGCCATGGCCAAGTGTCCCAATTGCCACGAAATGAAGCAGCCCCACCGGGCTTGTCCTCATTGCGGCTATTATAAAGGCCGGCCGGTTCACGATACGAAGTAAGGCAGCGAGTTTTTGGTCAGGCCCGGGTTGGGCGTGAACTAGGGTGTGTCCCGTCATCCCGGGGATACCCAAGTCGGCGCCCCGGTAGCAGCGGAAGAGAATCCCATGATTACTATCGCTGTCGATGCCATGGGTGGAGACCACGCACCCCTTCCGGAGGTGGAGGGGAGTGTTCGCGCTGCCGAAGAGTATGGCGTGCGCATTCTCCTTGTAGGGCAGCCTCAGGCGATGCGTGGAGCGCTGGCCCGGTTCAGCAAGCCCTCGCTGCCAATTGAGATTGTGCCTGCCACCGAGGTGATCACCATGCAGGATCACCCCGCGCAAGCCTTCCGCCGCAAAAAAGACAGCTCCGTGCATGTGGCCGCGCGGCTGGTGAAGGAAGGCAAGGCGGACGCCATCGTCAGCGCCGGGAATACCGGGGCGGTGATGACCACGTCGCGCTTCATCCTGGGCACGCTGGAATCCGTGGACCGCGTGGCGCTGGCGGCGCCGTTTCCCAACGCCAAAGGCGGTGTTTCGGTGCTGCTTGATGTAGGAGCCAACGTCGATTCGAAGCCAGAACATCTTCTGCAGTTCGGCGTGATGGGCGAGATTTATTACCGCCTCACCTTTGGCAGCCGCAAGCCGCGCGTCGGTCTGCTCTCCGTCGGCGAGGAGGAGATCAAGGGCAACGAGCTGACCCGCGCCGTCTATGATCGCTTCAAGGGATTGCCGGTGCATTTCGTCGGCAATGTAGAAGGGAACGATCTCTTTTCCGGCAAGGTGGACGTGATCGTCTGCGACGGTTTCGTCGGCAACATCGCGCTGAAGATTTGTGAAGCCCTGGCCATGGAGATCGTCAAGTTTTTGCGTAAGAGCTACAAAAGTTCGGTGGCTTCACAGTTGGGTTATCTGTTTTCGAAAGGGGCTCTGAAGGGCATCAAGCGCACGATGGACTACTCGGAGTATGGCGGCGCGCCGCTCCTGGGAGTCCGCGGCATTTGCGTGATCGGCCACGGCCGCTCCAACGCCAACGCCGTCAAGAACGCCATCCGCGTCGCCGCTGGCCTTGTGCGCGCGCGGGTGAACGAAAAAATCGAACAAGAGCTCTCCCTGACCCACGCTCACGTGTGAAGTCCGGAGAGAGGAGCAATTTTATGGGCAAAGTCGCATTCATATTTCCGGGGCAGGCTTCGCAATACCCCGGCATGGGCAAGGAGCTCGCCGAAAAGTATCCGGCTGCGCGCGCGATCTTCGACGAAGCGGACAAGGCGCTGGGTTTTTCGATTTCGAAAGTCTGCTTTGAAGGCACCGAAGAAGAATTGAAGCTTACCGCCAACACCCAGCCGGCAATTTTGACGGTTTCCGTCGCAGCACTCTGGGCGCTTTCGGAAAAGCGCATCGGTGCGGATTTTGTCGCCGGCCACAGCCTGGGCGAATATTCGGCGCTGGTTGCCGCTGGCTCGCTGAATTTTGCGGATGCCGTGCGCCTGGTCCACAAGCGCGGCAAGTACATGCAAGAAGCGGTTCCCGCCGGGCAAGGCGCCATGGCCGCGATCCTGGGCCTTTCGCCCGCAGTGGTCGCCGATGCCTGCAAGCGCGCCGCGGAAGGTGGAGTTTGCTCCCCGGCCAATCTCAATTCGCCAGATCAAACCGTTATCTCCGGCGATGCCGCCGCCGTAAAGCGCGCCATCGAAATCGCCTCGCAACTTGGCGCCAAGCGCGCGGTCATGCTGCCCGTTTCCGCGCCCTTCCATTCTGCGCTGATGATGCCCGCGCAGGAAAAGCTCGAAAAGGATTTGCGTACCATTTTCTTTGCGGCTCCGCATGTTCCAGTCGTAACCAACGTAGATGCGGACACCATCGAAACCGGCGACGAAGCGCGCGAGGCCCTGATTCGCCAGGTCTCCATGCCCGTGCGCTGGGAAGAGTCCATGCGCCTGCTGCTCGATGAAGGCGTGAATACGTTTGTCGAGGTCGGCCCGGGCAAGGTGCTCACCGGCCTGATGCGCCAGATCGAGCGTTCTGTCACCACGCTGAACGTCGAGGACGAAAAGAGTTTGCAAGCCACGGCCGAGCGTATCGCCGCCGCGAAATCCGACGCCGCCTAATTGGATCGTTGCTGTAGGGGCGGTACGCGGCCCAATCGGCTTGGGAGGGCACGGCTTTTAGCCGTGCCATAAACGGTGCAATAAAATTTGGGCTTCAGCCCCTGAGGGCCGAGCCATAGGACCGAATGAATGTTTAACTTGAAAGGGAAAATCGCTGTCGTCACTGGTGCTTCGCAAGGGATCGGTCGCGATACCGCGCACTCGCTCGCCGAAGCCGGCGCGAAGGTCGCCGTGGCCGCGCGCAACGAAGAAAAGCTCGCAGAACTCGTGCAGGAAATTTCCGCCAAGGGCGGCGATGCCTTCGCCGTGAAAATGGACGTTGCCGATGGTGAGCAGATCAAATCCGGCTTCAAAGCCATCCTCGAGAAATTCGGCAAGATCGACATCCTGGTGAACAACGCCGCTATCACGCGCGACGGCCTGGCCGTGCGCATGAAGCTCGACGATTGGGACGCCGTGCTGCGCACGAATCTTACCGGCGCGCACCTCTGCATCCAACAGGTGCTGATGCCGATGATGAAAGCCAAGGGCGGCCGCATCATCAATATCTCGTCGGTGGTCGCCGAGAGCGGCAACGCCGGGCAAGCCAACTATGTTGCCGCCAAAGCGGGCATCATCGGCCTTACAAAGGCCATCGCCATCGAAATCGCCTCGCGCAACATCACCGTCAACGCCATCGCCCCTGGCTTTATCGAAACGCCCATGACTGCGGTGCTTCCCGACAAGGTAAAGGAAGAATTAAAGGTGCGCATCCCGCTTGGGCGCCTCGGTTCCAGCCGCGACGTCGCCGCCGCCATTGTGTTTCTCGCCAGCGACGAGGCCGCCTACATCACCGGCCACGTCCTCGACGTCAATGGTGGTATGTACTTGGCGTGAGGGCCATGGTCGTAACGACTACACTCGATGGCGTGGAATACGTCATGGCCCTGGAAGAACCCTTTGATATCGAGATTTATGACGAAGACTTCCTTAACTTTGATCCTGGTGAGGACGCTGCCTCCGAAAGCCGACGTCTAATGGCTGTTGGCTTCCCGCGAAGTTGACCTTGCTGGGCAGGAAAAGTAGACTTTCAAGGTTACCCAGGCAAGGCAAAAAGAGCTTGTAGGCCGGCCTCAAGGCCGGATTACGGTGCAGGGTAGTACGACTTATGACAGCAGCGACCCCAAGTCGCGGAGGAACTGGTATGGCCAGCGTGGAAGAACGCGTAAAGCAGATTATCGTCGAGCAGCTCGGTGTGGATGAAGCCGAAGTGACCCCCACGGCGTCCTTTGTGGACGACCTGGGCGCGGACTCGCTCGACCAGGTGGAATTGGTCATGGCTTTCGAGGAAGCCTTCGGCATCGAAGTGCCCGACGAGGACGCCGAGAAGATGACCACCGTGAAGGATGCCATCGAGTATATCGACAAGCATTCCAAGGGCAAGTAGGTCGCACATTAATCCCCGAATGAAGGAGCACGTGAGTTGACTCGCCGGGTTGTCGTTACGGGAGTTGGGTTGGTCTGCGCGCTGGGCGTCGGCACGGAGGAAAGCTGGAAGAATCTCCTGGCTGGCAAGAGCGGCATCGGCCCTATCACCCACTTTGATACTGCGGATTTCGACTGCAAGATTGCGGGCGAAGTGAAGAACTTCGACCCTTTCCAGTGGATCGAGAAAAAAGAACTCAAAAAGATGGGGCGGTTCATTCAGGTGGCCCTGGCCGGCGCGGATTTTGCCGTGAAGATGGCCAACTGGAAGCCAGAGGATTCCGACCTCGATGAAGTCGGCGTCTACGTCGCCTCCGGCATCGGCGGGTTCGACATCATCGAGCGCGAGCACATCAAGCTGATGCAGGGCGGCCCGGGAAAGATTTCGCCCTTCTTTATTCCGTCAGCGATTGTGAACCTCGCTTCAGGGCACATTTCGATTCGCTACGGCGCGCGCGGCCCGAATTCCGCCACCGCCACGGCCTGCTCCGCCTCCGCGCATTCCATCGGCGATTCCTTCAAGATTATCGAGCGCGGCGCGGCCGAAATGATGATTTGTGGCGGCACGGAAGCCACCATCACGCCCATGGGCATCGGCGGGTTTGCCTCCATGCGTGCGCTTTCCACGCGCAACGACGCGCCGGAACAGGCCAGCCGTCCCTTTGACGCGGACCGCGACGGCTTCGTCGTCGGCGAAGGCGCGGGCATCCTGGTGCTTGAATCGCTCGAGCATGCCCAGAAGCGCAGCGCGCCAATCATCGCCGAAATCGTCGGCTACGGGATGAGCGGAGATGCATTCCACATCACGCAGCCTGCGGAAAACGGCGACGGCGCTTATCGCGTAATGAAAGCTGCGCTGAAAGACGCGAAGCTCTCTCCCGACGACATCGGCTACGTCAACGCGCACGGCACTTCCACGCCATTAGGCGACGCCATCGAAACCACGGCAATGAAGCGGCTCTTCGGCGAGCGCGCCATCTGCAAAAAGCTCGCAGTCAGCTCGACAAAGTCCATGACCGGGCACCTTTTGGGCGGTGCGGGCGGTCTGGAGGCAGGCATCAGCGTCCTGGCCCTGCGCGACCAGACCCTGCCGCCGACCATCAACCAGGAGCACCCTGATCCGGCTTGTGACCTGGATTACGTACCGAACGTGGCCCGCAAGAGTACCGTCGACTACGCGCTCTCGAATTCGTTCGGGTTTGGCGGCACCAACGCCGCCCTGATTTTCAAGCGCTGGACCGGGAAGTAAGCCGCATCCTGAGCGAAGCGAAGGATCTCAACTTCGGCACGGCCGCGCACCCGAGTCCGTGCGAGAACCGCTCTGAATAGGAACTGCCTATGAACATCCTGGTCTGCATCAAACAGGTCCCGGCCAAAGACGCGCCGCTGGCCATCGCCGGCAACTGGATCAAGGAATCAGACATCGGCTTCGAAATGAATGAGCCGGATTCCTACGCGCTGGAAGAGGCGCTGCGGCTGAAGGAAAAGCACGGTGGAGAAGTCATTGCTCTTTCGTTGGGTCCCGAGCGCGTGAAGCAAACCATCAAGGAAGCTCTGGCCAAGGGCGCTGACCG
>Ga0126371_10001047_pt1 | contig 23061 bp, 25 predicted proteins | sample PanSoiMetaPlot_4_FD_110145 | JGI IMG/M metagenome (GOLD analysis project Ga0126371, IMG submission 110145) | Tropical forest soil microbial communities from Panama - MetaG Plot_4 | ecosystem: Environmental > Terrestrial > Soil > Tropical forest > Bulk soil | place: Panama | collected 2016-02-17 | reverse complement strand
CTCGTCCAGAATGACGAACGAATCGTTCAACGTGCGCCCGCGCATGAACGCCAGTGGCGCAACCTCAATAATGTCTTTTTCCAGAAACCGTTCGAGCTTGTCGGCTTCGAGCATGTCATGCAAGGCGTCGTACAGCGGACGCATGTACGGGTCAACTTTTTCCTGGAGCGTACCAGGCAGAAATCCCAGCCGTTCGCCCGCTTCCACGGCAGGCCGAACCAGAATAATACGATTGACTTGCTTGGTCAGCAGCGCGGAAACGGCCATCGCCACCGCAAGATACGTTTTCCCCGTCCCGCCGGGTCCAATCGCGAAGACCATGTCGTAATTTTCCAGCGCCTCCATGTAATGCTGCTGGTTCGTGCTCTTCGCGGTGATGGGTTTTTTCCCGTACGACCTCGGGCGTGCGTGCTCCATCGCTCCACGAAGCGAGAAATTTGGCTCGTCATTGGCCATTCGCAGCATGGACTTTACCTGGCTGCCGTCGAGCTTCCGCCCTTCCCGAAAAAGCTCATTGTATTCATGCAGGAATTTCGCGGCGCGGTTGACCTGTGCGGCATCGCCTTCGATTTGCAGGTCGCTATCGTGCAGTTGAGTGGTAACGCCGAGGCTCGATTCCAGAAGCTTGAGGTTTTCGTCGTAGGTGCCGAAAAGCTCGGCAATACCCCCCGACATCCTTACGGTTTGTCTCATCTAGATTGTGTGGAGAACGGAGAATACCTCACCAATTACACTACCGTATGCGGCGTGTCTGGTCAAGTGGACATCATCTAAGTCTAATGTTACAAGCATTTTACAGCTCAACTTGCAACGCGTCTACTGTGGCTTTGCAGCGGAAGGGAAATCCACCTGCGGAACCGCCCGAGACGCTGGCGTAGCCGCGAAATATGCATCGTTTCGCTGGAATCCCGCCCATCGCGCGTACATGCTATTCGGGAACGTCCCGATGTACGTGTTGTAGTCCTGTATGGCGTCATCGTAGCGCTTCCGCTCGACCGCTATGCGATTCTCCGTTCCCGCCAGCTCGTCCTGAAGCCGCAAGAAACTCTCGTTGGATTTCAGTTGCGGGTAATTCTCCGTCAGCGCCAGCACTTTGGCCAGCGCCCCGTCAAGCTGACCATTCGCCGCGATTTTGTCCTTGGGCGTCTGTGCATTCATCAAATTCGCCCGCGCATTGGCGACTGCAGTGAATACCGTTACTTCCTGCGCCGCAATCCCTTTCACCGTGGCAACCAGATTCGGAATCAAATCCGCGCGCCGCTCAAGCACCACATCCACTTGCGCCCAATCGGACTTCACAGTTTCGTTCTTGGTCACCATTTGGTTGCGGGCACCCACATACATCCCGCCAAAAATCACGATGATGATCACGATCACGACGATTGCTATCCAGCCTTTTTTCACGTCTCCCCTCCGCCAAATCTATGCTGCCAGTCCGCTATGTTGAGGCCTCCAGTCGCCGGTCTGCTGTGTTCGTCATCCGCTCAACCAAATCCACATAGCCGCGCAGCGTTTCTTGTGCATCGATCGACGCCGCTTTGCGTTTGCCTTCGTGCACGTCAAGAATCGCCAAAAACGCTTCGGGACTGCTACTCGCAACCTCCGCCGCGCGCCGCACAACCTCGCGCTTAGTAGTAAGGAGTGGTTCGCCAAATGCCACGAGCGCATGGCGGAACAAGGTCACGAATGCCGATATCGCCGCGTCCATCAGGCTCACGAGCACTCGGTCCTTCGGCGGAACCGAGAGGATGCCCTGGCGCAGCCGCACCAGATTCGTCCGCAGCTCCCGCTCGACCTGCAATTTATGCAGCTTGGTTGGGACATGCAAAGCGTCGAAAAAATCTGCTCCATAGATCATTCGGTGATGCGCCTTCATATCGAGCAGCTCAATGGCAAAAATGTCCGCCGAAGCTTGCAACTCGACTTCTGTGAACACCTGCGGAATCGCAAACCCTTTCTTCTTCCACCAGGCCAGCGGTTCGTGCAACTTTTCCAAATCCTCCGTCCCTGTGCGATGCAGCACGCATAGGACGTTCAAATCAGAGTGGTGCTTCCGGTATTCGCCCGTCACCGCAGAACCGTAAAGCACTATGGCCTGGAGGTTATCCTCCGCAGCTTGCGCCATCCGTTGCGCGAGTTCCTGTACCAAAGCTTCCGCTTCCATCAAACCTGTCTACCCTCGATGAGATTCAACAACGATTGCTTACAGAGTGCTTGTTGCTCACCAGCTCCCGCTGGCGCCACCACCACCAAAGGAACCGCCGCCAAATCCACCAAACCCGCCGCCGCCGCCAAACCCCCCGCCGCCCCACGAACCCCCGCCGCCGCCAAAGCCCCCGCCGCCCAGAAACCACGGAGCTGCGGCCCACATTATGCTATGCCGGTGTCCGTATCGGCGGCCAGCACGCATTCGCAGCAGAAGCCCGAGCAGCGGAAAGAATAGCAGCACCAGAACCGACAGAATCGGCACCGCGACGCTCCGCGGGCTAATGGGCGGCGGCGCAGTCTCCGGCCCCAGCGGAGCCTGTCCGCTCTGCGAAAGGGAATCGAGAGCTATGCCCCGGTCCTTCGCGATGACCTCCGCGACGCGCTCCGTGATGAGCAGAATAGCGCCGCTGTAATTGTTGATTCGTAGTTGTGGGAGCGCTTCGCGTCCAAAGTCTCCTACAAGCCCATCCGGCAGAATCGGCTCCAGACCGTAGCCCACTTCAATTCGATACCGGTGCTCATGCGGCGCCACCAAAATCATGACTCCGCGGTCTTTTTGCTTTGGGCCAATTCCCCAGTGAGTTGCAAGTTCTATCGAGTATTCCTCAATCGACCGGTGATCGAGCGACCTCACCGTAACGATGGCAATCTGCGCGTCGGCTTTCCTGTCAACTTCCTGGCAAATCGCTTGGAGAGATTGTTTGCTATCCGGGGAAATCACGCGTGCGAAGTCGTTTACGTAACCCTGCGGGCGAAGGTCTCTCGGATTCTGTGCCGCTGCGGGGGTGGCCAGAAGCAAAGCCAAGACTCCGAGCCAAAGGAACACGGGACGCTGTCGGAGTCGCCGGGTTGTTCTCCGATTTCTGTGTGTCATCCGCCCTCGCTCTTACGAATTTACACCGGATGGACGCAAAATGCCTGAAAATGCACCTGAAAGCGCAAAGGACAGGCCGTCATATTAGGCTGGAAATCCACTGCCGTAAAGCCGTTTTGGACGGAATGGCTTCCGAGACCTGAAATTGACAAAGTGAGACACGTTCGATAATCTTCCTAATTCGACTATCACTCTAAGGAGCGACTGAATGCCGCAAGGCACGCCTGTAAAGCACAAAAAGAGATCCAAATCCGTCTTCAAGAACATCCGTAAGAGCGAAGCCCGTACTATCGCAAATCGAGCCAATCGTACGCGCGTCCGCACCGCGGTACGCCAATTCCGCGCCTTGCTCACTGGCGGCGACGCTGCCAAAGCCGAGCAGGCGCTGCCGCACACGTTCTCCGAGCTCGACCGCGCCGTGAAGAATCACTCGTTGCCGCGCAATACCGCCAACCGCTACAAGTCGCGGCTGACCATTGCCCTGAACGGCATCCGCCAGGCGAAAAAGAGCTAGGCCACAGCCTTCGCGCCGGGCGGCGCAGTAAGCCGCGCCAGCATAAACTCCAGCGTCGCGCGCGGATTCGGCGCGCCCGACTTCAACGCGCTGTCCGCCTCGGCCAAAATGCCAATCCCAGCCAGCAATTGCTCTCGGGGAATTCTGCGCGCCTGTCGCAAGGCAATCTCCGTCGCGTCCGGCCTCATGCCCAGCTCCCGCGCCGCGGAATACGAATTTGTTCCCGTGGGCAGTTCGCGCGCTTCCACGAGCTTCCGGTACATCCACGAGAGAGCCCCAACCAGGCCCGCCGGCTGTTCGCCTTCACGCAGCAAAGAGTCAAGCAAGTCCATCGACGCGCTCCGGTCGCGCGCCGCCAGCGCATCGGCAAGTTTCCACACCGTGTATTTTTTCGCGGAGACAACCAACGCATCTACGTCGTCTTCCGTAATCGGTCGGCCTGCCGCGTAAAGCATCAGCTTTTCCATTTCGAGGCGAATCCTCGCCGGTTCGCCGTTTACCGCGTCCGCCAATTCGGCTGCGGCATCGCGGCTGATGTTCGCTCCAATTTCTTTTGCCATCTGCAGAGCCAGCGCCGTCGGGTCCACAGGTGCCGTTAGGTCCACGATGAGCGCACTCGCCGCGAACGTCTTGAATAATTTCTTGCGTTTATCGAGTTGTTCCGCCTCAAACACCACAATCGAAAACGGTGCGGGATCTCCCAGGTAAGCCGAAAGCGCCTCAGTCGCTCGCTCCTGTGTGTCTTCGCTGCCGCGCTCAAGCGCTTCACAATCTTGCAAAATCAGCAATTGCAGCGGCGAAAGCATCGGCGCCATTTGCGCCCGCTCAAGCAGCTCTTGCCAACCGCCGCCCGCCGCCGAAATTTTCAAGACCGCCCAATCGCGCGCCCCCTCCGGAATGAATTTCTCCACCAGCGCGTGCCGACACTGGTCGCGTAGATACGGGTCGGTGCCGTGCAAGACAATCGCCGGAATGGGCTTGCCCTTCTCGATGCGCTGCAGCAGATTTTCAAGCGTTGCCTGCGGCATCAAAATCCCTCCAGCACTCGCGAAACCAAGTCCGACGCAAAATCGCGTGACATTCGCCCCAGCGTCGGAGCTTCTTCCTGAAAAAAACGATCCACGTCGCCGGACACCTGATATTCGTTGCGGAACACGAAATTATCGTTGCGATAGACTACCTTTTTCGAACTTTCGTCCACCAAACTCACCCTCATTTTCAGCGTCACCAGCATCGTCGTCACGTGCCCCGAAGTCGCGTCGAACAGCAACGGCGCCGTCTCGATGTCCGTGATGTCTCCATGCAACGTCGCATCCGTACCGTCTTCGCTTGGCACCACGTGATACTTTGTCCGCGCGATGAATTCGTGTATCACCGCCTCCGTTACGCGTGCCTGGATGTTGTACGACGTCGTATGATTCGCAAAGATCGGTACGCCCAGCGTGTGCCAGCTCGACGGAACGTCTGCCGCGCGTCCCGCAACGTGGTAGCCGCATCCAGCGGCGAACGTCAATGCGGCTATGGACGCAGCTACAAACGTCAGTAGCACTGGCGTCCGAACATGGCTAAATCTTCGGCGCAAGCAGCTCCTTCGCAATCTCCACGGCATTCACGGCTGCCAAACGAAGATTGTCTGCAACTCCCCACAGCCACACACCCGAATCCACATCCGGATCGCGTTCCGCGTGCGCCACGTGAATCTTTGCTTCTCCCGCGACGCTCACGTTCGTCGGCGCCAGATCGCCTTTCTGCGTTACATGCATCCCCGCTGCAAATAGCGCCGCGTCAATCGCCGCAACGTCAACGGAACCGCCAAGGTCAACATACACGGAAAATCCATATCCATAGAACACCGGCGCCTGAATCAATTGCATCGCTGGCGCTGGCGTACGCCCAGACAAATATGCCGCCACACGCTTGCAGATTTCCGTCCGCGTTTCGGAAAGCGCCGGCTTGCTCCCTTCTCCATAGCTGGAAAGCAGATTGAACGCCACCTGTGCATCGAATACTGTCTGTGCAATTGGCCGCAGCAACAGCAAATCAGCAGTCTGCTTTTCCAGTTCATCGACTCCCAGTTGCTCGCGCTCGGACGCAGGAGGAAAGAACAGAATCACCATCCGCGACGGCGAAAACTTGGAAAGTGCCGCGGCAAGCCTGCACGCAATCATCACCGGTGCAACGGGCGAAGAATACATGCCGGCATGATGCGGCCGCTCCGCCGTTGCTTCCGGCGGCGCAAGCAATGTATCCAGTCCCGGAATCCACGGAGCCGCTCCTACATCTTCAAGCGCGCCGGTCAGATCGATGATCGTTGCCCCCGCATCTGCCGCGAGCTTCCAGTTGCTCTTCGCTTCCTGCGTACTTCCGCAGAAAAAAACGAACCGCACGCCTTCGAAGCTCTCGCGGTCCATTGGCTTCAAGAACGTCGGCTCGCCTGCCGCTTCCGCAAGCGTTCCCGCAGGAAGGCTTGTGTCAATCAGGGAAATCTCGCCGAAGGGAACGTTCTCGTCTTCGATGAACTGCTTCAATTCACTTCCGCGCAGCGAAGACGCGCCGACAATCGCAATGCGCGGATTGGGTGATTCGTGGGGCATATCAAGCCGGATGAGGCGAGGCCCGATGCCGCCGCACTTTACGCAACGCCTCCAGCACTAACCCGTGCAAAACGTAAACCGACGCAATCGCCAGCAAAGTCGCCTCGGAATACCGGAAGATCGCCGCGACAATCAGCGCCATCGCGACCACGGCCAGCGACGTCCGCCGCCGGCCCCAATTCACTCCTTTGAAATTGTAGTACCGCACTTTGCTTGCCATGAGAAATCCTAGCAGCAGCACAAGCAGCACCCATACAAGCGACTTTCGCCAGTCTTCAATCGGATTCCACATCGCATGCACCACCGCCGCAATGGCGCCCGCCGCCGCAGGAGTTGGCAATCCCACAAAATACCGCGAGCCGCCCGCCTTGCCGATGTTGAACCGCGCCAGCCGCCACGCGCAGAAAATCACAAACGCAAAACTCGCCACCCAGCCTAGCTGCACAATGCGCTCGGCGAAAAACGATCCGAGCATCACGCCCTTCACTCCCCACCCAAAAGCCAGAAACGCTGGTGCGATGCCGAAGCTGACCACATCCGCGAGCGAATCGAACTGCTTCCCAAATTCTGAATTCGTGTGCGTCAGCCGCGCGATGCGCCCATCAATCGCGTCAAACACAATCGCAGCGCCGATCGCGCGCGCGGCGTTGTCCATATCGCCGGCGCCGCCGCGAAAAGTTTCAAGAATGGCGTAGTACCCGCACAGCAAATTGAGAACCGTGAAGAAACTCGGCAGGATGAATACGCCGCGCCGCAAAGGTCCCCCGCGGTCGCGTTGCCGCTCGTCGCCTTCGAATTCCGCCGTATTTATTTCCTCGATTGCCATCGTGCGATTTGTGTTGCCCCTCCCGCCACGTTCTGTCCGCGCTGCACCAAAATCTCCGCGTCTGCGGGCAGCCAAAGATCCACGCGCGAGCCGAACCGAATCATCCCGATCCGCTGGCCGATTCTCACTTCATCTCCAACCTTCGTCCAGCACAAAATGCGCCGCGCCACCCATCCCGCGATCTGCTTGCACGGAATTTCGCCGCCCGGCGTCGCGATGGTAATCACGTTCTGCTCGTTCGCCGTCGACGCCTTTTCCTTCCACGCGCCCATGAACTTCCCAGGATGATAGTCCAACCGGCAAACCCGCCCGCCCACGGGCGCGCGGTTCACATGCACATTAAAGACGGAAAGGAAAATGCTGATGCGCTTCCCGGCGCGGTTTCCGGACGCCTCATCCACAATTTCAACTACGCGTCCATCCGCTGGCGAAACCACCGCATCCGGGCCGCTCGGAATCTGGCGCTCAGGGTCGCGGAAGAAATAAAGAACAAACAATCCTAGCGCTACAAAAATAGCGCCCCACCACCACCGGAAAGTCATCAGAACGATTCCGAGGATCAGCGGCGGCAGCGCGAAGCGAAAACCGTCCTTCACCATGCGTCTTTAAGCAGTCCGTGGCTGCGCACACCTGTAATTGTACGCTATCGCAGGCTTTCGCGCCGCCTTAGCTGTGCAGCTGCTCTCGTCGCCGCCGGGCGATCAACTGCTGCATCTGATCCTTCAATCGTAGTTTCAATTTTTTCAATTGTGCTTCAAGCAGGATGTCTTCGGAACTAAGGTAGGGCTGGCCGGTTAACTGGTGGAGTTGCTCTTCGTATCGAGAATGCTCCTGGGCTAGATTGCGAAACTCCTCACTGGTGGACATTAGGTCCCCGGGAATATCCCGCGACATTAACGTCATCCGCGCCTCCTCGTTGTGGAGTTAGCCTCACATGCGCCGAACCTATCACAATTTCCGTGCCGCCGCAAAGTGTCTGTGACGTTACCGTCGTGTATCAGTTCCGTGAAGATTCCATCGGGATGCTTCGGTTTTGGCGCTCCGCTGCCGCGATGTGCTTTTGCGGGTGCCATGCTCGTATTCGGCGCGTCGGCTTTGGTCCGCTATGCCTGAGGCTTGCTCCGATCCTGTATTTCTGTCTGTATCCTTGTAGCGCAGAGCTTCGCGCTTTTTGCGAAGTTCTGCGGTTTCTGGTTTGCCGGGTGCCCATCCTTCGCGCCCGCGCTGCTCCTGCGGCGCAAGTTGGAAAAAGCGCGAAGGGTGGGATTTGTTTTGTTGGGGTGGCTTTTATTTGCTGGCGACTGTCACTGGCCATTCGTTTTCCGTGGCCCAGGCATTGACCTGCGGTTTTTTGGGAAGTTGCTTTCTCGGGTGCCCCATGTTCGTATTTCGAGCATGGGTCTTTTCTTCACATGGCACACGCTTTCCTGTGCCCCTTCACGGATTGTCGCGGACGAGGGCTCGCAATGCTGCGTGGAATCTCCCGCGCGTCTGCTAGAATCCCGCGGTGTGCCCGCCGATACAAATGACGAGGACGCCTTGCTGAACGCCCTTCGCTATTATTGGATCGTCTCGAAGGGCTACCGCTTCAATCCCTGGAAGAGTCCCTATCTGCGCTGGCGCATGGAAACGTTTTTCGGCTCCGCCGCTGCAGATCTCGATGCCCGCAAGTTCTTCCATCTCATGTGGACCGAACGCGCGCGCATGCGCCGCTTCCTCGCCTGGGTCGCCGAACGCCGCCACGAACAGCGCCGCGCTGCTCGGTTCTAGCAGGATGCCCGTAAGTGTGTGTTTTCGTAAGGACGCGGTTTTTGATCTTGAGGAACGAAGGACGACTGTGCCGCAAGGTGAGAGCAACAAACGCGGCTTTAGCCGCTGAGCGAGACACGGGGCACGGAACACGGGTCATGAATCACGTTGCTGCGGCTCACCGCTTCGCAATCGGAATCACAAACCGCAGCGCCGTGTGCGTCGCCGAAAAACTACAAACCTTGTTGTCCGTAAGCCCGGCGTCTTTTCCTGCTTGAATCACGTCAACTTCGCGAATATGCGCCTGCCCCTTGGGATAAACCACCCAAACCGCGCCGTCATTCCGAATCGAGCGCCCCAGCGAATCCAAACGCGACAAGTCGCCGCGCGCTTCCGCCGAAAAGAAAATCAAATCCGCATCCGCAATACGCTTCCCGCGCGAATACTCCGGCACCCGCGCCGTCAAGTCCGTTAAGAACTCCGCCGACTCCACGCCCAGAACCGCCACGCGCTGCCCGGCTTTCACGCCGAGCTTGTCAATCAGCAGCCGGTGCGAATAATCCCGCTCCGGTTCCTGCGCCTTTTTTTTCGAATAAGCCATGCCTCGCCATCCTCAAAACACCAACGGAACCAGTCTCCACGTCTCCCGCCGGTACGAGTCCCACTCTCCGCCAAAAGCCTTCTGCAGTATGTTTTCCTCCAGCCGTGTCTTTCGCAAATAAGCGACAACCAATATTGCCACCCCCAGCAGCGCGTGATACTGGCTCGACGCAATCGCTGTTCCCACGAACATCCCCAGCATCGCTGTGTAAATCGGATGCCGCATAATTCGGTAGGGCCCTGTGGGCACCAGCTCGTGGCCCTCGCCGATTCTCACTTCCGTGCTCCAATTTCTTCCCAGATGCCGCCGCGCCCACGCCGCCAAAAGAAAAAACGCAGCCTGCACAATCGCGCCAGCCGCGACGAGAAAATGAACCCGCTGCGGCAAAAACCATCCTCTCAGTCCCGGCACCGGAATGAAAAGGAGAAGCAGCGCCACATTCAAAATGACTTGATGAATTGCTGTGGACGCCTTCGATTCGGACTCTTTGTTTTTTGCCGAATTCTTCGACTCCATCGTCCAATAAACCGAAAATATGATCCACAGCACGATCGCGGGGATCACTCGATTGAATTCGACATCGCAATCTAAAGGCGTGAATCGCCTCGTGAGCAATGACGGTCCCAGCCATCCTGTTTTGGTCAGCGCGACGCCCACGGCTGCGCCTACAACTGCCGCGATGATGATTTGCCTGAGAAGATCTCGCTTCACGTTAAGTTGGGCAAGAATACTACGTCCCAGTTTCATTTGTTAACGCTTCATGCGAGAGCTGTTTAGGAGGTGGGGGCTTCAATTCGCGCGCAAAGTGGCTGCTTTGCATGGAGCCTTAGCCCCGGCAGGGAATTATGGAGCTCGTCACAAAGTTTTCACGCCGCCTTTGATAGGGCCGATGTTGGTTGGACTGCCGGCGCGCTTGGCGTCGGCGCGTTCGGGCTTGGCTGCGGCTTGATCGGAAATCGCACGCCGTGCTTCGCGTTTTCGTCGACCGTGCGCTGTAAATCAATCTGATTCACGTCCAGCGTGCTCACGCCGCCCTGGCCGTTCAGATAATGCAGCGTATTCCCGGACGACCAATACGCCGTCATTTGCAGCGTCGTCCCATCTTTCAGGTAGACAACCGTCGGAATGGTCTCCGGATCCACAGCGTTGCTCGAACTCGGCTGGGACGTGCCCTGCGCGGCCTGCTCGTTCTCGTCGTTGTAATTGTTGCTCTCATTGTCGTTGTTGCTTTCGTTGTAGCTGTCCGGAGCGTTCGAATAGACCGAATCGTCCGAGTAATTGGCATTTGCGTCGCCCGTATAGTCGCCGTAGTTCCCCGTATTGTTGTTGTCCCATTCCCACGCATCGTCATACCCAGACCCGTTCGCGTACGGACCCCAACCCGGATAATCCCAGCCAAGTCCCCAATAGCCTGGGCAGCCCCAGCCCCAGTCCCAATACGGCCAGCCCCATCCACATCCCCAACCTACTCCCCAGCCTCCGAAGCCGAAGCCAAAACCAAAGAACGGTCGGCGAAATCCAAAGCGGTCGAATCCTCCGAAATCGTCGAAGTCAAAGTCGAAGTCGTGGTCACGGAAGAAAATTCGGTTGCCCATAAAGCGACGGCCGTCAATGTGAGGCCGGGCGAAATTCCCAAATCCTCGGCCTCCCGCAAAGGGCCGTGCGCCTCCAAACGAATGCCACCGCCCATCAGCAATCGCCATGTTTCTAAGTCCGCCACCCGCGCGCATCCCGTTCGCCGTACGCCCGCCGCTTCCGAACCCGTGCCATCGCCCATCCGCCATCGCCCTAGGAGCGCTCGAAGCCCGGCCGCCGCTTCCAAAGCCGCGGCCCATGCTCCCGAAGCTCCGTCCCATGCCTGCGCGTCCGCCGCCAAATCCCCGACCTGCCCCGCTGAAACCTCGCGATCCAAATCCTCTGCCGCCGCTAAATGCCCGTCCGCCCCCAAATCCGCCCCGGCCCGCTCCTCCGCGGAACCCACCGCCGCTTCGGAATCCGCCTCCACCGTGAAAAGCGCCGCCTCCACCGCCGCCGTGGAACCCTCCGCCTCCTCCGTGCCCGCCGCCTCCGTGTCCTCCACGTTGCGCGAACGCCGTCCCCGGCAGACACACCAGTGCAATCGCGGCACTCAGAACCAAAAGCATTTTTGAAGGATTGAACTTCGGCATGGCGCCCTCCTCCTCCGATACGCCCCGTGGCGCGGCAGCCCGGGAGACAGGCGAGGCTGAACCCAATTCTACTCTTCTACGATTACATCTCCGCCATTCGGGTTGTCAACCACCTCAACCCGCCCGTGCGCGAAAAGTTGCGCTGGGGAAGACCAACTTCTCCGCACTCATTTCACAGGAATCTACCGTTCTGGCCTCTTCCCCGCAGCCACACTCGCTGTAAACTGCTTCGACTGCCCGCGCGGTACGCTGAGCGACTCCCACTTTCCCGTATCTTTCACAGCAAAATGCTTCGCCAGAAACACAATTTGCCCCACATGGTGCGCGTAGTGCGCCACTTGCCGGTTGATCGCCTGCATCACCGAATGCGGCGTCCCGCGAATCGTCACTGTCCTCGTCAGGTCCGCATCGCCCAGCGAACCCATCGCGTCGAACACGTATTTCCACCCGCGCTCCCACACTTCCATCAGCTCTTGGCGCGTCGCCGGTGGATTCTCGAACTCCGTATCGCGCTCCCGATCCGGCTTCTCGCCATCCGTGGTCAGGAAATCCCGCCACCGCGACCGCATATTCCCCGCCATGTGCTTCACGATAATCGCAATCGAGTTCGCTTCCGCGTCCAGCGCCGTGAACAAATCCTTGTCCGGACACTGCGCCATCGCCCGCTCGCTCAGCGTTTTGTAGTAATGGAAAAGATCCGTCGAGTCCTTCACATACGAATTCGTCACTTCATGCGCCATGGCCTGAAATCCTCCGCTCACTCGAATTCGGAAACTAACTTTCGCCCAGTTCAGCGTTCGCGCGCCACGCAGTCGGCCGCGGAATCCACCGCGGCACGTGCGCGCAAAACGCCTCATACTCCGCGCCGAACGTTCTTCGCAGTGTCGGCTCTTCGTAGGTCAAAACAAAAAAGTGCGTCACCACCCACGCGATCATCGCGTACTCGAAGATGTGTCGGCTCCCCAACACCAACGCCTGCCCTAGAATCAGCGACACCACCGCAACATACATAGGATTCCGCACGTAGCGGTAAAATCCTTTGACCACCAGATGTCTTGTTGGAAAAACAGGAGCCGGCGTGCCGATGCCTTGAAATGCAAACCGCCCAAAAGATTCAACCAGCACTGCGAGTCCAGCGCCGATAAGCAGCACGCCCATCACTCGAAACCCCGCGAATCCGAACAATGGCGCCTGAAAATGCCACCGCGAAATCCACCAGGGAATAAGCCCCGCCACAGTTCCTGGAGCCAGCAAAAGAAAGATCGCCGACCCCAGGATCGCAAATGTCCGCCTGGTGCCGCCCTCCGCCTTCGCTTCTACCGCAGCGCTCATCTGAACACCGCGCCAGTTTCGCGCTCGTGTCCGCCCGCTCTATGCGTTCGTCGCGCCCTTCGCATCCGGCGCCGCGAACGGATTCTCATCCGCGGACGGGCCGTAAATCGAAGGCACCGGCACATCGTTCAGCCGCAAATAAACTCCCATCTGCGCCCGATGATGAATCATGTGGTTCATCACAAATCCGCGCAGCACCGCAATCTTCGGCATCGTGAACACCGGTTTGCCGTACGCAATCAGCGACCACGGCTTCATAAAATCTTCATCGCTCGCGCCCGCAATCGCCGCCCGCCCCGCCGCCGCTCTCTTGTCGAACTCCTCCAGCAATTGTTTCCTCGAAGTCATCTTCAACGGCTCACCCTGGCCCGGTTGGCCAATCGCAATCGAATCCTGCAGGATCGTTTCCTTCGCCCATCCCGGCACCTCCGCCAAGTGCCCGGCTAGCCGGTCCATCGCCATCGACTTCTCGTGCGGCTTGTAATCCGGTTTTCCTTCCGGCACGCGCTCCAAAATTTTCCGCGTATTCGCTATTTCGTGGTCAAACTCCGGCAAAATCCCATCTCGTATCGCCATTTTTCTCCTCCTCAAAAGCGCAAATCACTTCGTGTCGTAATAGGATGCTCCCGCCCGCGCCGCGATTCAACCGTCGCATTGACTTTCCTCGGCGTCCGCTCTTAGAATGTGCCCAGCGAATTGCCGTCCGGGTGGTCATTAAAATCCTCATGAGATTGAGATAAGGAGAACGCATGAACTATGCCCGCCTTCTGTTCGCAGCTTTTGGGGCCCTGATTGTCTTCTTCGCCTGGGGATTCCTCACTGAGGGCTGGCTCCTGCGGAAAGAGTTCGCCCCTTCGGCAGCCCTCTATCGAACAGCCGATCTCCAAATGAAGTACATGCCTCTCGGACTGGCATCCGTTTTTATCGGCCTGTTGACCGCGGTCGCTCTCTACGCCGTTTGGTGCGGTGCCGCTTCCAGCGCCCTCAAAGGATTGCAATTTGGCTTGCTCATGGGATTGTTCGTCGCCTGTATTCATCCGATTTCTAACCTTGTCACGATGAAGATGGATCTGAAACTCGGCCTCCTGACCACACTGACCGCGTTTCTCGGTTGGGTCTTGGCGGGCCTTGTGATCGGTCTGATCTATAAACCGATTGCTCCCTAAAGTGTACGCCTTTCCCCGCAGCGTCTAAGTCCTTCAAGGCCGTCAATCCGTCTGAAAATCTATGCTACACTTCTTCGAGCAGCGCACGGCCAACAGACCATCAGCGCGCTGGGCAGAATTCGCAGGGACAACGCAGCGAGGAGCCTATGGAATCTTCAAGGCGTGGCGGTTTCTTACTGGCTACGATTATTGTCGCCGCGGCAATCTTGGGCCGTCTTTATGGGCCTTCGTTGAAGGCGACCGCCGCTGGCACAAACGATCTGCAGGACTCCGTGAGATCCTTCGCCCGCGTCCTTTCCATAGTGCAACAGAACTACGCCGAGCCGATCAAGACAGACCAGGCGGTCTACGATGGCGCGATACCCGGCATGTTGCACGTTCTTGACCCCCACTCCGTCTTCTTCGACCCCAAGGCCTGGGCTTCCGAAATGGAGCAGCAGCGCGGAAATTACTACGGCGTGGGCATGGGAATCATACCCATCGGAAACAAAGTCGAAGTCGTCTCACCCAATCCCGGTTCTCCCGCGGATCGTGCCGGTATCAAGCCCGGTGACATCATTGTCAGGGTAGATGGCAAAGACACTGTTTCACTTTCCTCGCCCGAAGTCGCCGATCTGCTTAGGGGTCCTCGGGGAACCGTTGTGACCATTACGCTGAGCCGCGAAGGTGAGTCGAAACCGATCGTCGTGAACGTCATGCGCGATCAGATCCCGCAGTCGGCGGTCGAGTATTCCGGCCTGATTCGGCCAGGCATCGGATATGCGCGCGTTACGGGATTCACGTCCGAGAATACCGACAGCGATCTCGCAGCAGCTATGAAGAAGATGGATTACCGGCACCTCGACGGATTCGTCCTCGATCTTCGCGGGAATCCCGGTGGCCTGCTCATGCAAGCGATCGGCATGGCAGATATGTTCCTGAACAAAGACCAGTTGGTCGTCTCTCAGAAGGGGCGCGCCTCCGCCGAGCAACGCTATTACGCCCTCCGCGGCAATGGAGACGTGGAGATTCCTGTGGTCGTCCTCATCAATGGCCGGTCCGCTTCTGCGTCAGAGATCGTCGCCGGCGCTCTTCAGGACCATGACCGGGCTCTCGTCGTCGGCGAGCGCAGCTTCGGGAAGGGCTTGGTCCAGACGCCATTTCCTACCGACAACGCCACAACTCTGCTGCTGACCACCGCGCATTACTTCACACCGAGCGGCCGCCTGATTCAGCGCAATTACAAGGACGTTTCCATTTTCGACTACGAATACGACCGTCATCCCAACAAAGAACAAGAGGTCAAACTGACCGACAGTGGGCGAAAAGTTTACGGCGGCGGCGGAATCACACCGGACGTGGACGACCCGTCCGTGAAATATAATGATTTTCAGACGCTCCTGCTTGTGCGCAACGTCCTGTACCCAGTTGAAGTCGGCGTCGGCGACTTCACCCGCCATTTCATGGGCACACATCCCGCCGTCACGAAAGACTTCACCGTGGACGACCGAGTTTTCCAGCAGTTCCTCAGCTTCCTTGGCAGCGATAACATCAAGTACACGCCCGACCAAATCCGCGAGAACGCAGACTGGATTAAGCAGCACATCAAGCGCGAAGCATTCACTTACGTTTTCGGGCAGCCCGCGGGATTCAAGGTCTCCGTGGACAACGATCCGCAGGTCGAGAAAGCCACCGAATTGCTTCCTCAGGCCAAGGCCCTCTACGACAACGCTAAGAAAATCGTCGCCGAGCGCCAAGCCGCATCCGTTCCTCGCCACTCCTAGCTAGCTGTCTAGGCGTCAGGCTGTACGCCCGGCTTTGCGAACTTTGTCTACTCACTTTTCGACCGGCATTGGACTTCGACTCGTCGTTTTTATCTGTTGCGCCGACCTTCAGTTCGCACACGCTATTGCGGGCTCGATTTTCTGAGCGTGAGGCTCTCCAATCCTTCCATCTTGCTTTTTTGGAGTGCGGCGGCTCGACGCCGCTTTGCCTGACACAGGCCTCGGCCTGTGTGCTGTTTGTAGCGCCGACCTCCAGGTCGGCATGTCACAGCGTCCTAGCCCGGTGCGGCAATTGACGATCTGACGTCCTCGATGTCATTCCGAACCGGCTGTATCTCAGCCGTGTGAGGAATCTGCTGTTTCTTTGTCTTTGAATTTGTAGCTGCGGGTTTACCCCGCCCGTCTTTTCGCGTCCCATTCTTCGTGCCCGCGCTGCTCCTGTAGCGCAAGCTGAAAGAAGGCGCGAAGGGTCGGATCGTCGCCTTGAACCAGTTTTTTTGCCGTGCGGTTCTCGCTTCGCAAATATCCTTCAATCAAATTGATTCCATGGAACTTACAAGCCATCGACCGCTTTTTTCCTTGACATTCCATTCACCTTATAGTATATATCACTCAGTATTGTGGCTTGCTTCATGGCCTAGGGCACACGTTTCAACCTCGCCCTTCCGTCTCAGGTATCCACTACGAATCAACTCAATCTAAAGGAGAAACCCCCATGGCGCCTCAGTCCGCCGAAGAACTCTACGCCTCTGCCCTCGCAGCCAAATTAGACGACGCTCTTGCCAAAGTTGGTTCTCAACTCGCACCTCAACCCGCTCAGCCTGACGTCACCGAACCAACCACTCGCCCGAAGCGCACTCCCCATCGCGCTTCAATTCCCAATTCGGAACGTCACTCCCGCAAATGCCAGATCTGCTGCCATCCCGAACGCGAAGTGATTGAAGCTGCCTACGTCGATTGGAACAAGGCCGGCTGGATCGAAAAACACTATGGCTTGACCGGCGAAACCACCCTTTACCGCCACGCCCGCGCTACTGGTCTCGACATTCGCCGCCGCGAAAACCTTCGCATCGTCGTCGACAAAGTCCTCGAACACGTCAACTACATCGAAACGCCAAGCCCTTCAGCCCTTCTTCGGGCCGTTCGCACCTGCGCTTGTCTGAACGACCGTGGTCAGTGGGTCGAGCCGCCCACAACTCACGTGGCCGTCTCCGCCACCCAGCCGCCCGTGCAATCCGCCAATCCGTCGGCCACTACTTCACCCAAACCCGCTCGCAGACCCTCACTGAAAACGATTTCTAATCGACAGACCTATGAAAAATTAGAAGTTGCTGCAACCCCTTCAAAACAAAAGCCGGAGGTCATTTCTAATCGATAGAGTTCGACGATTTCCCCAAGGTAAAATCGCGTGCGTCCTCAGCCGCCATCGCACCGCAAAACGCCGTCGCGAAGCGGAGTATAATTAGCGAAAGGAATCAGGACTCGTGCAGGATTTGCAGATAATTCAGGGCGCGGAATCCCTCCACGAAGCTCGCTGGTGGGACACCGACGCCAACGGCAAAGTTCACTGCTACCTCTGCCCGCGTCACTGCCACATCGGAGAAGGGCAGGCCGGCTTCTGCTTCATCCGCGTCAATCACGGAGGCAAACTCTACAGTCTCGGCTACGCCTCTCCCGCCGCCATCCAAATCGATCCCATCGAGAAAAAACCGCTCAATCATTTTCTCCCCGGCACAAAAGTTTTTTCCATGGGCACCGCCGGATGCAACATGGGCTGCTTTTTCTGCCAGAACTGGGACATTTCGAAATCGCGCAGCGATCAGGTCCACTCCACGCACGTCGAACCCGAGCAAGTCGTCGAGCTGGCGATTCATCATGGCTGTCCGTCGATTGCATTCACGTACAACGAGCCGACCATTTGGGCCGAATACGTCATCGACATTTGCAAAGTCGCGCACGCGCGTGGCCTCAACACCGTGATGGTTTCAAACGGCTACATCACCGAAGAGGCGTTTCACGAAGTTTACGATCACGTTGACGCCGCAAACATCGACCTGAAAGCCTTCACGGAAAACTTCTACGGCAAAATTACGCTGACGCATCTCGCACCGGTTCTCGAAACTCTCGTGCGCCTGAAAAAAGAAACCAACGTCTGGTTCGAAATCGCCAACCTGATGATTCCCACTCTCAACGACGACGAAGACGAAACGCGCAAGCTCTCCGAATGGATTCTCGAACATCTCGGCCCCGACGTTCCTCTTCACTTCACTGCATTCCATCCCGATTTCAAATTGCAGGACAAGCCGCGCACTCCCCCAGAGACTTTGCATCGCGCGCGGAAAATCGCGCGCGAAGTTGGACTGCGCTACGTCTACGAAGGAAACATTTTCAGCGACGGCGGCAACACGCTTTGCCCGCGCTGCGGCGCCCTCTTGATCGAGCGCTCCTGGCACAACGTTCGCAAAAACGTTTTACGCGACGCCGCCTGCCCCCAATGCTCCCAACCTGTTCCGGGTGCGTGGACAAATCGAAGAGCGACTGGAGCGAACCGGACGCACGCAAAACTCGCGCGCGGGACCCGCGATCTGTTCGATACATTGAATTTATGACGATTCAGGAAAATGCAATTTCAGTGCGAAGTAGTTTCAATGCCAGTGGGTGTAGTAGCCGGGCCGACGCGAAGGTCATAGTGCCGGTTAAGTCGATGGGAGAAAGGATACAAAGCACGCGGGATGTTGGTTGCGTCATGCGCTTACTGAGATGCGTGCAGCAACTCTTCCGCCAGCGCAAACGCCGCAACGGCATTTATGCGGGGAGGTTCCGCGAGCGCGTCGCAAGAAATGTCCGGGAAACCGCGCCGCGTGAGCGCGGCAGGCAAATGACTCAAAATGCCCTGTGGAGTGGCGGCCAACAATTCACTGATGGCTTCGAAAAGGATTTGATTTTCGTTGTCGCGCCACGAGTATTGGCGCAATTGTTGAAACAATTCTCTGCGCGGCGCGATTTCTCCACCGTTCGCGCACAAAAATCGCAGCAACTGTTTTTCGTTTTCGATGCGGGAAACGGAAATGTCTTTTGAATGCATCACAGGGCGACGCGAACGCCGATTCTATCTCGCATCGCGGTGCGTGTGAACTATTCGGTGCTCGCGTGCGTATTATGGTGTGATGACGAAAATGAAACTCGGACTTCTGCGCCGCGTCGCTGGAGGGAAAGTCTTCGCGATTGCCGCGATGGCTTTGTTGGTCGTCGCACCGCAGTGTTTCGCGCAGTCCGCCGACAAAATCATCAACGAATCTGTTCGCGCATCCGGCGGCGCGAAGGCATTGCAGAAAATCCATTCGACGGATTGGGAAGGAACGGTCCGCGAGTCCAGCCGGGCCGATGCCGGCGAATTCACTTTGATCACTGCTGCGCCGGGCGAGTTTTATCGCGAGTTTGTATTCGGGCAAGAGCAAACCGTGGAAGCGTGCAATGCGAGTTCCTGCTGGGGCGAACAGGGAAGCGGCAACTTGTACACGCTTTTTGGCGCGGAGGAAAAGCGCGCGGAGGCTACCGGCCACTATTTGAATTTCGCGCTCGCGAATTACAAGAAGCTGAAAATCTATGCGCGCTTCGCGGATACAGAGAACGTCGATGGCAAACCAGCAGACGTAATTGAGCTTACGATTCCTCCAGGAGAGAAACGGCGCGTGTATTTCGACCGCGACAGCCATCTTGTCGTCAAGGAGGTCATCGAAGCTGCTGCGGCGCCGGTCACGGAAGAAAAAACGGCGGGCGCCGTTTCCAAAACAGCGAGCACAGGTTCGTTCGGAGGAGAAGAAGAAATCAGCTATGCGGATTATCGCGAGGTGCAGGGCGCGCGCGAGCCGTTTGAACTTACGATTCAGCAGGATGGACACACATTTCAGGTCAGCGTTGAGCGCATCTCTTTCAATACTGCGGTAAACGCTTCTTCCTTTCAGTTTCCCAATCTTTCAAAGAAACCGCTGCCAGACATTTCTGCGCTTCTCACCGCAATCGAAGCAAACCAAAAGAAAATCGACGAAATTCAGAAAGACTACGCGTGCATGAAGCTGGAGGAAGAAGATAGCGTCAACGGGAAAGACGAAGTGACGAAACGCACCAAGACTCTGTACCAGATTTCCTACATTCACGGAAATGAAATGGCGCGGAAGATTGAAGTGGACGGAAAGCCCCTGAGCGCCACTGAACAACAGAAAGAAGACGAGCGCTTGCAAAAGGAAGCGGCACGATACGAAAAAGAAGCCGCCGAGCCGAAAGATCAGAAGAAAAACGACGATGATGTAGGCATCTCAGATTTCTTGCGTATTTCGCGCTTCACCAATCCACGCTGGGAGCGTTTTCGCGGGCAAGACGTGGTGGTCTTCGATTTTGGTCCTAATCCGAATTACAAGCCGAAGAAACTGGCTGAAAAAGCTATCTACGATTTGGTTGGCACAGCCTGGGTGGACCCGCAGGCCCAAGACGTTGCGAGACTGGAAGCGCGTTTCGACAATTCGCTGAAAATTGCGGGCGGAATGCTGGCTACTTTACAAAAAGGGTCGGCGTTTCAATTCGAGCAGTCCCGCGTGAACAACGAAGTGTGGCTGCCCTCGTATGATGAAATTCACGTCGGCGCGAAAGTCCTGCTGGTCAAGACATTTCGCGTCAACGTAATCGATCACTACTACGACTACCAGAAATTCCACATCGCGACGCAGCAGAAAATCGACGCGCCCAAGAAACAGTGACCATGCACCATTCCACTTCTAACGGGAAGGAGTAGCGACCTGCGGCAAAGACGTTTGCTATTGGGAGAGAGATAAGGATCTTGAGTTTGCACACTTCTGAAATAAATGCAGATTCTTCGTCGGATGCTCGTCGCATCCTCCTCAGAATGACAGTCGGACTGTGTTTGCCGGAGGACGTCAGGCGGTGCGGCCGCAGCACTTTTTGTATTTTTTGCCGGAGCCGCAGGGGCACTCGTCGTTGCGGCCGATTTTCGCGCCGGTGCGGACCTGCTTGGGCGCTTCAGCTTTTTCGCGGCCGGTCTGAAATTGCAGATTTTGCTGCGCGCGCTGCTGGCGCCGTTCAATTTGTTTTGCTTCTTCTTCGGGGCGCGCGGGCTGCATGAGATAGAGGAAGCGAACGGATTCCGTGTCGATGCGGCCCATCATCTCTTCGAAAATCTTGAAGCCTTCCGTCTTGAATTCGACGAGGGGATCACGCTGGCCGTAGCCGCGCAGGCCGATGCCTTCTTTTAAATGGTCGAGCGTGAGCAGGTGGTCTTTCCATTGCGCGTCGACGATATCGAGCATGATGTGGCGCTCGAGCCAGCGCATCATCTGCGTGCCAAATAGCTTTTCTTTTTCTTCGTAGCGGAATTTCGCTTTTTCGATGAGCACGTCGAGAAGCTGATCATGATTCATCTGCAGGGGATCAACTGCCGACGACTTAAGGTCGATGCCAAACTGATTGAGGATTTCGCCGTTCAGTTGCGTGACATTCCACTGATCGGGATGCTGCTCGCGCGGGCAATAGGAGTCGACGAGATCGGCCATGATTTCTTCGGTGAGCGCGAGAACGTCGTCTTTCTGATCTTTTCCTTCGAGAATGGCGCGGCGAATCGAATAAATCGTTTCGCGCTGCTTGTTCATCACGTCGTCGTATTCGAGCAAATGTTTGCGGGCTTCGAAGTTCTGCGCCTCGACGGTTTTTTGCGCGTTTTCTATGCGCTTGGAAATCAGGCGCGATTCGATGGGAATGCCTTCTTTCATTCCGAGCATGTACATGAATTTCTGAACGCGCTCACCGCCGAAGATCCGGAGGAGATCGTCTTCGAGCGAAAGGAAAAATCGAGAGGAGCCGGGGTCGCCTTGGCGTCCCGCGCGGCCACGGAGCTGATTGTCAATGCGCCGGGCTTCGTGGCGCTCGGTGCCGAGAATGTGAAGGCCGCCGAGCGCGATGACTTCATCGTGTTCGGCGCGGCACTGTTCGGAGAATTGGTCGTGGATGGGTTTCCACTGTTCGAGTGGAACCTGAAAAATACGGCCTTCCTGTTGGAAGAGCACCATTGCGGCATTGCCCGCGCCGTTTCCGCCCGCCGCTGGCGCGGAATTTTTCGAGGCTTCGTCGGCGGTTTCGGTGGCGGCGGGATGCTCATCGCCATTGCCAATCACAGAGCCTGCGGGAGCGTAGGGAAGCGCGAGCTTGTTTTTCAGGCAGTATTCGCGCGTCATGGCTTCGGGATTGCCGCCGAGGAGAATGTCGGTTCCGCGACCGGCCATGTTGGTGGAAACGGTGACGGCGCCTTTGCGTCCCGCCTGCGAAACGATTTTCGCTTCGCGTTCGTGCTGCTTTGCGTTCAGGACTTGATGCGGAATGCCGTGCTTTTTCAATAGCTCGGCAATTTTTTCGGATTTCTCGATGGAGATGCTGCCGATAAGCACGGGTTGGCCGCTGGCGTGCAATTGCTTGATGCCGGCGACATGCGTGCCGTCTTCCTGAATGATTCCGTTCACGACGGCTTCGAATTTTTCCTCTTCGGTGCGATAGACAACATCGGGATTTTCGATGCGGATCAGGTCGCGGTTGGTGGGAATCACGACGACATCAAGGCCGTAAATCTTGCCGAATTCTTTCGCTTCGGTTTCCGCGGTCCCGGTCATGCCGGAAAGCTTTTTGTACATACGGAAATAATTCTGGAAGGTGACGGTGGCGAGGGTCTGATTTTCGCGCTCGATCTTGACGCCCTCTTTGGCTTCGATGGCCTGATGCAACCCGTCGGACCAGCGGCGGCCAGGCATCTGGCGTCCGGTGAATTCGTCGACGATGACGACTTCGCCTTCTTTCACGACGTAGTCCACGTCTTTGGTGAAAAGCGTGTGCGCGCGAAGGCCCTGATAGACGTGATGAATGGTTTCGAGGTTCTGCGGGTCGTACATGTTGGGCAGCGCAAGGAGGCGTTCGCATTTCGCCACGCCTTCTTCGGTGAGCGTAGCGGTTTTGTGTTTTTCGTCGAGGGTGAAATCGATGTCTTTGATCAGCTTGGGAACGATTTTGTCGATTTTGTAATACTTGTCGGTGGATTCTTCCGCGGGGCCGGAAATAATTAGAGGAGTACGAGCTTCGTCGATGAGGATGGAGTCCACTTCGTCGACGATGGCGAAATGATGGCCGCGCTGAACGCATTGCGCGAGGTCGTACTTCATGTTGTCGCGCAAGTAGTCGAAGCCAAATTCGTTGTTCGTGCCGTAGGTGATG
>Ga0126371_10001045_pt1 | contig 23069 bp, 16 predicted proteins | sample PanSoiMetaPlot_4_FD_110145 | JGI IMG/M metagenome (GOLD analysis project Ga0126371, IMG submission 110145) | Tropical forest soil microbial communities from Panama - MetaG Plot_4 | ecosystem: Environmental > Terrestrial > Soil > Tropical forest > Bulk soil | place: Panama | collected 2016-02-17 | reverse complement strand
CATTGCCCGTTCGACATATTGATTTTGACTAGCTCGCTGCCTCCTCCGCCCCCCGGGCCATAGCCCACCGCATAAAGGATATGAGGTTCTCGAGGATCGGGCGTGATAACGCCAAATTCAGATGACGGCACCGGGCTCCAATCAGTAAAGTTGAGCTGGCCCCACATACCGCGGCTCTTGACCATGACCGCGCCTGTGTCTTGCTGCGAAGTTACGATCCAGTAGGGATATTGGCTGTCCGTATTGACGTGGTAGACCTGGCTGATCGGCTGCGTATACCACAGACTCCACGTGTCTCCGCCGTCGAGTGTTACACTCGCGCCCTGATCCGCGCCAATCACCATGTGCCTGCCGTTGTCGGGATCGATCCACGCCTCGTGGTAATCCTCGCCACCGGGCGCTCCTTTGTACGCGTGGAACGTCACGCCGCCGTCGGTCGAGCGGTACATCGCGGTGCTAACGGTGTAGACGATGTCAGGGTTCTGTGAATCCACGAAGACGCCGCAGCTGTACGCGCCTTGGCCATTGGCGATCCGCGTGTCCTTGCCCGCCATATGCCGCCACGTGTCACCGCCATCGTCCGAACGGTAAAGTCCCGAGCCATTCTCAATATTGTTACCGACAATGTAGATTCGTTTGGCGTTGGTATGCATCGCGATTACCACGCTAACGCGGCCCGGAAATGGCGGAATCTTGATCTCAGTCCAGGTCTTACCTTCGTCGGTGGATTTGAAGACCAGCGGCGGCTTGGCCTTAGGCTGAGGCCCGGGGCCGCGGAACCCGCCTCCCGTACCCTGCGTGTCCGCCAGCATCACATTAGGCTCGTCGTATGCGTACTCCACTTCGCGCGTGCCGTCGTAGCCATCGGGCTTCAGAATGTTGGTCCAAGTCTGTCCGCCATCCGTGGAGCGGTAAATCCCGCCGCCATCGTGCTTGGTATCGCCTAGTGTGGAAGCGATCACCAGGTTCGCATCATTAGGATCGACGAGGATGCGGTCGATTTTCACCGTGTTTTCCAAGCCGATGTGCTGCCATGTCTTGCCGGCATCTGTGGACTTCCACATACCGTTGCCGAGGCTTCCGCCGATGGGATCGCCCGCGCCCGCATAAACAATATTAGGATTCGAGGGGGCAACTTGAACCGCGCCGATGCTGTCCACGCTCGTCACTTGGTCGAAGATTGGGTACCATGTAACTCCGGCGCTCGTCGTTTTCCAAATACCACCCTGCGGTGTGCCTGCGTAGTAGACACCGGGCTGGCCGATGACGCCGCTGACTGAAGAGATGCGCCCGCCGTGAAAAGGTCCGACATTGCGCCATTTCAGACCGGCGTACAAGTCCGGTTTGACCTGTGCCGCCGCACTCAAAGCTAACGTGAATACCAGCACGCTGGCGAAAGCCAGCTTTCCATACACAACCCGCGAAATTCGCGTCATGATGATAGCTAACCCCCTTGTAAAAATGCGTTAACAAGCGAAGAATACTGTCACACTTCTAAGCCCAGCACAATTTACAATCCGCTGACGCGCAGTTCCGTCGAGGCATTACTGACATGGGGATTTTTTATCGTTCAAGTACCTATCACAGACATTACTCGATTACCCTATCCATTGCGCTATCCGCGTAATCTGCCGTTGACACCGTCGTGCTCTCGGCTTATGTTCTTTCACCAGCGATTCAGCTGGAAATCCTAGAGTCAAACATTCGATTCTCATCGGACTTCACATACTGCATCCACAAGTTTTCTGCGGAGGAGCCGTCTCAATGAAAAAAGCCCTGCTAGGCCTGGCGATATTCCTATTCGCTCTCGCGACTCGAGCGCAAAGCGATAAACCGCTCCTGCTGCGGCAACCTACGCTGAGCCGTACTCAGATCTGTTTTGTCTACGGAAACGATCTGTGGACGGTCAGTCGGGATGGCGGCGAAGCCACGCGACTAACTGCTGGTCCGGGCGTCAAGGGCGGCCCGCAGTTCTCCCCGGACGGGAAATGGATCGCTTTCTCGGGCGAATATGACGGCACTCTCAACGTCTACGTGCTGCCCGCAACCGGAGGCACGCCGCGCAGGCTCACTTTCCATTCTGGCCCAGACATCGCCTCGGGATGGACCCCGGACGGTAAAAACATTCTCTTCGCTTCCCCGCGTGATGCCTACGCATCTGGTATTCAACGGCTCTACACCGTGCCACTCGCCGGCGGTTTCCCCGCGCAATTGCCGCTGCCGCTTGCTTACGAAGGTTCCTACTCCGCGGATGGTTCGCATATCGCATATCGGCCAACTCCCAAACCGTGGGGAACATGGGACCACTATCGCGGCGGAACCGCCGCCCAGTTGTGGATAGCCGATCTCTCCAACTCTTCTGTCGCGAAAGTCCCGCGCGTCGATTGGAGCGACATAAATCCGATGTGGGTCGGCGATACCATCTTTTACCTCTCTGATGAAAACGGCCCCTACACTCTCTTCGCGTATGACATCAAATCGCAAAAGAATGTCCAGGTCGTCAAAACAGAGGGGCTGCCTATCAAATCCGCGTCCGCTGGTCCGGGCGCAATTGTCTACGAACGATTTGGCTCTTTGCATCTCTACGATCTTTCTTCCCGCCAGGACCACGCCGTGAATGTCCACATTGACGCCGACCTCGTCCAGGTTCGGCCCCATTTCGAAAAAGTGGCTAAGCGCATCGAAGCCGGAGCAATTTCTCCAACCGGAGTTCGCGCTGTCTTTGAAGCGCACGGCGAAATCCTCACGGCGCCTGCCGAAAAGGGTGATATACGGGATCTCACGAACTCTCCCGGTGTAGCTGATCGCGATCCGGCATGGTCTCCCGACGGGAAATGGATCGCCTATTTTTCTGATGAGTCCGGCGAATACGCTCTGCGTCTGGTCGATCAGCGCGGCACGGGCGCGGTTCGCAAAATCGACCTCGGCAATCCTCCTTCGTATTTCTATTCGCCCACGTGGTCGCCCGACAGCAAGAAAATTGCCTATACCGACAAGCGCTCCAATCTTTGGTACGTCGATCTCGACAATCCCACTCCTGTGAAAGTGGCTAACAACTATTTTGAAGACCGCGGTTTCAATCCCTCTTGGTCACCGGATAGCCATTGGATCGCCTACACGAAGGATCTCCACAACTACCTCCACGCTATTTTTGCCTACTCGCTCGAAACTCACCAATCCACTCAAATCACCGACGGCAGGAGCGATGCCGATTCTGCCGTCTTTGATAAAAACGGAAAGTATCTCTACTTCACAGCAAGCACGGACATTGGTCCGACTCTCTACGGCTTGAACATGTCAACCGACGACCACACCGTCACGCGTAGTGTCTATGTCGTTGTCCTGCGCAAGGATCTGCCGTCACCATTTGCTCCTGAAAGCGACGACGAAAAGGTCGAAGCGGAAAACACCGCAGCCAATTCGACCTCCGCTGCCGCCGCGACCGATCAAAAAAATCAAGCTGCCGGCAAATCCGCTGACGCCGACAAAAAGAAAGAGCCCGCGAAAATCTCTATCGATTTCGACAATATCAGTCAGCGCGTTCTCGCCCTTCCGATGCCTGCCAAGAATTACGTCGGACTCGCGGCAGGTAAGGAAGGCGAGCTGTTCGTCTCCGAATTCCCCCGGCCGGAGGGCGATGGAGGTTTTTTCCCTTCGCTCGTCGTCTACAAGTTCGATATGAGCAAGCGCAAGGCCGATCCAATCGTATCGGGCATTCAAAGCGTGGCCGTTTCATTTAACGGCGAGAAGCTTTTATATCAGCAGGGCCGGAGTTGGTTCATCGCTCCAACAGCCCAGCCCGTCAAGCCCGGCGATGGGATGCTAAACCTGGATGACATGGAAGTGTGGGTCGAGCCCCAGGCTGAATGGAAACAGATGTATCACGAAATTTGGCGCATCGAACGCGACTTCTTCTACGACCCACATCATCACGGGCTCGATCTTCCCGCGGTCGAGAAAGAATACGCAGCCTTCCTGCCCGGCATCGCCACGCGCGACGACTTGAATTATCTCTTCGACCAGATGCTCAGCGAACTCAATGTCGGCCACATGTTCGTCGGCGGAGGAGACATTCCCGAAGTTCCTCCGGTCAAGGTCGGCCTGCTCGGCGCTGATTACTCCATCGAAAACGGCCGCTATCGTTTCCAGCGCGTTTATAACGGCGAAAACTGGAATCCGCGTCTCCGCGCACCGCTCACTCAGCCCGGCGTTAATGTTGTCGCCGGAGAATATCTGCTCGCCGTCAACGGACGCGATCTTCACGCCTCTGAAAATCTCTACAGTTTCTTCCAGGAAGCCGCCGGTAAGCAAACCCTCCTGAAAGTCGGGCCAAATGCCGACGGTTCGGGCTCACGCGAGGTGACCGTCGTGCCTCTCGACGACGAGGAAGCTCTTCGCAATCGCTCTTGGATGGAAGGCAACGCTCGTAAGGTCAGCCAAATGAGCGGCGGCAAACTTGCCTATGTCTACCTTCCCGATACAGCCGAAGGTGGCTTCACCAATTTCAACCGCTACTATTTTAATGGCCTCGGCGACCAAGGCGCCGTGATCGACGAACGCTTCAATCAGGGCGGACAAGCAGCCGATTACATTATCGATGTCATGCAGCGCAAGATCTGGAGCTACTGGACCCCGCGCGACGGTGGCATTTCCACCACGCCGCTCGGAATTTTCGGCCCAAAGGCCATGGTCACCAATGAATTCTCCGGCTCCGGCGGCGACGCTCTCCCGTGGTATTTCCGCCATGTCGGTCTCGGCCCGCTTGTCGGCAAACGAACTTGGGGTGGTCTCGTCGGCATTGGCGGATACCCTGATTTGCTCGACGGCGGCTACGTCACCGCACCGCGTTTCGCCTTTTTCACTACCGACGGGACCTGGGACGTGGAAAACCACGGAGTGCAGCCCGATTACGAAATCGAATTCGATCCCCAGGCTTGGCGCCAGGGCCATGACCCACAGCTCGAAAAAGCCGTGCAGCTCGTGATGGAGGACCTGAAAAAGAATCCGCCGCCGGTTCCCAAGCGTCCGGCCTACCCGGATTATTCAAAGTATTCGAGCGTCCACCACTAGCCGCCGCGCACTCTCGCGAACGCAAGGCGGGATTTTGTAGATTCGACGCGCAAATCTACGCCATGTCGCGTAACGCCGTGCGCGCCGCGAGCTGTCCGCAGATTCCGTGCACGCCCCCACCCGGGAAAGTGGACGCGGAACAGAGATACAGGCCTTTCGCGGGCGTGCGATACCGTCTCCACGTCGGCCTCACGTAAAACTGCCGCAGATCCGAAGATCCACCCGTAACGTCCCCGCCAATCAGGTTCGGATTTCGCGCTTCGAGCTGCGACGTCAGCAGCACGCTTCTCTTCAGAATCTTTTTGCGGAAACCCGGGGCAAATCTCTCGATCTGCGCCTCAATTTGCTCAGACGCATCCGCATTCGACGCATTTGGCACATGGCAATAGGCCCACGCGACATGCTTTCCTGCTGGAGCGCGCGTCTCATCAAAAAGTGTCGGTTGCGATAACAGTACGAACGGCTTCTCGCACACCTGGTCGTTCCACGGTGCCCGCTCCGACGCCTCGATCTCCTCAAGCGTCCCGCCCACGTGCACCGTTCCCGCCCGCGCACACTCCTTCGCGCTCCACGGAATCGGCCCATCCAATGCCCAATCCATCTTGCAAACACCAGGTCCGTAGTGAAATCGTTCTAGTTTCGCGCGAAATCCTGAAGGCAGGCGCGTCCCCGCTATACGAAGCAGCTGCCGCGGTGTCACATCGCAAAGAACCGCGCGCGATTTCGGCAACTCGTCCAGCGATTCCACCATTTTGCCTGTGACGATTTCTCCGCCCAGTGAGCGAAAGTACGAAGCCAGCGCGTCAGTGATCTTCCGCGCTCCGCCTCGCGGGATAGGCCAGCCCACGCGATGAGCCGTTGCCGCAAAAACCAATCCGAATGCCGCGCTGGGCAGCTTTTCGAGCGGCAAGATCGAATGCGCCGCGCATCCCGCAAAAACTGCCCGCGCTCGCTCTCCTCGAAATTCCGAGCGCGCAAAACTCGACGTCGAATGCATCGCGAGCAGCCCAAATCGCGCCGCGGAAAACGGCCGCCTCGGAATCACCGAGTACCCCAGCATCAGCGGTTCCAGTTGCGGCCACGCATCCAATATCGGCGACATGATCTCGCGGTAGCGCTCGCCATCCTCGCCCAAATTCGAAACACTTGTTTCGAGCGACCGCTCCAAAGCCACCGCCGTACCGTCGTCCAGCGGATGAGCCACCGGAATCGGCGGCTGAATCCATTCCAGTCCATGTTCAGCAAGCGGCAGCGTGCGAAAAAATGGCGACATCACCGCCATCGGATGCACAGCAGAACAAACGTCGTGCAGAAATCCCGGCAGCGTCAGCTCTTCAGTTCGCGTACCCCCGCCAATCGTTTCGCGCCCTTCAACAATTAGAGCCGAGCGCCCCGATTGCGCGATAGTAATTCCGGCGGCCAGTCCATTCGGCCCCGAGCCGACAACCACCGCATCGTATTCGCTTCTCAACGCGCTCATCGCAGATCAATCGGTATCGCATTACAGGCCCGATAGGCAACAACCAAGTGGGGAGAGTGCAGCCTCAATCCTAATTATCGGAGAACCACCGGAAACCGGTTCGTTGTTCCTTCTCAGCTTCCCGCAAAATCTCGAGCGTTTGACTGCGCCGGTAATTCGAGCATGCCACCAAGAGCGCATTCAGCAGCGCCATCGCCGCCACATACGATCCTGCAAACAGCGGCCCTTCCGTCGGAGCCACGAAGTACTCATCCGTGTAGCGCGCCACTGGCGAAATGGAACTGTCCGTGATTCCCACCGTGTACGCCCCTCGGCTTCCAGCATGTCGCAGACCCTCTACCGTTAGTCGCAGCCCCCTCCGGAAACTGATTCCAATCACCACATCCTTGCGCGTCAATTGTCGCAGCCGGTGCGTCAATTCTCCCGCACTGGAAACAGCCACCGCGCTGATCCCAATAACCGTCAGGTTATACTCCAGAAAACGCGCCAGGACTTCTGCCATATCTCCGCCCAGAATCAGAACTCTTTCCGCCGCGTGCAGTCGTTTCACCAGCGCCAGCAGCCGTTTCTTATCCAGGCTGTGGCTTAGCCCGCGAATATTCGCCATGTCGCGGTTCATCGATTCTTCGACCCGGCCATCAAGCCCTGAGTTCTCAGTCGTGCTTTCCATCACGCGAAACGGCGTCGCTTGCGCAACGGATAATTCGTGGAGATAACGCCGGAAATCATGAAACCTCTTGAATCCCATCTCTCGTGCGATTCGCAACAGAGTCGCTGGAGCGCTGTCCAGCTCCTTTGCCAAGTCCCTCAGGCTGTGCAGCACGTATCGCCGTGGATGCTCCAGCAGCGGCCGTATCACTTCCTGTCGTTTCGGAGACAGCGCGCGAACTAATCCAGGGAAACCAGATTCCTCTTTTGTTTTTCGCTTCTTCGCCATCCCCGGAATATCCTCATTTTATCGTACTGCTCTCGTACAGTTGCGGTATCTAACAACAGTTTTTGACGCGAGGCAAGCGGACAGAGCATGCGTCGGCTCTCGAAAAACAAATCGATTGTTTCAGGTTGCGAGCACTACACACGCGTTTGAGTGGTGCACATCGAATAGCCGAGCAACGGTATCCGGGTCGCCCGCACTGTGAAAATTTCGCTCACGGAAACTTCGTAAGCAATTCTCTGCATTGCGGCCTTTCCGTCTATCTCTTATAATCTAGCGGTAAACCTATACTGCGGGGGCAGCGAAATAAAAGCTAAACTAGGCGGGAAGAAACGACGTTCTCGCGGAAGCCATTCTACTAAGCGAAAAATGACTGACGTCGGCGAAAAACTTAAAAAGAAGCTGCAGGAAGAAATCGCTGTACTCGAGCACGAATTCCACGACGAATTGCCTAAGGAGCTGATGAAGGCTCGCGCTCACGGCGATCTCTCGGAAAACGCGGAATACAAGTATGCCAAGGAGCGTCAGTCGTTTGTCTCGGCGCGCCTCAGCCAATTGCATCAGCGCATGGCTGAAATCTCCATGCTCAATCTCAATAACCTCCCTCGCGACCGCGCCGCCTATGGCTCGACCGTGCGTCTCCTGGACGTGAACAAATCGCAGGAAACCGAATACAAACTTGTAACGGCGGAAGAAGCGGACGTCTCCAAGGGTATGATTTCCACTTCTTCTCCCATCGGCCGCGCGCTCCTCGGCAAGAAAGTGGGCGACGAAGTGAAAGTCCAAACTCCGGCGGGCACGAAAGAGTTTGAAGTGACCCGGCTGGTAACAATTTACGAGGCGGAGCTTTAGCGGCGTTTCGCCGCTTTCGTATGCCTGCTCGCATCGAGGCTTTCGGTCGGCCCTTTCGTTGGTTGCTCCAGCGAACCGTCGGAGCTTTCGCGCGGGTCCGCATTCCCGCCGGTTTCCTCACCTTCACCGGCTTTGTGTTCTGTATCGTTGCGGGCGTTCTTTTCGGAACAGGGCGTTTTTTCTCTGCCGGCGTTGCGATGGTTCCTGCTGCCACATGTGACCTCATCGCTAGGCCGCTCGCCCACCGCCAGCCTCGCGTCGATTTTTTCAATGCTTTTCTAAAATCCGTTCTTCACCGGTATGCAGACTTGGCCGTTTTCCTCGGGCTTCTCGTCTACTACTCTACAGTCAATCGCTTCCTCTATGCGCTGCTCACCGGCTTCGTCATGGCAGGCGCCGTTATGGTCAGCTATTCTCAAGCCCGCGCTGAATCTCTCATCGACCGCTGTCGTGTCGGTTTCTGGGAGCGTCCCCAGCGTCTCGGTTTGTTGATTATCGGCGCGCTGCTGAATTGGCTGCCCGATGCGCTGCCGATAGCCTTATTGATCCTTGCCGTCGGCTCCAACTTCACCGTCATTCATCGCATTTACCACACTTGGAAGGAAACGGAGGGCAATCGTCGCGAATCCGAGCAAGTTGTCGCGAGCGCCACCTTTCGCGAATCCGAGTCTCCGGTCCCTGCGCGTTCAGAATTTCGCGCCGAGCAGCCTGCCGATAAGCGTTCTGGTGCACAAAGTGACGAAGTTCTCTCTCGCGCCGTCAAGCGAGGAGCCTAGTTTGCCGCACGCCTTCACAGGGTCTTCATTCTGACGTGAGTTCCCAGAACTTTTCTCTCATCGTTCACGGCGGTGCTTGGGACATTCCCGATGCTGCCGTCTCCGATTGCCGCTCCGGTATTGAACGCGCATTGAAAGCGGGGCGGGAAATACTCGCCAAGGATGGTTCCGCTCTTGATGCTCTCGAAACCGCCGTTGCTGTTCTTGAGGACGACGTAGTTTTTGACGCCGGAATTGGCTCTCACCTCAATCGCGACGGCCGCGTCCAACTCGACGCCATCATCATGGACGGAGTCACGCTCAAATCCGGCGCTGTCGCCGCCCTCGAACGCATTCGCAATCCGATTCATCTTGCTCGGAAGGTCCTCGACTCCAGCCAGCACATGATGCTCGCCGCGGCTGGCGCGGAATTGTTCGCAAGGGAAAATGGCATCCCGCTGTGCGATCCCTCCGAATTGGTCATCGAGCGCGAACGCGCAGCGTGGCTTCGTTGCCGCGAAGGAAATCACAAGTCTGCATTCCACTTCGAACATCAGCACGGGACCGTCGGTGCTGTCGCGCGCGACTCTCGCGGCCAGCTCGCTGCCGCGACCTCCACCGGTGGCACCTGTTGTAAATTTCCTGGCAGGATTGGCGATGCGCCGCTCATCGGTTGCGGCTGTTACGCGGACGGCGAAGCTGGCGGCATTTCCTGCACCGGCCATGGCGAGGCCATCATGAAAATCGTCATGGCAAAAACCGCAGTGGATTTGCTCCGCACCGGCGCGGCCTCCGATGCTGTTGCGGGGGAATGCGTGCAATTGCTTGCCCGCCGCACGCAAAGCACGGCCGGCCTGATTCTGCTCGACCGCGAAGGCCGACCCGGCGCCGCCTTCAATACTCCGCGCATGGCTTACGGCTACATCGAGCCCAGCGGCTCTTTTTTCATTCTTCCGTAATTCCGTTTTCCCAAGAAAAAGCGCCGGACCGGGGAGAGGTCCGGTCCGGCGCTACTTGCAATGCGATAACTTTTCGAAATTTAGGTCCGCTGCGTTGCCCAGCGCTTCCGTGTCGCGAAGCCAAGCATCGCCAACCCTGTAACAAAGAGCGCAATCGTGCCCGGTTCCGGCGTCGCGGAGGTTCCGCTGAGCGAACCCAGCGTCACGTTACTTCCGCAGTTGCCAGTCGTAGTGACTGAACTTGCTCCACAGGGCGACATCAACACTAGAAAATCATCCTGCGAGTTCAGGCTGAATGTCGCTGAAACTACGTCCCCGTTATAAGTGCAGCCCGCCGTTTGAAATCCGCACCACGCCTTCGTATTTGTCAGTGCGAAGCTACTCGCCCCAAATGGGTTCGAGCCATACCCTAGCGCCGCAAATGCTTCGCCCGGTTGCACGCTCCCGAAGGTTAGTGTGATTGACCGCACTCCCAGGCTCAATAGATTGCTCAGATCTAGGCCCATCACGTAATCCGCATTTGCCCCATCGTAGCCAATCTCATGGTCCGTTTCTCCGGCCAGCCCCAATCCCACTTCAGCCCCGCCATCATTCTTCTGGTACAGGGCGCTGGCCGCGCAACCCGACAGCGTTGCCGTGCTCGTCGAATCCGAAGCCGAGCACTCAAACCCAAACGCCGTAATCGTCGCCGAACCCGACGTGTAGCTCGCCGACGTGCCCAGTGTCTGATCGGAACCGCCGAAGCCAAAACTGAGATTCGTCGGTCCAGCGAATGCCGAAGTCGCACCGAAAATCAATATACCCATTGCAGTTACAAATCTGGCCTTCATGGACATCCCCCTAAATGTTTCTACCGGTAAATATACTGCACTTTCCCTACCAAATTTGCGAGCCGCCAACCGCCAATTTGCGGCACTTATTTGCGGTTCCTCCACGCGATGTGCAAACTATTTCACTTCCACTCCGAATTTGTAGAGTTATGTACGCTAACTACATACGTAACGAGGGCGGCACCTTCGCACTCCATCCAGGCGGCTTCCGGCTGTTGATGCTCCCTTAATCGTGTGTTAGCATTCGGCGTTTCCGCAGGGAGCGAGGCGATTGCCGATACGCCTCAACATTGCGCCCCTTTTCCTTCGGCCTCGCGGTCGCTGCTACAAAACTGTAATTATCCCGAAACAATCCTGTCTCGCTTCTCCTTCCCAAGATTTTCGCTATTACAGACACAACGAGGTGAACCATGAAAACCTATAACACGGAGCAAATCCGAAACGTGGGCATTGTAGGTCACGGCGACACGGGGAAGACGCAGCTCGCGTCGTCGTTGTTGTTCACTGCGGGAATGACCCAGCGCCTCGGCAAGGTTACGGACGGCTCGACCGTTACCGACTGGGACGAAGAGGAAATCGCACGAAAAATCTCCATCCAGACCGGCATCGCCTACGCCGAGTGGCAAGGGACAAAAATCAATCTTCTCGATACCCCCGGCTACTCCACTTTCATCAATGACACGAAAGCTTCGCTCATCGCCGCCGACGCGGCGCTGATCCTCATCGACGCCTCCGCCGGCTGCCAGGTGGTCACCGAAAAAGTCTGGGACTTCGCCACCGAATACGAACTGCCCCGCGCCTTCGTCATCAATTGGATGGACCGCGAACTCGCCAGCTTCGACCGCGCCCTCGATTCCATCCAGCAGGTTTTCGGCCGCGGAGCTGTTCCCGTCCAGCTCCCCATCGGCGCGGAGAAAAATTTCAAGGGTGTCGTCGACCTCGTCGCAATGAAGGCCCTCCTCTACACGCCCGACGGCGACGGCAAAGCCAAAGTCGAAGAAATTCCCGCCGACCTCGCGGAAGCCGCTAAAGCCGCGCACGAAGCGCTCGTCGAAATGGTCGCCGAAGGCGACGACGAACTCATGCAGGAATTCTTCGACAAAGGCACGCTGCCCGTCGAAGATCTGAAAAAAGGACTCCACAGCGCCGTCATCGAAAAACGAATTTTCCCTGTGCTGCTCAGCTCTGCGCTGCACAATATCTGCAGCGACGCCCTCCTCAATTTCATCATCGAGGAGTTTCCTTCGCCCGCCGCGCGCGGCGTAGCCGCCGCATACAAAGAGCCGCAGCGCAAAGGCGAAATCGTCGAGCGCAAAATCGACGACAAAGAGCCGCTCTCTGTTTTCGTTTTCAAGACCATCGCCGACTCCTTCGCCGGCCGCATCAGCTTTTTCAAAGTGATGAGCGGCGTCCTGCATAACGACGCCAACATCTCCAACTTCAATCGCAGCGGCGTCGAGCGTTTTCAGCATCTCGAAGTCCGCCAGGGCAAAACCGCCACCGCCATCCCCGAACTTCACGCCGGAGACATCGGCACCATCGCCAAACTCAAGGACACCACCACCGGCGACACGCTCGGCGACAAAGCCGGCGCCATTTTTTATCCTGCCGCGCGCATTCCCGAACCCTCCATCACCTTTGCCATCGAGCCCAAAACCCGCGCCGATGAAGACCGCATCGGCGTCGCCATTCACAAAATCCTCGAGGAAGATCCCGCGCTGCGCTTCAGCCGCGATCCGCAAACCAAAGAATTTTTGCTTTCCGGCGCGGGCCAGCAGCACGTCGAAGTTGTCGTCGCCAAGCTCCGCAAGCGCTATCACGTCGAACTCACGCTCCATCCGCCGAAAGTCCCGTACCGCGAAACCATTCGTGGCAAGGCCGACGCGGAAGGCAAACACAAGAAGCAGACCGGAGGCCACGGTCAGTTCGGCCTCTGCCGCATCAAGATGGAGCCGCTGCCGCGCGGTGCCGGCTTCGAATTCGTCGACGACATTTTCGGCGGCGCCATTCCCAAGAACTGGATTCCTTCCGTCGAAAAGGGCATTCATGACGCGGCCGAGCGCGGCTACCTCGCCGGATTTCCCGTCGTGGATTTCCGCGCCAGCCTCTACGACGGCAAATATCACGACGTGGATTCGTCCGACATCGCCTTCAAAATCGCCGGGGCGCTTGCGTTCAAGGAAGCAATGAAGCAGGCCAAGCCCGCCCTGCTCGAACCCATCATGAAAGTCGAAGTCTACGCGCCCGACCAGTATTCCGGAGACATCATGGGCAACATCAGTTCGCGGCGCGGCCGCATCAGCGGAAGCGAAGCGCGCGGCCACAACGTCGTCGTGCGTGCGCAGGTTCCGCTCGCGGAAATGCTCAGTTACGCGAACGATCTCACGTCCATGACGCAGGGCCGCGCGGGCTACTCGATGGAGTTTTCGCACTACGACTTCGTGCCCGCGGAACACGCCGAGAAAATCATCGCCGCGCACAAGCCCCACGCCGCCGCTGACGAGGAAGCCGCCTCCGCCGCCAACGGCCACTGACCGAGGCAGCGACGAGTGACAAGTGTCGAGTGACCAGTAAGCTGAAACGAACCCTCGGTGTTGCCGGTTAAAAAGCGGTACAAAATTATCGATTAGAAATTTGGAAGTGTTTGGTTTTGCTGGATTTAACGGAATTTCTAATAATTCCGGGGCCTGTCGATTAGAAGCTCGGCTGAGGCGCAGCGATTGCCTCGGCTGTGGTGTTCGGAAGCGGACAAAATACCTTGGGAAAAATGCTGAACTCTGTCGATTAGAAATGAGTCCGAGTGATTGTTTTGTGTGAGTTAAGCAAACTTCTAATAATCCATAGGTCTGGCGATTAGAAATCAAAAAGCGCATAAAAAGCGAAAACGCCGCGTCTCCGCGGCGCGCCTTTCTCTTCCTTCCCGCTTTTCCCCTTCAACTAGAATCGTCCAGTCGAAGATACTGTGTACCATAGCGTTAATTAAAAGTCAAGGAAAAAACACCAAAAGACGATTGCACCAAGAAAGGCACATGCAGAGCGATCGCCTTGACGTACGATATTTCACGATGAACGACGACGCGACCGCGGTGCAGGAGTTTTCTCGAATACGATGGACGTTTCCAATGGCCATTGGATTGGGAACGACTCTCGTCTACCTGGCGTTTCTTGCCCCGGGAATTTATTCCATCGACGGCAACTCGATGCTGGGACTGGCAGAGTCGCTGGCCGGGCACTTCAGCATTGTATTGCCGCCAGACTGCAGCGGAATCATCGGCAGGGGCGGGCACCTTTACTCGATGTGGTACCCGCTGCTTTCTTTTCTTGCGGTGCCGTTCGTGGCCGTGGGACTGGCGCTGGCGCACTGGTTTCATTTGCCAGGGCACTTCGTGGCAGCGGTCTGCGCGCTCCCGTTATCTGCCCTGCTCACCGGAGCGACGACGGCTGCTGTGGCGATTCTTGCCGTTCAATTGGGAGCGACGCTGCGGGGTGCCTGGCTTGCGGCGATTGCCTACGCGTTCGGCACGATTGCACTGAACTATGCCAGGAGTTTCTATTGCGAGCCGCTGCTGGCTTTTCTGACGATCGCCGGCGTCTGCCTTGCGGCATCGAAAGTACGCAAGCGGCTCGCCTGGCTTACTGCATGTACTGCGCTGGCGGTGCTCGCAAAGCCTACAGGCATCATTCTCGGCCCGATTGTTTCGGGTTACTTTTTGCTGAAACGCCGGACTTGGAAGGAAATCGTTCTTCCGATGTTCGGGTCTGCAATCGGAGTGGGTTTGTACGCCATTTATAACTTCTTCCGTTTCGGCAATCCTTTGAATTTCGGCCCTCCGGACGCGTTTACGATCCGGGGTTTTCCGGCGGGAGCCGCTGGCCTCCTGATCAGCCCGGGCCGCGGACTTGTGTGGTACTGCCTTCCGCTTGTGCTTTGCGTCGTTGCTCTGCCACGGGCGTTGAAGGCTGCCACGCTCGAAACTCTGATGATTGTTGCGGTATTTCTGGCGTATCTGGGAATCTATGGATGCTGGAGTTACTGGGAGGGAGGCTGGTCCTGGGGGCCGCGATTTCTTTTGCCGGCGCTGCCGGCAGTCGCTGCGCTGCTGGGGTTGCTGCGCGGAAAATGGGTGAGGGCGCTGGCGCTGTTCGCGGTGATTGGGTTCGTCGTGAATGCGCCGACGCTCGTGTCCTTCTACGAGCGATATTATGCCGAGATGAATCAGCAGGGAGTTAGCGTGCATACGCAGCTGTGGTCTGTGCGCGAAGCGCCGCTGTTGCATGCGTGGGGAGCAGCGTATCGGGAGTTTGAGGACGCGCGAACGCACGATGTGCGCGAACTTTTCAGCGCACGCGAGGGTGCTGCGAAATCCATCGATAGTTCGCGTGCGTTGCGGGTGGTTGCTGTCTGGTGGTGGGTGCTGCCCATTGCGCACATCCCGCGATGGATTGGAGCGGCGTTTTCTTTTGCAGTTCTTCTCTTGGGTCTCTTTGTGTTAAGGATTTCGTTCCTGATGGCAACTCGGGAAGCATCGGGCACAGGGGAGTTAATTTCAGAAGGAAATTCTATTGCGAGAGTGCGGGCGGACTAAGTAAGAAGAGAGGGAGAGATGAGATCACGGAAGAAATCGAAGACCGAGCACGTGCAGAAATGGGGAGATGCGACGCTGGCGATCCATCGCGGCGAGGCGAGGCACGGACGCTGCGGGCCCGTGGCGCCGGACATTGTGCGCAGCTCGACGTTCACGTTTTCCTCCACGGAGGAGATGAAGCGCTGGGCAGAGGGAAAAAGCTCGGCGTACATCTACACGCGCTATGGGAATCCCACGCTGACCATCGCGGAGGAAAAAATCGCGGCGCTCGAAGGAGCCGAGGCTGCGATTGTGGCGGCGTCGGGGATGGCGGCGATTTCGAGCGCCCTGCTCGCGGTGCTGAGCGCAGGCGACGAAGTGATTTCGACGGCGCAGCTTTACGGAGGCACCTACCGGCTGATGCGCGACCTCTTTCCGCGGATGGGGATTCGCGTGAGGCACGTCGAGGCAGACCTGGCGGGCATCGAGGAGCTGGTGACGACGCAGACGCGGTGCCTGTATGTGGAGACGCCGACGAATCCGTCGCTGCGGTTGGTGGATTTGCGGCGGGCGGTGGAAATCGCCCGCGAGTATAAGCTCACTTCGATTGTGGACAACACTTTCGCGAGCCCGTTGCTGCAGAAGCCGATTGCGTCGGGATTCGACATGGTGGTGCACAGCGCGACGAAGTACCTCGCAGGGCATTCGGATTTGATTGGCGGCGCGGTGGCGGGCTCGCGGGAGTGGATTGGGCGGGTGCGCGAGAACATTATTTATTTGGGCTGCTGCATGGACCCGGAGGGCGCATTTCTGCTGATTCGTGGCATGAAGACGCTGACTCTGCGCGTGGAGCGGCAGTGCAAGACGGCGATGGAAGTGGCGCGATTCCTGGGGCGGCATCCTCGAGTGGCGCGGGTCCATTATCCGGGGCTGGCGTCGCATCCGGACCACCGGCTGGCTCGTCGGCAAATGCGCGATTTCGGCGGGATGCTGTCGTTTGACGTAAAGGGCGGAATTGCGGCGGCGAGACGGATGTGCGACCGCGTGAAGGTCTTTTCGCTGGCGGCGAGTTTGGGCGGAGCCGAGTCGCTGGTGGTGCTGCCGGCGTACACGTCGCATTACCGAATGTCGCGCGAGGAACTGGAGCGAGCCGGCGTCGAATCGGGCACGGTGCGCGTCTCGATTGGCCTTGAGGACGCTGCCGATTTGATCGAGGATTTGCGGAAAGCATTAGCGTAAGCGTGGCAACTTAGGGGAGCAATTAAAGATGGTCGGTGCCTTTAGGAGGACATTCTGGCTCTGTTACATGATCGCTTTTATTGTTCTCATGCCAGCGACCGTTTATGAAGTTCTGAGGCGGCAATTGCCCAAGGCCGTTTTATTTGGGATTCCTGTATATGCCTTTCTTGCTTGGGGCTCTTATGTGAACTTCAAAAGGAGGCGACGCACTTGACACGCGAATCTGCTGTTCACTCGCTCCTCAAACCAACACCACACCGACGCTGCAAATTACGCCGCGTTTTTGGCGGCGGTTTCGAGGAGCTCGTTGATGAGGGTTTGGTAAGGCTTGTCCTGCTGTGCGGCGAGGCGGCGAAGCTGGGCGAGGAGACGCGGGTGAATGCGAATGGCGATGAGCTGCTTCGCTTCGCCCGTTTTGGGGCGGCCGACACGACGGGCGTACTTGAGTTCTTCGCCTGTCGATTCCGGAATGTCGGAGAAATCGATCTGACTGTCCGGAATATGCCTGGCGCTCTTGGCGGCTCGCTTGGCGCGCGCTGATGATGCGAATCGTTTCTTTGCCATCGGCGGACCTCCTTATCGTGTAAACGGCCAACAGTACTCGGCCACTTGCTGAGACGCCCAACCGCTTCGAGCGATGCTCGCCTTGGGAGTGGTCGGCGTCCTCCCAGTCGAGAGCGTCGAAGTCGGCGAACATGGTGGCCGCCTCCTCGAAGCTGACGCCGTGCTTGGCAAGATTGCTCGTGGCCTTGGCGGCGTCCCAGGAAAACACTTAATGTATATACACTAATTAGGCCGGGATTTCAACGACCCTCGGAGAGCGCCGAGAGACGCGGTGAAGCGTTTCTCGGTTCTGGCACACCCTGAACGGAAGGACAATTGACCGGAGGGTTTCCTCCTCCGTACAATTTTTGGTAGGATGCGGGCAATTTGTGCCCGCAATAGCGGGCAAACGTTGGCGCGGCCCAGGCGTCAATTAGTAGTGAGGTTGTCGGTAGCCGTACCGTAGATTCACACGGGCGCGAAAAGCGCCCGGCGGGATAACGGAATCATCCTAAATTAGGCAAGGATTGGTGAGCAGGGCGCCCGGGAGGGCGAATTGAGCGGACGAAAAGGGATCGTGCTGATTGCGGCGGGGCTGATGATCGCTGCGGCGGGATTTTCAGGCTGCCAGGACACCGCTAAGAACAGCGTACAGGTGCGCCAGCCTGCGACTGCGCCGCGTCCGTCTTTGCAGATGCAAACGAGCGCCTCCGCAAAGGTCGGCGAACTGCCGCTTCCCCAGAGCTTGCCAGATTTCAGCGAGCTGCAGCCGCAGCCGCGTCCGTGGGTGGATGCGCTGATCGAGCGGGTGCAAGCGACTTTCGATGCCGCGACGCAAGCCTATCAGGCTGGGCAGCTGGATGTGGCGCGGAAGGACTTCAATGCGGCGCTCCATGAGCTGACGAAGAACAACTTGGAGGCGACGGGCGACGTCCGGCTGCAGCAGCTTTTCAATCGCATCGTGGACACGATGCAGACGGACGAAATGGCTACGGAGGCAAAGGACGAAGCGACCGCCGAGGCGAACGAAGACGCCGCCGATAATGCTGCGGACAATAGTGAGGACAATTCCAACGCAGCGGACAATTCGACAACGGATAACTCGGACGACACCACGGCGCAGGCTCCGCCGCAATCCACGGCGCCGATTGAAGAGATCGCCGAACTGGAAGACCTGCCGGCGAGCGATCCAAAGCTTGCAGCGCTGGCGGAAAAAGAGCTGATTACGGTTCCGCATGACCTGCCGCTGACGCTGAATGCGTCGGTACTGCAGTATTTGAGCTATTTTGCATCACCGCGCGGGCGGGACATTGTTGAGATGGGACTCCAGCGCGCAGGACGGTATCGCGCGATGATTGAGTTGACGCTGAAAAAGGAAGGATTGCCGCTGGACCTGTTTTATCTGGCGCAGGCGGAGTCGGCGTTCAAGCCGCGGGCAGTTTCGAGCAAGGGGGCGCGAGGAATCTGGCAGTTCATGCCATACACGGGCCAAGAATACGGGCTGCACCGGACCTATTACGTGGACCAGCGGGATAATCCCGCAGAGGCAACGGAAGCCGCGGCGGAGAGTTTGCGCGATTTGTATCAGACGTTCGGCGACTGGTATCTAGTGATGGCGGCGTATAACTCCGGGCCGATGAACGTGACGCGGGCGGTGGAGCGCACGGGCTATGCGGACTTCTGGCAATTGCAAAAGATGAACGCGCTGCCGGAGCAGACAAAAAACTACGTGCCGATTATTCTGGCACTGGCGCTGGTGGCGAAGGATCCGGGGCTTTATGGAATTCAGGTGGATCCGGATATGGATCCGGGATTCGATTCGGTGACGATGGAACATTCGATCAGCTTGCGATTGGTGGCGGACGCGACGGGAGCGAGCCTGGACGATTTGCAGATGATGAATCCGGAACTGATTCGCGGGATTACGCCTCCGGATTTCGCGCTCAACGTGCCGAAGGGTACGGGCGACAAGCTGAAGACGGAGATTGCGAGCATTCCAGCGGACAAGCTGACGTCGTGGAGGTTGTCGACGTTCAAGTCCGGCGAAACACTGGGCGAAGTGGCGCGGCAGTATCATGTGACGCTGGCGTCGCTCGAAAATGTGAACATGATTGATCCGCACGACCCGCCAGCTGAGGGAACAGTTTTGATCGTTCCGGCTGCGCCGCCGCGCTTGCGGCGCGTTTACTACCGCGTGAAGGCGGCGGACACGCTGGACAGCATCGCAGCGCGTTATGAAGTTACAGTAAGCGATTTGCGGAGCTGGAATCATTTGAAAAGCTCGAGAGCGCCGCACGGGCGAACGCTGCGCATTTATGAAAATTACTATCCAGCGGAGACGGTTGGGGAAACGCGCGTGGCGGCGAAGCGTACAGTGGGACACACGGAAGCGGTTGCGGAAACTTCAGGAGCGCATGCGAAGGTGGAGCACAAGGTGCGTTCTGGAGAGACGCTTTGGTCCATCGCGCACGAATACGGAACCACAGTGGAAGCGATTAAACAGGAGAATCCGTTTCTGGCAAGCCGGGGGCTGGAAGTGGGCGACCGGCTGAACATAACTCCGAGGTAACTGTAAGCCATTCCTATTCAGTCAGATAGAAGTCCCATCCTGCAACATTTCAGCGTCATTAACGGCAGTTTTTGGCGGATTGACTTTGCGCCTTGACAAACTTCCAAGACTGCGATTAAAAGAACGAGGTGAGGAATCGCCGCTGAGGCCAGATCCTATGGAGGAAAAACATGTTTGACGCGAAGTTCCACGACAACGAAGAAGAGAACGAGCTCCCGGGCTTTGAGGGAGACGAGGAAGAGGAACAATCGGAGCCCGGCGGCGACGATCGGGAAGTAGTCGTCGAGGAAGAGGTGCTGGAGATTGGCGACGAGGAAGAGCCTGAGGCGGACGAAGAACCAACGCGGAGCACTTCGAAGCCGAAACGCGCAAAGCCTTCGCGGAAACCGGCCAAGAAGGCGAAGAAAGCAAAAACGAAGAAAGCCAAGAAGGCGCCGAAGAAGAAGGCAAAAGCGAAGTCGAAGGGACGCGGGAAAAAGAAAGGGCGCCGCAGATAGTCAAAGTATCAATTTAAGAATTTTAAAGGCGCTGCGAGTTTGCGCGGAGGGTTTGCGCGGCTTGCAGCGCTTTTGTGTTTTCGGAGACCGGCCTTACGTCATGGCGCGGTGGCGGTAGAGAGTTGTGTTTTGAAGGATTTCAAGAACGAGACAATTTGCCAGCGCTGCGGCTCCGGCAACTTGGACCAGTCAGGCATGCCGCGGCGAATCACCCCGTTGGAGAGGATCCAAAAAAGAGCGCCTGGAGTAGCGCGGCGGATGGGATCATCCACGAGACTAGGGCCGCGCTTTGTTCCGGTGGCTGCTTGGCCATGACATTCCGCGCAATGTTCGTGGAAGAGTTTAGCGCCGGCGAGCAAGGTATCCGCATTGTCATCGAGCGGATTCGGCTTCCTCCGCACTTTCGAGGGTACTTTTTCCAGCGCGGCATAGGGAGTCTGTCTGCTTCTCGGTCTGGCTGCGCTTGCGCCCTGAGCTGTGGCCGCGGGCGAATGCAGTGCGCAAGAGGCAAGCAGAAGCAATATGAAAATCCTGCAATTCTGCGAAGAATTGAAGTGCGGGTTCACTGGCGGCCTCCAAATAAGCGGCTGACCACTTCGTCAAAGCCAGAGAATTCCCGTGACAGTCCCCAGCGGAGGAGGAGGTGATGACTGTTGTCGTTCAGACCGAATGCGGTGGAGACGCGCAGTGTCCAACCTGATGGCAAATTCCATGACGCGGCCGGTGCGAGATAGTGCGAGGTGTCAGGCAGGCCCATAGACTTGGTGTCTCCGAGGCCGCCGTACATCTCGAGACCGGCTATGAAATTTTCGCGACAGAAATAGCAACGGTTCGGCGAGGCTTTGAGCGCGAGCGGATGGCTGACGCCCACCGCGTAGCCGAATTCCCAGGGGTCGCTGGGAGATAAATTTTTCGTGGTGAGCGGATTCACGGCGAAGTTCCAGCCGTGAAAGTTTTTCGACAGGATGAGCTTGAATTCCAATTCATGGTCCCATTCGCTGTTGGCCTCGTCATTTGGGGCCGCGTGGTCGGATTCCACGTCGTGGCCTTCGACTTCCTTTATGGTTTTGTCGGCTTGGGTGATGTTCTCGTATTCGACATAAAGAACAGGATTAATGAAGTGCTCCTGCGCCAGAAGGCGGAAGCGGTTTTCCCAGCGAAAGCCGGTGAAAACGGCGCTGTCGCCGAAGGCGACTTGAGAATCGAGGTAAAACTCGGTGGTCCACCAGGCGGTAGCGCCATACTCGAATTCGATCCAGGGGGCAACGAAGTTATTGCCATTGCGCTGCGTGCCGAAATTCGAGAAGTACTCAACGTCAAGGCTGCCAGGCTCCTCAAGATAATGATCATAAGTGACGAAATAGGGGTTTTCCTGAGCGAAGCACTGCGAGACGGGCAGAGCCAAAAGGAACAAGAGCGATAAAGCAAAAACAGCGATGCATGAAAGGCGTCGCGTACAGCGTCCAGCCATGTGCTCTCCTTGAAAAGCCCTAGCTGGCGCGCTTAAAATACGGCGGTCACAGCCTCCGGGCTGTCGATTTTCCGGTCCTCACGACTCCTTCTGGAAAAGGTTCCGCCGCGGGGACCGGTCTAAAACTCCCAAAACAAACTCCGATATGCCAAGAAGACGGCACGAGGTGCTTACAAGCGACGTTTTCCAGTTGAAACTCAGTATCAACTAGAATTAACATTTCAATTCACGAGCTGTGTTCTGTCAAGTGGAAAAGGATGCGTGGAGTTTGCGCGATAGATTTGCGCGGCTTGCAGCGCTTTTATTTTTGCGGAACGTTTTGGCGGACGCGCGATTGCCGAGGGTATGGAGTCCAGCGCACCCTTTGCAAACGACGCAAAGAGTGCGGCACCCGAAAATTCTAAACCGGCGATGGCGTTCGCGGACAGCTAACTGGATGGTGTTATCTCGGGGATGGGGGCACGAAAGACCGAAAGGATGAGCTACCCGCTCCGGCGTCAGAGATCAGGAAACAGAAATCGGGAACTCCAAAATCGACACTTGACATCGGCGGATAATTCACTACCATATGGTTGTGGATAAATTAGATACGACATTTGCGGCTCTTTCTGATCCAACCCGCCGGGCGATGATCGAACGACTCTCCCATGGGCCTGCCTCTGTGCATGGATTGACGAAACCGTTTGCACTCTCGCAGCAGATGATTTCAAAACATATTGCCTACCTGGTGCGGGCGCGGATTGTGATCAAGACCAAGCGTGGACGAGAGAGTATTTGCACGCTTAGGCCAGAGGCTATAAAGACAGTCAGCGACTGGGCTATTAGCTATCGCCGATTCTGGGAAGAGAGTTTCGACAAGCTGGATGTGGTTTTGAATCGAATGAAAACAAACGGAGGTCAGAGATGACAAAAAACACAGTACGTGAGACGGAGCGGATGGTTGTCACAAGAGTCTTTGATGCTCCACGTGAGTTGGTTTGGAAGGCGTGGACAGACCCGCAATATGTGATGCAGTGGTGGGGGCCGAAGGGCTTTACTGCGCCTTTTTGCGAGATAGATTTTCGCGTTGGGGGAAAATTCCTCTGCTGCATGAGATCTCCAGATGGGCAGGAGTTCTGGAATGCGGTTGAATACCACGAGATTGTTCCGCACGAGAAGATCGTTTCCTTGATGTACTTTTCGGACGCGAAGGGAAACAAGATTGATCCTGCACAGCTAGGAATAGAACATGAGGCCATAGAGGGTGCGTACGACGTGACCATCTTTGAGGATCTAGGAAACGGCCAGACGAAACTCACCTTCATT
>Ga0126371_10001044_pt1 | contig 23073 bp, 23 predicted proteins | sample PanSoiMetaPlot_4_FD_110145 | JGI IMG/M metagenome (GOLD analysis project Ga0126371, IMG submission 110145) | Tropical forest soil microbial communities from Panama - MetaG Plot_4 | ecosystem: Environmental > Terrestrial > Soil > Tropical forest > Bulk soil | place: Panama | collected 2016-02-17 | reverse complement strand
TTCATCGCGTGGGACGCGGTCAAGGGCCAGCCCGCCTGGAGAATCGAAGAGAAGTATCCGGTGTGGAGTGGATCGGTTACGACGGCCGGCGATGTAGTGTTCTACGGAACGCTCGACGGCTGGTTCAAGGCCGCGAACGCGTGGACCGGGCAGGTGCTCTGGAAGTTCAAGGTGGGTTCGGGCGTGGTCGGGTGCCCGATCGTGTACAAAGGCCCCGACGGCAAACAGTACGTTGCGGTGTATGCGGGGATCGGGGGTGACTGGTTCCTCCTGGCCGGGGACGTGCGGTCCGACGATCCCGCGGACGTGAGGCCCCCGGCGGATTTCGCCAAGGATCTGGCGCGTCACACCAGCCAAGGTGGAATGGTATGGATTTTCGGCTTGCCCTGATCGGCGTGGGTGGAGTAGCGCTGGCGTGCAAACCGGTGACTCCAACGAGTAACGCCCGCTACGTCCCGCCTGTGATTTCGTATCCGCAGCACGTGAACGCAGCCGGCATCGCTCCGCCCACCGGCGGGGGCACCCTCACCAACCCCTATCAGCCCGACAGCGCGTCAGTTCGTGAAGGGGGGCAGACGTTCACCGCCATGAATTGCGATGGATGTCATGGCGGCGGCGCCACGGGTTGGGTGGGGCCGAGTTTGGTGGATGGGCGGTGGCGGTATGGCGGGGAAGATGGTGCGGTGTTCACGTCGATCTTCTACGGACGACCACGTGGCATGCCGGCCTATGGTGGTACGCTCTCGCCGGCGGCCATCTGGAAGATCGTGACGTATCTGCGTGCCCAACCCGTCCCATCGGACGTCCCGACCGAGCGCTGGCAATGAAATGCTAGACGCTAAGTGGCTAAGTCGCTGAGTGGCCAAGTCGCAAACGGTGTGTATCCCGAACATCGGACCGCGGGAGTCCCGCAAACGGCTCCGGGCCGGTCTTGTGTACCTCGGCGTCGCGATCGTCGCGCTGGGTGTCCTGCTGATGACCCACACCCCGCGTGGGTATCGCCTTCTCCTGGTCCTCCCGTTCTGGGGCGCCGGGGCCGGAGTTTTCCAGTATCTCGAGAAGACGTGAATTCGTCTCGCGGCGCGCGGTCTGCGCGACATGGATGGGGTCTCGGAGCGGGTGACGCATGAGGTAGAGCTCAGCCAGATCAAACAGCAGGCGAGCCGGGTATATCTCAAGACGACGGCCTTCGCTGTAGCTCTAACAGCTGCAACGACTTACCTATTGTGACACTCTTTATTACCGGGGACGTATTGTAGGTCATGAAACCCCTTCTGCAGCTCGCCGCGGTAGGCGTCGTCGGAGTCGTGGCCTTCAAGCTCGTCGCGCTCCTGTTCCTGCCACTCCTCGCGATCCTGTTCAAGGTCGTGCTGGTGATGGCACTCGTGTTCTTCCTGTTGAAGCTTATCAAGAAGAACCGGAAAGACGGCGAAGCGCCCGCGACCTGAACGCCGCGGGTTAACCGCGGGGTTACGAGGTCCGAAAACGGATATCCGGCGATGGCGCCTGTGGGTAGAATCCGACCCATGGGCGCCGTTCGCTTCACCAGCATTCCAAGCCCCATTGGGGACCTCTTCGTCGCGGCGAGCGAGAAGGGCCTGACGTGCCTCCTGTTCGATCAGTGGGCCCACGGCCCCGACCGGTCCGGCTGGGAGCCCGACGACGGGTCCAAGATTTTGGCTCAGGCGCGCCGCCAGCTGGACGAATACTTCGACCACCGGCGCACCACGTTCGACCTCCCGCTCGACATGCAGGGGACACCCTTCCAGCTCCAGGTCTGGGAGCAGTTGACGAAGATCCCGTACGGATCGACCACCTCGTACGGTGAGATCGCGAAGCGGCTCGGGAATCCGACGGGCTCGCGAGCGGTAGGCGCCGCCAATGGGCGGAACCCCGTCGCCCTCGTGGTCCCCTGTCACCGGGTCATCGGCGCAAACGGTGACCTGACGGGATTCGGTGGGGGGATGGCCCGCAAAGAGTGGCTGCTCAAGCACGAGGGGAGTATCTTGACTCTCGTCTAAAACAGTTGTTTTATACAATTGTTTCAATAACTCGGGACCTCATGAAGCGCGCCATCCGCATCACCCTCGCCGTCCTCGTTTTGGGCCTGATCGCCTACTTCGTGTTCAAGGGAAGCCCAAAAGAGCTCACTCTCACCGGCATCGTCACCACGAACGACGTGGTGGTGAGCCCGCAGGTCGCCGGTCAGGTGACGAAGCTCCTGGTCTCCGAAGGCGACTCAGTGAGCCAGAACCAGCTCCTCGCCGTGCTCTCGCCGGCCGAGTTGCAGGCGGACCAGCGGTACTACGCGCAGAGCGCGACGGCACTCGCGGCCCAGGCCGCGGCCGGCGCCGCCGACCTCGCCGTCGCCGAAGCCCAGGACTCCTCGGCGGCAGCCGACCTCTCGAATACGAAGCTGGTCCGCGACCGGGTGATCTCCCTCTTTAAGGAAGGGGGCGTCACCCAGCAGCAGGCCGACTCCGCCAACACCGCGCTGACCATGTCCCAGGCTCGGAAGGACGCGGCCGACCGGCAGGTGGCCTCGAAGCGGCAGGCACTGGTGGCAGCGCAGGCCCAGCAGGAAGCGGCTCGCGCACAGACTGCCAAGGCCGATGTGCGGCTCTCCTACTCGGAGCTCCGCGCGCCCCTTGCCGGGATCGTCGACGTCCGCGCCGCGCAGCTCGGCGAAGTGGTGCTGGCCGGCCAACCAGTCCTGACGCTCATCGACCCCGACTCGCTCTGGGTCCGTGCCGACGTCGAGGAGTCGTACATCGATCGCGTGCGCATCGGGGATTCACTCACGGTCCGGCTCCCCTCGGACGCCACCCGCACCGGCACCGTGTACTACCGCGGTGTGGACGCCGGCTTCGCCACGCAGCGCGACGTCAGCCGCACCAAGCGGGACATCAAGACCTTCGAGATCAGGCTTCGCGTCCCGAACACCGATCGGCGTCTGGCCGTCGGCATGACCGCTTACGTCCTTCTGCCACTCAGGAAATGAGCGCCCCCAAGCCGGCGATCGAAGTCCGGGAGATCACGAAGAAGTTCGGGGACTTCACCGCGGTGGATCACCTGAGCTTCTCGGTGGAAGAGGGAGAGATCTTCGGGCTCCTGGGGCCGAATGGCGCCGGGAAGTCCACGCTCATCCGGATGCTCACGACCCTCCTGAGCGTCAGTGAAGGATCGGCGTTGGTGGGCGGTTTCGACATCGCGACGCAGCCGAATGACGTCCGCCGGGTGATCGGCGTGATCCCGCAGGCCATGACGACCGACACCGAGCTTTCCGCCGAAGAGAACCTCCTCATCTTCGCCAAGCTCTACGGCGTTCCCCGGGAACGCCGGGCCAAGCTGATCGCCGATCTCCTCGCCGCGGTGGAGCTGACGCAGTGGGCCGACAAGCCGGTGAAGAACTTTTCGGGCGGCATGCGGCGCCGAGTGGAGATCGCCCGCGGGCTCGTGCATGAGCCCCGGATTCTCTTTCTCGACGAGCCCACGACCGGCCTCGACCCGGTATCCCGGACGGCGGTCTGGGAAATGCTCCGGAAGATCAAGACCGATCATCACCTCACGGTCCTGCTCACGACGCACTACATGGATGAGGCCGATCAGCTCTGCGACCGCATCGCCATCGTCGATCATGGACACCTGATGGCGCTCGATTCGCCGCTCAAGCTCAAGACCGCGATTTCGGGGACCAACACGGTGGACGCGTCCTTCCTGGGTGCTCCGGCCGATTGGCGCCAGCAGCTCGCGGCGCTTCCGGGAGCCAAGACGGTGTCGGGGGATGGCAACGTGTTCCGGGTCGTGACCGAAGACGCGCCCGCGACCACCGGAGCGCTGCTCGCGCATGCCGCGACGGCCGGCGTCTCCGTACACTCGCTTTCCATCGAAGGCACCACGCTGGACGACGTCTTCGTGCACTTCACAGGCCACGAATTGCGCGATGCCCTTCAGGAACAGTCCCCCGCTGAAAAGCGGCAGTTCATCAGGAACCGTTGATGTACAGAATCCTGGCCCTCATCGAGCGCGAAATGCGGCGGTTCCGCCGGAACCCCGTCCTGATCATGGTTTCTCTCATCTTCCCGCTGGTGCAGCTCGTGATCCTGGGCTACGCCTTCGGTGGGAACGTGAAGCATCTCAAGCTCGCGGTCGTGGACGAGGACCAGGCCATTCCGGCGGTCCGCCTCCGGGAGCTCGCAGGCGCTATCGCGAACAACGCGCAGACCTTTGAAACCATCCCCTACGGGGACCGCGGGACAGCGATGACCGCCCTTCGCAACGGGAAGGTGAACGGGGTCCTGACCATCCCGCCCGGATTCTCGCGCCGGGTGTTGCAGAAGGACGACCCACGCGTCGCCCTGATCGAAGACAATACCGACAACTTCGTCGCCGCGACCCTCGGCTCCACGCTCGCCGGCATGGTCTCCGCGTACAACCAGCCGGTGGCGACCCCGGCGCTTCCGCAGAACCCGACGCTCGACGTGGTGGAGCTGTACCCCTACGTCCCGTACATCCAGTACCTGCTCCCCGGCTCGATCGTGATGTCGATCTTCATGATGGTGATGATCGGGGGCGGGATCATCTTCATCGACGACAAGGCCCGGGGCCTGCACGAGGGCTACCTGGTCACGCCGATCACCCGGTTCGAGCTGATCGCCGGATTCAATATCTCCGGCGCCATCAAGGCGGTGCTCGCGGGCTCGGTGCTCATGGTGCTGGGAACGCTGATCGCCGGGATTCCGAATCCCTTCGAGCCGCTCCGGATGATGAAGCTGTTCGTCGTCATCGTAACGTCCGCGGTCGCCCTCGTGAGCATGATGTTTCTGCTCATGGTCCGGATGTCGGACCCCCTGCTGCCGCGCGCGATCTTCGGCGTGCTCAACACGCTGCTCTTCTTCCCATCGGGCGCCGTCTATCCCCAGCAGGCATTCCCGGGCTGGATGCGGGTGATCGCCGTCGCGGATCCGTTCACTTACTCGGTGCACGCGCTCAAGGCCATCGCGCTGAAGGACGTAGGCTTCGGCGCCATCGCCGGCGACCTCGCGTTCCTCGTGATTTTCGCGACGGTCACCATGACGCTCGCCACCTTGCTCTTCAAACGGGAACTGTGACCCCTCCCCAGGACCCGACGAGGGAGCGCCTCGTGGAGGCGGCCTCACGACTCTTCGGTCGGGAGGGCTTCCGGCAGGTGACGGTGCGGGACATTTGTCAGGCCGCGAAGGCCAACGTGGCCGCGGTGAACTATTACTTCGGCGACAAGATGGGTCTCTACATGGAAGTGGTGGACCGCGCCATCGCCGTGATGCGGGGGACCACCGTCGCGGCACAGGAAGGGTCCCAGGGGCTCTCACCCGCAGAAAAGCTCCGCCACTACATCCGCACGTACCTCAGCGCCCTCATGCAGAGCCCGGACGCCACCACCTGGATTCACGGCATCATGAACCAGGAGATGAATGAGCCGACCAAGGCGGCAGCCAAGATCGCGCGGGAGGCGATCAGGCCGCGGGTCGAGTTTCTGGGCGGAATCCTCGCCGGGATTCTGCGATGCGATGTATCTGACCCGCGCATCCCCCGGTGCGCCGTCGCGGTGCAGAGCCATTGCCTGTGGTATGGGCGCCAGCCGCAGACCAGCGTTTTCCGTAGAGCCGCGTTCCCGGAGTGGCCCGAGGAGGCCACCACCAGGCTCGAGGGACTGGCCGATTTCATTGCGGAATTCTCACTGGCGGGGGTGGAGGCGCAGCGTTCCATTTAGGGTATGCGGATCGCCCTGATCGTCATCGGTGTGGTAGTCGGACTGGTTGCCATCGTCGCACTCATCGGGGCCTTGCTCCCCGTGAAGCACCAGGTGACCCGCGAAGCGACCTTCAAGATCTCCCCCGACAAGCTCTTCGCTCTGATCAGCTCCCCAATGGACTTTCCCAGGTGGCGTACCGGCGTGAAGAGCGTCGAGATGCTGCCGTCGGGCGGGGGCCTGCCCAAATGGACTGAAGTCTCATCCGACGGAACCATCACCTACGCGGTGACGCAATCGGTTGCGGGCGTCCAGCTGGTCACCACCATCGCCGACCGGAGTCTGCCCTTCGGCGGGAGCTGGACTTACGTGCTCGCCCCGGCGGGCTCGGACTCGACCACCCTGCGGATCACGGAGGATGGCGAGGTCTACAATGTCATCTTCCGCTTCATGTCCCGGTTCGTGTTCGGTCACACGAGCGGGATCGAGCGGTATCTCAAGGACGTGCAGCAGCGCGCCTGAACGAGAAGGTCCCCGGTTCGTCGTGGTCACTGCAATTCGAGTGCACCGTCAACGTGCCGACGAGCAAACTCCCCTCATTCGCCTCCATCCCGCCGCCCGTGATCTCGCCGCCGCACGACTTGGCCGGATAGGTGAATACCAGGCGCCAGGTCAAGATGGTGCCGAGGTGGTGGACGCTCAGGGGTCCAGTAATGGCGCCCTTCCCGACGTTCGCCTCTCCCGTGAGCGAGTCTCCGGCGGAGCTCAGCGAGAAGGTCGTCGGGAACCGCTCGTGATCTTCGATGCGGAGGTCGCCCGTCCAGGGTCCCACGACATCGTGCGACGTGTCCTCCACCTGGGGGGCATCGAGCGTAAAAGCGTAGACGTAGTCGCCGAGCAGGGGCGGGCCGATGTGCAGGCGGTCATGGCCGCCGGCGGCGATCACCACATACTGACGCCCGCCCACCGAGTACGTCATGGGAAGCGCATGGCCATTCGCGGCGAGGGGCATGCCCCAGAGGGTCTCGCCGGTCGAGAGGTTCACGGCACGAAGATGACCGTCGAGGGAGGCCGCGACGAACGCGAGCCCGCCTTTGGTGAGCAAGACGCCGCCCAGGGACGGCGATCCCGTCTTGAGGCTGTCCAATCCGGGAATCTCGCCGAGCGGCACGCGCCACTTGGTGCGGCCATGGGTGAGGTCGAATCCCACCAACTCACCCCAGGGCGGAGGCGTGCAGGGTGCGCCATTCGGGCTGAGCATGTTCTGGCGCATGGAAACGTACGGCGTCCCGCGCTGCGAGCCGAATTCCGTGTCGGGGTGCCGCTTGCGGACCGCGTCCGCCGAGTCGCGCGGGATCAAGGTCACGACCATCGCGATCTGATTGAGCGGGGCGACCATCAGCCCGTCCGCCTCGTCGATCGAAATGCCCGACCAGTTGAATCCGCCCACATGTCCCGGGAAGTGAATGGATCCTTGCAACGAGGACGGCGTGAAGATCCCCTGATACCGCAGTGAGTCCATCCACGCCTGACAGAACGCTTTGCCCTCTGCCGTTACTCCGAACGCCGACGGAAGGCTCTCCGCCACGAACCGATAGGCGGAAGGCGGGAAGGGCTGAGTCGGGGAGGACTGCTCTCCCGGGATGTCCGACCGGGGAACGCGTCGCTCCTCGACTGGGACCAAGGGCTTTCCGCTCCGGCGATCGAGGATGAACAAGTGGCCCATCTTGGTGGCGACGGCGAGGGCTGGATACGAGCGGCCATTCTTGTGGAGCGTGAATGCGACCGGTTGCGCCGGCACGTCGTAGTCCCAGAGGTCGTGATGCACTACCTGGAAGGACCAGACGACCTTTCCCGTGGATGCCCTGATCGCGACCACGGAGTTGGCGTAGCGATCCTCGCCGGCGCGATTGACGCCGTAGAAATCCGGTGACTCGCTGCCGACCGGCACAAACACGAGATCGCGTGACGGATCGGTTGAAATGATGCTCCAGGCGTTCGCAGCGCCATTCTTGGGACCTGCGGGCACCGGATCAAAGCTCCACCGCAACGCACCCGTCCGCGCATCGAACGCCCGCACCACGCCACTCGGCGCATTCGCCCGCACGTTGTCCGAGATGGACGACCCGACGACGAGGAGATCGCCGATCACGGCGGGTGGCGACGTCACTTCGTATTCGCCGGGGTAGGCCGGGGGGTTCACGATGCCCTTCGCCAAGTCGACCGTCCCTGAGTCCCCGAAGGTCCGGATCGGCTTTCCAGTCACGGCATCGAGAGCGATGAGGCGCGCGTCGACGGTGGCAAGGTAGACTCGGCCTCCCTTGGCATCGTGCCAGTACGAGACTCCGCGGTTCGCGAAGTCTCCGTAGTCGCGGGTCAGGTCGACGCGAGCGTCGTACGTCCACCGTTCCGCGCCCGTCGTCGGATCGAGTGCCGAGACGCGGCCGATGGGAGTCGAGACGTAGAGCAGGCCATTCACGAAGAGCGGTGTGTCCTCGAAGCGGCTGCTCATGTGCATCAGGTCGCCGGTGCGGTACACCCAGGCGAGCTTGAGCCGGGTGACATTGGTGGTGTCGATCTGCGAGAGGGGCGAGAACCGTGACCCACCCGCGTCGTGGCCGTAGGCCGTCCAGTCGGTCTGCGCCTGCGCGGATACCAGCGAGGGCAGGAGTACGAGCGCGGTCAGGATTCTCATCGTCTGCCCCGTTCCGCCCGCGCGACGAGCGCGATCCCACCCCGGACGTTCTGGTGAACATCCACCGCGACCCACTTCGGCTCGATGGCGTAGACGACGTCATCGGCGATCTGCGCCGCGAGCGTTTCACAGAAGCTCCCCACGTCCCGGAAGCTCCAGAGGTAGTACTTCACGGCTTTGGACTCGAGGCACTTCGCGTCGGGGACGTAGGTGATCACGACGTGTCCGAAGTCCGGCTGTCCGGTCTTGGGGCAGATGGACGTGAACTCCATCGCCTCGAGCGAGACTTCCTGGACATTGGGCGCCGGGAACGCCTCGGCCTTCAGGACCTCGCGGGCCTGATCGGGATTTTCGGGCCTCGGCAGGGGGCCTTTAGGCGGCAGCTTCTGGGGCATGTGGTTCCTCCAGCCCGAAATCGAACCGCCAATGCGATATTCCTCAACCATGTCAAAGGCCGTCGTGCTCCTGTCGGGCGGAATGGACTCCGCCACCACGCTCGCCATCGCCAAGCGTGGGGGATTCGACTGTCTGGCCCTCTCCTTCTCTTATGGTCAGCGCCACGCGCTCGAGCTTGAGGCGGCGAAGCGTGTGGCGAAGCAGTTCGGCGCCCGCCACGAAACGGCGACGATCGACCTGCGAGCCATGGGGGGATCGGCCCTGACAGCCGACATCCCGGTGCCCAAAGACCGTCCCCTCAACGAGATGGGCACGGACATCCCGGTCACATATGTCCCGGCCCGGAACACGATTTTCCTCTCGTTGGCCCTTGGGTGGGCCGAGGTGACGGAGGCCCGGGACATCTTTCTGGGCGTGAACGCGCTCGATTACTCCGGGTATCCGGACTGCCGGCCCGAGTACATCGCGGCATTCGAGCAGATGGCGAATCTGGGGACCAAGGCGGGAGTGGAGGGGAAGGGGTTTTCGGTGCACACCCCGCTGATTCGGATGACCAAGAAAGCAATCGTGGCCAAGGGGATCGAGTTGGGTGTCGATTTCGGCATGACCGTCAGCTGCTACGATCCGGCCCCCGGTCCGTTGGCCTGCGGCCGCTGCGACGCGTGTCTGCTGCGGCTCAAGGCATTCGAGGAGCTGGGCCGGAAGGACCCGGCGGCCTACCGATGAGTTACGCGGTCAAAGAGATCTTCTATACGCTGCAGGGCGAGGGCGCGAACAGCGGCCGCCCCGCGGTGTTCCTGCGGTTCGCCGGATGCAATCTCTGGACGGGACGGGAGAAGGACCGGCAGAACGCCATCTGCCGGTTCTGCGATACGGAGTTCGTCGGCACTGATGGTCCGGGGGGCGGGTCGTTCGCCACTGCGGAGTCCCTCGCGGCCGCGGTGACCTCGGCCTGGCAAGGCGAGGCGACGCTCAAGCTCGTGGTCTGCACCGGAGGAGAGCCACTGCTCCAGCTCGACGAACCCCTCATCGAGGCGTTGCACCGGGCGCGCTTCACGGTCGCGATCGAGACCAACGGCACGCAGCTCGTTCCCCGCGGAGTCGACTGGGTGTGCGTGAGCCCGAAGGCAGAGGCGGAGTTGATCGTGAAGGCGGGGGACGAGCTGAAGCTGGTGTATCCCCAGGAAGGTGGCGACCCTGACCGGTACGACGACCTCGCGTTCAAGCACTTCTATCTCCAGCCCATGGACGGCCCGGACCGGGAGTGGAATACCAAGCTCGCGATGGCGTACTGCCTCGCGCACCCCCGCTGGCGCCTGAGCCTGCAGACTCACAAGTATCTGGGGATTCCCTGACGTGGAGATCTTCAAGGAGTTCACCTTCGAGGCCGCGCATCACCTCCCCAACGTCCCGCCGGCGCACCCGTGTGCGCGTGTGCACGGGCACTCGTTCACGCTGCGGGTGTCGGTGCGGGGGCCGCTCGATGCCAAGGCCGGGTGGGTCGTGGACTTCGCAGGACTTGTCGACGTCGCGGCGCCGATGATCGCCGAGCTCGACCATCACGACTTGAACGGAATCCCGGGGCTCGAGAATCCCACGACGGAGCTGCTGGCGCGCTGGGTCTGGCGGCGGCTCAAGCCTCAGCTCCCTGGACTCTCATACATCGAGCTTCGGGAGACTGCGACGACAGGATGTCGTTACGCTGGTGAGGACGACTAGGCAGGCTTCGCCGTAGCCAGCTCGCCGATCGGGAGCGTGCCCACCGCGGTGTTCTGACCGGTAACGATCCGCCGGTGGTAGTCGATCTGGCCGAGGTGGTAGGTGAGATGGGTGACGAGGTGGAGTAGCGCATCTCCGACGGTCAGTTGCTGCCCGCCGATCGGTTGTCCGAACGGCCTGCCCAGGTCCGCTTCTGTGACGTGTCCCAATCCCTTCTGCATCGCCGCGAACGCGGCCTCGATTTCCGTGAGTACTTCGGCGCGCGGCACATCCTTCCGCGCGAACTCAGCGTTGCGGTCCCGGATGTAGCCGCTGGACCCCAGCACCGCGCCGATGAAGTAGCGCACGTTGCCGGCGAGGTGCAGCGCCAGGTTGCCGCCGGAGTTACTGATCCCGGGCACGACCTTCCACATGTCCCGTTCATCAGGGTAGGCGGCTATCTCACGTTTCAGGGACTTCAGATCGCGGGCGTAGGCGGCGGCGAACCAGGCGGGGTTCATAGGGAAATACTAGCCGCTAAGTCGCCAAGTCGCTAAGTCTGTAGTTCCGCGCAACCATTACCTGGCTGCATTCATCCAATAGGCAATCCTTTTCGGGGACCCCTGTGCATTTCGAATCCTTGCGCGCCGACACCGTCTACGCACTGCGCGGTTTCCGCGCTCGCCCCGGCCTCGTCAGTGTCATCGTCCTCGTCTTCGCTCTCGGCCTGGGCGCCAATGCCACGATGTTCGGCGTTCTGGACCGGCTTCTCCTCAGGGCCCCCGATCACGTCACCGATCCTGACCGCGTGTACGGCGTCGGGACGCACACCATCGGCGAGCCGTGGACCCAGAGCACGTTCTCGTACGCGGACTATGCGGATTTCCGGGACAACGTCCCGGGCTTCGTCGACGTGGCCGCCGCCACCATGGCCGTCACCAACCAGCGCCAGAACTTCCCGCTCGGTAGAGGCGCCAGCGCCGATCGGGTCGCAGGCGAACTGGTGAGCTGGAACTTCTTTCGGACTCTTGGCGTGCGTCCGGCGCTGGGGCGCTTCTTCCTTCCGGGGGACGACAGCACGGGCGCCGACCGGGCGGCGGTCATCGGGTACGGGTTCTGGCGCCGGCACTTCGGGGGACGTGCCGACGCCATCGGCCGTCAGATCGAGATCGGGAAGTACCGGTACACCGTGGTGGGTGTGGCGCCGAAGGGCTTCACTGGTGTGGAGCTGCCTGAAGAAGACGTCTGGCTCCCGGTGCACGTAGCGGATGGCCTCCGGTTCGACGCCACGTCCCAATGGGACAAGAGCCGGACCTCCCAGTGGCTGCGCATTGTGGGACGCCTCCGCCCTGGCGTGTCGGCGGCACAGGCGCGGGATCAGGCGACGTCCGTGTACCGGGGGATGGAGGAACAGCGGATCGCGCAGCATCCCGATTGGAGCCGGTGGATTCATCCCGACTCTGAAGTCGCTGTGATGCCTTCCATCATTCCTTCCAAGGCTGTGTCCGACGCTGACAGCGACGTAAAGATCGCGGTGCTCCTCTCCGCGATGGCGGTCGTGGTACTGATCATCGCCTGCGCCAACGTCGCCAACCTGCTGCTCGTCCGTGCGCTGGCCCGCCGCCGGGAGGTCGCAGTCCGCCTGGCACTCGGCGTCAGCCGCGGCCGGCTGATCAGCCAGCTGCTGGTCGAAGGTGTGATGCTGGCGGGGATGGGAGAAGCCGGCGCGCTCATCATCGCGCTCTGGGGCTCCAGGGCCATCCGCTCGCTGTTGCTCGGTGACGCTGCCTGGGTCGGATCGGGGATCGACTGGCGGGTCTTCGGATTCACCACCGTCGTGGCTGTCGCTACCGGGCTGGTCACGGCGCTGGTGCCCGCGCTGCAGGCGGCTCGCACCGACTTGAACAGTGGCTTGAAGCAGGGACGGGCTGATACCGGTGGCGGGCGTTTCGGCGCGCGCTCCATCCTGCTCGCCACGCAGGCCGCGCTCGCCCTCGTTCTGCTCGCCGGGGCCGGCCTTTTCGTGCGAAGCCTTCAGAACGTCGCGAACCTCCCGTTCGGCGTCGACGTCGACCGGGTGCTCGTCGCGCAGATGAGCGCCGGCAGCGTGGGCCTCAGTCCCGAACAATCACGACGGCTCTTTCTGGCGTTTGCTGATCGCGCGCGGGCGGTTCCGGGCGTCACCGACGCGGCCGTGTCACTCGGCGTGCCCTTCGGATTGAGCTGGGGTCTCAGCATCAACGTGCCGGGGAAGCCGAGGCCGGGGCTGCAACGGGAACCGGTACAGTACGCGGTCACTCCGGGATACTTCGGGACCCTCGGCATCTCTCTGCTCGAGGGGCGCGAATTCACGGACGCGGACCGCGACGGTACCTTGCCCGTGGCCATGATCAACAAGACCGCGGCCGACGTCTACTGGCCCGGTGACAATCCCATCGGGCAGTGCGCTAAGCTTGGCTCCGATTCCGCGCCCTGCACGACGATCGTGGGGGTAGTCTCCAACACCCGGCGACAGCAGCTCGTCGAGGGACTGGTACCGCAGGTTTATCGACCGCTTGCTCAGCGCACGGATTCCGGCACGAACAGGACTGCGGCGTTTTTTGGATGGACGCTGGTCGTGCGCGGGGGGGCCGAAGCTGCACGGCTCGCGGAGCCCATCCGGCGGGCGCTGCAGGGGACCGACCCGGACGTACCGTACGTGACCGTGCGGACGATGGCTGATGTCGTCGGCGTGCAGACCACTGCCTGGCGTCTCGGGGCCGGAGTTTTCTCGGCGTTCGGGGCCCTCGCTCTGCTCCTGGCCGCCATCGGTCTGTACAGCGTGCTGTCTTTCGGGGTCGCGCAGCGATTCCGCGAATTCGGAGTACGCCTGGCCTTGGGGGCCCAGGCACCCGACCTGATGCGACAGACCATGGCGAAGGGCCTTGCCCCCGTCATCGCGGGACTCGGAGCCGGCGTCTTCCTCGCTGCACTCTCCGCCAAACTCGTCGCCTCCCTGCTCTTCGGCGTCTCGCCACGCGACCCCGGTGTTCTGGGCGCGGTGAGCGGGATCCTGCTCCTGGTGGCTGCAGCTGCCGCGGTGGTGCCCGCCTGGCGAGCGACGCGCGTCGACCCGGCGTCGGCTCTCCGATCGGAGTGACTTGGCGCCCGCGACTGAGCGCGCTCTTCAAGCCAGTTCGTTCAGGTCCTTCTGAAGAGCGGCCAGGTCGAACTGATTGGGGGCGCGCCCGCTCGCCTGGCTGATCCAGTCGTTCGACAGCACCGCATATGCCTCGTCGCAGTACGCGTCCCAGAAGGTCCACGTCATCCGCTTGAGCATGCCCCACGTCACGCACGTGAGGCCGCGTTCGTCGTACGCGACGATCGGCACGGCGTGTCCTCCCCACGATCCCGGTGCGCCGGCGCCTGAGGGGCCTCCCGGCGGGACGGCCCACACTGACTGCTCCTGCGCGCTCTGGGGCAGGGCCAGCCCGATGTAGCAGTTCCCGAAGAGCAACACCGCGTCCATTACCTGCAGGTGGTTTTTCGGTTCGAGCGCAACGTAGGCCATGATCTTGTGCTGCGCGATCCCGTGATGCCGCCAGTAGTTCAGGACATCGATCTCCACCGCGCCGTTGTCGTTCGCTCCCGTCCGCGGATTGTAACCCGAGACGGCCGAGTAGGCGGCGATGACGGATTTGTCGGTGGGCGTGATGGCATCTCCGGCGTAGGTGGTCCACTGCTCGATCATGTGTCCCGCTGCCGCGCAGGTGCAGTCGCCGATGGTGTCGTTCGCCATCATCGGCCACTTCTTGACGCGCGACGCCCAGTCTTCCGACGCGGGCGGAGGCGGGAGCGCTTCGCCTGTGAAATAGGTCGCGAAGAGCAGCGTGCGCGGATCGTGACGTGGGGCCTGCTTGCCAAGCTTCAGACGAGCGTGGTCGCGGCGCATTCAACGCTCCTTCAGAGGTGTCGATGCAGTACCCCGCGGCGATTCGTCACCGAGCCGGTTTTGCGACATCCAAGGCACTCGAATGCGACAGGGCGGTAACGGCCTGTCGCAAAAACGGCCCACGCCTGTCGCAAAATCGCCCCCAATCAGTCCAACAATGGCGGTGTATTGCACGCTCACGTTCCACATCGGGAAGCGACATGCGCCGACCACTGTTGGCTCTACTCTTATGTCCCGCGCTGGCCCAGGCACAAACGCCCGCGGTCGTTCGGACCGCCTTGCGGGTAGCCGCGGTCGACTCGAAGGGTACGGCCCGCATCGCCTCGCTCGCCTTCGTCACGGACGGCGGCGGTCTGCGGTACGACCCGCTCGCCGACGTGTTTCGAGGCACCATCGAGGTCTGGCTTGAAGATCAGGAGAGCGCCGGTCTCGGATATCCGCTGCCTGAGCCGGTCAGCATCAATGTGTATTCGGAGGCGGACAGTCTGTCGACCGGCCTGGTGCGGTTCAGCGGCACTGAGCAACCCGTCCGCCTCTCGATCGTCGCCCACTCGCCTGGGGACTCGGTCAGGATCCAATTCTGGCCCCTGGCCCGCATCGACTCGGTGACCGCCGCCGTGCGGGTGCTCCCGGCGCTCCGGGTCCGGGTGACTCCATCCAACGTGGCGGCGTGGGGGCTCGAGACGGCGGTCGCCACCGTGGAGCTGCTCGGCGATGCGCACGGGGAGTTCGGCGTTTCCGTGCGTCCGACCCTGGCCGACCCGGTCACACTCCAGTTCACCCACCGCGACGCCAGATCTGCGGTGCTCCGGTCTCGCGGCATGGGAGCGGACACCGTATGGGTGTCGGGCGCCGGCCTCGCCCCCACTCAGGCCGTGGTCACGTACGTCTTTCCCCTGGCGCTCCTCATCGCGCTCGCCCTCGGGAGCACCATCGGGACGACCGCGCTGCAGCTCACCACCAAGACGAAGAGCACGGCGCCCTGGTGGGCCTTCATGCGGGGACTGCTCCTTGGCGTCGTGGCGGTAGCGGCCTACGCGGTGGGGGTTAAGGCCATTCCTGTGCCGATTCCGGCGCAGGTGGGAGAGGGCGGCTCATTCGTGGTCGCCGCGCTGGCGTCGTATCTGGGCCTGCGCAAGCGGTAGTTCACCGGGGCACTCTTCCGTCCGTCCCCGGGACGGGCAACTATGGTCCGATGAACTTCCGTCACGTCGTGCTCATTTCGGGGTGCGTGCTGGCAGCGCGCCCCCTCTCGGCTCAACTCAGTGCGCGAGACACCGCTGAATTCCTCACGGTCACCCAGTCCCTTCTGGATGCCCTCACCACCGGTGACACGTCGGTGTGGGCTCCCCATCTCGCTCCTGATTGGTTCGAGACCGACGAAGAGGGGAATCGCTCATCGCGGAGTGACTTTCTCGCGCAGATGCACCCCCTTCCGCCCGGGCAGTCTGGCGTCTTGAAGCTCGGAGCGTGGCACCTGGTTGGTCAGGCGGACTGGGCGGTGATGACTTACGACATCAATGAGACGCACCACTACTACGACCAGACACTCGTCACCCGTTTCCATTCCACTGATACCTACGCCCGCGTCAACAACCGGTGGTCGCAGGTGGCGACGCAGCAGACGGCCCTGCCGACGCCGGTTGCCGGCGTCACGGTCGATCCGTCCAGGCTTGCCGACCTCGCCGGGACCTACGCGCTCACGGCCTCGATCTCCCTGACGATCACGGCACGGGATTCCGGGCTTTGGATGTCGAGCGGGAGCCGTCCCGCTCAACGACTGTATGCGCTGACCGATCAACTATTTGTGGTGCACGGGCGCCGGGGAGTCTGGGTCTTCGAACGAGACGGGCGCGACAAAGTGACCACCCTGGTGTATTGGCGGGACAACAACGGCGTTCGCTGGCGCCGCACCTGAGGTGGACACTATGAGCCTTCGCACTGTCGCCGGACTTGCGCTAATGCTGCCCCTCGCGGGGTGCACCGCGGGCTGGAAGCCGGTCACCTTTGACGCGCAAACCAATTTCAAGCCTCGGGACGACCTGCAGGTCTGGATTCACGGCAAGGCCCAGCGCTGGCATGGGGTTCGGGTGGACTCGGCCACCGTCTCCGGCGTCCCTCACACCAAGCCTCCCGACTGCGACTCCTGCCGCATCACCGTGCCGAGGACGGCCGTCGATTCGATCCGCGCCGGCGACCCCGATGGCGCATTTGTGGCGAACGTGGTTGGAGTGGTCGTCATCGGGGGGCTCGGGTACTTCATGTTTTTCAAGCCTGGCGGTTAAGCCCGGTTCACCTTCCAGTAGATCGCGTAGCGCTCGTCGAAGATCCTGTGGAACGGAACGAACTCGACGTCCTGGGACTGCCCCTGGGTCCGGAACTCGAGCGGCTTGCCCGTGGGCTTGATCCACTGCGCCGGATCGTCGGACGACACCGTGAAGGCGGGTGCGGGAACCGGATCGAGATGGTACTCGGGCACCTCCCGGGGCTTGGTCGGCTCGGCGCGCAGCGTGGCGGGGGTGAGCCCCTGCGTCCCAAGCCGGCCCGCGAGCACGAGCGGTCCGTACATCACCGCCTGCAGCGTGGGATCGTCGGGCATCGGGTGCACGTGCAGGGACATGGGCAGGTCGACGGCGAGTTTGTCTCCATCGCGCCAGCTCCGGTGCACGACGTAGTATCCGCCCGGCTCCGCGAATCCTTCCAGGACTTTTCCGTTCAGCAACGCGCGATTCTCCCCGGTGGCCCAGTAGGGAACGCGGATGCGGAGTGCGAAACTGGCCGGCTTCCCGGTATGAACCGTGAACGTCATCGAGCTGCTTTCGGGGAACGTGGTCTCTTGGACGAGCCGGACCCCTCGCTCCTTCCAGTTCAGCGTGGATGGCGCGAAGAGGTTCACGAACACGCCGTCGGCATCATGGAAGTAGATGCTGTCAGAAAGCTTGGCGTGGGCTTCGCTCATGGTCCCCGTGCAGCACCAGTAGTCGTGGTAGGGTGTGCCGAAGAGCTTCCAGAGTCCGGTGGCGAGTGACACGTAGTACATCTTGTCGCCGTCGGCCGGATGCTGGCTTCCGATGATCCCGTTGAAAAGCGCACGCTCGTAGTAGTCGGCGACTCTGGGGTCGGCGGTCCAGCCGAAGACGTGCCGGGTGAGCTTCAGCATGTTGTACGTCGTGCAGTCTTCCTGGGTGTAGCCCGACAGCGCGCCGGAGAGCTTGCCCGGATCGGTATCCCAGTCCTCGCCGTTGCTGGTTCCGCCGGTCGCGTAGGCGCGCCGGGTGGTGACTTCCCGCCAGAAATAGCTCGCGACGTCGTGGTAGCGGGTCTCGCCGGTCAGCTCATACCGGCGGGCGGCGCCGATGACCTTCGGAATCGTCGTATTCGCATGCACGCCCTTCAGCTCATCGCGTCCCGCAGCGAGGGGCGTGAAGATCCGCTCGTGATCGAACCGGTGCGCCAGGTCGGCCCACTCGTCCTTTCCGGTGACCACGGACAGGTTGTAGAGGACCTCGTTCATGCCGCCGTATTCACGCTCGAGCACGCGTGCCATGGCATCGTCGCCGAGGGGTTGGACCCAGCGGGCGGTCCAGCGGGCCATGCCGAGGAGGACGTCGAGCGCCTGGGAGTTGCCGGCGATGGTGTGCAGGTCCAGGAGCCCCGCCATGATCTTGTGGATCGTGTAGAAGGGGGCCCAGGCGGGTTTGCCGGCGCGCAGATGATCGAAGAGGTCCTCAGGAAAGGCGCTCAGGTAGCCTGTGTTCAGCGCCTGCTGACACTTCGCGAGCTCGGCAACGATGTGTCCGCCGCGATCGGCGAACTCCGGAGCGGGGAGTGAGGCCGACGCGAGTGCGCACGCGGATAGGTAGTGGCCGGTGTAGTGACCACGGAGCTCGTTGTCCGGCGCTTCCCACCCACCCAGGGGCTCAGCGGTCGAGGGCAGGCCGGCCGTGATCCGGAACATGTGGAGCAGGCGGTCGGGGTCCTGGGCCAGCAGGAATTTTCGATTCAGCTCGAGGCCGTCTCGGAGCAGGCCGGGGCCGACAGAGATCTGATGCAGGTCGAACGGGAGTGCTCTCGGCGAGACGTCCGGGGAGGGGGGAGTGGGGAGTTGGAGCCTCAGTGGGAGAGCCGCGGCCGCTGCGGTCGACACGACGAATTCACGGCGTTTCATAGACGTTCCTTGGCGCGAGCGATCAATTCCTTCATCACCGAACGCTGCTTCGTAAACGTATCGTCCACCACCTGCAGCGTGGGGATGGTGCCCGGGGAGAGGGAAAGCGTTGCGGAATCGAACTGACTGAACCCCGATTCGTGCACGCCGGAGCTTCCCCGGCCCGGTGCGGGGTGGGACAGATGCGAGAAGAAACGGGCGTACTTGGCCGCCCGACGGCTCGCGACATGGTAAAAAGGAATGAACGAGAGCAGGGCGTCGTAATGGAATTCGCCGCAGCAGAGCACTGTGGGATACCGGGCGCGAAGTCCCTCGACCAGGCGTTTCAACCCTTCATGCATGTCGGCCTGCGGCGTATTGATCCACCCGCCGGTGATGTCGAGGAAATAGGCTTCCACGCCGTAGCGGTCGATGACGTCGGCGATCCGGCCTTCCAGCCAGTTCCGCCAGGAATCGACCCCCAGGTTCATGTAGGAGATGTTGCCGTCCTGGTGCCGGTCTCCATCCCAGTCGACCCAGTTCTCGTCGAACGCGTCGCCGTCGATCCGCTCGGCTCGCGCATCCGCGAACTTGGCCCACTCGGGGTGTTTCCGGTTCGCGCAATTGGCGCCGAACATCGGCATGAACCGGAACCCTTGGGCTTGCCCTCCCTTGATCAGCTTCTTGAGGCCCGCCTCCCCGCCCATCCGGTCGTCGGCCTGGTAGAGCGGGTAATTCCAGTAGTACCGGCCATCCCATGCGGGCAAAAACACCAGCACCCGGTTGGCCGGGATCTCTCCCGCCACCCAGGTGAGGATCTCGCTCATCTTCGCAAAGTCGTTGAAGAGAAAGCCGGTGTAGTGCGCGCCATGAAGGGTGACGACGAGCGCGACGTCCTTGAGCCAGGGAGGTGCGTCGGGGCGAGTGTCGATCGACGGGATCTGGTACGCCTTCTCGAGGTGCGCGTAGTGCCCGGTCACCGCGTCATCCAGCGAGACGTCTCTCGTCAGTCGCCAGGTGGGTACGGTCAGCGAGGTCTGGTTGAGCCACCCTTCGGTCTCGAACACCGCCTCGACGCGGTAGGTCGACTCGCCCGGCTGGAAGAAGAGTCTCTTGGCCCGGACCTTGTCGTCGAGTGAAGAGAACGCCCACGTGTTGCCGTCCTCCTTGACGATGGCAGCGAACGGCGTGCTCATGCTGTCGGCTGTGTTGCCCCCGAAGAGGTCCCCCGCACCGAACGGGTAGCCGATCAGGACTTCGTCATCATGGGGGTCGTAGGGAGTGTTTCCGCCTCCCGAGATCTTCCCGCGCGGCACCCCACGCACGATGGCGGTGACGGCCTTGATGGGGCGGTCGAAGTCGACCGTGACGTCCCACTCGATGCTGTCCCCATTCTCCCGGATCCGCGCGACCAGATGCCCGGCGGCCTTCTCCTGTCCGCCGGCCCACACGAATCCCGTGCTCGACAGGCTGACCGCGTGATCGCCCTCCGGCGTGACCACAGTCCTGCCCAGGTCCAGGCCGTAGACGTTTTCGCGGGAAAAGACCAGGAATCCGAACCTGAGCCCCGCGAACGAGACGGACGGCTCGGGGAAGTCGAAGGAGAGCTTCTCGAAGGCCCGGCCCTTGGGGGGGACGAAGACTTCGGACGTCGATGTGAGTGGGAGGAGGGAGGGGGGAAGGGGGAGGAGCGGGCCTCCATCGGGAACCTTGATCAACGGGGCGCTTCCCGCCACTCCCAGCACTTTCAGCAAGTCCCGCCGCGTCAGGTCGCTCATTCGGACAGAGCTATGTAGTATTGGCCCCGTGAGCAATCCCCCGATTCATCCCCGCCGCCGCGAGGTTCCCAAGGACCTCGGGTTCGGGTCGGTGGTCTCGGACGAAAGCCGCCTTCGCCTTCTGAACCGCGACGGCTCGTTCAATGTGCGACGGACCGGGCTCAAGTACTTCGAGTCGATGAGCCTGTACCACACCCTGCTCACCATTTCCTGGCCCAGGCTCCTGTCCCTCATCTCGGCGTTCTACCTCGCCGTGAACCTGTTCTTCGGCGCGCTCTTCTGGACCCTGGGTCCTGCGGCGTTGAACGGGACGTCCGCGGCCATGCCGGAGGGCTCATACCTCCGCGCGTTCTTCTTCAGTGTGCAGACCTTCGGGACCATCGGGTACGGGCAGGTCGGCCCCGTCGGCCTCGTGCCGAACCTGCTGGTGACGCTCGAATCGTTGTGCGGCCTGATGGCGCTCGCACTCATCACGGGGATCCTGTTCGCCCGCTTCTCGCGCCCGACCGCGGCGATCCTGTTCTCGAACAAGGCCCTGATCGCGCCCTTCGGTGAGGGGAAGGCGTTCGAGTTCCGCATCACCAATCGACGCACCAACCAGTTGATCGATCTCCACGCGCGCGTGCTCTTCAGCCGCATTCGACGGCGGGACGGTCGCGGGTATCGGGACTACGCCGAGCTCCCCCTGGAGCGGCAGAGCGTGGTGTTCTTTCCGCTGGCGTGGACCGTGGTGCACGTGATCGACGAAAACAGCCCCCTTCACGGTGCGACCCCGGAGCAGTTGACGGCGGAAGAGTCTGAGTTCCTGGTATTGCTGGAGGGAACCGATGAGACCTTCGCTCAGAGAGTTCACGCCAGGACGTCGTACAAGCCCACCGAAGTCGTCTGGAATGCCCGTTTCGTCGATATGTTCGACCGTAAGGGATTGGAGGATGGCCTGTCGATCGACATCGGCAAGCTGCATGACTTTCAGACAGTGTAAGACCCATGTATGGCTGTCATCCAACAGTCATTGTTGCACGAATACATCGGTTTCTCAAGGCTAAAACCACCAGTTTCACCAATTCTAAATTTGACTTTGAAATAAAGTCACTCGTGTCGAGTGACATGGCTCACAATTCCTCAGGGTACGTGGACTGCATTACCCACATGTAGTCAGTCCACCCCCAATCTGGAGTGAGGTATGAAGTCCACACGCGTTCTCCTGGTCGCACTGCTGGCGTTCGCTGTCGCGAACTGCGCCGACCAAGGCCCCCTGGATATCTCGGCCGCGAGGTCGAATCCCGCGGCGATCAAGGTCAGCACGGCTCCGCAGAATGATCTGCTCGGGGGCGTCACAGGCCTGGTCGGCGGTCTCGTCCAGAACCTCGGCCTGCTGAAGTGCACGCCGCTGCCGCCGCTGACCGCCTCCGCCGCCATCGGGCCGCAGGGTGGCACGCTGGCGATCGGCCCGCACGTCCTGGTCGTTCCGCCGGGCGCGCTGTCGAGCACGGTGACGATCACGGCCGCCCTCTCGGCGGACACGATCAACGCGATCACCTTCAAGCCGGAAGGGCTGCAGTTCAAGCAGTCCGCGTACTTGAACATGAGCTACGCGAACTGCAATCTGCTTGGCCGGCTCCTGCCGAAGCACATCGCGTACACGAGCGACAACTACACGATCCTCGAGCTCCTGGTCTCGGTCGACAACCTTTTCACGAAGCGGGTCACCGGCCAGGTCCATCACTTCTCCCACTACGCGATGGCGTGGTAAGCAGATAGGTGAGCGCGACGATCCCGCTGTCGACGCCGGCTCCATCCGCATTGGGGGTGGTGCGCCCGGCAGGGGATCTCTTGCTGGAAGCACGGGGGCAGGAACGGGCCGGCTGCATGCCGGAAGCGGTCAGCACGTACGAGGCGGCGATTACCGCCGCGGAGCGCGCCGGTGAGGTGAAGGTCCTGGCCGAGGCGCTCCGGCGCTTGGCGGTGGTCCGGCACAATCAGGGGGATTCGAGCGTCGGCCGGGAGCTGGTGCGGAGAAGTCACTCAGTGGCGCGGGCTGATGGCAACGCACTGCTCGCCGCCGAGGCGTTGAATACGTTGGGGGGGATTGAGCTGCAGGCGGGTGAGCTGGAAGCCGCCCGCGCCGCGTTGAGCCAGGCGCTGGTCGAGGGGGGCCAATTCCAGGCCCTCCGCGCCCGGGTCCAACAGCACCTCGGCATCATCGCCAACATTCAGGGAGATATGGACGCGGCGCTGAGCCATTACAGCGGCTCGCTCGAGTCCTATCAGGGCGCGAACGACGAGCACGGCTGCGCCATCGCCTACCACAACCTGGGCATGATCAGCGCCGATCGGGACCTGCTCCCGGACGCCGATCGCTACTTCACCCAGAGCTACGACATCGCCCATCGGGCCGGGGACGTGAGTCTTCAGGGGCTCTGCCTCGTCAACCACGCCGACGTCGACATCCAGCGGCAGATGTTCGAAGAAGCCCGCCGGAAGGCCGAGGCGGCACTGGTACTGTTCGATCAGCTGGGAGATCGGGGTTCGAAGTCGACCGCCTATCGCGTGATCGGGATGGTCTACCGGGAGACCGGCAAGGCGCCCCTCGCCGAGTCGCGGTTGAAGTCGTCGATCGAATTGGCGTCCACGGTTGGATACGTGCTCTCCGAAGCGGAGTCGACCCGAGAGCTGGCGATTCTTTACCAGGGGATG
>Ga0126371_10001043_pt1 | contig 23075 bp, 17 predicted proteins | sample PanSoiMetaPlot_4_FD_110145 | JGI IMG/M metagenome (GOLD analysis project Ga0126371, IMG submission 110145) | Tropical forest soil microbial communities from Panama - MetaG Plot_4 | ecosystem: Environmental > Terrestrial > Soil > Tropical forest > Bulk soil | place: Panama | collected 2016-02-17 | reverse complement strand
GGACGTCGGTGAAAGTGAATGGGCAAACGGCTGCCCTCTATTTTGTGGACCCTGGACAAGTCAACTTCCAGGTGCCGTCCGGGATCTCGGGGACGGCCACTGTGCAGGTATTCGTGAACGGAGCGGGAAGCAACCGAGTGACCGCCGGGGCAGCGAGCAACGCTCCGGGGATTGTGCCGATTATTGTCAACGGCGTCAACTATGCGGGCGGTGTATTCCTGGATGGCAAGTACGTGGGTGATCCGTCGATTGGCTCCTCGTTCCGCAAGGCGAAGCCCGGGGATGCCATTCAGCTCTACGCGACCGGATTGGTGGTTTCGCCGGCGGGCGTGCGCGTCAACTTTCAGCCGGTCAGCGGCGTGACGGTGACGCTCGGGAACATCACGATTCCGGCGGATGCGGCCGGTTTGGTCGGGCCCGGGGAATTCCAAATCAATTTCACGGTGCCGCCCCAGTTCGCAAATCTGCCGGAGGCGAACTATCCGATCACGATCGCGGTGAATGGCGTCTCGTCACCGGCCTCGATCAATTCCATTCCGGCCGGCCCGATCATGGTTCCCGTACAACCAGGCCCTGTGTCGCCTTCGCTGGTCACGTTTTATGTGGCGCCAAACGGCAGCGATTCCTGGAGCGGCACGCTAGCCGCTCCTAATTCCTCAAACACCGACGGCCCATTTGCCAGCCTCGATCGCGCCCGTGTGGCGATCCAGGCACTTGCCAAAGCCCCGCTAAAACAGGTGACGGTCCAACTCCGCGGCGGCACCTATTTCCTTCCCGCGACGCTGCAGTTTAGCGCGGCCGATTCGGGAAGTTCGGCCACCAAGATCATTTACGAAAACTATCCCGGTGAATCGCCGGTGATTAGCGGGGGAGTTCGAGTCCAAAACTGGACGAACGTAGGCGGGAACACCTGGAAAGCCGCGCTCCCTGCGTCCACGCAGTATTTCGAGAATCTCTTCTACAACGGCGTGCGCAGACTGCGTCCCCGCCTGGGCGGCTCGCTCGGCACGTATTACCGCATCGCCGGTGCAGTCTACTTGAATGCGCCGGGGCCACCGGGGAAGGCGCCAGACCTGAATTGCTCGTCTTACGTCGGGAGCAGCGGTTGGGAATGTTTCGATCGATTCCAATACGATCCGGCGGATCCGATAGCCGGCGCCTGGAAGAACCTGGCCCCTCCTCCGGGCAACCCGTGCACGCAGACGCCCGGCACTCCATCGCTGGCAGGAGATATCGAACTGTTGGACTTCGAGCAATTCGTGGCTTCCAAATTGCGCCTCAGTTGCGTGGACACCGCGCATCATATCGTTTACCTAACCGGGCCGACCGTGCAGGCCTCAGGGCGAAACGGGTTCATCCCTGGCCACCGTTATCTGGTCGAGAATGTCCAGGACGCTCTCACACAACCCGGCCAGTGGTTCCTTGACCGATCCACGAATCCGTGGACGCTCACGTATCTCGCGGCTCCAGGCGAGAATCCGAACACCGATACGGTAGTGATCCCGCAACTCACGCAGGTACTAACAGCGGTGAATCTGCAATACGTGACGTTTCAAGGCCTAACGTTCGCACACGATAATTTCACCCTACCCGCCTCTGGTTATGCCTCCCAGGAATTGGATGCCGGAATCAGCGCCGCGGTGTCGTTCCAAAACTCTCAGCAGATCACCTTCGACGCTAACATCGTGACGCAGACTTCGGGAGCGGGTCTGGAGATCCTCTCCTGCACCGATTCCCAGTCTCCCGCCTGGTGCATCGCGAACAATCTGGGCGCCGTCACGTCGCAAATTACCGTGGAGAACGGCGGCTTTTATGATTTGGGCGCGTCGGGTTTGCGCATCGGTGAGGGTGCCAAGTCGTCAGACTCAGACGCTAACGTGCCGCAGTTCGTTACCGTGACGAACAACGTGGTCGAAGGGTACGGGCGGACATTTCCAAGCGTTTTTGGGATTGCGCAGGGAGTCGGCCACAACAACACGTACACGCACAACGACGTTTATGACGGCTACCACGTAGCCATCTCCATCTGCCATTGCGCCGGAGACACTTTCAGGCCAAATGGTGGCGGGGCTTTCAGCAACACCATTTCGTTCAATCACGTATCCAAGCTGGAGCAGGGCATCATGAATGACGGCGGTTCCATCCGTGTCGGCACGGGCAATGCCGTCTTTACCGCTGCGGGAAATAAAATACTCAACAACAAAGTACATGACGTGAGTGACGCGTCTGCATTGGACACCGATGGCTACGGCGGCAACGGCATCTATCTGGACAACCAGACTGGTTTGGTAGACGTGGAGAACAATCTCGTCTATCGCGTCTCCGGCAACGCCGTGAATCTGCCGCAAGGGCCTCCCGTGCCAAATGAAGAGAATACAATCAAGAACAATATTCTGGCATTCGCGCGCCAATCCCTCATCAACGACAACAATCCCTACCCTTCCGGCAGCGTGCCAAGCGCGGCCGCGCTGGCCTTTGTTGCCACGAACAATCTGTTCTATTTCGACCGGACTGCAGCTTCCTCTCCAGCGTTCTATACGCAAGGAGGCTGTACCTACAGCGGCGGATTTGCATATACCGCATTCCAGCAGTGGAGCAACAATCTCTACTGGCGCACGGACGGCGGTTTTGCGACCGATCCACTCGCGTTCCATGTTCAGCCCAACCCCGGTGCGACCCAACCGTGTACCGGGAATGCCGCGAAGTGGACGTTCTATCCTTTCGCGCAATGGCAGCAAAACGTCGGCGAAGACTTCCAAAGCGTTGTACAGAACCCGGGATTCGCCAACCCGGCGTATCCCGCGGATGATTATTCTCTGCCCAAAGGCTCCCCGCTGGCAGGATTCATCGTGTTCGACCCGAATCAAGCCGGCCGCTCGAATCCCGTGATCAATCCGCCAGCGGTTGCCGCGACCTACCCGACGAGACCGTTTAATCCCGCGTCGGACTATTGAACGCAAGGATCGCGATGGCAGGCCAGTGGTGGTTCTTGTCCAATACTAGGAGACGCAGACAACTCTCATGTTCAGGCTCACTATTGGAATCGTCTTAGGCTGCCTTGCGACGCTTGCGCAAGGCACACATTCCCTGATCATCACGTCGATCTCGGCGTGCAGCCCAACGGGCACCGGCGGTGCGGGCAGCTGCCCGACCGGAAGCTCCGACACCCATCAACTCGTGCTCGGCCCCGGAGGCGGCCCCATCAACAGCAGCAATTTGGGTGTCGGAGCGGTGCCGGACGAACATTCCACCATATTCGCTCCGGGAACGCTCGGATCGAACCAGGACTATCTGTTCTTCCTGGCCAGCGCGGAGCAAGGACACGCCAGCATCGGGGTGGCGGTGCTCTCTGGCGGGTCGGGACCGGATAGCAGCGGGCACTGGACTCTCGATTTACCGAGAGCCGATGGGTACGGTTCCTACTCCGGCGGCTTCGGGCAGGTGTTCAACCCTTCGAGCAAAGGGGATAACTGTCCGGTTGTGTCCGATGGCAACCCCGCGCACCAGGACCAGACGTTTGACATGCACTACGCGGCGCCAGGCTCCGTCGTAAAGGACCCCACCGCCGGCCCTGGCGCCCTGCTGATGGTTTACGAAGGAACCAACGCTTGCATCGGCAACGCCGGCGGCCCAGTGTTGAGCAATACCGATGACTACATCTCGCTGGCCATTGCCACGTCGCTCGACTACGGCAAGAGCTGGCCGACGTATCGAGGTACTTCCACGTTCAGCTTCGTCCTGCTTCCCGGCGTCAATCCGACGCAAGGACCCAATGCGCCTATGGGTGCGCTCGGCGCCAACGTCTGCGTTGGGAACAATTGCGCCACGACTCCGGGCGCCGGCTACGGACGGTATCCGGTAGTGACTCCGCCGACATCGCTGGCTTCGCTGATGGCGGCTGCCCAGCCGCTCACCTCTAAGACCGGCGAGCAGGAGATTTCCGGTTTCGTCGACGATATTGCCGGAGGTCCCGTGTCTTACCTCTACGCCAATTCGGGGAACGTGCGAGTCGCGCGCGCACAACTCAATGGTGGCACCGCGCCGCTCACGTTCCAGAAGTGGAACGGGCAGGCGTTTGCTTCCCCCGGGCTCGGGGGCGCCGAGTCGAGCGTCTTGCCCGCCGGACCGTTCCAAACCTGCGGGGCGCCGGCGCAGCTTCAATATGGAAGTTCGATCAGTTACGTCGACGACACGCAGCAGTATCTGCTCACATTCCTGTGCGTGTCGCCGGGAGATCCGGCGCTCGGACCGGGCAGCGGCACGGGTGAAGGCGCGGCCTGGTTTTACTCGACTAGCTATACCATTTCCGATCAGACGCAATGGTCGACTCCGAGTGAAATCGTGGGCTCATGGAGTCCGTTCGACAACTCCGGCAGTTGCCCAGACTACAAGGGCTACTATCCGACGTTCATGTCACTCGGGAAAAGCGCGGGCCATCTTTCGCTTACAGGATACGTATTCTACCTGTGGGGCTGTCAGGGCGTCGGCACACCCCCGCCCGGACGCCAATTCTCCGAACGCGCCTTCATAATCACAACAGGTCCCGCCGGACCCACACTGACGCCTGGTTCGGTTGCAAACGGCGCTACATATATCGCTGGCGGCCTGGTGCCGGGATCGTGGGCACAAGTGAAGGGATCGTTGCTGGCCTCTGTCGCGCGGCCGTGGGCTGCCTCCGATTTTGCGGGATTGGGAAACAATCTGCCCACCAGTCTCAGCGGAACTTCTCTGATGGTGAACGGAATTCCGGCGGCGGTCAGTTACGTGAGCCCAACTCAGGTGAACTTCCAAGTGCCGGCGGGGGTCTCCGGCACTGCCTCCGTGCAGGTCGTCAACAATGGCTCCAGCACTAACACGGTCACGGGGGCAGTCGCGACGAACGCTCCCGGCATCATCCCGATTCCTGTGAACGGGACAAACTACGCGGCCGGCTTGTTTCTCGACGGCAAAATCGTGGGCGATCCCTCCGTCAGCTCTTTATTCCGCAACGCAAAAGCAGGCGACACGATCCAGCTCTTTGGCACCGGGCTGGCCCCTTCCCTCTCGGGCACGCAGGTCGCCGTGCAAACGCTTTCAGGCGTGACCGTGACGCTCGGAACGATCACAGTTCCTGCCGGCGCCGCCGCCCTGGTAGCGTCGGGAGAATTCCAAGTCAACTTCACGGTGCCGCAGCAGTTCGCGACCTTACCGCCCGGGAATTACCCGCTCACCGTCGCTGTCAACGGCGTTTCTTCCCCCGCTAATATCAATACGAACCCTCCGGCGCCACTGATGGTTCCAATCCAGCACTAACCGGGGACCGAAATGACACGAAATCCGACTCCCATCATGACGGCACTCGCCCTGACTGTTCTCTCTGTGGTTCTAGCCGCGCAACCCCCCGCCCCCCTCCAGGTCCAGTCTTTCTCCGTTGGGCCCGATCAGACGCTGACATACCCCAACACTGCGGCGGATCCCAATCACCTTGTCGACCTTCCCGATGAACATACGACCTTCTTCCCTCCCGTGCCCGGCTCCAACGCGTACCTGGTCTTTGCGGCAAGCAAAATCTCCGGTGGAACCGGCGGAGCTGTGGTTCTCGAGACCACAGACCTGAAAACCTTCACCTTCGCCACGGCGCTCGGATACAACCGCCAGGTCATGAAGCCGCCTACCGCGATCGATCAGTGCAATCCCACGTACCAGACCGAGTTCGACGGCAATTATGCGGCGCCTGGCTCCGTGGTTCAGGACCCGACACTGCCGCCAGGAAACCTGATTATGCTTTACGAGGCCGAGAACCATTGCCCGGGCGGCGTGAACCAGCAGCCATTCTACGCAACCGTGGGCTTCGCGCGGTCTTCGGATAACGGCAAGACGTGGCCCTCTCCGATCAACGGCCCGCTGGGTGGCCCCGCGCGCCATCCCCTCTTGCAGAGTTCCGATCCGCAACCGGCCGTGGCGCATCCGCCGATGGGCGACGCGATTCCCAGCGCATTCGTCGACAAGAATCCCAACGGCGATTACTATCTCTACATCACCTACTTGTACCGGCCGAGTCCGACGGGTACCACGGATGGATTGATTCGTGTGGCGCGCGCCAAACTCGGCCCGGACCCCTTGACGTTTTTGAAATGGTACAACGGGTCGTTCAATCAGCCTGGGATCGGGGGAATGGATGCAAGCCCGCTTCCCGGGGCGGGATGCGGTGGCGGCCAGGCCCATTCCGAGATCAACTACAACGACGACCTTGGCGTGTACCTCATGATCTTTGTTTGCGTCAGCGGCCCGAGCACCGCGCGGGTCGGCGCCTGGTATTACTCGACGGCTACCAGCCTCGACTACCAGGACTGGACCGAACCGCAGATGATCCAGAATTCCCAGTTTCCGGCTACGTCGCCGTGCCCCGGCCAGACGGCCGGCGGGCAGTTCGATGGCTGGTATCCGTCGTTCATGTCTCCGGGGGCGGCCTCGGGCCATACCAAACTTACCGGGCAGGTCTTTTTTATGAACGGATGCGACACGGGCGCGCGGCAGTTCATGTCGCGCACGTTCACGATCAGCGCCGCGCCCGCCGCGCTGCCGGTGCTGACGGCAGGAACGGTCGCTAATGGCGCTACCTATTCTCCAGGCGGGCTAGTCGCCGGATCCTGGGCGCAATTGAAAGGCGCGAACCTCGCTACGGCTTCCCGAGTTTGGGCGGCCTCCGATTTCGCCGGGCTTGGCAACGGCCTGCCCACCAATGTCGGCGGCACTTCAGTTTCCGTGAACGGCAAGTCCGCAGCGGTGTACTACATCAGCCCGGGCCAGGTGGATTTTCAGGTTCCGGCGGGAATCTCCGGGCTGGCGTCGGTCCAGGTGACGAACGCAGCGGGCGCCAGCAACTCCGTTAATGTGGGGACTTCGCTGAGCGCACCGGGCATTTGGCCGGTCATCGTAAACGGAATCAACTATACTGCGGCGGTGTTTCAAGACGGCAAGTTTGCCGGCGACGCCTCGATCAGCTCTCTTTTCCGCAACGCCAAACCCGGAGAACAGATTCAGCTATTCGGATCGGGTCTGGCGGCCTCGCCGGCAGGGGTCCAGGTGAGCTTTCAGCCCATCAGCGGCGTGACTGTAACGCTCGGCAACATCACAATCCCAGCCGATGCGGCTGGCTTGGTGACTGTCGGCGAATTCCAGATCAACTTCACAGTGCCGCAGCAGTTCGCGAATCTGCCGGCCGGAAATTATCCGCTCACCATTGCGATCAACGGCGTATCGTCCCCGGCGAGTATCAATTCCAATCCGCCAGGGCCCCTGGTGATCCCGATCCAGCCCTAACGGCGATCGCAGCCAGTCTGCCCGGAGACGCGCGCTACGAAGCCTTGCCGTGCGCCAGAGACACCGGGGCCACCGCAGCTGCCTGGTGGCCTTGCCATCGCAACCACGCGCAACTGAACGTGCGAACCACTTCATTGCTGTCGTACGGTTTCACCAGGACATCATAAGCACCCAGATTCAGCGCCTCCACCCAAAGCCGGTCGTCGGCCAGCCGCGACGTCACAATCAGAAGAGGCGGTTTGTCCAGCCGGGCGAATTTGCCGAGCATCTCTTTCCACAGCTCCGGCTGCGTGTCGCATCCGCAGACCACCAGCGGGATGCGGGCGCTTCGGATCGCGGCCCATGCCGACCGTGGGTTGGCCGCGATCTTCAATTTCCATTGCAGGCCCGGAAGCAGGGGCCACTCAGCAGCGTCGAAAATGCTTTCGAGCGCGGCTTGGTCCGTCCCATGCGGGTCGTATGAGAGGACCGTGATGTTCGTACGCGGATTTGCACCCGCTCTGGTCATGACTACCCCCCTCCTCGAGCGACCCAACGCTGGAGCCGGTCTGCGCTTGCGGGAACCTCACCCGCCTCGATTGCGGGGGCGAAGATTACGCCGTTTCGCAAGGTCAGCGTCGCGCCGCAGGAACAGATCCACCGATAGGCGCCGTTCTTCAGCGAGTTCGGCCCCGGCGCATGCCACGTCCTTCCGCACTGGCATTGATACGACATGACGGGCGCCGGCGGCGCGGCCGGCTCCATTGGAATCGCACGCCGGCACTCCATCACAGCCCTGTGATTCAGCATCGGCCTTCCCCTTGGGGTTGCTCCTTAAGCGTCTCGCTGGTTCGCGGCCCTACGTGTCTCCCGTTGCGCGGCCTGCCCGGACGGCGCAGGCTTCGGACCGGAAGCCGTTCCAGATCTGCAATGGCACGGTCAATGAGACCGAGTTCCTCGTGCAATTTGGCGATGATGAGTTCCAGATCCATGGACTCCTCCTTCATTTCGCGGCAGATCCACGTGAGCACATCAACCGGGCGAGGGCCAGATCCTGCAAACGCTGTAAGACTGGCGCCGACACCTGTTGAGCGACGAACGCTCCCGGCCTCCAAAAAAACGAGATCTGTGAAGCTTAAATTTCCGAACAACTTAATTAGAATTATTAGAGAAAAGCGATAGGCCGATTCTTAACCAAGTTTGAGCTGGCGTCAATCGGGGTTGTTTGCCTGCTTAGGGTAAACACCCTAAGGCATTGATACTATACTGTCTATGGGTCGATCAGGCCAACCCGAATCGCATAGCGGGTCAGGCTCACGGAATCATGGATGCCGAGTTTCGTCATCAGTTTCGACCGGTGCCCCACGGCGGTCTTGTAGGCGATGCCCATCGTATGAGCCGCCTGTTTGGTCCCGTTCCCATCGGCGATTAGTTTCAGGATTTGAATTTCGCGTTCCGACAAGCGCTTATGATTTGTCTTCGGGCTGACGCCGGTCTTGCGATGGTCTGATTTCTCGTTTGTCCTGGAATCTGCCAAAAGAGTTTGCAGCACTTGCAAATGTTTTGTTATCTTTCCATGAAACCGATCCGCCGCCTGCCGGAACAGGCGGTGTTCGGCTTCACAAGCATACAGGATAGACTCCACTTCAAAGAGCGTAGCGTCCTTGGAGCGTTGACTCGGGGGATTGGGAGTCATATGATCGCCCTCCAGTCAAAGACCACCGTCGAAAAAGCCACGCAAAGGTCGTTCCACGACCAAGGGGCCCGATTCGTATTTCCTTGACCGAACTAATTGCACCGTAGCACACGCCACTCAGCTAGGATAATGGCCCCTTCGAGCTTTTTCTACTGCCAGTCCGCAGTGAAAATGTTAAATTCATAGCGTGATTTCGCGTCTTTATCGGACGCAAAAACAATTGACTTGCCATCAGGGGAAAACTCCGGGAACGCGGTGAAGCCGCGGAAGTTAGTGACCTGCTCGAGGCCGGTGCCGTCCGCGTTCATGATGTACAGCTCGAACTTGCGGCTGTCGCATTCCTGCTTGTTGGAGGAAAACAAAATGCGTTTGCCATCGGGCGTGAATGTCGGCGCAAAGCTCGCGCAGCCGAAATTCGTGAGCTGTTGGACGCGACTGCCGTCGGCGTCGGCGATCATCACTTCCATTTTCATGGGCGCCGTCAGATTGTCAGCCAGCAGTGACTTGTATTTGGCCATGTCATCCGCGGTCTTCGGATAATGCGAGCGCCACACCAACTTCTTGCCGTCGCGCGACAAAACCGATCCGCCGTCATATCCAATGGTCTTTGTGAGTTGTTTCTTCTGCGTGCCATCCGGACGCATTGTCCAGATATCCAAGTCGCCCGACGCCATGGACGTATACACGATCTGGCCCGTCTTGAAATTCACCGTGCCCTCGGCATCATAGCCCGGCGTATCTGTGAGGCGCTTCTCGATTTTGCCGTCATCGGTCGCCAGAAAAATATCGAAGCCGGGAGAAACGGCCCACACGTACCCTTTGCTGCGGTCGGCCGGCGCTGGACACGCATCTCCCGCAAGATGCGTGGAAGCGTAAATGATGTGCTTGTTATCGGGCAAAAAATAACCGCACGTGGTGACGCCCTTGCCGGTCGAGACCAGGTGCTGATTCGATCCATCGGCGTTCATGACAAAGATCTGATCGCATTTGTACTGGTCGCGTGTGGTTTGGAAGATGATGCGCTTGCCGTCCGGCGCCCAGTAGGCTTCCGCGTTCTGTCCGCCATGTGTGAGCTGCCGGATCTGACCGATATGTTGAGACTGGGCGGCTGCCAGGCCCGCCAGGGCGAGAAGGGCAAGAATCGTTTTCATCGCAAATTGAATTTCTTCATTTTATAGCGAAGCGTGTCCCGCGTGATGCGTAGCAGCCGCGCCGCCTGCGTCTGATTCCCGTTGGTTTTCTCCAGAGCCCGTGCCAGCAGGCTGCGCTCGTTCTCTTCCAACGACAGTCCCTCGCTCGGTATTTCAGCAACGGCGTCCAGGGCTGCTCCAGCTCCGTCCGGATGCGAAATCGCAATCGGCAGGCTCGCCGGCGTGATCAAGGCCGACTCTTCCAGAATCATGGCGCGCTCGATGGCATTACGCAATTCGCGCACATTGCCGGGCCAGGTATGCGTGATCAGAAGCCTGGCAACTGCGTCGCTTACGCCTTCGATATTGCGTTTGAACTTCCGGTTGTAGTGCTCGATAAAAAAGCGCGTCAGCGGAACGATGTCGTCCGTCCGCTCCCGTAGCGCCGGAATGGAAATCTGGATGACGTTCAAGCGGAAATACAAATCCTGCCGGAACGCGCCTTCTTTTACAGCCTCGCGCAGATTCTTATTCGTGGCCGCAATCACGCGCAAATCCAGTTTGATATCTTTCAGGCCGCCCAGCCGCCGGAAGCTCTGCTCCTCCAGCACGCGCAGCAGCTTTGCTTGCAGCATCAGCGGAATTTCACCGATCTCGTCAAGAAACAAAGTGCCCTTGTCGGCTAGCTCAAAAATTCCGCGTTTTTGCGCGCGTGCGTCCGTGAACGCTCCTTTTTCGTAGCCGAACAGTTCGCTCTCGAGCAGCGTCTCCGGAATGGCCGCGCAGTTGATCGCAATGAACGGCTCGGCCTGCCGCAGGCTTTGATAATGCAGCGTCTTGGCGATCAGGTCTTTACCGGTTCCGTTCTCGCCTTCCAGCAGAATAGTGGTGGCTTCGCTTGCAGCCACGCGGCGCACGAAGTTCATCACTTCCCGCATCGCCGGGGAATCGCCAATCACCTCACGCTTTTGTGGAGCCGCTTCCTCCGTAATGTCCTTAATTGTCGCAACCACTCCCGAGAGATTCCCGTCGTCGTCGTACATCTGGGTCGTTCGCATGACGACCAGACGCTCCATGCCGTTGCCGGTGTTCAAGCGGACCGTTCCCAGCGGCGCCGAAGGGGATTGATTCAGTCCAATCAGAATGCCGCAGCCCGGCTCACACGAGCTGCAGTTGAAGATCTCCTGGCAGTGCTTGCCGAGCATCTCCTCGGAAGACATGCCGAAGAGTTTTTCCGCCGCATGATTGACTCCAGTAATCAGGAACTCCGGGTCGTACAGGACCAGGGCATCGGAAAGCTGATCGAACACGGATTCCAATACGCTGGTTCTCTGCCAGCCCGGAGTGAGCTTCGACATAAACGGCCCCTGAAGTTTAAGTATAACAAGGTACGGTTTGGGTTAATTCACTCAAATTACGTGCAGACGGGGGAATTGCCCAACGCCCGATCCCGCGCCCCCATTCGGAAACTGCTGGAAAAGCATTGGTAAGCCCGTGGCGATGCAATTGCATCCATCGGTAGCGGAGGCTTCATGAGGCACCTAAAAGTCGTCATCCCCGCGGTCATCTTGCTCGGAGGCTTCGTGGCCCTTTCGACCAGTTCCTATGGGAAGGGAGAATATACAAAGGCCACCAAGAAAGCCTGCACCTATTGCCATGTCGATGCCCAGAAGGCACCCAAGGAATTGAAGGACCCGGGCAAATACTATCAGGAGCACAAAACTCTCGACGGCTACAAAGAAGCCAAGTAGCCGAGGTGTCGGGATAGGGAAAGGAATACTATGATGCGAACGGTACAGCTGGCAATCGCTGATGCCGTTTACGCGAACGCCCTGCGGAGCGCGCTAGCGCATAGCGGCCCCTGGCATGTGGAGATCGTCGAGCGGCCGGATCCGGCGCTGCCTTCCGTTCTGGTGCTCGACGAGCTCAATTTCGAGCGGATGGTTCTCCCCTTGCCTCATCCCCAGCGAGTGGTGCTGATCAGCCGGCAAGACCCTCAGTTGCTGGCCCGGGCCTGGGATGCGGGAATCGTATCGGTCGCCTCGTTAGAAGATTCCTTACCTACCGTGCAATTGGCTGTCATGGCGGCGTCGCTTCGAGTGGAAAAGCCTGACGGGGCACAGGGCGGAATTTCCCCCACGATCGACCCGATCCCTGCGCGAATACCCCCAGGCGAGTCGATTTCCAGACCCAGGCGTTGTAGAACACCATAGCTTTAGCGCCGCCGGAGGCTTGGTCTTCGGCGTGCAGAATTTGAAGCAGAATCGAGTTGCTTATGCATATCGACTTCACTCCGTTCGTGGTCATTTGGGCCTTGCTCGCAGTAGTTGTGGTGGCCATGGCAGGTTACCGCAAGATGATCAGCGTCAAGGAAGAGGAAACTCTTCATCTCACGGATCCATCCGAGTCCATGCACCAGGTCGACATCGCTCACAGGCTCGATGTCGTCGACAAATGGGGAAAGCTGTTGACGGTGATTGCGGCCATCTACGGACTGTTGCTGGCCCTCGCCTACACCTACCAGACGTGGATCCGAGCGACAAATCTGGGAGTCTAAGGCCATGGCGGGCCGGGCACTTCCGCACGCGCCGCTCGGAGTTGCCCTCTTCGCTGTTCTTCTAGGAGCGGCGGGCAGCGGCCCTCCTATCGCCGCCGGCAAACCCCTGGAGTGTGTCTCGTGTCATGAGCAAGGTCAGAAACTGGAAAAGAGTGCGCATGCCGGCCTGACCTGCGACACCTGCCACGAAGGCCACGAGACATTTCCGCACGCCGCCAACATTCCCAAACCCGACTGCACCACCTGTCATCAGGATCAAGCCGGAGCCTATGCCAATGGCGTTCACGGACAAGCTCGAAAGAGCGGAAATGCGGGTGCACCCGATTGCGGCATGTGCCACGGCAGCGCCCACGAACTGCTCAATCCCAAATCACAGGCGTTTCGCTCGGCAGTGCCGGACACCTGCGGATTGTGCCACAGCGACATGGTCGATCAATTTCGAAACAGCGTACATGGCAAAGCGCTGGCACAGGGGATCCCTCAGGCGCCGCTCTGCACCGACTGCCACGGCGAACATGAGATTCTGAAGCACACTAATGAGGCTTCCCCGGTCAATCAGGCGCACATCCGGGATACCTGCGGGAGTTGTCACGGCGATGTACGGCTCACGCGCAAATTCGGATTGCCCGCCGACCGTCTCGTGAGCTTCGATTCTTCATTCCATGGCCTGGCGTCGAAATCCGGCGACCAGACAGTGGCCAATTGCGCGAGTTGCCATGGCGTGCACAACATCCTGCCATCGTCCGACGCCAAGTCAACGATCAACCCGCGAAATCTCCCGGCGACGTGCGGGAAGTGCCACCCCGGCGCCGGAACGCGCTTCGCCATCAGCCAGATCCACGTGACCGAAGGACGCGCCGAGCCCAGTGTCGTGCGCTGGGTCCGCGAGTTCTATCTGCTGGTGATTCCCGTGACGCTCGGGTTGATGCTGCTGCACAATGCGGGAGATTGGATTCGCAAAGTCATTCGATCCCGTTTCCGACCTACAGTAACGGAGGGCGTGCCCCAGATCCGCGAACTGCGGATGCTCCCGTTCGAGCGCATCTTACACGCGGCGCTGGCGCTTTCGTTTGTAACGCTGGCATGGACTGGCTTCGCGCTCAAATCTCCGGACCAGTGGTGGGCCCGGCCCCTGCTCTTACTGGAAGGTACGCGATCAGTGCGCAGCCTGGTACACCGGACCGCTGCGGTGGTATTCCTGGCTACCGCCATCGCGCATGTGATTTCGTTGATCGCCAATCGCGGGTTACGCAGGCATTGGAAGGCGATGCTGCCCAAGAGCCGCGATGTCCGCGAGGTCCTATCCGGGTTCGCTTACAGCTTGGGCTTGGGTTCCGAGCCCGCGCGATCCTCACACAGCTACATAGAGAAGGCGGAGTACTGGGCACTCATCTGGGGCAGTATCGTGATGGCTTCCACAGGATTATTGCTGTGGGCGAACAATCTGTCTTTGAAGCTGCTTCCCAAACTCTGGCTGGACGTGGCAACCTCCGTTCACTTTTATGAAGCGATTCTGGCCGCAGCCGCTATTGTGATCTGGCATTTCTACGCCACGATCTTCGACCCCGACGTCTACCCCCTGGACACGGGATTTCTGACCGGGTTTGGTGTAAGGAAGAAGGCTGCGCCTCCCAGCGAGCTTCCGCTTGAGGAGCCGCCGGCGCCACCGGCACACGATGCAGAAGAAGCACCCACTGCGGGACACTAGTCGGAGAGCATGACACCAAACAACCCGAACCGTTCTGGCCCGGCTTGGTTGTCGCCGGTCATTCATTTGTGCAACAACTGGATCAGCTTGACGGGGGTGGTGACCGTCACAACCGCCACCGTTTTCTGGCTGTTTCTGCTGCCCACCACGTTGCGCGGCGGCACCGACAACCCCTATTTCGGTATTCTGGCCTACCTGACGATCCCGGTGCCGTTCTTCGCCGGCCTTCTCCTCATTCCACTCGGCATGTGGGTCCAGCGGCGGCGGGAAGGCCGCGCGGCCGTCTATCCTCCCGATTTCCCAGTCCTGGCTTGGAGCAATCCGGAACTACGCAAGCTGGCCTATTTCATTGGCGCGACCACCCTCGTGAATCTCGCAGTGGCCAGCCAGCTTACCTACAGCGCCGTCGATTACATGGATTCGGTGACGTTCTGCGGGCAGACTTGTCATAACGTCATGCAGCCGGAGTATACGGCTTACCAGAACTCTCCGCACTCGCGGGTGGAATGCGTGAAGTGTCACATCGGGCCAGGCGCTTCCTGGTTTGTGCGCAGCAAGCTCTCGGGGGTCGGGCAGGTCTTTGCCGTGGCTTTCGATACCTATCCGCGGCCGATCCCAACGCCGGTGCGGAACTTGCGTCCCGCGCGCGAAACCTGCGAGGCCTGCCACTATCCGCAGAAATATGGCGAGGACCGCGTACAGATTCTGCCCAAGTACGCCGACGACGAGGCCAATACCCGAACCGAAACGGTGCTTCTCATGAAAATCGGCGGCGGCAATCACGGCATCGGCATCCATGGAACGCATCTTGGACCGGGCGTCACCATCCGCTACCGGCACACCGATGAAGCCCGGCAGGACATCCCATGGGTTGAATACGAAAGCCCGGCCGGAAAGACGGTCTATGCCGTAAAAGGCGCCAAGGTGGAAGGGCTGCCGCTTCGCGAAATGGACTGCATGGACTGCCATAACCGCCCCACTCACACCTACGAGATGCCCGACCGGGGCTTGGATAACGCGATGAATGCCGGCCAGATTTCAGCATCTTTGCCATTCGCGAAGAAGAAGGCTCTAGAGATTATCAAGGCGAGCTATGCGTCGCGCGAGGAGGCGGCACGACAGATTCCCGCGGCGTTCGAGAAATACTACCGGGACAAGTATCCGACACTCTGGGCTTCGCGGCGGTCGGAGGTCACGGCTTCGGCTCTGCAGGTGCTCGCGTTGTGGAACCGGAATGTGTTCCCCGCCATGAAAGTAGCCTGGGGCAGCTATCCGAACAACCTCGGCCACATGGATTTTCCAGGCTGCTTCCGTTGTCACGACGGCAGCCACGCCGCCCCGGGAGACCGCTCGATTACGCAGGACTGCAACGCCTGTCATAATCTGCTCGCGGTCGAAGAAAAGGCGCCTAAAGTGCTAACCGACCTCGGGCTCACTCAGGCGCAGTAGGCGCGAATTCCCGCTCGTCGGGCCTCGACTACTCAGAGACTCTTGAGGAAGGCAACCAAGTCAGCTTTCTCCTGCTCGGTAAACCCGACGTTGAAACGTTTCTCGTAAAACGTGACGACATCGCTCAAACTGGCGGCTGAACCGTTATGGAAGTAAGACGCTCTGGCGGCAAGACCTCGGAGAATAGGTCCCTTTACTTTTCCGATGTCCGCCCACGCACCGGTAATCAGGGCGCGGCCGGGATCGGTCGTTTTGATCAGGGCGCCAGTCGCGTTGTTTTGGAGCGTAATCACCGGCAAGTAGCTCAGATCCAGCGGGCTGGTCAAATCGCCTGTGCCGATGTTGAGGGGCGCCGAAACCGAGTGATCGCCGACATTCGGCGTATCGTGGCATGTGCCGCACGTGCCGGAAAGCGATAGCAGCCCGAGTACATCGTTGATGCCGGCAACGCCGGTGATCGGAATCGGCTTGCTGTTGAAGACCGTTTGGCCGCGCGCGATGCTGGCGCGGTAGGCGTCCTTCGAATCGGTCCATGCGTCGTACAGGCCGAAGATCGCCGGTGTGAACGGCGTGCCTGACGGGTTGAAGTGAAAGCTGGGAGGAAACGAATCATTGATGCCAATGAAAAAGGTCTGGGAAGCCAGCGGAACCGGACCGCCGTTTGCTCCCGCGGCATTCAGGAAGCCTGCTCGAAAATCGTACACCTGGGCCGTCCGCAGTTGGGTCTCGAAATTCACGATATCTTGGACCTGCTGAGGCGTCTGGGGAGTGGCCGCCTGGGCGTGGCCGTTGGTCGCGTCGATGGCCTGATGGGCCAGATCCGCGAGGAGGTCGGCCGGATTGGTGGCGTAGGTGATCTTCTGCGTGCCGGTTTGCGGCGAAGATTCCCGCCCGTCGAACATCACCGTACTCAAGAATCTCAGATTGGTGGCCGGCAGCGGGCGGCGATACATGGAAAGCGTTGAAGTACCGCTGCAGCCGTACGGATTCTGGACCCCAACGACAGTGAACTGGGCATTGGCAGGCACCCCCAACGCGATCCGAATCAGCCCCCGGCTCAGCAACAAGCTGTAGGCCTCGCGGCGCCCTTCGATTGTCGAAGTATCGATGTCGTGATCGCAGTTGGAGCCGTCATTCGTTCGGAAGATTGGGTCCAGGTTCTGGGTGAGCAGGAACCGCAGATGGACCTCGGAAGCCGACACAGACCAAGCCTCCGCGGGTCTATGGCAGGAGGAGCAGGATCGGCCGTTGGTGCCCAGGGACTGGAAAAAGGGTCCGGTGAGATCGATCGATGTGCCGCTCACGTTATAGGTCTCGACGAACCCGCTCGGATCGGGCAATGGGAACAAGTTCGGTAGAGACCTGAAAAAATCCAGGGAATCGGCACGGGCAAAGGTTGTCGGGAGGCCGCCTCCAGCGACTACTAGCAAGCCCGCCGTCGCAAGCACAACCAGGGTTTTCCCTGTGATCCTCGGTGTTAAGCCCTTCTGTTTGGAAAACGTATTTCTTGTCACAAATCCCTCCTCGGTTCTCCCACTTAACAATTGCGAAATCCGGGAGCGAAATTAGCAGCCATGGCCGAATATTTTGCGCAAACTAAGATATTCTCTTCTCAAGCGAGGGGGAATCGGGCGCAACGGGCCAAGAGACCATGGAATTGACGGAGTTGTTGCAGCGGGTTCACGCAGGGGAACGGGAAGCGCTGAATGAGGTCATTCCGCTGGTCTACGGGGAATTGAAAAGGCTCGCTTCGGCCCACTTGCGGCGGGAACCGAGAACTCAGCCGCTGCAAACGACGGCTCTGGTGCACGAAGCGTTTCTGCGGATGGTCGGAGCCCAGCATCCGGCGTATGCGAACCGCTCGCACTTCTACGCAATCGCATCCCGCCTCATGCGCCAGATCCTGGTCGACGCAGCGCGCGGGAGGGCTGCGGAGAAACGGGGCGCAGGGGCGGAAGTGGCGCTGGCGGAGTTCCCCGATCTGGGCTGCCAGCGGGACCACGCATTTCTGGCGTTGAATGACGCGCTGGATCGATTGTCCAGGACCGAGCCCTTGATGGCCCGACTTATTGAGATGCGCTATTTTGGAGGCATGACCGCGGAAGAATCGGCTGAAGCTCTTTCGATGTCCGTACATGTGGTGCGCCACGAACTGCGGGCGGGGCTGGCCTGGCTACGCAAAGAGACGGCGGGGCAGGAAAATCCACGCGGCTAGCCGCCGGGCCGGGCCGCAATCTGACGAAGCACGAAGGGATTGTTCGGAAGCTTCTGATTCCACGCTTGCCAGAGTTCCTGGCGCTCTGATTCGATTTTCCCCTCCTCACCGGTAAAGCGCAGACGGTGGAGAACGCCCGCGAGGGCAAACTCGTCTCCGGAAAGCAGTGTCGCATTCCGAAGATCATGGGCAGGATCGGGATTGGATACCATCACTTTCTCAATCAACACACGGTACGTTTCCGCCGCTTTCTGCAGTTGGCCGGTCTGCGCGTACTGGTCGGCCAAGGCGCGCACAACGGCGTGGGGCGCGTCAATCAGTACGATGCGCGGCGCGGGGTAATCTCCGGTTGCACGCAACATTTGGAACGCGGCCTCGATTCTCTGGGTAGCTTCGGCGTCGCGGTGCAAGCGTTGCAGCGCGTAGGAGGATCCGGAGAGGAGAAGCGCTTCATCCCGGCGCGCGTCGACGTTGTTCGCGACTTCGCGAGTCCGAGCAAGGCCGAGCTCGTAGACGCTCAGGGCCCGCCGAGGATCGGAGTGGCGCAGGATACCGCCTAACACCGTGGCCGCATCGGCTACCCGGTGCCGGCTGGTGGAGTCATGGGGATCTTTCGCCGCCATCTGTTCGGCCAGATCGAGCGATTGTTGTAGCGCCACAACTGCTTCCTCCGGCCGGTCCAGATTGACTTCGCCGTCCTCGCCCAGTATCCGGCCTTCCCGTAACAGGGCTTCCATCCGGTTCAAGCGGTAGACCACACCGCCGTCCGCCGTCGTGTCGAGGATCTTCAGGGATTCGCGAATAGCGTCCAGCGCGCCATCCAGGTTGCCGGTCCAGCGCAGAGCACTCGCCAAGGCGCCTATTGCCAGGCTTTGCGAGGCGCGCGCTGACGGCACTCGCCGTGAAATCTCCCACGAACGCCGCGCCGCGCGAATGGAGTCTTCGAAGTAATGGCTGTTGCCGAAAGCGATCGCTACGTTGGAATACATCGCGCCAATCTGCCGCGTAGCATCCGGCGGAAGGTCTTGCCGGTTTGCCAGCCGATCGAGCTGAGCGGCCGCATGGTGTGCCTGCTCGACTGCCTCCGGAACCTTGCGTTCGACGGTGGCGATCGCCATGCGGTCGTGCGCAATTTCCGCGGCCGCGAACAGCGCCCGCCGGTTATCCGGATCGGTTCTCAAAACGGGATCGACGAAAGCCTCTCCTTTACGGAGGGTTTCCCGAGCTGCGTCGAACTGGCCCAGGCTGGAGTGGATCGGGACACCCTGGATACGAGCCAGCTGCCAATAGGCTTCGGCGATTTCAAGAGCGAGCTGCCGGTCACCCCGAGCGTTCGGGCCCAGCGCGGCCAGGTATTGGAGCGAAGTGGAGACGATGCGGTTGCGGGCCTTCGTGGCCCCCGCCAGATCTCGAATCTCTCCGTCGAGGTCAATCAACTGTTTCGATAGTTGCCGGACTTGTTGAAATCGCTGCTCGGCCTTGGCGCGCTCTCGATTCGCAACATATAGTCCGGCCGATAAGCTGGCTAGGACTACGGCCGCTCCCGCAACCAGCGCCCAATAGCGCCTCAGAAACCTGCGCGTCTGATACCATACATCGCCCGACCGCGCCTGCACCGGCCGGGACTCCAGAAACGCGCGAATATCGTTCGCGAAGGCCTCGACCGACGCGTAACGCTCTTCGGGCTCGGGCCGAAGGGCCTTTCGCAGGATGTGGTCGATGTCCACGGGTAGAGCGCGGAGCCTTCCGGTACCCGGGCGAGCGCTCTTGTCCGTCACCAGTTTGCGGAGAACTGCGCCCAGTGAATACACATCCGTCGCCGTCGTCTGCTTCTGGCCGTGGTGCTGTTCCGGACTCGCGTACTCCGGCGTCAGCAGCCGCTCCTGGGTACGAGTCTGATCGACCGAGGCATCCAGTATTTTGGCGATTCCGAAATCGAGCAATTTCGGTTGGCCGGACGCGTCGACAAGTATATTAGATGGTTTGAGGTCGCGATGTATGATGAGGTTCCGGTGGGCATACGAAACGCCGTCGCATACGCGCAGAAACAGTCCGAGTTGCTCCCGGAGGTCGAGCTTGGCGGCGTAAACATCGATGGGAATGCCATCGACGTACTCCATCACCAGGTAGGGCCGCTCGTCGGCGGTGCGGCCCGCGTCGAGCAGACGGGCAATACCGGGATGGCTTAGGGAAGCCAGAATTTGCCGCTCCCGGAGAAAACGGTCCCGGAAAGTCGGTGCCCCGCCGCCGTAGTGGACGAATTTGATTGCAACGCGCTGCTCGACTTCTCCGTCGGCACGCTCCGCAAGATGCACCGTTCCCATCCCGCCCCGGCCCAAGACGCCAACGAGCCGGTACGGGCCGCAGCGTTGGTTCACTGCGGCTCCGGTGCCACCCTGCACAAAGTGTTCCACGGATGCGGCCACACAATCGGTCAGTGGGCCGGCCCCTTCGGAATCGAAATGAAGGAGTTGCTCGACTTCGGCGCGCAAGTCAGCCGGCACTTGCCGCCTCTGAAAAAACTCCTCTCGCTGTGCCGGGGAAAAATCCGCCAGCTCGTGAAAGAGACTCACCGCTTCGCGGTTCATTTTACCCTCAGACCTCCGGGGCAGCTACACAGTGTCACGATTATATTAGAATCGCTGGGACAGGTGCGATTCGATAATTCCCGAAAAGTCTGACCGTTACTCGGCTGCCAGCGGTTAGCACCAAGTGCTGACCACCTCGAGCTCACGCAGGCGCAACAGAACAATCCGGACGCGTCCTGTGCCATTGTGGTGAAGTGCACGAAATCCTGCGATTGATGCCGCGTGGCTCGTACGTCCTCGATCTCGGCAGCCGGACCGGCAGCTTCGCCACGGGAACCGCCGCTTGCACCACCGTGTGTGTCGATGCGGAGGTGCCGCCTTCTCACCAGCCTCTGTTTGTGGCAGCGCGCGCCGAAGCGCTGCCGTTCCGCGATGGGCAGTTTGCCGCAATCGTCTCGAACCACAGCCTGGAGCATTTCGAAGGCTTGGAGGCATCTCTCGGCGAAATTGGAAGAGTCGTCTCGAGCGGCGGATTCCTCTACGTGGCCGTACCCGATTCCTCGACAGTAACCGACCGGATCTACCGATGGCTGGCGCGCGGGGGCGGGCACGTCAACAGTTTCACCTCATCGGCAGATCTGGCGCAGCTCGTGAGCCAGAAAACCGGGCTGCCGGGCGCAGGCACGCGCGTTTTGTGCACTTCCTTGTCTTTCCTGAACCGCGCCAACATTCCGGGACGGCCGCAGAAACTGCTGCTTTTATTTGGAAACGGGTCCGAACGCCTGCTGCGCCTGTTGACTTATGCGTTCCGCCGGATCGACCGTCTGTTTCGCACGCGTACTTGTGTTTATGGATGGGCCTGCTATTTCGGTTCTGGCCTGAAAATCGAGCACGGCACCTGGACCAATGTGTGTGTGCGCTGCGGATCGGCGCATTCGTCCGAGCGGCTTTGCCAGGAAGGCTGCGTGCAGCGGCGCGCGTTTCTCTGCCCGCAGTGTGGAGCTAAGAACTACTTTACGGAGGACCGGGATTACAGTTTTCTGAAGTAACCTACCGGCGGCAAAGACCGCCGGCGTTACTCGAGCGGCAAACCGGATTCTTTCAGAGCGCGCCAGCCGCCGTCCAGCGAGATGGCGTTGCTGTAGCCCATCTTCTGGAGGTTGTCCGCCACCAGGGCTGAGCGAAAGCCGCCGCCGCAATAAAGCACCAGTTTTGCGGATTTGTCCGGAACTTTGGTTTCAACATCGCGCTCGATGATGCCCTTACTAAGATGCACGGCGCCTTTGACGTGGCCGGCGGCGAACTCGCCTTCTTCCCGGGTGTCTACCAGAATGTGCGCTTCGCGCGAAGCCACCATCTTTTTGTAGCCTTCGATGTCGATCTCCTTCACGCGCGACTTCGCGTCGTTCACGAGCTTGAGAAAACCGGGATTGTGCGGCATATTCTATTCCACGCGGCGGATCCTCGCGCCCACCTGCGCGAGTTTCGACTCGATTTTCTCATACCCGCGATCGATGTGGTAAACGCGGTCGATCACGGTTTCCCCCTTCGCCATCAGCGCCGCGATGACGAGCGAAGCACTGGCTCGCAAATCGGACGCAATCACACCGGCGCCGGTCAGTTCGCGCGGACCGGCGACAATCGCCTGCTTGCCGTCGAGCCGGATGTTGGCGCCCATGCGCGCCAGTTCCTGCGCGTGCATGAAGCGGTTTTCGAAAATCGTCTCGATGATGATCGCGATCCCCTCGGCCTGCGTCATCAGCGCCATGTATTGGGCCTGCAGATCCGTGGCGAAGCCGGGGTATTCTTCCGTGGTCATATCGACGGAGCGTAGCCGGCCACCGCCGCAGACCCGCAGCGTGCGCGCGTCAGGCTGTGCCACCTCCACGCCGGCCTGCTGCAGCTTGGCAACCAGCGCGCCCACGTGCTCCGGAATGCAGCCTGTCACCGCCAGATCACCGCGAGTGATCGCACCGGCACACAAAAACGTTCCCGCTTCGATGCGGTCGGGAATGATGGTGTGCTCGGCGCCGCCTAACTGCGTGACACCCTGGACCCGAATCGTCGACGTTCCCGCGCCCTCGATTTTCGCCCCCATCTTGACCAGCAGCTCGGCGAGATCCACCACTTCTGGCTCGCGCGCCGCGTTGCGCAGCACCGTCTCGCCCTTGGCCAGCACCGCGGCCATCACAAGGTCCTCGGTGCCCGTGACCGTGATTCGGTCGAAGTGCACGACAGCACCGTGCAGTCCGTCCGGAGCTTCCGCTTCGATATAGCCATGCGACTGGTGAATGCGCGCACCCAGCTGTTCGAGGCCGAAGATATGCAGGTTGATCGGCCGGGCGCCGATCGCGCAGCCGCCGGGCAACGAAACCCGGGCGCGGCCGCCGCGGGCGCACAGTGGCCCAAGCACCAGGCTCGAGGCGCGCATCGTTTTCACCAGTTCATACGGTGCTTCCGGGCATACAATGCGCGGCGTGTGCAGACGCACGGTCTCTCCGTCGACCTCGG
>Ga0126371_10001042_pt1 | contig 23092 bp, 17 predicted proteins | sample PanSoiMetaPlot_4_FD_110145 | JGI IMG/M metagenome (GOLD analysis project Ga0126371, IMG submission 110145) | Tropical forest soil microbial communities from Panama - MetaG Plot_4 | ecosystem: Environmental > Terrestrial > Soil > Tropical forest > Bulk soil | place: Panama | collected 2016-02-17 | reverse complement strand
GGCACCTTGAACTTGTCAAGGCTCACGGCCAGACAACGCATGAAAGCCGCGTAATCGGCCTTCGTGATCCCCATGCCTTTGTGGGACATCCTCATGTCCCTGCCCAGGTAAAAGGTCGGCCCTCCCGCGGCTGAGGCGATGAAATCTATTGCGAGTTGACGCTCGCGGTTATGGGTATCGAGGCTGCGGGGGCTAACCCAAAAGCGGCTGAGCAATTCGTCTGAACGCAGCCCTGGGAGGAGGTCGTCGATCATTGCGGCGATCGCGTCATACCCGCCTAGACGAGTGTAAAGGGAAGCTGGTTTGTCTACCATTTGCTGACTTCTCCCTATCTGATGGTCGATGGTTCTGTTGTTGGCTAACGCGTCTTAGTCCAGCAGCCTGATTTCGTCTCCTGGTCGGACAACTCCCTCGATCAGCACGGCCCCATAGAGTCCCGCCTTCCCCTCATGAGCGTCCCTCACCCTTCTCAGGACTTCCGGGCTCGGCTCCGCCGTGTTCGGATCGAGAGTGATCATCTTGCAGCGAGGGTCACGGTCGGTAAGGCCTAACACGGCTTTTGTGCCGATTTGCAGCTTGCGACCGACAAACTCGTTCTCGGCGAAACCGGCCATAGGCGTCAGATCCGCATAGATGTTTGCCCGGAACCGCCGCTTGTCCAAGTCGAGCCCAACTTCGTCACCGATCTGTTTTACTGTCTGTATCGAGAAGATCGAGACTGGGCGGCAATCGGTGAAAGCACGGTCTGATCGCAGCAACGCCAGCGCATGGCTTCCGTCGAGCCCTTCGGACAGCGACGTGATCAAGGTGGGATCATCAATCGTGAGTACCTCGCCAGCGGGCGTCTCTATATCAACGGGAAGATCGGCGGTCGCATAGACCAGAGTGAGACCGGGTTCGTCGCCTTCGGCGTCAGCGACATTGGGAGGAAGTGCTGCATCCTTTGGGTGTCGGAACCTCGGCTGGTACAAAAGCAATTGCTCCAGTTCCCTTCCGGTCAGGAAGGGAAATCCCTCCGGAGCCGCGGTGTCGTGAAATGCGTAAAGGCGATCACCGTAGACACCTGAGAAGCCCAAATATGATTGTTTGATTTCTTCTCCCCGCATGCTCTTGACCGGATAGCGCCAGAGACTTTCGACTTTTCCCACGACCGTCACGGCACTCATTGCTGACCTCCCTGTTCCATGTCTGCTTCGGCGATCTTATTGCGGGAACACGCCCGGCATGCCCTGTTTTGACGGGACCGTCCACGGATACTACGCCTGCGAGGGCTCGCCACCAAGGGACGAGCGCCGAGTTTTCTCCGAAACTCAGTTTGGGCGATAACCGGCGGGCGCTAGGCCAAGGATACACGAAGGCGTGAGACTTATCGCCATTGATCACCGATGCGTGACGGACTAAGTTTAGTCCGCCTATTGAGACGCACATGCGCACGGTGAATATTCACGCCGCCAAGACCCAGCTTTCGCGCCTGGTCCAGGCGGCCGCAGCCGGCGAGGAGATTATAATCGCCAAAGCCGGCAAACCCGTGGCCCGCCTGGGGCCCCTCGTCGGGACGCCGCGAAAACGCCGCCTCGGCCTCTTGGCCGGCAAGATGCGCGTCCCCGCGGATTTCGACGCCCCCTTGCCGGACGAAGTCATCGCTGCCTTCGAAGGGCCCTGATGCGCGTGCTGCTCGACACGCATGTTCTGCTGTGGGCGCTGGCAGAGCCCGGCGGGCTCGACCCCGAGACGCGGGCCACAATCGAGGACAGCGAGGTCGATGTGCTGTTCAGCGCCGCCAGCATCTGGGAGATCGCGATCAAGGCTGCGCTCGGGCGCAGCGGCTTTGCCTTCGATCCGGCCGAGATCGCCCATACGGCGTTGGACACCGGCTTCACCGAATTGCCGGTGCGTGCGAACGCGGCAGCCTATGTCTCCCGGCTGCCGTTGCTGCACCGCGATCCCTTTGACCGCGTCCTCGTGGCGCAGGCGATCCTCGAGCCGGCCGCGCTCTACACGGCTGATCCGCAGCTCACGCCGTACTCCGAACTGATCAGACACATCGCCCTGCCGTAACCGAGAAGCGGTGTGCGAGCCGGCGCCCGGTTCCGGACGATTTGCCGTCGCCTCCGCAGAGCCCCGGTGGCCGCACTCGACCTGTCGCACCGTAAGCCATGCACGGAGTTCCGTGGGCACCTACGTCTTTTGCGCGCTTAGATCCGCCGGGATGCGAAACCGCGTGGATGCGCGGGCGTAGTCCGCGCATGGGGTATCTCTGTTGGCAAGCGGCGGGCGCGCTTCTGCTGGTAGCGCGAGGGGCAAGAGCGTATCGTCCGCACGACGCATATCGCGCGCTGCGGTCGCGCGGGACGCCGGCGCGCAACAAGGAATAGAGGCAGGGAGATTAATGGCGCTGCTCGATGATGCATTGAGCGATCTTCGGCAAACCGTCGCCGCGCTCGAGCGCAAGCTCGAAGAGCGCACTGCCGAGCGCGACGAGGCGCTGGCCCGAGAGGCGGCGCTCGCCGAGGTGCTTGCGGTCATCAACTCCTCGCCCGGCGATCTCGAACCGGTGTTCCAGGCGATCGTGGAGAAGGCGCACACATTGTGCGGCGCCGTTTGCGGCAGCTTGCAGCTCTGGGATGGCGAGAAATTCCGTGGCATTGCGATGCGCGGCTTTTCCGAGCCGATGGTGGAGGTACTACGGGAGGGCTACATCCCGGGGCCCAACCACCCATGCCGCGGCCTGATCGATGGGGCGCGGATCGCTCACTGCGCCGATATGGCCGCGGTCGACGATCCGGCTACGCGATTGGGCGCCAAACTCAGCGGCATCCGAACCGTCGCCTATGTGGCGCTGCGCAAAGATAACGCGTTGCTCGGGCAAATCGTCGCCGGCCGCCTCGAAGTTCGCCCGTTCACCGACGCAGAACTGGCATTGCTCGAGAACTTCGCAGCACAGGCGGTCATTGCGATAGAGAACGCCCGGCTGTTGACCGAGACGCGCGAAGCATTGGAGCAGCAGACGGTGACCGCCGAGGTGTTGCAGGTCATCAATTCCTCGCCCGGCGACCTCGCCCCGGTATTGGACGCAATTCTGGAGAAGGCGCACAAGCTCTGCGGAGCCGCGTTCGGGTCTTTGGGGGTCTTTGAAGGCGGAACGTGGCGCGCCGTCGTGCAGCGCGGTTATGGGGAGCCGCTGGCGAGCATACTGCGGCAACCGCGTCGCGGCTCGGACAACCCCTTCCTCCAGGATTTAATCGATGGCGCTCCTCTCGTCCACATCGCCGATCTGGCGCAGCTGGATTATCCCATCGCGCGAGCGAACGTCGCAGCCGGCATCCACGCCTTGCTGGTTGTGGCGCTGCGCAAAGACGATGCGCTGCTGGGCACAATTTCCATTGCCCGACGCGAGCCCCGGCCGTTCTCCGACAAGGAAATCGCACTACTCGAAAACTTCGCCGCACAGGCGGTCATTGCAATGGAGAACGCGCGGCTCCTCACCGAGACGCGCGAAGCATTGGAGCAGCAGACCGCAACTGCCGAGGTATTGCAGGTCATCAATTCCTCCCCCGGCGACCTCGCCCCGGTGTTCGACGCAATGCTCGAAAAGGCGACCCGGCTTTGTGAAGGCGTGCAAGGGGGACTCTGGACCATCGATGGCCAGCGTGTGAAGATCGCCGCGACGCATAAGATTGCCGCCGAATTCGTCGAATTGCTGCGCCGGGTCGAACGTGGCGAGATCGGTCCCCCCGTGCAGCTGCAGCAGATAATGCAGGGCGAGCGCGTCGTGCATATTGAGGACTACGCCGAGCACGAACTCTATCGGGCGGGCGACCCAATGGCGCGGGCGGCGGTCGACCTTGGCCGGGTGCGAAGCCTCGTCTGGGTAGCTCTCGTCAAGGACGGCGCTGCGGTGGGCGCCTTCGTGATTGCTCGGCGCCAGGCGCGCCCGTTTTCAGACAAGCAGATAGCGCTGTTAGAAAACTTCGCTGCGCAAGCCGTGATCGCAATGGAAAATGCGCGGCTGTTGACCGAAACGCGCGAAGCCTTGGAGCAGCAGTCTGCGACCGCCGAAGTCTTGCAGGTCATAAACTCCTCGCCCGGTGACCTCGCGCCGGTGTTCGACGCGATTCTGGAGAAAGCGCACACTTTATGCGAGGCAGTCGACGGCACCTTGTTCCTTCGCGATCGCGAAGTGTTCCGAGCGGCGGCTATTCGCGGCCATATTCCAGAACCTTTCGCAGCGCGTTTGCGGCAGGGTTTCATTGGCACCGACGCGCCAGTGAGCGCGCCACTGCTCGCCGGTGATCGTTTTGTCCACATTCCCGATCTGGCTCAGGTCGACCATCCTTTGGCCAGAGCCGGTGTCGAACTCAGCGGCAGCCGGACTTTGCTATCAGTTCCGCTGCGGAGGAGCGATGAACTGGTGGGGATGATCGTCGGCGCTCGCAAGGAGGTACGGCCGTTTTCCGACAAGCAGATTGCGCTACTGCAGAATTTCGCGGCGCAGGCGGTCATTGCGATGGAGAACGCGCGGCTGTTGACCGAGACGCGCGAGGCATTGGAGCAGCAAACGGCGACCGCCGAGGTATTGCGGGTCATCAACTCCTCGCCCGGCGACCTCGCACCGGTGTTCGACGCGATGCTGGAGAAGGCGCTGCATCTATGCGATGCCGCCAGCGGCCTCATGTGGACCTTTGACGGCGAGCGAGCCTATGTTCGCGCGTCCCGCGACGTCCCCGCCGAATTCCTGGATTATCTCCAGTGCGAGCCGCCAGGAGCCCGACCAGATACATTTTTTGGCCGCGCGATCCTGTCTCTTTCTTTTCTTCACAGCGCCGACCTCGCTGCCGAAGAGCCCTACCGAAGAGGAGTTGGGCTGCCGGTTGCGGCTGTCGAACTCGGCGGCATTCGCTCTGCCCTGTTCGTTCCGCTGGTCAAGGACAACACAGTTTTCGGCGTGTTTTCGATATTTCGCAAGGAAGTCCGACCGTTCACCGAAAAGCAGATCGCGCTCTTGCAGAATTTCGCGGCGCAAGCGGTGATCGCGATGGAAAACGCGCGGCTGCTGACCGAGACACGCGAGGCCTTGGAGCAGCAGACCGCGACGAGTGAGATCCTGAGCGTGATCTCGCGCTCGCCGAGCGACATTCAGCCGGTCTTCGAGGCCATCGTCGCGCGCGCGGCGAGCCTCTGCGAGGCTGAATTCAGCGCGGTGGCGCGGTTCGAAGACGGGCTGCTGCATCTCGTGGCGCTCAACAACATGTCGCCGGGCGAGGCCGCGGCTTTTCACAGCCTGTTTCCGCGCTCGCCCGGGCGGCACTTCGCCATGGGCCGGGCTTTTGTTGACGCTCAGCCGGTCCATCTCGCGGACGTGCTGGGCGATCCCGACTACGACCCGCGCACGGTCGAAGTGTTGCAATCGGTGGCGGGCTACCGCTCGTTCCTTGCGGTGCCGATCTTCCGGGAGGGCAAGCCGATCGGCGTCGTCGGCTGCGGCCGTCGCGCGGTCAGGCCGTTCACCCCGATCCAGATCACGCTCCTCGAGACCTTCGCGGACCAGGCCGCCATCGCCCTCGAGAACGTGCGTCTGTTCAATGAGATCGAGACCCGCAATCGCGATCTCGGCGAGGCGCTGGACCAGCAGACCGCGACCGCGGAGGTGTTGGGGGTCATCAATTCGTCACCCGGCGACCTTGCCCCGGTGTTCGATGCGATATTGGAGAAAGCGCACACCCTGTGCGGCGCGGCTCACGGCAGCATGCAGCTCTATGACGGCGAGAACTTGCACGCCGTCGCGACGCATGCCGTGTCGGAAAAATTCGCCGCAGTTCTACGGCAGGGATATCGTGCCGCTGATTCACCCGCGAGCCGGGCGCTCATCGAGGGCAAACCCTTCATCCACATCGCCGACAGCGCGGAAATCGACCATCCGGTATTTCGCAGCGCGGCCGAGCTCTCGGGCATCCGCACCGTGCTATTTGTGCCGCTGCGCAAAGGCGATGCATTTCTGGGCCTGATCACCGCGGCCCGCCTGGAGGTGCGGCCGTTCACCGACAAGCAGATCGCGCTGTTGCAGAACTTCGCGGCGCAGGCAGTGATCGCAATGGAGAACGCGCGCCTCTTGACCGAGACGCGCGAGGCATTGGAGCAGCAGACCGCGACCGCCGAGGTATTGCGCGTGATTAATTCCTCGCCCGGCGAGCTTGCGCCGGTATTTGATGCAATATTGGAAAAGGCACACAGCCTTTGCGGTGTCGCCTATGGCAGCTTGGAGCTCTACGACGGCGAAAACTTCCGCTCGGTCGCAGAGCGCGGGTTGCCAGAGACCTTCGCCGAGATGCTGCGGCAGGGCTATCCGGCTTCCGACAATCCGGCGACCAGGCCGTTGATCGAGGGCAGCCGGTTCACCCACATCGCCGATCTCGCGGAAGCCGACTACGCGATAACGCAAAGCGGGGCCGAGCTTACGAGCGTTCGTACTTTGCTTTGCATTCCGCTGCGCAGAGACAACGTGCTTCTTGGCATGATCGCTTGTGGATACCAAGAGGTTCGGCTGTTCTCCGAGAAAGAGATCGCGCTATTGGAGAGCTTTGCCGCCCAGGCGGTGATCGCGATCGAGAACGCCAGGCTGTTGACCGAGACGCGCGAGGCACTGGAGCAGCAGACCGCGACCGCGGAGGTGTTGCGAGTAATTAATTCCTCGCCCGGCGACCTCACGCCGGTGTTCGAGGCGATGCTCGAAAAGGCGATGCGCCTGTGCGACGCCTCTTTCGGCGAATTGCGCACCTATGACGGCGAGCGGTTTCGTCTCGCCGCGACGCACGGCGTCCCGACCCCTTATGTGCAGCACTACGTGCGCGGCGACCGCGGCATTTATGGACCCGGCACCGGGCCGGCGCGCATCCTCGCCGGCGAGCGCGTCGTGCACATCCCCGACCTCATCGCCACCGAGCCCTATCAGCGGGGCGACCCCGACCGTGTCGCGCTGGTCGAGCTTGGAGGGGCCCGCGCCTACGTGCTCGTGCCGCTGCTCAGGGACACGATCGTCTTTGGCTACATTATGATCTACCGCAAGGAGGTCGGGTCGTTCACCGACAAGCAGATCGCCCTCTTGCAGAACTTCGCGGCCCAGGCAGTGATTGCGATGGAAAACGTGCGCCTGTTGACCGAAACGCGCGAGGCGCTCGAACAGCAGACCGCGACGGCCGAGATCCTCGAGGTGATCAGCCGCTCGCCGGGCGATCTGGCGCGAGTGTTTGACGCGATGCTGGAGAAGGCGACCCGGCTGTGCGATGCCGCGTTCGGCATCCTTTGGTTATGCGATGGAGAGCGCTTTCACGCCGCCGCACTGCGGGGCGCACCCGAGCGCTATGCCGAGATCGCCCGCGTGCCGCACCGGCCTGTTCCCAACAACCCGCTCTGGCGAATGCTGGGCGGCGAACGCCTGATGGTCAGTCTCGACGTCGCCGCCGAGGAGCCCTACCGGGCGGGCGACCCAAATCGGCTGGCCCTTGTCGACATCGGCGGCGCCCGCAGCGTCGTGCAGGTGGCGCTCGTCAAAGATGACACATTGCTCGGCTCGCTGACGGTCTACCGCCAGGAGGTGCGGGCGTTCTCCGACAAGCAGGTTGCGCTGTTGCAGAATTTCGCGGCGCAGGCGGTGATTGCGATCGAGAATGCCCGGCTGTTGGGCGAATTGCGCGAGCGGACGCATGACCTGCAGGAGTCGCTCGAATACCAGACCGCGACGAGCGATGTCTTGAAGGTCATCAGCCGCTCGACCTTCGATCTGCAGCCGGTGCTGACGACGGTGGCCGAGACCGCCGCTCGGCTCTGCCAAAGCGAGATGGCATTTATCCTGCGGCGAGACGGCGAAGTGTACCGCGCCGCCGCAGCGCTGGGATGGTCGCCGGAATATCGGGAATTCCTCAAAGCGCACCCGATTGTTCCGAGCCGATCCACGCTGACCGGCCGTGTGGTGCTGGAAGGCCGGGCAATCCAAATCGCCGATATCGCCTCGGACCCCGAATACACTCTCGCCGAAGCAACGACATTGGGGCACGCGCGCACACAGTTGGGTGTCCCGTTGATGCGCGAGGGGTCACCGATCGGGGTCATCATTCTGTCACGCAGCAGGGTCGAGCCGTTCACCGACAAGCAAATCGAGCTGGTCACGACTTTCGCGGACCAGGCAGTGATCGCGATCGAGAACGCCAGATTGTTCAACGAGTTGCGCGATCGCACCGACGAACTGGCGCGGCGCGAGGACGAATTGCGCGTGACCTTCGAGAATATGGGCGATGGTGTGGCGATGTTCGACCGTGACCAGCGGCTCGCCGCCTGGAACCGCAATTTTCAGCAGATCCTTGATCTGCCGGACACCTTGTTGGCTGACCGCCCAAGCTATCAGCACTATGTCCGCCGCCTCGCCGACCGGGGCGAGTTCGGTACGAGCGATCTCGACGCGGAGCTGAGCCGGCGTCTCGAAGCAACCGATGAGGAATTACGCCTTGAGCGCGCGCGGCCGAATGGACGGGTCATTGAGGTGCGGCGCAACGCCGTGCCGGGCGGCGGCTTTGTGCTGATCTACGCCGACGTCACCGAACGCAAGCGCGCCGAAGCCGAGATCCGGGCGGCGCGCGACGCCGCTGAGCGCGCGTTGCGCGAGTTGCAGGCGGCCCAGGCGAGCCTCTTGCACGCGCAGAAGATGGCGGCCCTGGGTCAGCTCACCGCCGGGATCGCGCACGAGATCAAAAATCCGCTCAACTTCGTGAATAATTTCGCCGATCTGTCAGTCGAATTAATGGACGAGCTGAGGGAGACGACGGCGCCGGCGGTGACGGCGCTCGATGAGGCGACCCGCGCCGAGATCGACGAAATCGTTCAGATGCTGACCGCCAACCTCGGCAAGATCGCCGAACACGGCCGCCGCGCCGACGGCATCGTCAAGAGCATGCTGGCGCATTCGCGCGGCTCCAGCGGCGACCGGCAAAGCGTCGACATCAACGCGCTGATCGAGGAAGCGCTCAACCTCGCCTATCACGGCGCCCGCGCGCAGGACCAGAATTTCAATATCGCGCTCGAGTGTGAACTGGATCACACCATCCCTCCGATCGAGCTGGTACCACAGGATATGACGCGCGTGTTCCTCAACCTGTTCGGCAACGGCTTCTATGCGGCCAACAAGCGCCGCAGCGAGGCGGGCGACCCGCAATTCAGGCCGAAGCTCAACGTGACGACGCGCGAGCTCGGAGAGGAGGTCGAGATCCGGGTGCGCGACAACGGCGCCGGCATTGCGTCGGAATTCCGCGACAAGCTGTTCCAGCCATTCTTTACGACGAAGCCGACCGGCGAAGGTACCGGATTGGGCCTTTCGATCAGCTACGACATCGTCACGCACGAGCACGGCGGCACGATCGCGGTCGACAGCAGGGTCGGCGAGTTCACCGAGTTTACGATCCGCCTGCCGCGTAGTCCGCGGCCCGCAGTGGCAGGGCGGACAGGATGAGCGTCAGCATTCTCGTCGTCGACGACGAGCCGGATGTCGCCGATCTGTTTCGCCAGCGCTTCCGGCGGGAGGCTCGCCAGGGCGTCTATGTCCTGCATTTCGCCGGCTCCGGCGAAGAGGCGCTTGACCGCCTCGCCACCGGGATCGAGCCGCAACTGATCGCCATCCTGTCGGACATCAACATGCCGGGCATGGACGGGCTGCGCCTGCTGCGTGAGATAAAACGGCGCAGCCCGGACCTGCCGGTCATGATGGTAACCGCCTACGGCGACGACGAACGCCGCCGCCATGCGGCCGAGGCCGGCGCGCTTCAGTTCCTCGCCAAGCCGGTGGATTTCGACCGGCTCAAACAAGAGTTGCGCCGACTGCCGGGCGCTTCGGCGTGATCCGCCGGCCCCAATCCCCGCGGCGCTCGGCATTGCCGGGACGCTTGCGGGATCACTTCGAGATTGCTTTGTCGCCGCGCTCCTCGCAATGACAATCACTTTCGGGGGCGGCCGCACGACCGAAAAACCTGTTCCACCACAATCATAACATCAAACCCACAAACTAGTTCTTGAATGTATTCGAGTAATGTCCGGGATTGCATTGCGACCTGGTAACCGCCCGAGGGGAAAGACAATGGCACAACGTAAGATCACTCGTTTATGGGTCATTGTGGCGTGTGGACTGGCTTTGTTGCCTGCCGATGCATGGAGCCAGCAAAAATCACTCAAGGATCGGCTTATCGGAACCTGGAATCTGGTTTCGGTCAGTGAAGACTACGGCGGCGGGAAGATAGAAAAAAGTCCGTTCGGACCAAACGTCAAAGGTGCTTTCAATTTCAGCCCCGGCGGCGAAGTCATGTTTATGATGATCGGGGCGGACTTGCCGACGCCAGCGGCAAAGCCTCAGGAGTCGAGCAGGCAGGTTGTCGCTTGGTTCGGCAAATACTCCGTCGACGATGCGGCGAATACCGTCACTTACACCGCCGAGAAGGCGACGATCCCGGCATTTGACGGGCATCCTCGCACGGCGTCGATCACGGTGAGCGGCGATGAATTTAGCCAAAAATCGGCGCCGGTGAACGGACCCACCGGAACGTTCACGCCCACTCTCGTCTTCAAGCGAGCCAATTGAGCTAAGCACCCGCGGGCTGCAGGCCCGCGGGCAAGTACCCCGGCTGGAGGCTCGAGACTGTGCCGACTTTTGCTGGTAGCGCGAGCGGTGAGCGCGTATCATTGGTAGTGACACGTGGCACGCCGCGATCGCGTCGCGGTCGCCGCGGCGGGCTGTGACAAACATGGCAGGGAGGCCGATGGCACTGCTCGCTGACGCGCTGGCCGATCTTCGGCACACCATCGCCGCGTCCGAGCGGCAACTCGCAGAGCGCACCGCCGAACGCGATGAAGCGTTGGCGCAGCAGAGCACAACCGCTGAGATTTTGCGCGCCATCGCCCGCTCGCCCGGCGATGTCCGGCCGGTGTTCGAGACGATTGTCGCAAGCGCGGTCAGGGTGTGCGAGGCGGAGTTCAGCGGGGTGGCGCAGCGCGACGCCGCCGATGCGGCGTTTCGCGCAGCGCTGAGGGTGACGACGCGCGATCTCGGCAATGCCGTTGCGGTCAGGGTGCGCGACAACGGCGTTGGCGTACCGCCCGAATTTCGCGACAAGCCGTTCCAGACATTCTTAACGACCAAGCCCACCGGCAAGGGGACCGGGTTCGGCCTGTCGATCAGCTACGACATCGTCACGCAGCAGCATGGCGGCGATCGCGGTCGACAGTGCGGTGGGAGAGTTCACCGAGTTTACGATCCGCCTGCCGCGCTCCCGCCAGGCCAGCCCCCACCTCACCCCTCCTCCGCCTGCGGGGCAGGGAATGGGAGGGGACGTGTCGCGCTCTCAATGAGGCGGTAAAGCAGTGAGATATCTTGTCCCTTGCTGGCTGTCTGCTGCACTGCTGATTGCTTCGGCGGCGGCCGGTGCGGCGCCGGAGGCCGACGAGGATGCGATGATCTCGCAGGATCTCGCCGAGATGCTGCGCGACGCGCGCACGGTCATCTCCAACAATCAGGATCTGATCAACAATCCGGAGATTGGCGACAAGCACCTCACTGGTCAGGTCGTGCTCGAGCGGGCGGTCAAGAGCTACGAGAAAACGACGGGCAGCGACCCGGAAAAGGCCGACCCGAATTCGCGGCAGGGACGGCTGTTGCGCGCGATGATGGCGGCGATTGTCGCCGCGACGGACGACAATCAGGCGACGATCAACGAGAAGGGGACCGCGTTCAAGGGCTTTATCCCAGCCGTCTTCGGGCGCCTTGTAAGCGAGGAGTTCAATCAGCGGGCGAACGGCGAGGCCGTGGTGAAGGTCACCGCACCGCCCGAGCTGGTGCGCAATCGCAAGGCGCGGCCGGACGCCTGGGAAGCGAACGTCATCAAGACCAAGCTGCTCGCTCCCGGGTGGCCCAAGGGGCAATCCTATTCCGCCGTCGTCGACGTCGAAGGGCGTCCCGCCTTCCGCATTATGGTTCCCGAATATTATGCGGCCTCTTGTCTTGTTTGCCATGGCTCACCCAAAGGCGAAATGGACCTGACGGGCTACCCGAAAGAGGGCGGCAAGCTGGGCGACCTCGGGGCGGCCATCAGCATTACTCTCTTTCACTGAAACGGCCGGGACGCAGCGGTAGCGAAATTATGGTCGGACTAACGATCCGGACGCGGCTGATCCTGCTGACAAGCGCCGGGCTTTTGGTGCTTGTGGCGACGAATGCCTACCTGACCCGCGCGCTGAGCGAGAACTCGGCGGGCATGGTCGAGGCCGCCGCTCTGCTGGCCGGCATCGAACAGGCCGACAGTGCGCGGCTCGCGTTCGGCGAGATGCGCTATTGGATGACCGACCTCGCGGTCAGCCAGCTGACACTGTCGGAGCGCAACGCTCAGGCGGCGCGCGCGCGGATGGACGAGCAGCTCGACAAGCTCGCGCCGTGGAACCCGCAGCGCATCGCCGTGGTGCGCAGCGAGCTCGCCCAGTACGACGCGTTGGCCGACAAGGCCGTCGACGAATATACCAACGACCGCCGCGTGATCGGCAATTCGCTGCTGGCGCAGGCGCGCCAGCACAGCCTCGCGGTCGACCAGCTGCTCGCCGCGATCGTTACGGACCTGACCGGCGAGGCGACAGCGGCGCGCCTGCGGGTCGTCGCCGAAGCGGCGGCGGCAAAGCGGTTGTCGCACATCGTCGTGGCCGCCGCGGTTTTGGTGGGTGCGCTGCTCACCCTTCTCGTACTGCGTTCGATCGTCGTGCCGCTGCGCCGGCTGGTTGCCGCTATGGATGGTCTGAACGCCGGCAACGTCGCTGTGCCGATCCCGGCGGCCGGAGCCGACGAGATCGGCGCCGTGGCGCGGACTTTGGCAAGGTTCCGCGACACTCTCGTCGAGCAAAACCGCCGCGAGCGCGAGCTGCGCGCCGCTCACGAAGAGCTGAAAGCCACGCAGGCCAGTCTGATCCACGCGGAAAAGATGGCCTCACTGGGCCAACTGACCGCCGGCATTGCGCACGAGATCAAAAACCCGCTCAACTTCGTCAACAACTTCGCCGGGCTCTCGGTCGAGTTGCTCGACGAATTGCAGCAGACCGCCGGACCGGCGCTCGATGCGCTACCCGCCGATCAGCGCGCCGCGGTCGACGAAGTAATTGAAATGCTGACCGGCAATCTCGACAAAATCGCCGAGCACGGCCGGCGCGCCGACGGTATCGTCAAGAGCATGCTGGCGCACTCCCGCGGCGGCGGTGAGCGGCAGCTGGCCGACATCAATGCGCTGGCCGAGGAGGCCATTAACCTCGCCTATCATGGCGTCCGCGCCCAGGATCCGAATTTCAATATCACATTGGAACGCGACCTGGACCGCAACATTGCGCCGATCGCGCTGGTGCCCCAGGATGTGACGCGCGTGTTCCTCAACCTGTTGGGCAATGGCTTTTACGCCGCCAATAAACGCCAGCGCGACGCCTGCGATGCGGCGTTTCGCGCAGTGCTGAAGGTGACGACGCGCAATCTCGGCAATGCCGTCGAAATCCGGGTGCGCGACAACGGCATTGGCGTCCGACCCGAGCACCGTGACAAGCTGTTTCAGCCGTTTTTCACGACCAAGCCCACTGGCGAAGGCACCGGGCTCGGATTATCGATCAGCTACGACATCGTCACACAGCAGCATGGCGGCACGATCGCGGTCGACAGTGCAGTCGGCGAGTTCACCGAATTTACCATCCGTCTGCCGCGTTCGCGGCAGGTCACAATGGCAGGCATGACAGGATGACGGGTTCACCTAGATTGCTTCGTGCCCCCGGAACGGCCGCAAGGCGCCCACGGATCAAGTCCGTGGGCCGAAGGCCCACGCCCGGGGGTCTCGCAATGACGTGGTTTATCCCGTCATCGCGAGCGGAGCGAAGCGATCTCAAGCGGCATGCGCGGCGGGGGCGGACGGCGATTTCCCTCGCCTACCGGCCCTCGCCGCCGAGCTGGTTCGCGACAAAGTCGAGGTCATTACGACGATGGGTTCGGCGGATTCGGCAAAGGCCGCGATGAAAGCGACCGCGACGACCCCGGTCGTTGGTTCCTCCGTCGGCGACCTCGTCGAGCACATTAATTGGCCCGAGGGCAATGTAACTGGAGTGAGAATCCTCACTGGCGACTTGACCCCGAAGCAGCTGCAGATCCTCGCCAAACCGGCTGATCTGCCGGTGGTCGCGCCGACCAAAATCGAGCTAGTCATCAATCTGAAGACCGCCAACGCACTGGGACTGACGATCCCGCCATCGATACTCGCGCGCGCCGACGAGGTGATCGAATGAGGCGACGCAATTTGCTTGTGACGCTCGGCAGTGTCGCAATCCTGCGGCCGCTCTCTGGTTGGGCTCAAGCAGGGCTCCCAGTGGTAGGTTATATCAATGCTGCATCGCCGGAAGACGCTGCAGACCTTGCCAGCGCGTTTAGGCAAGGCCTCAGTGAAGCCGGCTACGTCGAAGGTCGGAATGTCGCCATAGATTATCGCTGGGGTGAGGGCCAATACGACCGATTGCCGATACTGGCCGCCGATCTCGTCCGCGCTCGGGTCGCTGTAATTGCCGCTACGAGCACTCCCGTCGCTTTGGCAGCAAAGGAGGCGACCGGAACGATCCCCATTGTCTTCACTATTGGCGGCGACCCGGTCAAAGTCGGCCTCGTCTCGAGGCTCAACCGGCCGGACGGCAACCTTACCGGCGTCACCAGATACAACGTGGAATTAGCGCCAAAGCGCTTGGAATTGTTGCATGATCTCATGCCTGGTGTGAAGGACATCGGGCTACTTGTTAACCCGGGCAACCCGAACACCGAAACGCTATTGAAATCCGTATACGAAGCCGCACAAATGCTCGGCGTCGAGCTTCATGTCGTAACGGCTGAGAACGACAACCAACTGGATAACGCTTTTACGACGCTGAACAGCCGCCGAATCGGTGCCGTGGCAATCGGCAACGATCCATTCTTTAACAGCCGCAGCGGGCGGCTTGCCGAACTGGTTCTTCGCCACTCATTGCCGGCGATCTACCAGTACCGCAGGTTCGTCGAAGCTGGCGGCCCGATGAGCTACGGAGCGAGCAATACCGATTCGCACCATCGTCTCGGTGTCTATGTTGGGCGCATTTTGGCGGGTGCCAAGCCGGGCGATCTTCCCGTCGAGGAATCAACCAAAGTCGACTTGTTGCTCAACTTGAAAACCGCGAAGATCCTTAGCTTGCCCGTGCCGCCTGCGATTCTGGTGCGCGCTGACGAGGTGATCGAGTGAACCGGCGCGATTTCACCACGCTTTTCGCCGGCGCGGCTATCGCATGTCCTCTCGGAGCTCACGCGCAACAGAAGGCGGTGCCGGTGGTCGGGTTCCTCAGCGTTTCAAACAGCTCTACTGACGAGTTGGGCGCATTGCGCCGGGGTCTGAGCGAAACTGGATACGTCGAGGGAAAAAATTTGGCGATCGAATACCGTTGGGCGGAGGGGCGCTATGATCGATTACCCGCGTTGGCCGCCGATCTGGTCAGCCGCAAAGTTGAAGTGCTCGTGACAGCTGGCGGCCACTTTCCGGCACTCGCCGCGAAAAACGCCACCTCGACAATCCCGATCGTCTTCCTCATCGGTGTCGACCCGGTCGTGTTTGGGCTGGTGTCGAGCTTCGCTCGACCCGGCGGAAACCTCACCGGCGTCAGTATGCAACTCAGTGAGCTCACGCCAAAGCGGCTCGAACTGTTGTCGGAGCTGATGCCGCAAACCAGAGCGATCGCACTGCTCGTCAACCCGAATAATGCGGCAAGCGTCGGGCAGATCACGCAAGAGACCCAGGACGCTGCAACCGCAAAGGGCGTGCACCTCGAAATCCTAAAGGCCGGCAGCGAAAGCGAGATCAATGCCGCATTCGAAAACCTCGCTGCATTGCATGCCGGCGCGCTACTTGTCAGCATGGACGCATTCTTCGACAGCCGTCGCGAGCAGATCGTGTCGCTGGCGGCACGGCATTCAGTTCCTGCAATCTACGGAATGCGCGACTACGTCGTGACCGGCGGCTTGATGAGCTACGGGCCTAACCTAGCTGACATGTACCGCCGCGTTGGCGTTTACGCAGGAAAGGTCCTTGACGGCACCAAGCCAGTGGGCCTGCCCATTGAGCAGCCGACCAAATTCGAGCTGGTGGTCAATCGCAATACCGCAAAGGCGCTTGGTCTGACGATCCCGGCATCAATCCTCGCGCGCGCCGACGAGGTCATCGAATGAAGCGCCGCGAGCTGATATTGCTGCTGGCCGGCATGATCACCGCAGCGCACGCGCTGCGCGCGCAGCAGAAGGCGATGCAGGTGATCGGTTTCCTCAGCAGCGAGAATTCCGCCGCGCTTGCACCGCGTTTGGCCGCGTTCCGCCACGGACTAGGCGAAACCGGCTACGTCGAGGGACAAAACGTGGCGATCGAATACCGTTGGGCAGAGGGTCAATATGATCGGCTGCCTGCTTTGGCCGCCGACTTAGTCGAACGTAAGGTCGACATAATCGCGACCAGTGGCGGCAACTTTTCGGCACTGGCGGCAAAGAATGCGACTTCGTCGATACCGATCGTCTTTGTGGCCGGCGGTGAGCCGGTCCAAGAAGGCCTGGTCGCCGGCCTCGCCCGGCCCGGCGGCAATCTCACCGGTGTTACCGCTCTCGCCATCGAGCTCTGGGGCAAGCGGGTCGAGCTGATCTCCGAGCTGGCTCCCGAGGCCAGGGTCATCGCCCACCTCGTGGACCCCAAATTTCCGAGCGCCGAGCGCGCCATTAAGGCTGTGCAGGAAGCATCACGTGCAAAAGGGTTGCAGCTCCGCATCCTGAAGGCAACCACCGAAAGCGAGATGACGGCCGCTTTCGCCTCTCTCGTCGAGCTGCAAGCCGGCGCCCTCATTGTCGGCGACCCGTTCTTTCTCGGCCGGCCGGAGCAGGTCGCGGCGCTCGCAGCCCGCTACGCCATTCCGACCATCTATGACTTTCGCATATACGTCGCGGCCGGCGGCCTGATCAGTTATGGAACGAGCCTGACCGACACCTATCGCAATCTCGGCACTTACGTTGGAAAGATTCTCAAAGGCGCCAAGCCCGCCGATCTGCCGGTGCAGCAGCCGACGCGGTTCGAGCTCGTCGTCAATCTCAAGACCGCCAAGGCGCTCGGCCTCACCGTACCGCAATCGATCCTCGCCCGCGCCGACGAGGTCATCGAATGAGGCGACGAGACTTGCTTGTGGCGCTGGGCGGTGCAGCGCTCGCCGGGCCGATTGCTGCGGTTGCACAGCGGCCGGCGGGGGTTCCGCGCATTGGCGTGTTGATGGGTAGCAGCCCGCGCGACGAAGCATCGAAACTGGAGGCGTTTCGCGAAGCGCTCGAAAAACTCGGTTACATCGATGACCAGACCATTTTGATCGAGGTGCGCTATGCGATGAGCCAGCCGAACCGGTTCGGTAGCCTAGCGCGTGAGCTGGTGGCACTGGCGCCTTCCGTTATCACCTGCGTCGGTCGGCGGGAGACGGCCGCCTTGCAGGCGGCCACACCCATGATCCCGATCGTGTTCATGCAGGTCAACGATCCCGTCGAGCAAGGTTTTGTCGCTACGCTGGCCCAGCCAGGCGGCAACACCACCGGGTTCACGCAAATGTCGGCCGAGCTCGATCCGAAACGGCTGGAGTTATTGCACGAGATATTGCCTTCGTTGTCGCGAGCAGCCTTTTTGGTCAACCCAAACCTCACGCCGGCTCTCCCGGAACGGTTCGCCGGCGCGGAGGCGGCGGCCAGGAGTTTGGGTATCGCCTTACGGCGCGTCGACGCCGCTACCTCGGCCGATCTGCCCGCCGCGTTTGTGGCGATTGAAGAAGCATCAAGCCAGGCCTTGCTGGTCCAAAACGACCCGATGCTTGCCGGCACTGAAGAATCGCGGATTCTCGACTTCGCCCTCGCGCACCGACTGCCGACGGTCTTCGAGAGTCTGCCAGGCGCCGGTCGGCTCGCTGGTCTGTTGAGCTACGGACCCGATCTCTTGGAGAATGCGCGGCTCGCGGCCGGCTATGTCGCCAAGATCCTGAAAGGCGCTAAGCCCAGCGACCTGCCCGTTCAGCAGCCCACAAAATTCTTGCTGGTCATCAATCTGAAGACCGCGAAGGCGCTCGGCCTCACGGTCCCGCATTCGATTCTCGCGCGCGCTGATGAGGTCATCGAATGAGACGGCGGGACCTGCTCTTTGCCGCTGTGACGCTTGCCGGCATCCCGCCGGCTGCTGCGTAACCCCGCCTCGGCATGTTCGCGCAACCCACAAATCGCAACCGGAAGCGCGCAGCGAGTGCGGTGACCCTATGAGCGACGCGCTGCGTGCCTTTTCCTCGGTTTACCGGTCGGCGCTCGGCCGCTTCGGGCTGCTCGGGTCCCGGAGGCGCTCGCGCGACGACCAACCGCCCGCAGGCCGGCGCGGGCGGCTGTTTCGCAAATATGTGATGCTGCTCGTCGGGCTGGTTAGTCTCGTGCTGCTGGTCAATGCCGGGCTGCATTTCTGGTTCAGCTACAACGAAAACAAGACGGCGGCGTTTCACATCCAGCAAGAAAAAGCCGGGTCGGCGGCGCGCCGGATCGAGGAGTTCGTCGACGAGATCGAGCGCCAGCTCGGCTGGACGACCGCCCCGCAGTGGGCGGCCGGTCCGATCGAGCAGCGGCGGTTCGATTATTTCCGCCTCTTGCGCCAGGTGCCGGCGATCACGGAGCTGGTTCAGCTCGACGACACCGGCAAGGAGCAGCTCAAGGTTTCGCGCCTGACGATGGACGTCGTCGGCAGCGGCAAGGACTACTCGCAAAATCCCGGTTTCACAGAAACGCGCGGCCACCGCGTCTGGTTCAGCCCGGTCTATTTCCGCAAAGAGTCCGAGCCGTACATGACGCTGGCGATGGCGCAGACCGGCCGCAATGCCGGGGTTACGATCGCCGAAGTGAATCTCAAACTGATCTGGGATGTCATCATTGGGATGAAAATGGGGGAAGGCGGCTACGCTTATGTCGTCGATCGCGACGGAAGGCTGATCGCCCATCCTGATATCAGCCTGGTGCTGCGCAATACCGATCTCTCGGGCCTGCGGCAGGTTGCGGCGGCGCAGGCCGAAATTGCGGGAGCGCCGGCCGCGGGCCCGACGACTATGATCGCAACGGGCATTAACGGCAAATCGGTATTGACAGCGCATGCGGCGATCGCCTCGCTCGGCTGGACTGTGTTTGTCGAATTGCCGATGAGCGAAGCTTTGGCGCCGCTCTACGGCTCGGCATTGCGCAGTGCGGCGCTGCTCGCTCTCGCGCTCGGGCTTGCGGCGCTGGCGGCGCTGTTTCTCGCCCGGCGCATGACCGGGCCGATCCGGCAATTGCAGACCGGTGCCGCTCGCATCGGTGCGGGCGAGCTAAACCGCCGCATCGACATTCGTACGGGCGACGAACTTGAGGGCTTGGCTGGCGAGTTCAACCGCATGGCGGGCGATTTGCAGAAATCCTACGCCGAGCTGGAACAGAAGGTCGAGGAGCGCACCGCCGAATTGAAAGAAGCGCTCAACCAGCAGACGGCGACTGCCGAGGTATTGCAGGTCATCAATGCATCGCCCGGTGACCTCGCTCCGGTGTTCGACGCGATGCTGGACAAAGCGCACACACTGTGCGGCGCGACGCTGGGAAGCTTGTTTCTGTTCGACGGCGAGCTGTTTCGTGCGGCAGCGACGCATGGCTATCCGGAAGATTTAGCTGAGCGGCTGCGCCAAGGCGTCATCCTTTCCGCCACGACGCAGCTCCTGGATGACAGCATCCCCTGGGTTCACAATCCCGATCTGACGCTGCTCGACACTCCGACCGCCCGCGCCGTCTCAGGGCGCGGCGGGGTGCGCACCAATCTCATGTTGCCGCTGCGCAAAGATGGCAGGCTGCTCGGCACAATCTCCTGCAACCGCCAGGAGGTCCGGCCCTTCACGGCGAAAGAGATCGCGCTGCTGCAGAGCTTCGCGGCCCAGGCCGTCATCGCGATGGACAATGCCCGGCTGTTGGATGAGATCCGCCAGCGCCAGGCCGAGCTTCGCGTCACCTTCGACAATATGGGCGACGGGGTCGCGATGTTCGACGCGGAATTGCGGCTTGCCGCGTGGAACCGCAATTTCCAAGAACTGCTGCAATTGCCCGAGGCGTTCATCGCCGAGCATTGCGGCTTTGACGAGTACATCCGCTATCTGGCCGAGCGCGGCGAGTTCGGCGCGGGAGCCGACCCCGATGCCGAGATCAAGCGGCTGCGCGCGCGCCTCGGCGAACACTACAGTTTCGAACGGACCCGGCCCGACGGCAGGGTCATCGAGGTTCGCCACAACCCGACGCCGGATGGCGGGCTCGTCCTGATCTACGGTGACATCACCGAGCGCAAGCGCGCGGAGGAGGCGATCCGCGCGGCGCGCGACGCCGCCGAGTTGGCGCTGCGGGAATTGAGGACGGCGCAGGCCAGCCTGATCCATGCGGAGAAGATGGCCTCGCTCGGCCAATTGACCGCCGGCATTGCGCACGAGATCAAAAACCCGCTCAATTTCGTCAACAATTTCGCCGGGCTTTCGGTCGAGCTTCTCGACGAGTTGAAAGCCGCGGCCGGGCCCGGCATCGCTACGCTCGACGATGCCACACGTGCGGAAATCGACGAAACGATCGGGATGCTGACCGGCAATCTCGACAAAATCGCCGAGCACGGCCGGCGCGCCGACGGCATCGTCAAGAGCATGCTGGCGCACTCGCGCGGCGGCAGCGGCGAGCGGCAGCTGGCCGACATCAATGCGCTGGTCGAGGAGGCGCTCAACCTCGCTTATCACGGCGCCCGCGCTCAGGATCAGAATTTCAACATTACATTGGAGCGCGATCTGGACCGCAGCATTGCGCCCATCGCGCTGGTGCCGCAGGATGTGACGCGCGTGTTCCTCAACCTGTTGGGCAATGGCTTTTACGCCGCCAATAGGCGCCAGCGCGACGCCTGCGATGGGGCGTTTCGCGCAGTGCTGAAGGTGACGACGCGCGATCTCGGAAATGCCGTCGAGGTCCGGGTACGCGACAACGGCATAGGCGTCCCGCCCGAGCACCGTGACAAGCTGTTTCAGCCGTTTTTCACGACCAAGCCGACCGGCGAAGGCACCGGCCTCGGGCTGTCGATCAGTTACGACATCGTCACGCAGCAGCATGGCGGCACGATCGCAGTCGACAGTGCAGTCGGCGAGTTCACCGAATTTACCATCCGTCTGCCTCGTTCGCGGCAGGTCACAATGGCAGGGAAGACAGCATGACTTGTTCGACCAGATTGCTTCGTCGCTCCGCTCCTCGCAATGACGAGGCCTGCTTTGTCATTGCGACCCCCGGACCGCCGCCCGCCGAGGACGGCCGTTCCGGGGGGAAGCAATCCTGCTTCCCGCGCGCAGCGGGGACGCCGCAATGAGCTTCAGCATTCTCATCGTCGACGACGAGCCGGATGTTGCCGATCTGTTTCGCCAGCGCTTTCGCCGCGAGGCCCGGCAGGGCATCTATGTGCTGCATTTCGCGGTCTCCGGTGAAGAGGCGCTCGACCAATTGGCGAACGGGGTCCGGCCCGAATTGATCGTCATCCTGTCCGACATCAACATGCCCGGGATGGACGGCCTGACCCTGCTGCGCGAGATCAAACAGCGCCGCCCCGATCTGCCGGTCATGATGGTGACCGCCTATGGCGACGACGAGCGCCGCCGGCACGCGGCCGAGGCCGGCGCATTTCAATTCCTCACCAAGCCGGTCGATTTCGACCAGCTCAAAGAAGCGCTGCGCCGGCTGCCGGGCGCCTCGGCATGATACGCTCGGCCAAAATCCTTGCAGTCGATGACGAGCCCGATTTCGAGCTGTTGATCACGCAGCGCTTCCGCCGCCAAATCCGCGAGCGGGAATTCACCTTCCGTTTTGCGCACCACGGCGAGGAAGCATTGGCGGCGCTCGCGGCCGAGCCCGATATCGACCTGATGCTGCTCGACATCAACATGCCGGTAATGGACGGGCTGACACTGCTCGCCCGGCTGCGCGAGCAGCAGGCGCCGGTCAAGGCGATTATCGTCTCGGCGTATGGCGACATGGCCAACATCCGGACTGCGATGAACCGCGGCGCCTTCGATTTCGTCACGAAGCCCGTCGATCTGCAGGACCTCGAAATTACAATTCGCAAAACACTCGACGACATCGCCAAATTGCGGGAGGTCGAACGCCTGCGGGCCGCGGCCGAGCGGGCGCGCAACAACCTGTCGCGATATTTCTCGCCGAACCTCGTCGAGATTCTGGCGGCGCGTGACGAACCGCTCGGCGCAGTGCGGCGTCAGACCGTCGCGGTATTGTTCGCCGACATCGTCGGCTTCACGAGGATGGCGGAAAGCATGTCACCCGAGGCCGTGGTGGCGCTGCTGCGCGAATATCACGAGCGGATGACGGCGCCGATCTTCGCCTGCGGCGGCACGATCGAAAAATACATCGGCGATGCGATCTTCGCCGTGTTCGGCCTCCCTGAACCGGGTGGGGCCGACGCCGGCAATGCGCTCAAATGCGCCGATATGATGCTCACCGCGCTCGATGCATGGAATGAGGAACGCCAGGCGCGAGGCGAGGCGCCTCTGGCGATCGGCATTGGCCTCAATTACGGGCCGGCGGTCCTCGGCGATGTCGGCAGCGAGCACAGCTTCTCGTTCACGGTGATCGGCGATACAGTGAACACCGCACACCGGCTGCAAGGGCTGACCCGCGGCCTGGCAACCCCGCTCGTCGTCGGCGACGCGGTGGTCAATGCGATCAAATGCGAGGCTTCCGGGCCGGCTGCGGCGCTGGCAGGCCGCTTGCGGGATCACGGCGAGCAGGCGCTGAGGGGCCGCGCCGGCATGGTTCGCATCTGGACCCGCTAGACCACATGTCCGCCTGAGGACGGGGCGACCCGTCTCACAGTATGCAGGTAGCGAGGGTTGCCCCGGATTGGCCGGTGCCGAGCCTCATGCATAGGAGACGGGTCTTGGGGGATCGTAT
>Ga0126371_10001041_pt1 | contig 23096 bp, 25 predicted proteins | sample PanSoiMetaPlot_4_FD_110145 | JGI IMG/M metagenome (GOLD analysis project Ga0126371, IMG submission 110145) | Tropical forest soil microbial communities from Panama - MetaG Plot_4 | ecosystem: Environmental > Terrestrial > Soil > Tropical forest > Bulk soil | place: Panama | collected 2016-02-17 | reverse complement strand
TCTACGAGTTGTCTGTTACTACGTTCGCACTAAGACTGGACGCATCACCACTTGAGGACGGAGGTGCAAAATGGTAAACGCCCTTTCAAGCGGCAGCGCAATCTTAGTTCTCATTTTGATGACACTGGTCGGAGGCCTCATAGTTGGCGGGTTGGCGCGATGGATTATGCCTGGACCTGATCCGATGAGCATCGGACAAACGATCCTTTTGGGAATCGCAGGCTCGATTGTGGGCGGGCTGGTTGCAGCTGTTTTTCGACTCTCACCTATTGCGCATCCGTTGTGGGTCTTTCTGCTGGAAGTCGCGGGCGCATTGCTCGTGCTGTGGGTGGTAAGGCACAGACGACGCGATCAAACGCTACATCGCAGATAGGGCTGTACGATAGCACCGGTCAGGATCATTCCAGGTCAATGAAAGCCATCGGATGTTAGGCGCTTATTGAAGGATTTCGAGGGTCATCGCGATTTACCAACGCTATTTATCAAAAAATGGCTGCCAATGGATCAGCCGTCACGGTTATTGCTACTGCCCTTTCCGCCTGGATAATGCCTTGCACAGAAGGCGGAGTTCCTGATTCCCATAACAGCTGAAGGCATTCGTCGCCCAGAGCCTCGAAGGCGAAGAGCTTATCCTCACGCACGCAGTCCACGCGCAGACACGCTCTCCAAAACTCGAAGGGCAATTGCGGTTCATCCATTTGAGGCCACCCTATCGCCGTTCTGCCTACTGTAAAAGCGCCAAATTGTGCCACGGCCATTGAAGACTCTTATGGCGTGCGGCGAGGGGAGAAACTCTGGCGCAGAAACTAGCTCCATGAAGGCGCAAATTCCCTCGTCTGGATAGTAAAGAGGCGGACCCTCGTATTTTTGCTAGTGCCCATCTGATGCACGTGCACCGCGACAGCGAAAACAATCACCAAATGGTGAACGGGCCGCGATTCACTGTGAGCGGCATTGTGGCCATTTGGAGTGGCAACACAGTTATGCAACGATCTTTCATCTGCCGCAACGGACACTCGTTCATAGTCTTCGACAAAATCGAAGGCTCAACAAGAGAGATAGTCAGAAAGATATATTTCGGCGTGCATTGTCCGCTCTGTTGGTCGATCTGCGAAATTAAATGGCCGTCAAGTCGAGCCTTTAATGTGGTCGCCAGTTGATAATTTGTCGGTCGGAGAGTTCGCGCGACGACTGTCGTTAACGCAGGTGATTGCCTCATCCACTGAACCGCCGGCGCTGCCGATGGCCCGCTTAAATAACGCTCACGCGCAGTTGAAGATTCGCGCCAGTCTGTTCGCATGTTCGCCTTCACGGTCGAAGGCGCGGCGCACCGCCGTGAAGGACTCGGCCAACGGAAAAATGTCACGCGTCACAAGAAGATCGGCATCTTCAGCCCCGACTGGATGCCAGTACACTCCCTCAGCAGTGATCGTGACTTCGGGCACCAGGTCGGCTCGACTCACTCCGACACCCTGGCTGGCGACCCCGCGTAGCGCGATCCGCCGAATGACACGATCGCCTGCGGCAATGTTTTCTTTGTCGAGGAATTGACCAAACTGCTCGGCCTCGGCATCGGTCGAAACAGTCGCTGCCAGTCGCACGCGAAAACCTAGCCCACGAGCGCGCTGAATCCCTTCGCGCGTTCGCGCCCATGTCCCTGCCCCGCGATGCAGATCGTGCAGCTCTGGCGTCGGACTGTCCAAACTGATTTGCAGGACGACCCGATCGCGAGGCAACGTTCGCAAGCTTTCGGCGCGTCGTCCCGCAAACAGCATTCCGTTCGTTAGCACGGTAGTCGGAGCGGCTGCAGCGCATGATAGCAGAATCTCGCCGATGTCTTCCAGCAGAAACGGCTCGCCCCCGGTCACGAAGATTTCCTTGACGCTAAGTACTGCCGCTTCACGAGCGATGCGCTGCACGCACGTGAGGCCCAGTTCGCGGCGCGGCGCGGTTGGCGATGAGCGCACGCAGCAGTAGTCACAACGCAGGTTGCAATCAAAATTCGTATAAAGCCAAAGCCGCGAGCCCACCGGCCGATTGTCGTTGGCAGGCACAGGAACTGCCCCACACCGAAAAACCCACCGTGTACGGCCGTTTTCGATCGTGGTCTCCAGGAGCTGGTTCCCAGTGTACCGGCACCAGGTTTCCAAATCAGGCCCGATGCTCTCATCAGCACCGACCACTGCAACCAAATCACTCGGCTGACTCCGGCGCAGTACAGCGATCAACTCAGGTAGGAGACCAGAAGCGAAGGTCTTCCGCCCGATATCGAGATCGATGTCAGCGTTCATCCGATGAGAGCATTTTACTGCCGTGAAGGCTCAGCGTTCCCACCCAAGCCGACGGCGGGCCACCAAGTTTATTGCGCTTCGATCCATTTGTCCGAGCCCACCAGCTTCACCGCTACATTTCCATGGGAGATGTGCAGCGGCTTGCCGTCCGCCGTGCCACGGTGCTCGGTTGAGAACAATAGCGGCCCTGCCTTCTTATAGCCTGTCCATGACGCGATGACCATGCTCGGCTTCTTGTCGCCGCCACGGTGATACACCATCGCTTTGACGCGATTGTCGGGGCCAATATAGAGGTCCCAGGTATCGCCGGGGGTGTAACCGCCAGCCTCCGCGGGATACTTCACCGAAACCAGCCTGGCTGTGCCAGTACCGATTGGCAATTTCTTCATACCCTGATCAGTCACCGTGGCACTCTTATCCCAATAAGCGTGGAACGGAAACACCAGCCAATAATTATCGTTGACGAAAGCCGGTTCGACTTCATTCTTCACTTGGTCGGACTGACTGTTAAGCTGAGAGCTGTCGTAAGTGACCTTGACGGGCTTGCCGTCTTTGTCGGTTCCTTCGTAGGAGATCTTTCCGGTCTTCGGCTCCCACTCCCACGAGTGAGAGAGTTTGAACAATCCGGGAATTTCACCATTCCACGTGTATCGGATCGCCTGAATTTGGTCCCACGAATCTATACCGTAGGTCTTGGCGATCTGGTCGAGAATTGGTGCGCGTTCTTGCGCCCAAGAAACTGCCGCAAGGACCAGTACCCAGAATCCCACAAGACCGATGGTCGTGATACGGCTCGAACATTTCATGGAGGTCCCCCTCACCGAAAGTTGGAACAACTTTTGACTTGGATGATGGGTAATGCCCTTCGGTTACATAAGTCGCATCGTGCCCAGATGAAGCCCACAGTTTGCCTTGTGCCGTTCAACCAGTATCGCTTGACGGCGATGCGTTCCCGTCCATACCTTGGGGACGGCATGCCGATCGAAATTGGAAAGATTGAAGCCATTTTCCGCTATCCGGTGAAATCCATGCGCGGCGAGCAACTCGACTCCGCGATGTTGGGCTGGCACGGCCTCGAAGGCGATCGACGACTCGCCTTTCGCCGGCTCAACGACTGCGGCGGCTTTCCCTGGCTGACCGCAGGCAAGCTTCCAGACCTCATCTCCTTCACGCCGCTGCCGGGTGAAGACGCGAATGGCGATGGGTTGCCGACGCACCTTCGTACGCCGGTGGGAGAAGAGATGCCCTTATTCAGCGAAGCTCTGGCCGAGGAGATTGAGCGCCGCTACGGAGCTCCGGTGCAGATGACACATTTGAAGCACGGGATCTTCGACGAAGCAAGCATCTCCGTGATTTCCTCGGCTACAGTCCACGAGATCAGCCGGCTCGCGCAAAGGAGCGCAGACATCCGGCGATTTCGTCCGAATGTCGTTGTCCGCTCCACTCGAGGGGTTCCCCTTGAGGAGGATCAGTGGGTGGGCGGCGTGCTCATGTTCGGCGAAGAAGACGATGCACCCGCCGTAACCGTCACCATGCGCGACCTCCGCTGCACTATGGTGAACATCGATCCTGATGATGGGAGTATTGCCCCCGAAGTCATGAAGGCGTGCGTCCATGCCAACGAAAACAACCTAGGAGTATACGGCACGGTCACGCGCATCGGACGACTGGCCGTCGGACAGACCATCCTTCTTCACCCAAGGCCGGTGGCATCAACCAAGTCTGCTTGGTTGAACCGGTCCTTTTGAGTAGCGAGCTGCTGTCGACCGCTTGAACTGGCGCAATACGATCGTAGCAGCGGCGATTGCGAGGCATCCGTACTCCAGCAGCATGACCCATCCGGGAAGGGCTCCCCATGGACGACCAAGTGTACGCAGATGCCATTGCACATAAGTCGGAACGATGCTTACCGTCCAGAAGATGAGCAACAGCGTCGACGCGGACGTCAGAAACGGCAGCAGCCAGAGAAGGTACCACGGGAATACGGCCGGTGCGAAGAAAAGGCATGCCGCCATTGGCCAGGCAAATACATCCGGACGCAAGTCGGGCACTCTCCTTCTTTGCCAAGCTGCCGTCACCAATCCGGAGAGCACGGCCAGCGCTGTTAGCAACTGTGGGTGCGCTACTTTGTCGAGCGCAGCAAACACTGGACCATTGAAGCGAAAATTCTGCACATATGTACCCAGCGACCCGACCGGAATGCGACCGTGATGAAGAAATGGCAGGTACAAGGCCGCGACCACGGCCACCGCCAACGCAGCGTCGCGAATCCGAACTCGCTTCCAGTAGAGGGGCAGGAGCACGATCGGCAGAAATTTCACAGCTACCCCTAGTCCAAGCGCAAGGGCGGCAACCGCCCGCCACCGCCGCACGAGCGCTGCGACGGATACGGTTACTAACAACGCGCCCACAATGTCGATGTGACCGCTTCCCGCTACCTCAATCGCCAGCAGTGGGTTCCAGGCGTACACCAAAACCAGCTGGGCTTCTTGATCGGTACGATGCAAGATATCAAGCAAGACGAAAACAATCGCAAAACTGCAGAGAACGAATGCCGATTTCAACGCGAAAGTAGACTCGTGAATCGCAGTAACAGCGCGAAAAAAAAGCTGCGCGCCAGCTGGGTATGGGCTCGCCAGATCCGGATTGTTCAAGCTGCTGGTTTCAGGGGTGTGCAGCCCATTAACGGCGGGATCACCAGGGACGACGAGATAAGGGTTGTAGCCCAGCCTCTGCAATCGGCCATCCCACACATATCGGTGAATGTCATCATCGACGCCCGCTGGCAGCCGAAGGAATTCGATATGCCACACAGCAGCCAGAATCAGCCCAATGACGACAACACGCTTGGGAAATGCTTGTGTGGAGCGGGCGCCCCGCCCGCGAAGGACCTCACGGCATGCCAAAAGGTACGCGATGCCGGCGACCGCCAAAGAGGCCATGAAAAACGGTCCGCCTCGATCGCCAAAATTGTGTGAGCAGATCGTTAACGCCACGCACAATGTAGTGCCGAGTATGTACACTCTCCACTCGGGAGTAATCTTCACAATCCTTCCGTGCCAGTTCGCAGTCGTGCTGCCTCACGTTCCCACTCCTTGAGCCACGCCGCTGTGCGTGGCGCCCGTGTCGGAGCCACACGCAACTCCGCCGCCAAGCGAGTTAGGTCGTCCACCACATCGACGTCGTAAAAAGTCTCGGCGAAGCCGACAGAGAGCTTAAGAGTTCGCGCGCGCGACAGCAGTCTCTCCAGCGCACTGCTGGTGCCCATTCCGTCGCCTGCGAAAAGTGTCGGATGGGAGCTCTTGGCTCCAACGAGATAGTAACCTCCGTCGTGAGTCGGTCCCACGACCAAGTCATGCACTGCCACAGTTTCGAACGCCGCCTCCAGAAAAGAAGGCGGCAGATGCGGGCTGTCGCTGTTGAAGGCGATGGTGCGTCGCGGACGATTTCCGGCGAAGTGCGCAAACACCGAATTAAGCCCGGCAGCAAGGCCTTCGCCCTTCTGCGCGACCACGATAGCTTCGTCGCCTGCCAATTGCGCGAGCTCAACAACGTCTGAGTCCGGACACATGACGGCGACTTCCACATCGCCTAGCGACCGGGCCAACGCCAACGTGTCGCAAAGAAGGCAGCGATAGAAGTCAGTCACAGCGTCAGAAGAAATGCCCGGCGTGAGCCGCGTCTTAACCGCACCTGGTCGCGGCGCTTTTGCCATGATGACCAGCACTCGGTCGGTGCCTGATAAACGCGCCGCCATTGGGCTTGAAGATCTCATAAAACGTTGCGGTGGACCTACACTGAGGTTGCTGTCCCGGCTCTTCGGCGCCGAAAATAGTAGCGCATGATCAAGCTGAGAATGAACCATGCAGCGCCAACTGTGCCCTTCAGCGTTCCGCTGATTTTTGATTTTCCAATGCGTGGGTAGTAGGTTACCGGAACTTCCACAATCCGGAATCCCGCCAGCGTGCCTTTCAAGATCATCTCAACCGCCCAACCGTACGTTGCCTCTTCGAGTGAAAGTTTCCGCAGAACATCGGCCCGTGCAGCGCGAAACGGGCCGAGATCGCTTATGTCCAGTCGATAGAGAAGGCCAATTAGGCTGGCGGCGAGACGATTCCCAAACGCCTGATGCCAAGGCAACGCTCCGGAAACACGCTGCTGTCCAAGACGGGAGCCAAGCGTGATATCAGCACGTCCTTCGATGATTGGCGCCAAGAGAATGGGGAGCTCAGAAGGTCGATCGCTGTAATCGCCATCAAGGAATACGACCACATCAGGAGAATCTGCCGCGGCCAGGCCCGTGAGGCATGCTCTCCCATATCCGCGGCGAGGTTCCTGAATCACGCGGGCTCCCATCCGTGTTCCAATTTCGGGCGTCCCATCGTTGGAATTGCTGTCGACCACGATCACTTCTGTGATGAGATCGCACGGCAGGTCGGCCAGAACGCGCTCGATCGATTGCGCTTCATTGCGGGTAGGGATGATGATAGACACTCGCACGTGAACTTTGCCCGATCACCACCACTGCGACGATGGCCAACGTTGCGCCAGCTGCGCGTCAAGGCCCCATCTCCGGCCAGCGCTTCCGATCGCGAGCCCAAGTGATGCGAGCACCGGAACCAGCAGCTCCCAGACCCATGAAGTGCCCCACTCCGAAACCCAGAGGCTGCTGAGATACAAGAAAGCCACGAATGCCACCGGACGAGTCAGTAGGCCGATAATGAGCAGAATCCCGAGGGAGATTTCAGTCAGTGCCTGCAAAGGAGCTGCGATCGCTGCATGGCTCGCTGCCTGCGCCATCACGGCTTTCCAAATAGCCGGCGAGTGACTCGCCTTGATGTAATAGTTGATCAGCCCGGCGTAGCCCGTAGGTGTGTACAAACCCTTCCCGCGATTTTCGAAGAAGACCCACACAAACATCGCCCCAATTGTCGCGCGGATTAATGCCAGCCCATTCGCCGCTGCCGCCCCACGGATCGGTCCAGTTCCCTGGTTTTGTGAAGAACCCACGCTCGCCGTCATCGTAATCCTCTTTCTGCGAATTCGACTCTACCGAAAGAATAGCAGTCTTAAGCTGATGTTTCTGTCTGAGATAGGTGACGGCAAGATTCCCGCTCGACGATTCCGTTGAAGAACTCTCAGTCGGCAGCTGCAGCTCGACCAAAATCTGGCGCTCTTTCGGCGCGCTGAGAAGGAATCTTCCACCATGCGAAGGCGGCGCTCGCGATGGCAAGTCCGGCGCAAAGCAGCATGATGAGTCGAAAACCAAAAATGAAGGCCTGCGCGATGGCGGAACGAATCGCCGCTGCGTCCCCCGGATCCGCGTTCGACGGTGCGTCCAGGCTGCCGAGTTTCGTAGTGTTTGATTCGAGCTCCTGAACCATATCAGGGTTCAGGTTCATCCCGCTGAGTGTTCGTTGTAATGAATGACTAAAGGCTGCCGCCATCACAGCACCCAACACTGCAATCGCTAACACACCTGCGACTCGGGCAACAGCATTGTTAATTCCCGATGCCACGCCAGCCCGTTCCTGCTCCACCGCGTTCATTACCACGGTCGTCAATGGTGCGACGCTGATTGCCATCCCCAACCCCAGAACGACAAAGGCTGGAAAAAATGCAGTCCAGTAATGAGCTCGCACATCTGGCTCAGCAAAAAGTAGGAAGCCACTTGCGGCAACTAACGGGCCCACGACGAGCGGGATCTTTGGACCGTAACGGGCGACCAGTCCTCCCGACCAGCGTGAGAGCAGGAACATGAGCAAGATCATCGGAAGCGCAGCCGCCCCGGTTGCAGTCGCCGAGTACTTCTGGATTTGGATCAAATTCAAGGGGAACAAGAAAAAGAAAATGCCGACCGCTGCGTAAAGGCAAAGCGTCAGCAGATTTGCTCCGCTGAAGCTCGCCGATTTAAACAGCTCTGGCGGAACCATCGGCATCCGGACACTGTTCTCGATAACCACAAAGCCAATCATCGACCCAACGCCTACAATCAAACTGGCGATCACCGCAGGATGGGTCCAACCAAGAATCGAAGATCGCAAGAATCCATAAACAAGTGCTGCCAATCCGAGGGTGGCGATCGACGCACCCAGCCAATCGACGCGTCCTGCATGAGAACTACGGGATTCCGGCACGCGCCAGAGTGAAATGCTGAGAACAAGACCTGCAATCGGGAGATTAATGAGGAATACCCAATGCCAGGAAGCGTGTTCGATCAACCATCCTCCGAGAACCGGGCCGAGCGCGGTCGTGATCGTTGTGAATCCGGCCCACGTCCCGATCGCTTGCCCACGAGATTTTTCGTCGAAAGAGGAGCTAATGATCGCGAGACTGCCGGGGACCAGAAATGCCGCAGCGATTCCTTGCACCGAGCGCCAAATCAATAAGCTCCTGATGCTCGACGAAAAGCCGCAGCCGGCTGAAGCTACCGCAAAACCAAATACACCGAGCAGGAACATAGCTCGACGGCCGATGGAGTCTCCAAGAGCGCCCCCAACCAGAATCAACGCGGAAAGAAATAATCCGTAAGACTCAACCACCCATTGCACATCCACGACGGTTGCGTGAAGGCTAGTTTGTAGCGCCGGCAAGGCCACATTCACGACAGTGCTGTCGATGAATGCCATGCTCGAACCAAGAATCGTGGCCGCCAGAATCCACAGGCGCAGTTGCTCGATACATGGTGCAACTTGACCTCCAGCCCGTATGACTGCTTCATCGCATGGTTGCTTCATCTCGCATCTGGATGCTTCTGGATGGTGAACAGATTCGCCTTCTGTTCAAAATTTGCTCAGCACGCTCGCAGTTGGGATTGAGCGGTGGGTGATTCGGAACCATTCATGTCCCACCTCATTGACCGGATGACACCCCGCACACAGTCGACCGTTGTGTGAACCTCCCAAGGCAGTAAGGAAACGAAACCCTTTTCCCAAACGTCTAACACAGCAGAATAGTCTAACAACAGCAGAATTTGATGGGATCGAGTGCGGGCCAATCATCCAGTCACGGAAGCAAGCAGGATCAATCTAGGCGTTGAAATCCCTCTCTCGGACTACCGCGAGTTCCCTTCCCCTACCTCGCTGAAGGACCACATACTCTGCATCTGGACCCAGACGATCTCGAACTCGCATGGCGGCTATTCCCACCGCGTGCTTCCGGACGCTTGCATCGACGTAGTCTTCATCAATAATGACCCTCCAGTGGTCATTGGTCCGTGGACCGAATCATTCGTTGCCGGACTCTCTGCTGGCACTACGATCGCGGGAGTTAGATTTCACCCAGGTCGCGCATCCAACTTCCTCGGGGTTCCGGCAAATGCTCTGCTCAATCAGTCCGTGGCACTTGATGACATATCGCGCACACTGCACAAAAAGCTTTCGTGGATTGCAGACGGGACAACTCTCGCAGCGAGGAAGGCGGCATTGATGGCGGGCCTGTTCAACAGTGTTCCGCACTCCTCGCCAGCCGATCAAGTTGTGAACGCGGCAATCCGATGGCTCGCATGCCGTCCCAACGGACAGATCGGGCAACTCAGCGCATGGACCGGCCTCAGCGCTCGCCAACTCCATCGGCGGTTTCTGGCCGCTGTGGGTTACGGCCCCAAAACATTTCACTCGATACTGCGTTTCCAGCACCTTCTCAATCTTGCCGCAGCAAAGCACAATGTCAGAACGCTGGCGGACCTTGCAGCTGAAGCCGGCTACGCCGACCAAGCACACATGACCCGCGAAGTCCGCCGCTTCTCGGGTACGCAGCCGACTGTGGTGCTCGGATCCTCTACTTGCACACTGGGCATGGCGGAGTTCTTCAAGTCCAGTTTGCTGTGATCAGCACTCTCACTCATCCAGAGTCTACGCTGGCGAAACCGCACTACCCTCTGGTCAATCTCGTAACGATCTCGAGATGCTGAGGATACAGCCGTAACAACTGCTCTCGCTTCGCCATTTCAAAATCTTCAAAGTCAAATCCCGGCGCGACCGTGCACCCCACCAAAGCCCATCCTGTCCAATCCGCCACGTGCGAGGCGAACCAGCACCCAGCGGGCACGACTGCCTGAAACACTTGACCGGCGTCTGGATCGTCGCCCAGCAAGATTGTCCAGCGCAGTCCTTTTGACTCAATCACCTCCACGGCCATGGAACTCCCCGCATAGAAGTGCCACACTTCATCCGATCGCAGCCTATGAAACGCAGAGAAGTTATCGCCCTCGAGCAGGAAATAAATCGCCGTTGACGCTGCCCGCGCCCCGCTAAATCCCGGCGGCAGGGCTTTGCGCGCGAATTGGACGTCGGCCCGATAGGTCTGCCGGAAATATCCGCCCTCCGGATGCGGCTCCAGCCGCAGTTTCTCAATCCAATGTTTCGCGTTATTGTTCTTCACGCTCTCTCCCCTGGCCGCAAAATCCTCCCAGAATCTCTCCGCCTGAACAAGGTCGACCTTAGATCTAAAACCTATGAAACGTTTCTGCCTCATCGTGCACTATCCGATTGGAGGGTTTTACTTATGTCTATCCGGCCTATCTATCTCGCTCATGAACTCGACGCTGCCTGGATCATTGCTCTATGGCTCGCCATCCACGGAGGCGATCCTGCCCCTGAAGTGATCGCCGCGCAAGCCATCGCGGCGCTCGCCCAATACGTGAATGGAACGCGGCAGGAGACGTTCACCTTTGAGCAACTGAAAGCCCAGTTCGCGAAGCTCGGTGTCGGCGTCACGGAAGGGGAAAAAGAAGTTGAGTCTTCCAAACGTCCACAACTCCAACTGAGGGAAGACCGTGACGACCGCGAATATCGTGTCCATCAGTATTGCTTCAAGTTCGAAGGATCGACCATTTGCACGGAATTGCCCGTCCTGACCCACTTGCGAACCGCTGCCTGAAACGCTGTGGGGTCCCACCTGCCAGGAATACCTGCCTTTTGCGGGACGCTCCCACCCTTGCATCCTCTGCAAGGGTGGGATGACTCTGTTCAATTACCATGCTTAAACGCTGATGCTTCGCTTCTGTTGTTTCTGTGTCATCGATCCCAACCCAGGCAATACCATGCTGATAAAAAGATCACCCCGCACCATTTCTTCGGACAGTTGATCCAGTAGCACAAGATCAGCGACAGCACAGCCTGCGGCACACCCTCGAGCCAATCGGTCATTCCGGTCAGCGGCACCGTCGTGGAAACCATGCCTTCGATCGATCCTGCTGCCGGACCGAATGTCCCTTAGGAATTCTTATCTGTGCAAACCATTGCACTGTCCCGGCCTAATGGATTCCTTATAGTTCTAAAGACCCTATTTTTTCCTTATCGCCTCTGTTAACTTACCGAGGTCAATCGTGGGGACTCGTTCAGCGCACGTGTAGCTACGCAGGTTTAGCTTTCCTCGACAATGCGTCCGCAGTTCTAAAACAGCCTCCTGGGAAATGAGTATGCGAATGTTGCCCGCCGTGTTGCGAACCTTCCTTGTGGCTGCGCTGCTCCACGTTATCAGCAGCAGCGCACTCTCCCAGACGCGATACGTTGTCACCAACGACGACGCTGCGTTTCCTTTTCCAAATGGCGTCTCATTCTTCTCGGAGGATGCCTCTGGGTTACTCACATTTCAGCAGCAGGTCAATACCAATGGTTACGGCATTGGCGGCGGATACTTTGGAGAGAGCCGTCTGGCCGTGGCAAACGACGGCCAGGAGAATTGTGTGTTCGCTTCGCAAGCCAGCAATGGAAACATCATCGGCGTTATCGTGAGCAACCAGACCGTTGGAGGTGTTGCCTTCGGATCTACCACCGACACCGGCTTGAGCAATGGCATTGGCCTGCTGGCTGTAGGCGGGTATCTGTACGCAAGTTTTACTGACCCCAACACGATCGGGACTTTCAAGATTCAGACCGGGTGCAACCTGATGTTTATCAATGACACCGCAGTGGGTGGGTTGAACGGCGGTGTGATCAACGCGATGGCCGCGAACGGAACTCTGTTGGTTACCAGCTACACCGATGGATCTATTGAATCCTTCAATATCTCGAACGGTACTCCTACTTCGAACGGCGACGAACAGATTTCGACTGCCACACGGAAAACCTATGGTGCGACGTATCCTAATCAGATCGTAATCACGCAGGATGGACACTATGCGATCTTTGGTGATACGTCGACAGCGGTAGTCGTTGAAGTATCTAGTCTCTCCTCTGGCAAACTGTCACCGACCGTCGCTTTCGGATCTCTGCTCGGCATCAGTTCCAGCAACATCTTGCTCAGCCCGGACGAGACACTTCTTTATGCCGTGAACACGCAAGGCGATGCCGTGAGCGCTTTTTTCTTTGACAAATCCAGCGGCAGGTTGAAGTACGGTTGCAAATCGGGACCGATCAAGGGGCAATCGGGGTCGTGGTCCTACTTGGCGAGCGCGGCGCTAGTGAGTGATTCGGGTAACGGCGGCGGCGTCTACGTGGCCGAGTTCGGCGGCTCTTCGGGCATTGCGCTGGTCCGATACTCGACTACTGCTGGTAAGTGCTCCTTACAAGAAGATCCAGCGTCGCCGTTCCTTGCCAAAAGCCCGGGACTGCTGTCCATCGCGATTGCTTCTTCCCAGTAGTGCGACGACCGAGTCGTAAGGTCGCATCGGAATCCCTTTCTGCGGTGAGTGTCGCGGTGGCCAGGGCATGGTGAAAATTTGTGTAGGAGTAGAGAAATGAGTCTCAATTCGAAGTACGGCTTCGTGGTTGCTCTCGGCTTGTCGTTGTCGGTCTTTGTCCATGCACAATGCCCTGATCGCCCAAATCCCGGAACCGTAGTCGCCGATGCTCCCAGTATCGTCTCGCAGAACGGGACTCTCTCAGCACAATTCACGATGGCGCAGTCCCGCGACACTCATGGCTACACGCACTACTGCTATAAGTATTCCGCCGGAAATCAGGTCGTTGAGTCACCCACTCTACGCCTGAACCCAGGCGACGCACTGGCACTGAACGTTATCGATAGCAACAATCCTCCAGAAATAGGCGGAATGAAGATGGACATGTCTCCCGCTGGTGTACCAGTTTGCGGCGACACCGGCACGGCCACCGTCAGTTCCACAAATGTCCATTTTCATGGCTTGAACGTTCCGCCCAAGTGCCATCAGGATGACGTCATCAACACCTTAATCCAACCGGGATCACCCGGGTTCCAGTACAACATGAGAATCCCAGCCGCAGAGCCGCCAGGACTGTATTGGTATCACCCCCACGTGCATGGCTTCACCGAGTTCCAAGTTAACGGCGGTGCAGCCGGGGCCTTGATAGTGGAAGGCATGGAGAAGTATCGCCCCGAGGTCGCGGGGCTTACTGAGCGAGTGTTCGTAGTTCGTCAGCAATTTCTTGTGCCCTGGGTCCCCGGGCCGTATGAGCTGACACTGAACTATCACGTCGCGCCCCTCATAAAAGGCCAACCGCCAATCATTCAGATGAAGCCCGGGGAGAAGCAATTCTGGCGAGTTGCCAATGCCACGCTGCAGGACTTTTTGCAGCTCCAGTTCCAGGTGAATGGAAAGCCGGAGCAGTTGGAGATGATTGCCCTCGATGGGTATCCCCTAGCGCAGACTCGAAGGCAGAACACGGTATCCATACCGCCAGCCGGTCGCGCTGAGTTCATTGTGCAAGCCCCGCCCGCGGGTGCAAGTGCCGCTTTTGTTACGAATTCTGTGTCAACCGGACCCACCGGCAACTTCGACGAGGGTCAGACATTGGCGAAGATTCAGCCCTCCGATAATGCTGACGGGCATCATATGCCGAACGCGCCTGTTCTGGCGGACGCATCAGCGCTCAAGTTCTCAAATCTGTCCGAGCAACCAGCAACTGCCCAGTGGAAACTCTATTTCTCGGAAGAGTTCGGTGGCACCAATGGGCCGATCCAGTTTTACATCACGGTTAATGGTCAGAAACAGAAGGTTTTCGAGGCCAATGAAAAACCCGCGATCGTGACCAAAGTCGGAGCGGTAGAGGATTGGACCATCGAGAACCGCGCGCTTGAGACGCACGCTTTTCACATTCACCAGATTCACTTCAAGCTGCTAGAGGTCGATGGTAAACCCGCTCCCAACCAGGACCTCCTCGACACAATCGAGATTCCTTACTGGGAAGGCCATGGACATCCGTACCACAGCGTGAAGGTTCGTATGGACTTCCGCGATCCAAGCACCGCCGGAACGTTCGTGTTCCACTGCCACATCCTGCTGCATGAAGATCTGGGCATGATGCATAAAATCCTGGTAGAACCCTAATCACACAGCGAGGACTTATGCGCAACCGAGCAATCACTGTTCTGGGAATTCTCTGTCTTATCGTCGCAGCCTACTTCGCCGGCGCGCATCGCACCAGTGTCGTTTACGCACAGTCGATGACTCATGGGACTGTCCCGAAAACATACGGACATATCGTTACCGCCATCGCCGACTCAATTGGTACCGGAGTTGTTTTCGAGGATGAAAAGGGTGTAATCCGCTTTGTCAGCATTACCGGAATGAAAGAGGGGGAACTAGCCCGCAGCGAAGGATCTGCTCCTCACGGAGGCATCCCGAAGTCTTACGGACGGCTGGTAACAGCAGTGATTAGGAATGGGTCGACCGGATTGGTCTTCGAAGACACGCAAGGAGTGATTCGCTTCGTGACCATCACGGGAGTGATGGAAGGCGAGCTCGACAGGGAGTAAACGCCTCCGACCGTGCCGGGAAAAAAAGAGAGAAGAAAAGGCACAGAGTCCGTCGGAACGGTCGACCCTCTGTGCCTTTCTTGCTCGCTCGCTCACTTTGCTCGCTCTAAACAATTGCCACCCTCAAACGTCGTCTTCCCCGTGGAAGAAGATGGCTGAATCGCGCGAGGGCATCGCGAATCTTACGACGGAATCATCGCGTGTGCTTCTCTCTGGTCTCACTTCACCATGATTTTGTTTCCGCTTGGATCCAGAGTGCCTTGTACGCGGACCCGCTTGCCGTCGAACTTCTTCACTTCATCCTGATGGTCGATGTCGTAGACGTGTCCGGAATCATCCTTCAGCATGTACTTGTCACCTTGCTTCACGACGGTTCCAGAGAAAGTCTGGCTGTCAGTTCCGCCCGACGCTGCTGAATCAGAAGGCCGTTGCGCTTCGGATTGTGGTGTCCTGCCGCTCGGAGCGGTCGAGTCGGGAGGTTGCTGCGTGTCCGGAGGCTGCTGCTGTGAAGGCTGCTGCTGCGACGTCGGATATTGCTGGTTGTCCGGCGTCGACGGAGATGTTTGCGGCGGCGGTGTCGTGTCCGGCTGTTGCGCCTGACGATCTGGCGTTGAGGGGGTTGTATCTTGTGCGTCGAGCGCGCTACCCCAGGAGATCATTCCAATGGCGATCGCCAGGGTGGCGAGAAACGAAAGCGTCTGAATCTTTTTCACAAATCCTCCAGGAGCCATGCGGCTCTCGCGGAAACGTAGCAAGCACCCTGCCACGAAAATGAGCACCGCAACAAAGAGAATCCGCCCCGTTGAAACGACGAGACTTATCTGACCTCTCGGAGGATTGTCGCCCCCATTTCCGGAAAGATTCTTGCCCACATACCTAGAAGGCAGTAGATGAATCGATAATGGCCACGGTCGAGAGTTCTGAATCAGAGCGCATTTCCTGCATACCAGCAAGAAAACTCTTCCTCCTGGAAATTAATCCGAGGGGCTTAAGCCTAGGTACAGGAGTGCTCGCTGTCGTTAATTGCTGCGGGAGACAGGGGATATGCGAGAACGAAGTATGCATGGAGGACTTGAGTTCTTCCAAAGTCACGAGCTCTGGGAGTCTGGGTCGTAGCCAACTCGGACGAGAACAAGTGAAACGCGATGTTCATTCTTATCCGGAAAGTGGCGAAAGAAACGCTACGACGCTCGCGGATCGAGAGCACGGTGGGTTGAAGGATTGGCAACTAAGGGCTGGGGTCGAATGGCACGACGATCTCAGTTTTGGTTCCCGAAGGTCCGGCCGCGTAAACCCACTTCTTCACAGCAGCTGCCGCGGACTCCGAGAATGGGATTCCCTCGCAGCAACTCCGTCGATTCCACGCTGCCATTCGGCGCAATGGTAACTCTGAGCCGCACGGTTCCGCCGATGCTGGGCAACTTCTGGGACGACAACTCGCTCTCCTGGACGTCGAACCTCGATGCCTCCCAAGGCATCAACCTGAATCACGACTTGCTGGATAGCACCAGCGCACCGGCCGAATTCCTTCCTTATCTTCCGTGGGAGCGTCAGTTCAACTACGAACACGACAACAGCCACTGCACTGTACAGCCGTGCGGCGCACAGTTTGCCATGTGGGATGGTCCTGTCATCAACGATCCAGCTCGCAATCGCGTTCTCTTCTATTATTTCGAATTGTTTCGAGGCGTAAAAGGAATGACCGGCTGGGACACTGTCGGAGGAGGAATCGCGGTTTATACATCGGGTGAAGGCATCACTCGTCCGATCGAAAATCCTGGCAGTAAATATCCAACTTTGATGTGGGGTCAGAAGGATCAGGAGTACAACTCGGGAGCGCTGGTGGTCGGCGACATTCTCTACTCCTATGGCTGCAAAGCGGGTTTCCTGGTGCAGAATTGCATGGTTGCGCAAGTCCCACTGGCCGATGCGCTCGACATCAAGCAATGGACCTACTATGCAGGCAACAATACCTGGAGCACCAATCCGAGCGACGCCGTAATCATCTTCCAGGGCGGAGCCGCTGCCAATCAGGTTTTCTACAATGCCTATCTCGGCGAGTTCATGAACATCTACAACCCAGCACTGAATAACGACATGTACTTCATGGTGTCGTCGACTCCCTGGGGACCATGGTCCGCCCCAACCCTGCTATTTAAAGGTGAGACGCCGTACAAAGGTTCAGTGAACTACACCGGCCAAGCCCACGTCGAGTTCGCCCAAGCCAACGGTCAAACGCAATACGTCACCTATGCCCATCCCAACGGGTTTCTTCGTGAAGACCTCCCGCTAGTACAAGTCGTATTTGGAAGGCAGAAAAACTGATCGTGGAGTCCCGGACGCCCTCGTCCGGGTTTGCGCGCAAAGCGCGCAATAAGCTCCTGCACAATGACTAGGGCTGCCCGACGCTTCGTGATTTTTCGAAGGGTGGGAACCGAGGATTTATACTTTCTTTTGCCGCCCTACGGTAAGACAAACATCACCGCAACCGAAAGCCATTCGACCATGCGGTTGATTGAATCGCAGCGCTTTGTCGATCCGTGAAATCCGTCAGAATCCGTGGCCGCGGTTGACTACCGGAACTCCGTATCATATTTCCTGGCAATCTCTCTGATCTGCTCTCGCGTCAGCTGCTTTGGCGGCGTCCCCGGCGGATTGCATGTGTCCCGGAAGAAGCCATCCAGGCCAGGAGGCGTCACCACCCACAGCACGAGCAGCTCATGATCGGGATTCTCAAACCCGTGCCAGGTATTCTTCGGAATGAATATCGTCGCACCTTTTTCAAACGGATGCCGAACGTCATCAAGGATTACCGCCCCACTGCCCTCCAGGACTAAGAAGGCTTCGTCCATCTTGAAATGCCGATGAATCGGGATGCCGGAACCGGCCATCACCTGCTGTGTCCCTATCGCAAGATTATTGGATCCAGTGGCACTGCCGATCTTAATAAAGATGTCGCCCCGGTCCCGAAAATGAATCAGATGCTCGCCCTGATCCCGGCCAAGCACAAAACCTTGCGCCGCAGCCTGCCCGTCTCCACCGCGATGTGGCAACACTTGACCGATGCCGAGACCTCCCAACATCAAGAGAAACGATCGACGCTCCTGATCATACTCGTGCATAAAACTCTCCAGTAAGAATTACCTGTGCAGCAGCTGGTCGAGGGTCCAGTCGAAACCTGGGACAATAGGCGTCAATACCCGCGGACTCTTGCTAGGTCATTCGCATCGTAGCACGTCAATCGAGTCGACCCACGCCGCCCGCAACGCCAGCAAGACGAAGCCACAGAACCAATCAATAACAGGATCGCGGCAGCCGCAGAGAACACCCATGGGTCGTTTGCAGGAACGGCTCAGAGCAGGTCTCTTATAAATCGGGTGAGAGCCACGCTCACAACCCAGACCCATCAAGCCCCCAGCCGCAAGCTGACCGAGTCCCCGCTTGAGCACTATACTCAAAACCGCAGTTCTGTCCGCTCCAAGAGCCATGCGAATGCCGATTTCTTTCATCCGGAGCGAGGCAGAATAAAACGTCACGCTGAATATTCCGATCGCTGCCAGCACAAGTCCAAGAGCGGCGAACGCGCCCACAACTAAGAACTCGAATCTGGAGGCAGCATCAGGCTCTCGGTCACTGAAACTACTCTCGGCAGCGCTTTGATTCGCGGAAGCAGTTCTTCAAAGTAAGCGGGCTTCTTATCTGCTTTCTGGCCGTAATAGCGATCGCGAGGATGCGACCGCAAAACTAAAGCAAATTCTAACTGCGGGCTCAGTACTGCTAACCGAGTATTGAGAAAAAAGCCGCAATTTCAGATCGCAGCTCTTTGCTGTTCTTGCGTGTGATAATTCCGTGAACATCCGTGCAGATGCGTGGCCAAATGGTTCTGGTCGGATTTCATTCCGCTGCGCTGTCCTTGACCTCTTCGCTCTGCTCCAACGAGATCGCATTGGAACCACCCCGGCTGTAAATGTGACTTGTAATTTTCACAAGCTTGCCAACAAACGGCAGTAACTTCTGACGAACATCGACATCCGGCATTTCAGCGGAAATCGGATGGTAGACCTGCTCGCTCTTGGTCAGCACGACCACCGGTGAACCGGCGCGCACGCACGCTTCTACACAGCCGTTGGCAAGAGGCTTTATGAACTCATGAAAAGGATGGACGCAACCACTGTCGCGTACGTACCCTACGATGACTCGTTCAGGCGCTGGCTGGATCGACTGCTGCGCCACTGCCGTAGCAACGAGCAGGATCATGGCAAGTCTTCCTACAACATTCATTAGTCTTCTCCGCGTTGAGTGTGTTCAGTGCAAACAAAGACTACCGTGGCAGCTCCATCTATGTTTAAATATATATCGAACTATGAATGCACACACGATCGTGCGTATTGCCACTCTGATCGGGGAGGCGGGACGTATTCAAATGCTTACGATCTTGCTCGACGGCGATGCTCATTCTGCTTCCGAACTTGCGACCGCAGCTGACGTGTCCCCGCAGACGGCGAGTTCACATCTGTCTAAGCTGCTGTCGGGCGGCCTGATCGCCTCGGAGCGCTATGGGCGCCAACGACTGTTTCGTCTGAAGAACCGTGATGTGGCCGCTGCGATCGAGGCGCTGGGAGCCTTGGCTCATGATCCTGCAACTCGCGCGCTGCCGGAGATACGGTTCGCACGCGCGTGCTATGATCATCTCGCCGGCGTTCTCGCAATCGCGGTGAGAAACGAACTCCTGCGCCAAGGTGCTTTTCTCCGCCGGGCCGACGCTTTTCACGTCACCCCGAAAGGAAAGCGTCTGCTGAGAAGTCTGGACTTGGATCCTGACGCGCTCTCCAAGCTACGACGTTCCTTCGCTCACCCTTGTCTGGACTGGACGGAACGCCATCACCATGTCGGAGGAGCCGTCGGCGCCGCCCTGCTTTCCAGTTTTGTTCAAAGAAATTGGCTGGCTCGCGTGCGCGGCAACCGCGCAGTGCGTGTCACTCATGCGGGAGAGCGCGGGTTTGAGGAGACTTTTGGAATTCGCTGCGCGGCACTTCGGGTCGTCCCCCGCTAACGCTTCCTGGCGAAACGGCTAAATTCTGGCCGACTGCTCACAAACAAAAAAGGCCGCAACCAAAGAGTCGCAGCCTTTTCTCTTTTCCTGATCCGTGGAAATCCGTACAGATCCGTGGCGAAGGGTTCTTAGTGCCGTCCGCCGCCGTGTCCGCCATGGCCGCCGCCATGACGTCCACCACCGCCACCGCGTCCGCCACGACCACCGCGTCCGCGTCCGCCACCACCCGGACGTCCTCCGCGCCCGCCACGGTCTCCGCGATCTCCACCACGATCACCACCGTGTCCGCGGTCGCCGCCGTGCGGAGCGCCGCCTTCGCGATTGAAGTTCGGCTCATCCGGCTCATCCGGAAAATTGCCACCTCCCTCAATCACAAGCGTGCCACCCGGCGTCGGTTCGCTCTCGATCGCAGGAGCCATGGCGCCGCCTTCGACTCCTCCACCGCCCTGCGCCGCCATTTTCGCGCGCTGTTCTTTCAGAATCGCCTTGCGCGAAAGCCGGATGCGGTTGCCTTCGACCGCCAGCACCTTCACCAGCACCTGATCGCCTTCCTTCAGTTCGTCGCGGACATCGGCAATGCGATGCTCCGCCACTTCGCTGATATGCAGCAGACCTTCGGTGCCCGGAATGATCTCGACAAAGGCTCCGAAATCCGCCAGCCGCGTGACTTTTCCGAGATAAGTCTTCCCTACCTCGGCCGTCGCCGTGATGTCACCGATAATCTGCAGCGCCTTCTGCGCGGACGCTTGATCGTTCGATGCCACTTTCACCAGTCCAGAGTCTTCGACATCGATCTTGACTCCCGTCTGCTCCACGATCGAACGGATCATCTTCCCGCCAGGCCCGATGAGATCGCGAATCTTGTCCGTCGGAATCTGTACGGTGTAGAAGCGCGGCGCGTAGTCGGAAATCTTGGCGCGGTGCTCCGAAATGACTTCCTCCATCTTTCCGAGGATGTGCATGCGCCCGCGCTGCGCCTGTGCCATCGCTTCGCGCATGATGCTCGCCGTGATCCCCGCCACCTTGATATCCATTTGCAGAGCGGTAATTCCCTCGCGAGTTCCGGCGACTTTGAAGTCCATGTCGCCGTAGTGGTCTTCGGCGCCCGCGATGTCGGTCAGGATGGCGTACTCATCGCCCTCCTTTACCAATCCCATCGCCACACCGGCCACCGGAGCCTTCAGCGGAACGCCCGCATCCATCAGCGAGAGCGACGCGCCGCAGACCGTCGCCATCGACGACGATCCATTCGACTCCAGAATGTCTGAGGCTACGCGCATCGCATAAGGCCACTTCTCTTCCGACGGAAGCACGGACGAAACCGCCCGCTCTGCCAGGGCACCGTGGCCGATCTCGCGCCGCCCAGCGCCACGCAGAAATGCGACTTCACCCACCGAGAACGGCGGGAAATTGTAATGGAGCAAGAAGCGCTTCTTGGCTTCACCTTCGAAGCCTTCCAAGCGCTGCATGTCATCACTGGTACCGAGTGTCGTCGTGACCAGTGCTTGCGTTTCGCCTCGCGTGAAAATCGCGCTGCCGTGGGTGCGTGGTAGGACTCCGGCTTCGATCCAGATCGGGCGAATCTCATCGAACGCTCGTGCATCCGGACGCCGTCTCTGCTTGATCACCTGCTCGCGGAAAATCCGCTCGCGCAACGTCTCGTAATAATGAGAAAGCTTGCGCTCCGCGTCTTCGTCGTCTTCCGGCAATTCCGCTTCGAGTCGTTTCTTGATCGAATCGACCAGCCCGTAGCTCTCGAGTTTCGGATGCTTCTTCGTGTCGAGCGCATCGGTTAGTTCCGCGCCGACCTTGCTTTTCAACTGGTCGTAATACGCCTGATCAAACGCAGGAGGCTCGACCACCCGCTTCGGCTTCCCCGCCTTGGCGCGCAGATCGTTGATCGCCGCGCAAATTTTCTTGATCTCGGTGTGCCCGAACTCGATCGCGTCGACAACTGTCTCTTCTTTTACTTCTTTCGCGCCGGACTCGATCATCACGATGCCCTCGGATGTCCCGACGACCATGATGTTCAGCAGGCTCTCCCGCATCTCGTTGTACGTCGGATTCACAATGAACTGTCCGTCGATCAGACCGACGCGCACCGCGCCGATCGGCCCGAGGAATGGAATGTCCGACACGTGCAACGCTGCCGAGGCCGCGTTAATTCCGCAGACGTCCGGATCGTTCTCGCTATCAGCCGAAAGTACCAGCGCGATGACTTGCGTCTCGCACTTGAACCCTTCGGCAAACATCGGACGAATCGGCCGATCGATTTGCCGGCTGGTCAGCACTTCTTTTTCGCTCATGCGCCCTTCGCGCTTGATGAAGCCTCCGGGGAAACGTCCACCGGCATAGGTGTACTCGCGGTAATCCACGGTGAGGGGAAAGAAATCCACGCCTTCGCGCGGATCAGCATTGGCCACAGCCGTGGCCAGCACAACGTTTTCTCCGAGCCGCACAATGGCCGACCCGTGGGCCTGCTTGGCCAATTTTCCGGTTTCAAACGAAATGGTCTTGCCGCCGGCAAGACTGACGGTAACTGTAGTAGGTTCTGGTTTCATATGGAATTCCTTGCTGAGAGCAAACAGAAGGAGGCTGTCCCACCCTCCGCGATTTTCAAAGGGTGGGAAAATTCCCCAATGTCGAGAAGGGACAAATCTCCTTCAACACGACCGCCGAAGGGATCTGTAGCGCTTAGAGAACGCACGGTGCGGAGAGTTCCTCGATGCTGAACCGTCTCTCCAGAGACGATTTCCAGAAATAGAGCAAGTCGTAGGTGAATGGGTGCCCCATTTTCTCGCGCGTTCTTTGCGCGAGAAGTGGGGATTTTCTCGAATCCTAGGACCCTACTTGCGGATGCCGAGCTTGCCGATCACAGCCTTATACCGCTCGGAATCGTATTTCTTGAGGTAGTCGAGCAAGCTACGCCGCTTGCTGACCAGCATGAGAAGGCCGCGGCGCGAGCCGTGGTCTTTCTGGTGCGTCTTGAAGTGCTCCGTCAGTTGGCCAATTCGTTCGCTGAGCAGAGCGATCTGCACTTCAGGGCTGCCGGTATCGCTCGCATGCGTGCCGTA
>Ga0126371_10001040_pt1 | contig 23097 bp, 18 predicted proteins | sample PanSoiMetaPlot_4_FD_110145 | JGI IMG/M metagenome (GOLD analysis project Ga0126371, IMG submission 110145) | Tropical forest soil microbial communities from Panama - MetaG Plot_4 | ecosystem: Environmental > Terrestrial > Soil > Tropical forest > Bulk soil | place: Panama | collected 2016-02-17 | reverse complement strand
GCCAAGGCCGAGGGCAGGGCCGGCTCCGACTTCATGGTCGACGTGATCAAGTCCCTCGATATCGACTACCTGCCGGCCAATCCGGCGTCGAGCTATCGCGGCATCCACGAGTCGCTCATCAACTACGGCGGCAACAAGAAGCCCGAATTCCTCACCTGCACGCACGAGGAATCGGCCGTCGCGATGTGCCACGGCTACTTCAAGATCGCCGGCAAGCCGCTGATGACACTGGTGCACGGCGTGGTCGGCCTGCAGCACGCCTCGATGGCGATCTACAATGCGTGGGTGGACCGCGTGCCCGTGATGGTGCTCGGCGGCACCGATCTCGACGCCGCGCACCGGCCGCCCGGCGTGCCGACCATCCACTCGGCGCAGGACATCAACAAGCTGGTGCGCGACTTCACCAAGTGGGACGACCAGCCGGTCTCGCTGCAGCATTTCGCGCAGTCGTTCGTGCGCGCCTACCGCTTCGCGCTGACGCCGCCCTATGAGCCCGTGATGCTCGCCCTCGACGCCGAGCTGCAGGAGGAGCCGATCCGCAACGACGGCGAGAAGCTCTACATCCCGCGCTACGTCGCGGCGGCGCCGCCGCAGGGTGACGGCGGTGCGGTGCGCGAGGCCGCGCGCCTGCTCGCGGGCGCCGAGCGCCCCGTGATCGTCGTCGATCGCGCGGTGCGTTCACCGAACGGAATGAGGCTCCTGGTCGAGCTCGCCGAGCTGTTGCAGGCTCCCGTGGTCGATCAGCGCGGGCGCATGAACTTCCCCAACACGCATCACCTTGCGCGGGCCGCGAACGTGATCGGCCAGGCCGACGTGATCCTCGGTCTCGAGCTCGCCGACTACTGGGCGACCGTCAATTCCTTCATCGACAACGGCGAGCACGGCGGCCACGGCCTGCAGGAATCGAAAATCAAGCCAGGAACGAAGCTGATCAGCATCAGCTCGCTCGACCTCAACATGAAGTCCAACTACCAGGACTTCCAGCGCTTCCAGGTCGTCGACGTGGGCATGGCGGCCGACTCGGAGGCGACGCTGCCGGCGCTGATCGAGGCGGTGCGTGCCGCGATCCCCAACGACCGCAAGGACGCGATCGCCAAGCGCGGCGAGGCGAGCCGCAAAGCCAAGGAGCAGGCGCGTGTGCGCACGCGCGAGCTCGCCGCGATCGGCTGGGACGCGACCCCGATCTCGACCGCGCGGCTGGCGGCCGAGATCTGGCCGCACATCAAGGATTACGACTGGTCGCTGGTCGGCCAGGATCGCTACATCAGCTACTGGCCGTCGAGGCTGTGGCCGATGGACCAATTCCATCGCCACATCGGCGGCTCGGGCGGCGCCGGCCAGGGCTACAACCTGCCGGCCTCGATCGGCGCGGCGCTCGCCAACCGCGACCGCGGACGTTTCTCGGTCAGCATCCAGTGCGACGGCGACTTCATGTATTCGCCCGGCGCAATGTGGACGGCGGCGCGCCACAAGATCCCGCTGCTCGCCATAATGCACAACAACCACGCCTATCACCAGGAAACGATGCATTTGACGCGTATGTCGGTGCGGCGCGACCGCGTCGCCTCGATCGGCCACGACCTCGGGCCGATCGGCACCCGCATCGAGAACCCGGACATCGACTACGCCAAGATTGCGGCCGCGATGGGCTGGTGGTCGGCCGGGCCGATCAAGGACCCGAACGAGCTCGGTCCGACGATCAAGCGCGCCGTCGAGGTGGTGCGGTCGGGCCAGCCGGCGCTGATCGACGTGTGGACGCAGCCGCGGTAAGGAAACGAACATGCTTCACGTTGCCATTCGCGCCGCCGTCGCGGCGCTCACGCTCGCGCTCATCGCCGGCGGCGCGCACGCTGCGTCGCCCGAGAAGGGCAAGGTCGCGTTCTTGAAGAACGGGTGCTTCGAATGCCACGGCACGGTCGGGCAGGGTTCGGTGCAGACCAGCCGCGGCAAGGTGCTCTACGACACCCAGCTTCCGCTCGAAGCTTTCATCGGCTTCGTGCGCGGCACCAACCGCGCCATGCCGCCCTACAGCGAGAAGGTCCTCTCCGACGCCGATCTCGCCGACATCCACGCGTACCTGACATCGCTGCCGAAACCGGCGGACTACAAGACGATCCCGCTGCTCAACCAACCGTAGGGTGGGCAAAATCGCCTGCTCAGTCCTATCCGCGTGGGCAACCGCGCCGATGCGATTTTGCCCACGCGGTTAGCGAGGACCAAGCGCGGTTGCCCACCCTACGGGTCCGACGCCGAGGAGGCCGCATGCGCATACTCATTGCGTCGCTTCTTGCGCTCTTCGCGATCGCTCCGGCCGCCGCGCAGGACGCCGTCTCCTTCCCGTCCCGCCCCATCCGCATCGTCGTGCCGTTTCCGGCGGGCGGGCCGACCGACGTCAACATCCGCATCATCGCGCAGCGCATGAGCGAGGACTGGAAGCAGCCGGTCGTGATCGAGAACCGGCCGGGCGGCAACACGGCGATCGGCGCGCAGGTGGTCGCCAAGGCGGAACCGGACGGATACACGCTGCTCGCCGCCATGGACACCACGCTGGTGCTCAACCCGGCGACCGCGACCGCGCCGCTGTCCTACGACCCGTTCCGCGACTTCGCCACCATCACGCTCACGGCGAAGAACACCTCGCTGATCACGGTGCGCACGGCCGACGGGCCGAGGAGCGTCGCGGAGCTGATCGCGCGGGCGAAGCAGAACCCGGGCAAGCTCAATTACGGCGCCGGCATCATCACGACGCGGCTCGCCGGCTATCAGTTCGCGCGGGAGGCGGGCATCAAGGTGCAGATGATCCCGTACAAGGGCAGCACCGACGTGGTGAACGGCCTGCTCACCGGCAGCGTCGATTTCGCGATCGACGGCGTCGCGCCGAGCCTGCCGCTGATCCGGGCCGGCAGGCTGCGGGCACTCGCCAAGCTCAACAGCCGGCCGCTCTCGGTGCTGCCCGACATCGCGCCGCTGTCGGTCGCGGCCGGGCTGCCGCAGCTGCAGGACATGTCGTCGTGGATCGGCCTCGTCGCGCCCGCCGGCACGCCGCCGCCGGTGGTCGACAAGATCGCGCACGAAGTCGCGACGATCTATTCGGACCCCGCGGTCGCCGATCGCCTGGAGAGGGCCGGCATCACCATCGCGACCTCGACGCCACAGGAGTTCGACGCGTTCTTCCGCGCCGAGGCGAAGCGCTGGACCGCGGTGATTCGCGAGAGCGGAATCCAGCTGCAGTGACGTGAGGTGTAGCCCGGATGAGCGAAGCGGCATCCGGGAAAGAGCATCCCCGCATATCGCAGGGTTCACCCGTGGGCTTGCCGAAGGCAAGACCCATCACGGATTCCGCATCAATCGGTAAGAATCTGTCATTGGCTCGCGGGCGGTGGCTGCGCTAGCGAATCCTGCGGGGAACAGCCGGGGAATCGATGCGTCTGCGCGACATGGGGCTGGCGGTCCTGACCTCGCTGATCTGGGGCTTCGCCTACGTCACGTACCAGTTCGGATTGGAGAGCTTTTCGGCCGCGCAGCTCTCCGCCCTCCGCTTCTTCATCGCCTGCCTGCCGATCGTGTTCGTGCCGCGGCCGAAGGTGCCGTGGTGGACGCTGCTCGTCATCGGCGTCGTGATGTTCGCGGGCCAGTTCCTGCTGCTGATGATCGCCTATGCGCTCGGCATGCCGGCGGGGCTGGGCTCGGTGACGCAGCAGGTGCAGGCGGTGTTCACGGTCCTGCTCGCCGCCGTCCTGCTGGGCGAGATTCCGACCTGGCGCCAGGGCGCCGGGATGGCGGTCGCGTTCGCGGGGCTCGCGCTGATCGGCTTCACCATCGGGGCGGATCTCAAGCCGGCCGCGTTCGCCCTGGCGATGGCGGCGGCGCTCTCCTGGGCGATCGGCAACATCGTGGTGAAGCGCATTCCCAACGCGCCGGTGTTTTCCCTGATGGTCTGGTGCAGCCTGATCGCGATCTGGCCGCTGCTCGCGTTCTCCTGGGCATTCGATCCGCAGCCGTCGATCCTGCACGCCATCGCGCATGCGTCCTGGCTGAGCCTCGCCGTCGCGTTCTATCTGGCGGTGCCGTCGACCCTCGTCGGCTACGGCCTGTGGGCCTACCTGCTGCGCCGCTATCCGGCGCCGGTGGTCGCGCCGTTCGCGCTGCTCTCGCCCGCGACCGGGATCGTGTCGTCGGCGCTGCTGCTCGGCGAGAAATTCAGCCCGCTGCGCATCGCCGGCATGGCGCTGATCCTGCTAGGGCTGGCGGTGATCGTGATGCCGGCCACTCTTTGGTCATTGCGAGGAGCGCGTAGCGCGACGAAGCAATCGCGCTCCACGAGCGCATGAGCAAGCTGAGCGAGATTGCTTCGCTTCGCTCGCAATGACGAGGAAAAAGCCTACGCCCGCAACCCCATCCGCTTCAGGCGCGGCAGCACCTCGTCGCAGAAATAGGGCAACTCGTCGGCGTAGTTCACGAACGAGATACCGATCCCGCGCAGGCCGGCCTGGCTCATCTCGGCGAGTATCCGAGCGACCTCATCGGGGTCGCCGATCACCGGGAAGCCGCCCATGCCTTGCGCGTAGCCGTTGCGGGCCTTCTGGAAATCGGCCGGCGAGTGGTTCTGCGGCGTGATGTCCTTCTTGGCGAGGATCAGGTCGACGGCCGACCAGTCGGCGTTCTCGACGACGCAGTGGCGATAATAGGCCTCGGCATCCGCCATTGTGGGGCGGCAGGTGACGACCCCGACGGTATAGACGTCGATCTCGCGGCCATATCGCGCGGCTTCCGCCTTGACGGCGCGCACCTTGGCCTCGGTTTCGTCGCGCGCGCGCGAGCGCGCATTGGTGAAGAAGGCGTCGCAGTTGCGCAGCGCGAAGGTGCGGCCGACGTCGGAGGCGCCGGCATTCATCATCAGCGGCCGCGTGCTGCCGAACGGCTTCGGCTTGGCGCGAATGCCCTTGAGGTTGAAGTAGCGGCCGGCGAAATCGAAATCCTCGCGGTCCGACCAGGCGAGCTTGACGACCTCCAGCCACTCCTGCGCGTACTCGTAGCGCTCGTCATGATCGCGCTGCTTTACGCCGAACATGTCGAACTCGCCCTCGTTCCAGCCCACCACCAAGTTGAGTCCGAAGCGGCCCTCGCCGATATGGTCGGCGGTGACGAATTCTTTTGCGGCGATGATCGGGTTGAACAGCGGCGCGTGCACGGTGCCGAACACGATGATCTTTTTCGTCGAACCGAGCAGGCCCGACGCCCAGGTCATCGTCTCCCAGGTCGCGCCCTGGTAGTCGGTGTCGCCGCCATAGCCCTTCCAGCGCGCGATCGGCAGCAGGAAGTCGATGCCGGCGTCGTCCGCCATGCGGGCGAGCCGCAGGTTGTCGGGCCATGAGCCCGACCAGCGCTCGGGCACGCGCGTCACGGCGCGCCCGGACGAGCAATTGGGACCGAACAGGCCGATCTTGAGCGCGTTGGCATTGTACATGCCCATGCGCTCGCGCATCGAAATCTGGGGCGCCAGCATCATTGCTCCTCTGTGTGCTGGGATTGTTCATAGCACCGAGCTACGCGTCAATGCATGCGGAGTTGGGGAGCCGCCTTTACACGCTCCACCCAGCACGCCAAATTCCGACCCATGCCCGACCTCTTTTCACCCATTCAAATCGGCGCGTGCGAGCTGCGCAACCGGATCGTGATGGCGCCGATGACGCGCAATCGCGCCGGGCCCGGCGAGGTGCCGACCGCGCTGATGGCGACCTATTATGCGCAGCGCGCGAGCGCCGGCCTGATTGTCACCGAGGGCACGCAGATCTCGGCCCAGGGCCAGGGCTATCCGGGCACGCCCGGGATCTTCTCGCCCGAGCAGGTCACCGGCTGGCGGCACGTCACGGAGGAGGTGTTCGTGCATGGCGGGCGGATTTTCAGCCAGCTCTGGCATGTGGGGCGGGTCTCGCATCCGCTGCTGCAGCCCGATGGCGCGCTGCCGGTGGCGCCGTCGGCGATCGCGCCCTCTGGCAAGCTGTGGACGCTGCAGGGCATGCAGCCCTTCGTGGCGCCGCGCACGCTCGCGACCGCCGAGATCGCCGGCCTCGTCGAGGATTATCGCAAGGCGGCCGCTAATGCGCTGGCGGCGGGCTTCGATGGCGTCGAGCTGCACGCCGCGAACGGCTACCTGATCGACCAGTTTTTGCGCGACGGCAGCAACTGCCGTATCGATCGCTACGGCGGCAGCGTCGCCAATCGGACGCGGCTGCTCATCGAGGTCGTCGAGGCGCTGATCGGCGAGGCCGGCGCCGCGCGGGTCGGCGTGCGGCTCTCGCCCACCAATCCGTTCAACGATATGGCCGACTCGCATCCGGCGGCGCTCTTTGGCTACGCGGCCGAGCAGCTCGACGCGTTCGGGCTCGCCTACCTGCACATCGTCGAGCCGGGGCCGACCGATCCGCTCGGGAATGGCGAGCGACCTGACGGAAAATTCTTCCGCGCGCGCTGGCGCGGGCCGCTGATGCTCAACAAGGCCTATGATCTCGCCCGCGCCAATGCGGTGATCGCCGATGGCGTCGCGGATCTCGTCTCGTTCGCGACGCTCTATCTCGCCAATCCCGATCTGCCGGCGCGGCTTGCGCGCGGCGGGCCGTTCAATCCGCCGGACCGGGCAACGTTCTATGGGGGAGGCGAGAAAGGCTATACGGACTATCCGGGCCTGGGATGAGCGATCCGGCGCTGGTCGTCTCATCGGCGGGCGCGTCCGCGGCCATGATGTGGCGCCAGAAGTCGCGCGCCAGGATCGGGACGCGATGGCTCACGGCCCGCCACAGCGCGAGCGGCAGCTCGAGGAGACCGGGCAGCGGATCGTCGGCCGCGAAGGCGGCGAAGGCCAGCGGCTGACGCGCCGCGCGGGCGTAGGTTGACAGCGCGAGGCGACCCGCGAGCAGCGCGTGGCCGGCCGCGATCAGGTCACGCGAGCCGTGCATCCACGCCGCATGACGCCGGGTGCGGACCGGCTCGACGGTCTCGCCGAGCGCCAGCCGCCACAGCACGTGCGGGAAGTCGACGCCCGCGGCGGCACCGAGCGCGGCCCAGCTCCAGATGCGGGCATTGACGTCGAGGATCTTGTAGTGACCGTCGCGCTGATCGTACTTGAACTCGACCTCGGCGATGCCGGTGTAGTCGAGCGAGGCGAGGAGACGCCGCCCGGCCGCGGCGACCTCGGAGCAGTTGATGGTCTCGACGAAGGTGCTGGTATAGCCGAACTCGACCGGATATTGCCGGCGCCGACGCGCGGTCAGCTCGGCCACCGGCCGGCCGTGGTCGCACACCACCGCGTAGGAGAACTGCGTCTCCCCGCCGCCCGGGATCAGCTCCTGCAGCACGATCGCGTCGGCGCCGACCAGCGCCGCCGCCTCGTCGTACCGGGCGAGCAGGCTCGCGCGGTCGTCAGCGCGCCAGGCTTTGGCGAGCGTGAAGGCATTCTCGACCAGGCGCTCGCTCGGCTTGAGCACGAGCGGAAAGCGGCAAGGCATGTCGTCGAGGTCGCGCCGGTCGCGCGGCGCATAGCCGACGGGCGCCGCGATGCCGAGCGATGCCGCGTGCGCGTACATCAGCCGTTTGTCGGATAGTGTCTGCACCACATTCCAGGCGGGCGTAGTGAGGCGGAACAGCGGTGCGAGTTGCTCGCGGTTCTGCGCGATCAGGCGCGCCTCGGCGTCGCCGCCGGCAAACAGTACGGCGCCCGCGAGATTTTCGTGCTCGGCGAGCGCGAGGAGGTGGCCAAGCGCGCTGTCGTGGCCCGGGCCGGCCCAGGCGAAGCGACGGCCGACATAGCGGGAGAAGCCGGCGAGGGGATGATCGGTGAAGAGCGCGACATCGATGCCGCGGCGGCCGAGGCTGCGCGCGATCGCCAGGGCGCCGTGCGAACCGCCGAGGATGAGGGCGGAGGGCATCGCGGATCAACTCAGGTTCGAGGCGGTCTCGGTCGGGCGCGCGAGCACGTCCTCGGCGCACGGCTGCGCCCATGCGGCCACGACTTTCGAGCGGTTGGCGCAGACGAATTTCGTCACGGTGCGCGCCGCATAGCCGGCGCCCCAGACAAAGCGCAGCAGCGGGCCGTAGCTGCGGACCGCGCTCGATCCGACGAAATGCAGGCCCGGCACGCTCGACTCGTAGCCCCTGCCGAGCACGGGCGAGCCCGCGTCGGTCGCCAGCGCGGCGAGCAGCTTTGGCGCCAGGATGCCGAAGCGCGCGACGTCGATCTTGTAGCCGGTCGCGAGCAGCACGTGGTCGAATGCGCAGGACCCGTTGTCGAGATCGAGCACAATGCACTCGCCCTGCTCGCGCGCGGCGCGAATGGTGCGGCCGGCGTCGATCGCGACGCCGGGGAGCCGTGCGCGCACCCAGCCGGCCGCGCCGGGGCGCAGGCTCTTGGTGTTGAGCCAGACGCGCAGGTCGCGCGGGAAGCGATGCACGGCGTCGGGCTGCTCGTTGACCCAGTTGAGCGGGAAGGGGCCGACGCCTGACTTGGTGGCGAGCAGCTTGTGCAGGCGCCAATAGAGGTCGCGGCGATGCGCGTTGCCGGAGGTCTCGGCGCCGAGCCAATGGACGTCACCGCGGCAGATGATTTGCACCTCGGCGCCCGCCTCGTTGAGGATGGCGGCGGATTCGGTCGCGCTCTGCCCGCGTCCGACCACGGCGACGCGCTTGCCGCAGAACTGGTCGAGGCTCGCGTGGTCGGCCGCGTGGCTCGCCAGCGCTGCCGGCAGGCCGTCGAACGCGGCAGGGCGGGATTCCTGGTTGGCGAGGCCCATGGCGATGACGACCCGGCGGGCGCGCGCCGTGGTGCCATCCGCGAGGGTCAGCCAGAACTCGCGGCCGGCGGGCTCGATTTTCTTCACTGCGCGCGTGTCGAGATCGGGCAGCGCGGTCTTCTGGAACCAGTCGCCGTAGCGGACGAAATCCTCGAGCGGCAGCGGATCGGGGCGGCCGAGGCCGGTGACGGCCGCGAAGGCATCGAGGCTGAGCAGGTTGTCGGGATCGACGATATGGGTCGCGGCCCAGGGCGAGCGCAGGTTCATGCCTTTCGGCATGTGCTCGCGCCAGAACGACATGGGGCGGCCGAACACCCGCGTCTCGATGCCGGCCGATTTGAGATGCGCGCCGAGCGAAAGCCCGTACGGACCGGCGCCGACGACGGCGACCTCGCAGTCATCACGGAAAGCAGTGTTCACGACTTTCACCCCGCAGAAAAATGGACAACAACAGTACGGGGCAGGAGCCGCCCCGTGCGGAATGTCCTAACGGCATCTGGATTTTTTTACGTAAAAGGCGCGGCGCCGGGCACGCCCGAGCGAAATCAGGGCTAATGCGCGGCAAACGGGATCGCGAAAATTGTCTCGATCACCCGCGCGCGGCGCTTTCCTGCGGCACTACCATGTCAGCGCCGCTGTCGCGGTGCTGGCGCAGCGCAAGGGCGCCGACCACCACGAGATTCAACAGGTTGAACACGATGCCGGTGGTGAAGGCGGGCGCGTAGAAGCCGAAGTGGTCGTAGAGGGCGCCCGCGACCCAGCCGCCCGCCGCCATGCCGCCGCCGGAGAAGAATAGGAGCGTCGGCACCCGCCACGACGCCTCGCGCGCCGGAAAATATTCGCGGACCGCCAACACATAAGCCGGGATGATTCCCGAGAAGCCGAGGCCATAGACGGCCGACACCGTGAACAGGCCGGCCTCGTTCTGGGTGAGCAGGAATGCGATCATTGCGCCCGCCTGCACCATCGAGCCGGCGAGCACGGTGAGCACGCCGCCGATGCGGTCGGAGATCAGCCCCCAGAACTGGCGCGTCACGAAGGCGGTGCCGAGCACGACCGAGAGCATGAGCGCGCCTTCCCGCGCCGGGATGCCGAGGTCGCTGCAGAATGCGACCAGGTGACCTTGCGGCATCGCCATCGGGACGCAGCACAGGAAGGCGGCACCCGCCAGCATGCCGAACACGAGGTTGGGACGCAGGCCGAGGACCGAGGTCTTGTGCAACGCGCCCTTGCCCGGCGCGTGTGCGAAGGATTCGGGCGGGTGGCGGAAGAAGATCGCGGCGAGCGGCACGATCACGAGCACCTCGAGCGCCGCATAGGCCATCATCGAGGTGCGCCAGCCATAGGCCGCGATGGCACGCTCGAAGATCGTCGGCCACACGGCGCCCGCGATGTAGGAGCCGCTGGAGATGAGCGCGAGCGCCGAGCCGCGCCGGCGGTCGAACCAGCGGCTCACATAGATGTAGAGCGGCGCGTTGAGGCCGGCATTGCCGATCAGCCCCATGAACAGGCCGTGGCCGATCCACAGCGGAAAGCCGGCGCCGAGGGTCGAGACGCAGAGGCCGACCGCGATCATGAGGGCGCCGAAAATCGCGGTCCAGCGGATGCCGAAGCGCACCGCGAGCGGCCCCATCGCGATGCCGCCGAGCCCGGAGCCGAGCCACGCGAGCGCCGCCGCGAGCGCCGGCACCGAGCGCTGGTTGCCGGCGTCCGCCGCGATCGCCTTGAGGCCGACCGAGACGATCCACAGGCCGCCGAACGAGAAGGCGAGGCAGACCAGCGCGACGGTCGCCACGACCCAGGAGTAGCGCGTCTCGATGATGGGTTCCGCGCGCGTCGCGGTGGTCGGATTCATGCGTTGCTCGGGGGTCCTCCCTGCCATGCCCGGCTATGGCACGCAGGACACATCCGAGAGAGGATGCTCTTGTGTATTCGCTTACGAGACGGATTATAACTCCACACGCGATTTGTCACGGCCCGATCCCCGGGCGGGTCCGGCGCAATCGCATTCCCACCATGCGGAGCCGCATGAGGAGCGACCATGGATGATGTGACGCGTAGCGCCGCCGGCGCGCACCAGGTGCGGCCGCGGCTCGATTTCCAGGAGCATCTCGCCGATCTCACGGCGCGGGGGCTCGTCACGCGCATTGACCATCCGGTCAACAAGGACACGGAACTGCATCCGCTGGTGCGGCTGCAGTTCATCGGCGGCATCCCGGAGGCGGAGCGGCGCGCCTTCCTGTTCACCAACGTGGTCGATGGGTCGGGCAGGCGCTACGACATGCCGGTGGTCGTGGGCGCGCTGGCGGCCTCGGCGGAGGTTTATGCGCTCGGCATGGGTTGCGCGGTCGAGGACATCGGCAAGGCCTGGCTCGACGCGATCGGCCATCCGGTGGCGCCGGTGCGCGCCACGGCGGCGCGCTGCCAGGAGGTGGTGATGACCGGCGAGGCGCTGCGCGGGCCCGACGGCGGCCTCAAGCGCCTGCCGGTGCCGGTGTCGACGCCGGGGTTCGACTCCGCGCCCTATCTCACGGCGACGCTGTGCGTGACCAAGGATCCCGAGAGCGGCATCCAGAACATGGGGACCTACCGGGCGGCGCTGAAGGCGACCGACCGGCTCGCCGTGCGCATGGTCGCGCACGAGGGCGGGGCGGGCGGCTACCTGCACTGGCGCAAGTACAATGCGCGCAAGGAGAAGATGCCGATCGCAATCGTGGTCGGCGCCGCGCCCGTCGTGATGTTCACGGGGCCGCAGAAGCTCGCGGTCGATCTCGACGAGATGGGCGTTGCGGGCGCGCTCGCGGGTGAGCCGATCCGCATGGCCAAGTGCAAGACCATCGACCTCGACGTGCCGGCGGACGCCGAGATCGTCATCGAGGGGCTCATCGATCCGGAAATGCTCGAGCCCGAGGCGCCGTTCGGCGAAAGCAACGGCTATGTCGCGCTCGAGGCGTTCAACATGCCGATGCAGGTGACGGCGATCACCCACAAGAAGTCGCCGGTGTTCTGCTCGATCATCAGCCAGGTGACGCCGAGCGAGTCGAGCCTGGTCAAGAAGGTCGCCTACGAGCCGCTGTGGCTCGCCCACCTCAAGGACCATCTGGCGGTGCGCGGCGTCACGCGCGTCGTCATGCACGAGCCGCTGACCAACCTGCGGCCGGTGATCTTCGTGCAGTTCGCGCCGGGCACGCCGCGAACGGAAGTCTGGCGCGGCCTCAACGGCGCGTCGACGCTGATGGCGAACTGCGGCAAGATCTGCATTGCGGTGAGCCAGGATATCGATCCCGCCAACACCGACGCGATCTTCTGGTCGATCGCCTACCGCTGCAATCCGATCAACGACGTGCAGGTCGCGCCCTATCGCAGCGGGGTGCAGGGCGCGCAGTACCGCGAGCGCGACAGCGACTCGACGCTGCTGATCGACGCGACCGCCAAGGGCCCGATGCCGCCGCTGGCGCTGCCGAAGAAAGAGTTCATGCAGCGCGCCGAGGCGCTGTGGGCCGAGCTCAAGCTGCCGCCGATCACGCTCAAATCGCCGTGGCACGGCTACACGCTCGGCGACTGGATCGAGCGCTGGGACGTTTGGGCCGGCCGCACCGTGCGCGGCGAATGGGAAGAGACGGGGCGAGAGACGCTGGCGCGCCAGCGCGGCGGCGTGAAGCCGGAGACGTCGGTGCGGAAGGTGGAAAAATGATGGGCGGGAAATCCGCCGCTTGCGCATGCGGGCTCCCTCTCCCCGCCGGGCGGGGAGAGGGTGGGGGTGAGGGGGTCTATCCGCGAATTCCGAGCAAGCAGCGCCCCTCACCCCGACCCTCTCCCCGCAAGAGCGGGGAGAGGGAGCGCGGACGCCGTGCACGCGAGGCCTCCTAATGGGCGCGAAGTGGTTCGGGGCGAGCGTCAAGCGCAAGGAGGACCCGGCGTTCCTCACCGGCAAGGGCCGCTACGTCGACGATATCCAACTGCCCGGCATGCTCGAGGTGGCGGTGCTGCGCAGCCAGCATCCGCATGCGGCGATCCGCGGCATCAGCACCGCCCGGGCACTCGCGCTCCCGGGCGTGCATGCCGTCATCACCTACGCGGACCTGCCCGAGAGCATGCGGCGGCAGACCGTGCCGCTGCTGGTGCCCAATCCGGCGATCAAGCAGCCGTTCATGCAGTACTGCCTCGCCAAGGACGAGGTGTGCTTCGTCGGCGAGCCGATCGCGCTCGTGGTCGCCGACACGCGCTACATCGCCGAGGACGCGGCCGCGCTGGTCGACGTCGACTTCGAGCCGCTGCCCGCGATCGCCGACTGCGCCGCCGCACTCGCACCGGGCGCACCACTCGCGCATCGTAATGCGGCGCCGGCGCATGGCAATCTGGCGGCCCATATTCCGCTCAACGTCGGCAGTGTGGATGCGGCCTTCGCGGCGGCCACGCACGTCTTTCGCGAAAAGATCTTCCAGCACCGCGGCGGGCCGTTCTTCATCGAGTGCCGCGGCATGATCGCGGCGCCCGATCCGCTGACGGAGGCGCTGACGATCTATGTATCGTCGCAGGGCTCGCATCGGCACAAGCGCGTGCTGCTCGACCTGCTCGACTGGGCCGACCATCAGCTGCGTATCGTCACGCCCGACGTCGGCGGCGGGTTCGGGCCGAAGGGCAGCTTCTATGCCGAGTACGGCGCGCTCGCGGCCGCCGCCATGATCCTGCGCCGCCCGCTCAAATGGATCGAGGACCGCAAGGAGAATTTCGTCTCGACCCAGCAGGAGCGCGACCAGTACTGGGACATGGAGATCGCGGTCGATCGCGACGCGCGCATCCTCGGCATCCGCGGCAGGCTTGTGCACGACTCGGGCGCCTACATGCCGTGGGGCGTGGTGCTGCCGTGGATCGCGGCGACCACGGTGCCGGGGCCCTACGTGATCCCGGCCTTCAAGGTCGACGTGCTGTGCGCCTTCACCAACAAGGTGCCGACCTCGCCGGTGCGCGGCGCCGGCCGGCCCGAGGCGGCGGTCACGATGGAGCGCCTCCTCGACGCCATCGCGCGCGAGATGCGGCTCGACCGCGACGAGGTGCGGCGGCGCAATTTCATCAAGCCGGAGCAGATGCCGTACAAGGTGGGCATCGTGTCGCGCGACGGCCGTCCCGTCACCTACGACAGCGGCGACTATCCTGGTGCGCAGGCGAAGGCGTTGGCGGGTGCCGACTTCGCGGGCTTCGCGGCGCGCCAGGCGCAGGCGCGTGCGCACGGGCGCTACATTGGCCTCGGCATCGGTAATGCGGTCGAGTCGACCGGGCTCGGGCCGTACGAGAGCGCCACCGTGCGGGTCGCGACCAGCGGCAAGGTCACGGTCTACACGGGTGCGACCCCGCAGGGGCAGTCGCACAAGACCGTGCTGGCGCAGATCGCGGCCGATCACTTCGGCTGCACGCCGGACGACATCACGGTGGTCACCTCCGACACCGCCGCGACCGGTCTCGGCGTCGGCTCGTTTGCGGCGCGCACGGCCGTCAATGCCGGCTCGTCGGTGCATCTCGCCGCGCAGGAGGCGGCGCACAAGGTGAAGCAGTTCGCGGCCGCCATGATGGAGGTTGCGGAAGGCGACATCGAGCTGGACAACGGCTTTGCCAGGGTCGCGGGCTCGGACGTGCGCAAGAGCTTTCGCGAGATCGCGGCGCGCGCGGTCGGCATGCCGGGTTTTTCCATGGCAGGCGGCCCGACGCCCGGGCTCGAGGCGACCAGCCACTTCACCCCGGACCAGTCGACCTATGCGAACGGCACCCACGTTGCCGAGGTCGAGGTCGACCCGGAGACCGGCGAGATAAGAATCCTGCGCTACCTCGTGATGCACGACTGCGGCCGCATCATCAATCCGATGGTGGTGGAGGGCCAGGTAGTCGGCGGCGTGATCCACGGCATCGGCAACGCCTTTTTCGAGCGCATGCTCTACGACGCCGGCGCGCAGCCGACCTCGACGACATTCGCGGACTACCTGCTGCCGCTCGCGACCGACTCGCCCAATATCGAGCTCATGCACAGCGAGACGCCGAGCCCGCTCAATCCGCTCGGCCTCAAGGGGGCGGGCGAGGCCGGCACGATTCCGGCAATTGCGACCCTCGTCTCGGCCGTGGAGAATGCGCTCGAGCCGTTCGGGGTGAAGATCGCGGAAGCGCCGATCACGCCGCAGCGCATCGTGGCGCTGCTGGCGGAGGCAAGAGCGAAAAAGACCGGTTGAGGCCACAGGCAAAGAAGGGGAAGGGAATGCGGAAGTTGAAGGCGATGTTGCTGGCAGCCGGTGTGGCGCTGGCATTGTCCGGCACGGCGTCAGCACAGAGCGGGCGCAACATCCGGGTGATCGTGCCCTATCCGCCGGGCGGCAGCGCCGACGTCTTGGCGCGGGTGCTCGCGCAGGAGATCAACGCCCACGACGGCGTCAACCTGGTGATCGAGAACCGCCCGGGCGCCGGCACCGTGACGGCGACCGACTTCGTCTCGCGCCAGCCCGCCGACGGCAACATGGTGCTGGTGATGTCGAACTCCTTCGTCATCAACTCGCACATGCGCAAGCTCAACTACGACCCGCTCAAGAGTTTTGCGCCGGTGTGCAACCTCGTGACCTCGCCCAACCTGATCGTGGTGAGTGCGATGTCGCCCTACCGGACGCTGACCGATCTCCTCGCGGCGTCGAAGGCGAAGCCTGGCGAGATCACGCTCGCGAGCGTCGGTCCGGCCACGACCCAGCACATCGGGTTCCTGCAGCTCAACCTCGCGAGCCAGGCGAAGATAACCTACGTGCCGTACCCGGGCGGCGCGCCCGCCGTGAACGCGCTGCTCGGTGATCACGTGACCGCCGTGTACGAGAACTATTCCGAGGCGGTTGAGTTTCTCAAGGCCGGCAAGCTGCGCGCGCTCGCGGCGACGGGGGCGAAGCGCATGCAGATGCTGCCCGACCTGCCGACCATCGCGGAGCAGGGCTTCCCGGGCTACGACGTCGAAGTGTGGCTCGGCACGGTGGTGCCGGCCGGCACGCCGCAGGCCGCGCGGGACCAGCTCGCCAAGTGGTTCACCGACGCCATGAAGGTGCCGGCCGTGCGCGACAAGCTGGTCGCGCTCGGGCTCTATCCGGCCGGCCAGTGCGGCGACGATTTCGCCAAGCAGATCCGCGAGCGCGACGCGAGCTATGCCAAGATCATGAGCGCGGCGGGATTCAAGCCGGAGTGAATTGATCCGCCTCATCCTGAGGAGCACTCGCACTAGGTGCGAGTGCGTCTCGAAGGATGGCGGCATCAGCTCGCCGCCTGGCTCGTCACCGTCCGCTTCTCGATCGCCAGATACTTCTCCAGGTCGCACGTCTTGTGCGCTTCCTTCATCTCCCTCCCGGCTCCGCCGCGGCCCAGGAACGGATCGAGCACGTCCTTCGCCAAACATTCATAGGACTGCTTCACGGCTTTGTGCATGGCCGCAAACGCGGTGCCGGAGGAGGCACACAGCCGATAACCCAGCTTCGCCAGATCGCGCTGCTTCAGCGGAAACTCCGCAAACCCGTCGGGCGGCGCGAAGCACATCAGCGGGGCGGGGAGGCGCTCGGCGATCACGCGCATCTCCTCGGCGTCGCGGGCGTGGATGAACAGCACGTCGGCGCCGGCCTTTTTGAGCGCCTCGGCGCGGCGCAGCGCCTCGTCCATGCCGTTCAGGCGGCGCGCATTGGTGCGGCCGATGATGACGAGGTCGGGATCGGTGCGCGCCGCAACGGCCTCGGCGATCTTCTTCACCACGAGGTCGAGCGTGACGAGGTTTTCGCGGCCGACGTGGTGCTCGAAATGGCGCGGCAGCAGCTGGTCCTCGATCTCGATCGCCGCGAAGCCGGCGGCTTCGGTCAAGCCGATGGTCCGGTGCATGTGCGCCGGATCGCCCCAGCCGCCGCCGGCGTCGAGGATGATCGGCAGGCGGCACACGGTGCGCATGTCGAGAGCGACCTGCGCGAGCTCGGGCAGGGTTAGGTTCGCCTCGGTGACGCATTTGAGCCAGCCGAGCGAGCCGCCGCTGAGGTACACGGCCTTGAAGCCGGCAGCTTCCGCGAGCAGCGCCATGATCGGGTTGAGCGCGACCGGCGCGACTACGAGGTCGTCGCCGGCGATGAGTTGCTTCAGGGTCGGCACTGCAGGCTCCACGGTTTGATGTGACGGAGGCGTGTCGGGCGCAGTTTACGGTGCGGCGGCGACGCAATACAAATGCGCGCCCGCGAGCCTGTTCGCGGGCGGGACGTGCGACATGAGCGAGCTTTACACCGGGCGGGTCTTGCCGGCGAAATGGGCGTTCAGGGAGAGACAAGGAAGGTAGCGATGAAATCCTCGTTCTGGGCGGCGGCCTGCGCGGCGCTCGCGCTCCTCTGGCTCGACGGCGGCGCGGCGGCGCAGATCAAGATCCGGGTCGGCAAGGCGCAGGCGCAGCAGTTCGCCTTCGTGCCCGTGGACGTCGGCATCCAGGCGGGCATCTTCAAGAAGCACGGCCTCGACATCGAGATCGCCAATTTCGCCGGCGACGCAAAGCTGCTGCAGGGGCTCACGGCGGGCGCGATCGACATCGCGCTCGGTGGCGGGCCGACCTTCGCGTTCATTCCCAAGGGCACGCCCATGCTCGGCGTCGCGGCGCTCGCCGACGCGCCCGGCACGATCTTTCTGGTGGTGCTCAAGAACGGGCCGGTGAAGACCGAGGACGACCTCAAGGGCCGTACCGTGAGTGTTTCGACCAAGGGATCGCTGACCTACTGGCTCGCCCAGGAGCTGTCGCGGCAGCACGGCTGGGGCAACGACGGGATCAAGATCGCGCCGCTCGGCTCGCCGATCGCGCAGATCGCGGCGCTGCGCACCGGCCAGGTCGACGGAACCGTGACCGACTCGAGCACGGTGTTCCGCGTCGAGGAGGAGGGCGTCGGGCGGATTCTCGTGCGCTTCGGCGATCGCATCAAGGACTTCCACGTGCACGCCGCCTTTGCCAGCAAGGCGATCATCGCGGAGCATCCGGACGCTGTCCGCGCGTTCCTCGCCGCCTGGTTCGAGACCATCAAGTACATGGAGACGCACAAGGAGCAGTCGGTGGACATCGCCTCGAAGGTCACCGGCGTGTCCAAAACGGTCTCGCTGCGCAACTACGATGAGATATTGCCGATCATGAGCCGCACGGGGCGGTTCAAGTCCAAGGCGCTCGACGTGCTCGCCGGCTCCTTTGTGGATATGGGGGCGCTGCCGGCGAAACCGGACATGCGCAGGCTCTACACGGAAGAGTTTCTGCCGAAGCAGTAGTCGGTTTGTCGCCATGTATCATCCCGCTCCGCCTCATGGTGAGGAGCGCCGCGTAGCGGCGCGCGGCGCCCACCGTGGCCGCCCTCGTCCTTCGAGACGCGCTCGGCCAAGGGGCCGATCGCTCCTCAGGATGAGGGCGGAGTTGGGATGGTGCGCGTGACCGAACCCGCCATCCGCATTCGCGGCGTCTCGCATCGCTTCGGCGAGGAGGGAGAGGCGCGCAACGTGCGGGCGCTGCTCGATACCTCGCTCGACGTCGCGCGCGGCGAGCTCCTGTGCCTGATCGGGCCGTCGGGCTGCGGCAAGAGCACGCTGCTCAACGTCATCGGTGGGCTGCTGGCGCCGACCGCCGGCAAGGTCGAGGTGCTGGGCAAGGGTGTTGCCGGGCCGATGCCGCGCGAGGTCGCGTTCGTCTTCCAGGAGCACGCGCTGTTTCCCTGGAACACGGTGCGCGAGAACGTCGACCTCGGCATGCGCTTCCAGGGCGTGGCGGCGGCCGAGCGCGCCGGGCGGGCGCAGCGCGCGCTCGCGGCGGTCGGGCTCGAGGATTTCGCCGACCACTTCCCGGGCCAGCTCTCCGGCGGCATGCGCCAGCGCGCGGCGCTCGCCCGCGCGCTCAGCCTGCAAACCGACATTCTCCTGATGGACGAGCCATTCGGCGCGCTCGATGAGCAGACCCGCATGATCCTCGGCGAGGACCTTTCGGTGCTGCTCGCCGCGACCCGCAAGACCATCGTGTTCGTGACCCACAGCCTGGGCGAGGCGGTGTTTCTCGCCGACCGCGTCGCCGTGTTCTCGGCGCGGCCCGGCACCATCAAGCAGGTGATCACGGTCGACGAGCCGCATCCGCGCAAGCCGGACTTCGTGATGTCGGAGAAGTTCACAAAGCTGCGCAACCAGCTCTACGGCCTGCTGCACGACGAGATCCGCAAGACCATGTCGGCGGAAAGCGCGGGCCCCAAGACTCCGGGAGCGCTGTCGTGAGAAGCGCGCGGAAGCCCGCGGGCCGCCTCGGCGTGCTGGCGACGCAGGCCGCGTTCGTGGCTGGCATTCTCGCACTGTGGTACCTCGCGACAACGCGCTGGGGCGTGAGCCGCATCCTGCTGCCCAGTCCGGTCGCGGTCTGGAACGCGCTGGTGAACGTGGTGACGAGCGGCGAGTTTCTGCCCGACCTGCGCGTCACGCTGTTCGAGGTCGCGGTCGCGTTCGCGATCTCGGCCACATGCGGCGTCACGATCGGCTACCTGGTGAGCCGCTCCGGCTTCCGCACGCGCGTCTACGAGCCGCTGTTCGCCGCCATGTATGCGGTGCCGCTGATCCTGTTCCTCCCGCTCTACGTGCTGTGGTTCGGCCTCGGTCCGGCCTCGAAGATCGCGCTCGGCGCGACCATCAGCTTCTTTCCGGTGGCGCTCAACACCATCACGGGCTTCTCCCATGTGGACCGCACGCTGGTCACGGCGGCGCGCTCGATGGGCGCGAGCGGCTTCGCGCTGTTCCGCTTCGTGCTGCTGCCCGCCGCCTTTCCCGTGATCCTCGCCGGCATGCGGCTCGGCTTCACGGTGGCGCTGCTCTCCATCATCGGCACCGAGGTGCTAGCCTCGCTCGCCGGTCTCGGCCACCACATCGTCGAGCTCTCCGAGAACATGGAGCCGGCGCGCATGTTCGCCTACGTGGCCTTCGTGGTCGCGATCGCGGCCGTGCTCAATTTCGCGGTCTCGCTGCTGGAAGCGTGGGGGCGGCGATGGTGACGGCGACGATGCCGCATCGTTTTGCGAAGAATCCGTTCATCGTGCGGCTCGGCGTCATCGCGCTGGTGCTGGTGATCTGGGAGGTCGCCGGTCGCTGGCTGGTCGATCCGATGTTCTTCGCGCCGGCATCGCGGGTCGGCTGGGACCTGGCGAGTGTCTTCAAGACCGACGGCGTGCCGGGCGCGATGGGGATAACGCTCTTGGAGCTCGTCGCCGCCTTCGCGCTCGCCGTCACGGCGGGGCTGTCGATCGGCCTCGCGGTCGGGCTGCACACGTTCTCGCGCCGCGCCTTCATGCCGATCATCCTGTTCCTCTATGGCATGCCGCAGGTCACCATCCTGCCGATCTTCGTACTGTGTTTCGGCATCGGCCCGGCGTGCAAGATCGCGTTCGGCTTCACCCACGGCGTGTTTCCGATCATCGTCACGGTCGCGGCCGGCGTGCAGGGAATCAAGCCGATCCTGCTTGTCGGCGCGCGCGCCATGGGAGCGAGCGCCTGGCAGGAACTGCGCTACGTCGTCTTTCCGCATCTGGTGCCGAGCCTGTTCACCGGCATGCGGCTCGGCATGACCGGCGTGTTGCTAGGCGTGCTGCTGGCCGAGCTCTATGTCTCGACCGCCGGCATCGGCTTCTTCACCACGCAGTTCACGCAGAATTTCCAGCCGAGCCTGCTGCTCGGCCTGATCGGCACGCTCGCCGCCATGGCGATCGTGCTCAATGCCGTGATGCGCCGCCTCGAGGCGCGGTTTGCGCGGTGGCGGGATTAGCGACCCGATCGATCTCACTGGCGCTGCTGGCTTTATCCTCCATGGGTTTGTTCTGCCATTCGGTGCGCGGACCTCCGGCGCTTGTAAAATACAAGCGATTTACAAGCGCCTGACCGGCCGCGCGTTCGCCGACCTCCCGGCCTTTGGCTTCGTTCGTTCCTTCGACGGCATGGCCTCCCAAAAAAATACAGGCGATTTACAATGGAAATCCGACCCGATCTGCAATGCAAGGCCTTGCGCGCGCGCGAGAAAATCCGTCGGCGCAATAACAATGGCGAACAATGGAAAGAACAATGGAGAACAATGCGCAGAACAATCGGAAACAATGAGGCGCTCAACCAGAGATAGCGCACCTCCCGGCAACACAACCCGGTGGTCGGGAGGCACACAAATTCCAGACTAGGAATTATGCCATCGCCAATTTGACCCACGAAGGCAAGCACAAGCGCCCGTTATCACCGGCAAAGATGTGGGGCTCCGGCACACAGGCCAGCGAAGCGACGCCGTTCTTCGAACGGCTATAGGCGAGCGAAGCGACGCCGTTCTTCGAACGGCTATAGGCGAGCGAAGCGACGCCGTTCTTCGAACGGCTATGGCCGGGCATGACGGCGTCGGGTCGTCAGTTTCCCCTTACGCGCGGAAAATCGATGAACTGCCACGGGTCGGGCAGTTCGCCGCACGGCACCTCGATCAGCGCGGGCTCGTTCCTTGCCAACGCCTGCTCCAGCGATTTCCGCAGCTCTTCGGGATTTTTCGCGCGATAGCCGTCGATGCCGAAGCTCGCGGCGAGGCGCACGAAGTCCGGGTTGGCCAGATCCGTGCCGATCAGGCGGTTGCCGTGGTCGTGGCGCTGCATGTTGCGCACGTTGCCGTAGGCGCCGTCGTTGAACAGAACCGTCACCAGCGGGATGCGGTGGCGCACTGCGGTCGCCAGCTCCTGCACGTTGAACATGAAGCCGCCGTCGCCGGTGATCGCGACCACGGGCGTCGGGCCCAGCGCATCCTTGGCGCCGAGCGCGGCCGCAAAGCCCCAGCCGAGCGTGCCCTGGTACCCGGTCGAGAGATAGGTGCGCGGCCCGCGCGCCTCGTAGGCGGTGCGGCCCGCATAGCCGACCTGCGTAAGCTCGTCGACCAGCACGCCGTCGTCGGGCAGCACGTCGCGGATGGCCTTGAGATACGCGAGCAGCAGGCCGAGCTCCTCGAAATCGGCCGCGACCTGGTTTTTGAGGGCGCAGCTCGCGGCGACGCGCGCCTTGTCCATGGGCGCGCGGTGGGCGAGGTGGGCGTCGAGGCGGCGCAGCACGGCGGCCGCGTCGCCCGCGATGCCGGTGACCGGCACCGGCCAGCGATCGAACTCGGCCGGGTCGATGTCGATCTTGATCACCTTGAGCCTGTCGTCGACGCCCCACGCCTCGAACGGGATGAACATGCGGGTGCCGACCGCGAGCACCACGTCGGCCTGCGGCCACAGTGCGTGGCCGCCGGGGAGCGCGTGGCTGAGCACATGGCGGTTGTCGAGCACGCCCTTGCCGCGGCGATAGCCGACGACCGGAGCCGTGAGCCGCTCGGCGAGCGTCTGCACCTCGGCTGACGCATCGAGCGCGCCGCCGCCGACGAAGATGAGCGGGCACTCGGCGGCATCGAGGGCGGCCGCGGCCTCGCCGATCGCGGCCTCGTCGAGCGCCGGCGCCGGCTCGGGCGCCAGCGGCGGCATGAGCGCGACCTCGGCCTTGGCGGCGAGCATGTCGGGCGGCAGCTCGAGCCCGACCGGTCGTGCGCGCCCGCGGGCGAGCTCGGCAAAGGCCTGCGCGACCAGGCCCGGCGCGTCGGCGGGACGCGCGACCCGCTCGGCCCATTTGGTGAGCTGGCGCAGGATGCCGAGCTGGTCGGGGATCTCGTGCAGATAGCCGCGGCCCTTGCCGATGCCGCGGCTCGGGATCTGCCCGATCAGCGCCAGCACCTTTGCGCCGGTCGAATGCGCGGTCGCGAGCGCGGCGCTCGAATTGAGGAAGCCGGGGCCGGGCACGACCGAGTAGGCGGCCGGCCGTCCGGTCGCGAGCGCCGCGCCGAGCGCCATATAGGCGGCGCCCTGCTCGTGGCGCGTATGCACGATCCGGATCGCGTCACCGGCATCGAAGAAGGCGTTGAAAAGATGGTCGCTCTGCACGCCGGGCAGGGCGTAAATGGTCGAGACGCCGTGCGCGACCAGAGATCGCACGACCGCATCGCCTCCGCTCATCAGCGGCATGGGGCGGTTCTCATTCGCTAACCAGCTCCGTCATCCTGAGGTGCGAGCGAAGCGAGCCTCGAAGGATGATCGGTCGAGGTCGCGCCAACAAGCAAGTGGCACGGCAGGGGCCGTCGCCCTTCGAGGCTCGTCGCTGCGCGCCGAGCGCCTCAGCGACTGTGTTGTTGGTCAAGCGGGCTGCCATGGTTTTTTGTCTCGGAGCATGGCGTTCAGGGTGATGAGAACTTTGCGAGCCACGGCGATGAGGGCGACCATCCTGGGCT